>FUFK010037593.1_pt1 | contig 89810 bp, 113 predicted proteins | sample 1021851 | NCBI WGS metagenome assembly FUFK01 (sample SAMEA51879418, study PRJEB19060) | metagenome
TAAATAATTTACTCTTATATCAGTAGTCATAGTCAAAAATCCTTTATCAAGTTGACAGTTTGCTGAAATACTGTTGCAAGAATCTAAGATTGTTGCTGCTAATCCACCGTGTACAGTCCCAAGTGGGTTGTAATGGAACTCTTGAGGAACAATATAAAATGAAACTTGTCCTTTNTCGTCTACAGATATATTTGAAAAATCCATTAGAGAACCAATTGGTACATTATTGATTGGAAGATTTGAAAAGAATTCTCTCCGATCTTTTTTGTCTAAACTAACTAGTTTTTGAACTGCATCTTCTGGAAGATGCCATGAAAAAGTTCTCTCATTCATCGTCAGAATCTGAAGCTCTTGTTTGAAGCTCTGAAACAATATCAGCATTTGCTAAAGTTGTCACATCACCTAATTTTCTTTCTTCTGAAATGTCTTTAAGTAATCTTCTCATAATTTTTCCACTTCTCGTTTTTGGCAGATCAGCAGTGATAACTATGCTTTTAGGTTTTGCAATCGGACCAATTTTGTCACTTACATGCTGTCTAAGTTCTGCAATCAAATCTTCATTGCCTTCCTCAGTGCCAATTAAAGAAACAAATGCGGCAATTGCTTCACCGGTTATTTCATCACTTCGACCAATAACTGCTGCCTCTGCAACAGCATTATGTGAAACTAACGCACTTTCAACTTCCGCAGTAGATATTCTATGTCCAGATATATTCATTACGTCATCAACACGACCTAAAAGCCAAATGTAACCCTCTTCATCATATTTTGCACCATCACCTGCAAAATATAAACCTTTGTGTTGAGACCAATATGTATCAATATACCTTTCGTCATCTCCATATACTGTTCGAAGCATTGATGGCCACGGAGATTTGATTGCTAAAAATCCACCTTCTCCTTTGCCCACTTCATTTCCATCATTGTCAATAATTACAGATTCGATACCAGGTAGAGGACCACAGGCAGATCCTGGTTTAGTGCTTGTTACGCCTGGCAAAGGTGAAATCATAATTGAACCTGTTTCTGTCTGCCACCAAGTATCAACAATTGCACAATTTTCTCCACCAATATTTTNGTGGTACCACATCCAGGCTTCAGGATTAATTGGTTCCCCAACAGTGCCAAGTATTCTCAATGAACTCAAATCGTGGGCTTGCGGATGCTCAACTCCCCATTTCATAAATGCTCTAATTGCCGTTGGTGCAGTATAAAAAATATTAACTTTATATTTTTCAATTATGCTCCATAATCTTTTTTCATCGGGGGCATTTGGTGCTCCTTCGTACATTACACTTGTTGCTTTATTTGCTAAAGGTCCATAAACAATATAACTATGACCTGTTACCCAACCACAATCTGCAGCACACCAATAAATATCATCCTCTTTAACATCAAATACCTCATGATGAGTAGTTGTAACTCCAGTNAGGTAACCAGCCTGTGTATGGACGATACCTTTAGGTTTAGCTGTTGTTCCTGATGTATANANAATGTATAACAAATCTTCAGCATTCATGACTTCAGGCTCACATTNAGAAGATTGTTTNTCTGTTATTTCGTGATACCAGTGATCCCTACCATCANCCATATTTATTTCTTGNTCTGTTCGTNTTACAACTATTACATTTTCAACATAGTCTGTTANATCAAGTGANCCATCGACATTGTTTTTAAGTGGAACTATATCCCCTCTTCTCCATGCTCCATCAGCNGTAATAACAGTNTTTGCCTTTGCGTCATTAATTCTGTCAGCAAGTGCTTCCGAAGAAAAACCTCCAAACACAACTGAATGAACTGCACCAATTCTTGCACATGCCAACATTGAAACAACAATCTCTGGAGTCATGCCTAAATAAATTGCTACCCTATCACCTTTTTGAACTCCAAGTTGTTTNAATGCATTAGATAACTTACAGACTCTTTCATAAAGATCTTGATAAGTTATTTCTTGCGTATCTCCAGGTTCACCTTCCCAATAAAAAGCTACTCTATCTGAATCAGTTTCTAGATGACGATCTAAACAGTTATAAGATAAATTAAGCTCTCCATCTTTAAACCATTTAAAAAAAGGAGGGTTTGAATCATCTAAAACTTCTGTTGGTTCTTTATACCAAGAGATTCTTGTTAAAGCTTGCTTCTGCCAAAATTCTAAGCGATTTTTATCTGCATCTTCGTACCATGAAGATGTTGCGTTTGCGTTTTCTGTGAGTTCTTTCGAAGGAGGGAATTTTCGTTCTTCTTTAAGTAAATTTTCGATTTTTTCATTCATATTTATATCCCCTTAAAATAGTATATATATCAAAGAAGTGAAAAATCTACTTAAGAAGTCATAAAATAATAATTAAAACCATCACACAAAGCATTCCATGAAGCATTGATTATGTTTTCATGAACTCCGATAGTACTCCATTTCTTATTGGAATCTGTAAATTCAATCAAGACCCTTGTTTTAGCTTCAGTTCCATCTGAAGAATCTATAATTCTAACTTTGTAATCAATAAGCTTGATTTCATTTACTTTTGAATAATCATTTTCTAAAGCAGATTTTAAAGCTTTGCTCAAAGCATCAACTGGACCAACTCCTTCTCCAGTTTTAACATATCTATTTTCATTTACAATAATTTTACAAACTGCTTCTGAAACAACATTTTCAGAATTTCGTCTTTCAGAAAATACCCTAAAGCTTTCAAATTTGAAAAAGTTGGGTTCTATATTCTTGAGTTTGTTCATCAATATAAATAGTGATCCATCAGCTGCTTCAAATTGATATCCCATATGTTCAAGATTTTGCACTTCTTCAATTAATTTTTTGGCATCATCATTGTTAAATTCCAAACCAAATTCCTCTGCTTTTGTTAGAACACTAGCTCTACCAGCTAANTCAGATACTGTTGTCCTTGTAAAATTCCCTACCGCGGCTGAATCAATGTGTTCATAAAGTGAGCTATCCTTTGCCATTCCAGATGCATGTAATCCAGCTTTATGTGTAAAAGCTGAGGAACCTACATAAGGATGACGTGAATCAATCGCTACATTTACTAACTCAGCAATATGATTTGCTGTTTGAGTTAATTGGCCTAGTGAGTGTTCAGGAATTGTTTTATAGCCTTTCTTCAATGTTAAATTGGGGATTAAAGTACATAAATCAGCATTTCCTGTTCTTTCACCATACCCATTAATGGTTCCTTGAACATGATTTACACCTAAATCAACTGCAACCATTGAATTAGCTACTGCACAACCATTGTCGTTTTGGAAGTGTACGCCAAAGTTTGCTTTTGGATATTTTGAAATTATTTCTGAAATTATCTCATGTACTTCACTTGGAAGAGTTCCACCGTTTGTGTCACAAAATACAAAACATTCTACTTTTGTAGAAATTACAGCATCTAATATTTTTAAACTTGTTTCTGGATCTTCTTTGTAACCGTCAAAAAAATGTTCTGCATCAAAAAATACTTTCTTTTTATTTTGTACTANATAATTAATGGNATCAACTGCCATCTCTATTGCTTCATCGACAGTGGCTTGTATAGCTTTTGTAATATGTAGTTTTGAAGACTTTCCCACTATNCATANATATTCTGTATCTGCATCAAGCAATGCTTGTACTTGAGGGTCTTTGTCAGCGCTCAAACTAAGTTTTCTTGTTGATCCAAAGCTAACAAGTTTTGCATTAGCAAGATTAAGTTCTGATTTTGCTTTTTTGAAAAACTCCTCTTCTTTAGGAGAAGCACCAGGCCAACCACCTTCAATAAAAGATACTCCAAGATTATCTAATAATTTTGCAATTTCGAGTTTATCTTTTACAGAAGGTGAAATTCCTTCTTGTTGAAAGCCGTCTCTTAAAGTTGTGTCAAATATATCAATTTTCATAGTCTAAAAAAAAACCCTTGCCATGCAAGGGTAACAACGTTGTAAACGCTGCTCCTAAATAATAATTATAATTTTTTTCATTGAGACAATATTACTTCTTTTTGACAGATTGTCTAACAAAATAAATTATTAGACCAAAAATTGCTAATAGTGCAGCAATTAGCTCTGGCGTAAAAATTGGTTTAGTTCTTGTGACCAACTTAAAAGTTTTTACTGAAAGACCATCGTTTTCAAAAATAATTGTATTATCTACTATTTCGCTAATTTGAGGATCTGTAATATTACCCGGAACAATAATTGATAGTTGGCCATCGAATATTCTTTTAAAACCCTCTAAGTTTTCTTCATCTGTTACAAAAATTTCNGCAAACTTGCCTGTAATTCCAAAATCACGTTCACTTTTATCAAATCGAATTTCCTGAATTGGTAACAATAGTAAAGCAGTATTTTCCTCAGACTTTAATTGTTCAAACTGTAATAACAACTCATCTGTATCTTCAAAATCGTTTCTAATAAGAATTCCCAAATAGTTTCCTTCTTGATAAACACTTGAACCAAAACCATCTGGAAGATTTGACAGTATTGCATCTAAGCCTCCAATTGAGGATTGCCCAGTCTCAACCGCATACATTTGTGCTTCTTGATCTATCAATACTGCTATTGAGTAACTTCCCGATAAGTCTTCTTCGAAAGAGATTTCCATGTCCCACTTAACTTCACATGCAGAAAATATAAGAAAAACAAAAAGAAATTTTATTAATGTTTTATATTTCATTTAACAACTCAACCATCTTAATTGTCGCATTTTTTCTATGACTAATCTCCGATTTTTCTTCTAATGTCATTTCAGCAAGAGTTTTACCATTTACTTCAAATATAGGATCGTAACCAAAACCATTTTCTCCTCTCGGTGATGATAAAATTTCACCATTTAGTTCACCTAAGGTATACATAAATTCTTTACCATCATAAAAACATAAAACTGTTTTGAAAGTTGCTGATCTATTTGAATTATTTTGAAGCAAATCTAATAATTTATCATTATTTTTTTCATCATTTGCATTTTCTCCTGAAAAACGAGCTGAATGAACACCGGGAGCACCATTAAGTGCATCTACAAAAAGACCTGAGTCATCTGCAATTACTGGTAAATCATAAAACTCAAAATACTCTAAGGCCTTCTTTTCAGCATTTTCTTTTATAGTTTCTTTATCCTCAATTACATTCAANACTTCACTGGGAGACACNAAAGAATGTTTACTTGAATTTATTTGAAATATNGTAGATAATTCCTTTAACTTATTTTTATTCTGACTAGCTAAAATGATTTGCATTCTTATTAATTTTGTATCTTAAATATTTCTTCAACACATTCTTTTGCAATATTAAATAAGCTATCAAGATTATCTTTTGAAAATGGTTTACCTTCAGCTGTGCCTTGAATCTCCAAGATTTCAAATTTTTCATCTAAAACAAGGTTTAGGTCAACCTCAGCATTTGAATCCTTAGCATAATCTAAGTCAGCTACTAGCTCTCCATCTACAATACCAACAGAAATTGCACCAACTTTGCTTGTTAATGGGTTTTGTACTAACTTGTTTTCATTTACCATCTTTGTAAAAGTATCATTTAAAGCTATCCAAGCACCGTTAATTGATGCTGTTCTAGTTCCACCATCTGCTTCTAGAACATCACAATCTACAGTAAAAGAATAACCATTAATTATTCCTAAATTACAAACAGCTCTGAGAGAACGGCCGATTAATCTTGAAATTTCTTTTGACCTTCCACTTTCGAATGATTTTCTAGAAATTCTATTGCCAGATGAACCTGGAAGCATATTGTATTCAGCTGTAACCCAGCCTTTTTCAGAATTTGATAACCAATCAGGAACTCGGTCTGTAACTGAGACGGTAACCAATACTTTCGTGTTTCCAGACTCGTACAACACAGAATTTTCTGCTGAATTAATGAAATTTTTGGTAACTTTGATTTCTCTCATTATGGAGACATCCTTTCGATATTCCAACCTTGGGTGTTTTGAGTATAACAAAACCTATCATGAGTTCTATTTCTTCTTCCTTGCCAGAACTCCCAATAATTTACTTCAATCTCAAAACCTCCCCAAAAATCTGGTCTTGGTACTTCTTGGTTTTCAAATTTTTTGTCTAACTCAGCTATTTTATTAGTTACTTCTTCTCTATTTTGGATAATTGAGCTTTGATCTGAAGCCCATGCACTTAGCTGACCTCCCCTAGGTCTAGTTGAAAAATATTCATCAGATATTGTTTTATCAGCTTTTTTTGCAATACCTTGAAATCTCACTTGTCTGTGAATTTCTGCCCAATAGAATATTCCTGAAATATTTGGATTTGCAAGCATTTCAAGTGCTTTAGGACTCTCGTAATGAGTATGAAAAATTAATTTATCCTCAACAATATTTTTAAAGAGTACATAACGAGATCTTGGTTGATCATCAACAGATGTAGCCAGAACCATAGCATTTGGTTCGTAAATTTTTGTTTCAATTGCATCATCTAGCCATTTTGTAAATTGCTTTACTGGATTTTTGTCTAAATGTTCGATTAAAAAATCTGAATCGCTATATTCGTTTCTTAATTGTTTTATTTTTTCAGATAAGTTATCCATTAATTTTCTTTTATGTGATTTAAAGCTGAACCACTTTCAAACCATTTTATTTGCTCATCCGATAGAGAATGATTAGCAGTAATGTCAACTGAGGAACCATCTTCTTTTTGCAGAGTTACTATAACAGTGCTGCCTGGACTTATTTCATCAAGGTTAGTTATTGTAATTTTGTCGTTTTGTTCAATTTTCTCGTAGTCATTTTTGTCAGAGAAAGTTAAAGGCAAGATACCTTGTTTTTTTAAATTTGCTTCATGTATTCTTGCAAAGCTTTTAACTAAAACCACTCTACACCCTCTAAACCTTGGTTCCATTGCAGCGTGTTCTCTGGAAGATCCTTCGCCATAGTTTTCATCACCAATAGCAATCCAGTTCACTGAGTTCTCATGATAAGCTTTAGCAAGATCTGGAAGTGTCATCACTTCATCGTTTAAAGTATTAATGCCTGTTCCGGACTCTTCGGTAAAAGCGTTATTTACACCAATAAACAAATTTTGTGAGATGTTTTCTAGGTGCCCCCTAAACCTTAACCATTTCCCAGCAGGTGAAATATGATCTGTAGTACATTTGCCAACAGCTTTCATTATTACAGTCATATCTAAATAATTGTTTGGAGCAAATGAATCAAATGGTGTTAAAACCTGGAGTCTTTCAGATTTTGGATCAATTTTCACCTCTACTTCATCTCCGTTTGCGGGCTGAATAAATCCTTCTAATGTATTTGCAAATCCCTCTGAAGGCAACTCTTCTGCAACAGGAGGTGTTAGTTTTACTTCTTCTCCTGAATCATTCATTAAAGAATCATTTAAAAAATCAAAATCTAATGAACCGCCAAGAGCTAATCCAATTACAGACTCTGGTGAGCCAATAAATGAAAGTGTTTCTTTATTTCCATCATTTCTAGCGGGAAAATTTCTGTTATACGAGGAAACAATTGTATTAATTTCACCTTCACCTATATCATCTCTTTTCCACTGACCAATACAAGGCCCACAAGCATTTGCCAACACCGTAGCTCCAATAGATTCCAAATCTTTAAGGTATCCATCTCTTTCAATAGTTGCTCTTGTAACTTCTGAACCTGGAGTAACCATTAAAGGGACTTTTGACTTTAATCCTTTTTTTGCAGCTTCTCTCGCTATAAATGCTGCACGACCTATATCTTCATAAGATGAATTAGTACAAGATCCTATTAAAGCATTGGAAATTTCTACAGGATAATTATTTTTTTCAGCATCATCTTTTAACTCTGTAATCGGGCGAGCTAAATCTGGAGTATGTGGACCTACTATATGTGGAACAAGTGAATCTAAGTTTATCTCAATAACTTGATCAAAATATGATTTTGGATCTTCAATGACGTCCTGGTCAGCTGTTAACAAATGCATATTATTTTTTGCTAGTTTTGCAATATCAGACCTTCCCGTGGCAATTAAATATTCTTCACCTTTGGAATCAAATGGAAATATTGAACAGGTTGCACCAATTTCAGCACCCATGTTGGTTATCGTAGCTTTTCCAGTTGTAGATATTGATTCGGTACCTTCTCCAAAATATTCGACAATTGCATTTGTACCTCCCTTTACAGTAAGTATCTCAGCGACTTTTAAGATAATGTCTTTTGGAGAAGTCCATCCACTTAAAGAACCCGTCAATTTTATTCCGATTAGTTTTGGTATTTTTGTATTAAAAGGCATACCAGCCATTACATCTACAGCATCTGCACCACCAACACCAATTGCAATCATACCCATACCCCCAGCATTTGGAGTATGACTATCTGTTCCGATCATCATTCCGCCTGGAAAAGCATATTGTTCAAGAACTACTTGATGGATGATTCCAGCTCCAGGCCCCCAAAAACCAATATTATATTTTTGGGAAGCAGTTCTTAAAAAATCAAACACTTCCTTATGATTCTTGTTTGCTACCTTTAAGTCGCTATTTGCACCTTCATAAGCTTGAATTAAGTGATCACAGTGTACTGTTGTGGGAACTGCAGTATTTGGAAGTTCAGCCTGCATAAATTGCAGTAAAGCCATTTGCGCTGTAGCATCTTGCATTGCAACTCTGTCAGGCAAGAAATCACCAAAGTCTTCTCCTCTATTCATAGATACTTCATTGACGTTTCTAGCATGACCATAAAGAATTTTCTCTGCCAAAGTCAATGAGTCGGATTTTCTTGCTCTTAGTTTTGCTATATTATCTTCAAGTGTTGAATACACTTTTTCTACTAGCTCGATATGTGTTTTTGAAAGATCCATCTTAATAAGTATATATTTGTTTACATCTAAACATACACTTATCTATTTTCTAAACAGGTATTTTTAAACTCACAAAATTCACACCAGTCTCCTATGTTATAAGCAGGACTTAAAGCATCAAAGGGAATCCATGAAGCAGATTTGATTGCTAAAGATTCATATTTTTTCTCAGCCTCTGCTAATTCACTCTCGGAAAATTTTCTCTCTTTTATACTTGAGTCTTCATCCGGCAAATAAATATGCAATATTGTAATTTCTTTAACATTGAGTAGTTTTGACGCACCTAAAGCATAAAGTTGTGCTTCTAGGAAATCTTCTGATAATTCAGGCCTAGTTTTAAGTTCAATGATTATTGGAGTGCCATCAACTCGTCCTACTAAATCTGCACGTCCCATAAACACACTTGCAACTTTTTTATCAACTACTTCTCCATTTTTTAAACCTTTACCGTCAGCAACAATTGTGAACCCTAAATTAAATTCAGACTTTGTTATTGATAAATTGCTATATGGCTTTAACTTTTCAATCAGTTCCTTATATTTGCTAAAAAGTTTCTCACGTGTTATCGACTCTTCATTTTCAGTTATTTTATTAAATCGCTCAATGTCATCGTCGTTTGTAAAGCTGTTATTATTAACGAGCATTTCCTGTGAGTAATTATGAAACTTGGTTCCTGATGATTCAGACTCATATTCAATGTAGTCTTCTCTTGGTATTCCGTACTGAACATTCCAGGCAGCTCTTCTTTCACAGTTTTGTAACTTAATAGTATTTGTCTTTGATATTTTTACCTCTCTTATTCGATTAGTAAGCTTATCTATATTAATTAAAGGAAATTGACCACAACGTGATGCCATGTCACACCCCCTACTGCACAACTCTCCTGGATTGCGAGCTTGTCTATTGTTTAAAAAGTTTTCTAATATGGCAAAATGTTGATCAATAATTTCATCTGGATTATCAACTAATTCAATTTCTTCTAAGTCTTCCCGCTCAATCGAGGCAGTATAGAAATCTTCATTCTCTGCTTTTAATTTTGAAATTATAGCTTTATCAATTAACTCAGGCTCGGGATCAAAAGCAGTTTTTAATTTTATAAATTCAGAAGATCCCTGGTCAATGAACTCATATGTGAAGTATGTTGTTAAAGCATACTCTTCACCATTAATTTCTTTATTTATTTCTTTAATCGGAAAATCATGATTGAACTCAACATCTCTTTTTGGATATATTGTTCTAAATCTTGTAAATAAATCAGATAATATTGCTTTTTGAATTTTGTCGTAAAATTGAAAATTATTTTGCTCAGCTATTTTTATAGAGGTCTCTTCAATAGCATCGTTATTCATCCAATCAATAATTGCATTATTTAAATCTTTCCAACGATCTAATTTAGGCTTAGCTAACTGATTATTTTTTCCAAAAGAACTATGACATTGAGAAATATTATTTAATTTACTAGACGTAAAAGTGTTATCAACATCAGCCATAGTTAAATTATAGTTATTTTTTTTGTTGCTTTAGTGCATCTCATTTTTATGCGCATCAGTCGTGACAATAAGGCTTTATGACTCCCAAAACTCCCAAAACTAATTATGAAGGTAGTTGAGAAATTGTAGAATATATATATGAAGAAAAGAATTTCGAAATCATTTAATTCTATATTTTCTAATTTGTACCCAAATTTTGATCAAAATGAAGCAAAAAACTCTGAAGAATACTTCAATTTTATAATTAAAAATTATCCTGACAAATCTGAAATTAACCAGTTAAAAGGGTTCTTTTTAATATTCTCTTTAGGAATTAGAAAATTATTTGTTAAAGATAAAAATATTCCACAATACATTAATAATTTACAAAGTTCTAATATTTCTTTATTTAGGAAGCTTGGTTCAGGAATTACTGCATTATTTGGTTTAAGCACTGCTAGATCTCTAAACGGTGAAGGATCCGTTTACAAGCATTTTGATTATCCGATATACAAAAATGGAAAAATAGAGAAAAAAGACAATGAAATACCAGAAAGTATTGAAGTTGCAGTAATAGGTAGTGGTTCTGGTGGTGGTGTTGCAGCAAATATACTAAATGAAAAGTATGAAGTAGGAATTTTTGAAAAAGGAAGTTTTGCAAATGGAGAAACAAATAATGAAACGTTTGGCTATCACAACTTTTATGAGACTTATGCAATACAGCAAACAAGAGGATACAAAGTCCTTCTTTTAGCTGGAAATGGTGTTGGTGGAGGAACCAGTATAAATTGGACAACTTCCCTGAGAACTCCCGACAATATATTAAGTGAATGGGATGCACTAACAGGTCAAAATAACTATTTCAATTCAAGTGAATTTAAGAACAGTATAGATTATGTATGCAGTCAATTAAATGTATCTGAGGACAACAATACAATTCCCCAAAAAGAAGTAAAACTTGCTGAAGGCCTAAAACTGAATAATGTAAATTACAAGATTATTCCAAGAAATACTAGCAATGATCAATGTCTTGAAAATGGTTTTAGTACTTTTGGACATTCAGATGAAAGCATTAATTCCTCATATAAAACTTGGTTTGCAGAGGATAAATTTGATAGTAGAAATATATTTAGCAACACTTCAATTAAAAATCTGACAATTTCTAATGGCACAGCTACACATATAAATGTTGAAAAAGATGGCAATTTACAAAAAATAGCAGTTAAGAAAGTAATTTTGGCAGCAAGTTCGCTTAATACTCCAAAAATTCTATTAAATAGTGGTTATAAAAATAAACACCTTGGCCAACATCTAAAACTACACCCTGTCTCAGGTGTTGCAGGAAAATTCTCAGAAGAGCAAAAACCATGGGCAGGAACAATGCAGGGAATATATTCAGATGATAATTTGTTTATGAAGGATAATTATGGATACCTTCTTGAAGGTTTGCCAATGCATCCAAGTCTTTTCTTTCCATTTTTTCCAAATAATCAGGACAATTTTGGAGATTTTATTAAAAGTTATAACCAATGGTCAGGAGGAATTGTCTTAACATCAGACACAAGTTCTGGTTCAATTATTAATAAAAACCCACAACATTTATGGGATTACAATTTGAATAACTTTGACCATAGCAATTTGCTTCATGGAATTGAAAGTCTCGTAAGAGCTAACTACTTGGCTGGAGCAGAGGAAATTATGGTGGCTGCTTCACCAACAATGCATTGGAAAAAATCTTCGAATGAAAATATTGACGATTTTGTTAATAAGATAAAAGCAATTAAAAATGAGCCTTTCCGAATGCTTCTTGGATCAGCACATCAAATGGGTACTGCAAGAATAAATCCAAACCCAGAACATGGTGTGGTTGACTTAGATGGAAAAGTACATGGCTTAGAAAATGTCTATATTGTAGACGCTTCTACCTTCCCTCGTTGTTCAGGTGTAAATCCAATGATTAGTATTCAATCAATGAGTCACTTTTTAATGTCAAAAATTTGATTTATGGATAATTCTTGTTTCTTTCATAAAGCTGACCTGGATAATTGCCTAAGTCAATAAATAAACCTTTACTTTCGATATGCACTACATCATCTTTTATAATTGATGATTCTAAATATAATTTCTTATCATCAATCTCTTTAACCCATGCTTGAAGAAGGTATTCATCATCAACAGGTACTGGAACAATATAATTGACCTCTAACTTTGCAGTCACACAAGAACGATCATGTATTACGCATGCATAACCCATTAAATCATCTAATACTGCTGACAAAATTCCTCCATGAACTAATCCCGGGCCACCCTGAAATCTTGGTTCGAATACATAATTTGCAACAACTTTTGAATTTTCAATATATGGAGTGAGTTTCATACCATAATTGTTTTTACTTCCAGACACAAAAGTCTCAGGCCACCATTCAAGGAGTTGAGTTAAAGAATCCCATCTTTCTGGATTAGGAATATCCAGAACTGATCCCGATATATATTTATATTTCATCTTTCTTTATATTAGAGATGTCATTTCTTAATGCCTCATTAACAAAGGCGTTTGTTATATCAGATCTTGTTCTTTCAATTATGCCTCTAGCATTGTCAGCATATCTTCTTAATCCTCCGGTTAAAGCATCCGGATAATCAAGCTCGTTTAGAATTCCTAAACCTTCTTCCATAATATTTAGATAAGATTCTGACTTTACTAGTTCTAAGTTTCTTAAATGATCCAAGGCTTTTCTTCTCCACTCCCCAATAGTGTCCCCTATTCCCTGAATATAACTCGATGGATGGACATTAAATTTTTCAAAAGGTTCAATGTATCCTTTTGATTCATAAACATAAAATAATACGGCCTCTACATATTCTCTCTCTGCATCTAGAACATATCCAGCAAAACTTATCTCAGATACATTTTCAGTAAGCTTTTTTAACTCTGTTATTTTCTTTTTTGCACTATCAATAAATTTCTCAGCACCTTTTATATCGTTTCTATGAATAAACCTGATGCTTTTTGAACAATCTCTAACAATGGCTCTAGATATAGTTAGAGAAGTCTCACGAATTTCATTTAATTTATCAAATGTTTCAGATAGATTATTTAAATTAGACTCTAAATTGGCCAAATTAAACAGCTTGCTTTAAGTACTCATATTCATCAAGCTCAAGAATATCCTCATCAACAGAACTAATATTTTGCATCTGTATCAAGGAAGCTCTTACTTGGAATGATGCATAAGCATAAATACCAAAAACTACATCTAATAAAAGGTGAAGTACAAATATGCCTACAGAAAGAGTTTGAATAGAGGTAAAAAAAGTAAGAAGTGCTAATAAGCCTAAAATTAAAAAACCTTTACGTTGTTTATTTACCATATATTCAAATTCTGAAGAAATTGAAGTATTGCTAGTTTGAGAATATTTCATTTCTGGAAAAATTACCGCTATCGATAGCGATAACATTAAACATATTAATACAAGTGTTGATCCCATTGCCCTGTCCCAACTGAACGTTTACTTGATTTAATATTAACTAATTAATTTTTATTTTTCTTTTTTTTAGAATTTATTTTCTTTGCCCTCATTAAGTCTTTTTATGTTCTCAGAGTGTTTGAAAACAATTAACCAAAATAACAAAAAGACAACTAATCGATCTTGAAAAACATTAAAAGATGTAAATAATATTAGATTGGATATAAATACAGTTAACAAACTTGCAATCGCAGAAATTCTAGAAATTTTAAAAACTACAAAATAAAAAATTGCAAGTACAGGAATATTCAAAAATAAGAAATAAGAAGTTTCAAATAAATCATACGAGAGAGGGTTAAGTGTAGAAAAAGCAATGTACACGCCTATGTATGTTGCAACCCCTTTACCGCCTTTAAATTTATAAAATATTGGATAAATATGTCCAATTACAGCAGCAAATCCACACAGAAGTAAATTTTCATCAAATAGGAAAATTGGAAGAAATCCTTTTAATACATCTCCGATTAACACAATTGCGGCATACTTTTTCCCAATGGTTCTCATTACATTCGAAGTCCCAGGATTTCCGCTTCCTGAAGAAGATATGTCTAATTTTTTATATTTTGCTACTAAATATGCAAAATTTATAGAACCAATTAGGTAACTTAAAGCAACAAATAAATAACTCACAGTTCTTACTTTACTTTAATAAAAATAAATTAGTTAGAGCACATATATACATTTTTCAAATTTAATGTAATTAATGTAATGAAAAAAGAGAATAGATGTCAGGATAAACGTAGATATAACAACGAAGTTGATGCAAGAAAGGAAAGACTGTACATAGAAAAGGAGTACAATAAGAAATTTCGTATATATAATTGCAGTGATTGTAATGGCTGGCATTTTTCAACAATAAACTGACATGACTGATATATTTTTAGGAATCATTCAAGGTATAACAGAGTTTTTACCAATATCTTCAAGTGGTCACCTAGTAATATTTGATGAATTATTACCTGAAGTAAACCTAGACACAAATGATATTGCATTTCTTCATATAGGAACATTGTTTTCAATTTTGATTTTTTATAGGACTAGAATTTTTAGCATTTTTAAAAATTTTGATGTTTTTAAATATTATCTCAAAATCATTACTGTTGGAGTTTTTCCAGCTGTTGTAATTGGATTATTTACGCCAATACAAGACACGATAGATAACAGCTCTCAAATATTGATTTACACAGGAATTGCTTATTTTTTCCTTTCTATATTGTTAATATTTTCTGAAAAAATTAATACTAAAAATACTTTTAGTATTAATGAAATAACTATTAACCATGCATTCATAATTGGAATAGCTCAGGCTTTTGCTCTTTTTCCAGGAATCTCAAGATCTGGAATTACTCTCTTAGCTGCCATGTACATAGGGGTTAAAAAAGCTGATGCAATATATTATTCTCTACTTCTTGGAATACCAACAATCTTTGGAGCATGGAGTTTAACATTTGTTAATCAATCTTTTGAAATAAATACAAATATTATTATTCCATCAGTTGCTGCTTTCTTTACTGGGATGTTTGCGATTAAGCTTCTTGTAAAGTTCACTACAAATTCAAAATTGCAATATTTTGGATTCTACTGTTTGCTTCTTTCAGTTGTAAGTTTCGTACTTAATTGATTTTTAAATCGATAGGTTTTTTCTTCGGTTGAAATTTTAAAATTTCATTAGCTATTGAAAGTATATTTTGAAATTCTGAACTTTCTTTAAAAGCAAATAAATTACTTCCTTCCGAAGATACAGTTATATCCTCTAAAAGGGGGATTTCTCCAATAAACGGTACATCTAACTTTTTAGACAATTCTTTCCCACCATCTTTACCAAAAGGATATATTTTATTTCCTTCTGATTCCATGTATGACATGTTTTCAATGACACCAATAATGCTAGCATTTACTTTTTTTGACATAATTCCAGATCGTTCAGCAACTATAGTTGCATTTGTTTGAGGAGTTGTAACAACTATATTTTCAAAATACTTTAAAAATTGAGATAAGGAAATAGAAACATCGCCAGTGCCAGGTGGCATATCTATAAGTAAAATATCAATGTCATGCCACAAAACTTCAAATAAAAATTGTTCTATTGCTTTATGTAACATTGGACCTCTCCAAATTACTGCTTCATCCTGTTTAACAAAATAATCCATTGAGATAACATTTAGATTATTTATACGTGATGGGAAAATTCTCTCATTAAAGGGTATAGGTGGAAATTTTGCTCCTAATATTTTTGGTACTGAATAACCCCAAATATCTGAATCCATAATTCCAACTTTTTTACCTAACTCATCAAATGCAATACCCAATAATGAAGTTATAGTAGATTTTCCAACTCCACCTTTACCAGAAGTAATCCCGATGATTCTTTTATTTTTATGGAAATTATTTTTTAACTCATCCATATCAATATCAGCACCAACAATTTTTGATACAGTTTGAATTTCTTCTTNNGTCGGTTTTCTAAATTTAATGTCATAAGAGCCGATTTCCTCAACTCTATGTCGCAAAACATCACGCACCCATTCAATTTCGGTTAAATCAACAATTTCACATGATTTCTTTTTAACTTTCGAAAGGGCATTTAATTCGGATAATGTTTTATTAAATCCAGGATAAATAATGTTTTCTAATTCCATTATTAGTATTGTATTTGTATTAGGTTATTAAATTAAATTATGTTCAAAAGAAATTTTATTCTCTTACTTCTAACTATGACTGTTGTAATTGTCTTAATTAATTCAACAAATAACGATGAATTAGAAATTGTTAGCGTCTCAAATATAAATGATGGAATTGTACTAAATGATTTAAAACAGTTCTCTAACTTAAATTCAAATGAACAATTTGTCATTCTAAATATTTGGGCAAGTTGGTGTATTCCGTGCCAAAACGAAGTGAGTGAGTTAAAAATATTATCAGAGACTCAAGGATATTCTGTTGTCGGAATTTTAGTTGAAGACTCAGAAGAAAATGGCAAAGAATTTATTAAAAATAATGATATATCATATCAAAATATTTTAGATAATACCCTCGCAGAGAGTATTCTTATACAATTTATTTGGAGTGGGATTCCTACAACTTTAGTGTTAGATGACAATTTTGAAATTATCTCAACAATCAATGGAGAAATAACAGCCAATGAAATTTTTGAATTAACCAGGTAGTGATTAACTAGAGGGAGTTTATAATTTAATCATGGACGCAATATTATTTTGGAGAATTTTTTTAGTGCTAGGTAGCTTACTTTATCTTGGAGCTTCTGGTTTATTTACTCTTAAATTAATTGCTGCTTCTACTGGAAGAAAAAGAATAATAGATTTATTCATTAGGTAGTTAGTAGCGGGGGTAGGATTTGAACCTACGACCTCTGGGTTATGAGCCCAGCGAGCTACCAGACTGCTCCACCCCGCGCTGAATAATTAATAGTAACTTACTTTAAATTAAACTCAAGAAAAAAATTTTTGTTATTTGTTTAATTGATCAATTGCAAGATCAACATACTGTTGTGCTTGGTCAATCAATTCTTGATACTTTCCAAGATTACCTTTTTGAAGCTGTTCTTGAGCTTGTTCAAAAGCTGTTGTTGCTTTTGCTAGTAAATCTAGCGGACTTTCACCTTCAGACTCTTCAACAACATCACTTATCAACTCATCACTTATCAACTCATCACCAAAAATACTTGCTAGGGCCTCAGATAAAGTCTCACTCATTATGATTCTGTCTTGAAAGACAACAACAACGAATTTAAACTCTGGCAAAGGATTTTGTTCACCTTGAAGATAAATTGGTTGATAATAAAGAATTGACTGATTGATAGGAACAACAAACAAATTACCCTTGATAACACTAGATCCTTGTTGGTCTAATAATGTAAATATTTGAGATATATCAGGATCCTGATTTATTCTAGTTGCAACCTGGCTTGGTCCATCTACAAATTCTCCCTTTGGTAGTCTGAAGTCAATTAACTGCCCGTAATTCTCAGGATCAGCATCAGCAACTAAAAATGACTGCATATTAGGTCTATTTTCAGGGTTAAATGGTTGAAAGATTAAATAACTTAAATCAGTTTCACCAGGCAAGCTCATCAATAAGTAATAAGGCAACATTGGCTTAAAACCTATTTCTGTAAATTCTCCTCGTAAAGTAGCAACTCTTGGAGTTGTAGAAGAATCAGATGGGATAACCCAAGGGTCTTCATCTGCATAAAACACTCTAGGATCAGTCATATGATAATCTCTGTACATATCAGACTGAATAGTGAATAGATCTTCAGGGTATCTGATATGATCTAATAATTCAGAACTCATTTCACTTTTTGGAGAAAATAGATCTGGAAAAATATCATTGTAAGCAGTCATAATTGGGTCGTTCTCGTCTACAACATAAAAATTCATAGTACCGTCATAAGCATTGACAACAGCTTTTACAGAATTCCTTAGATAGTTGAAATTCACAGGGAGTCCTGAGTTTTCATTAATCCTTCTAGTGTCAGCAGGTTGAGCGTAAGGATATTTATCACTGACTGTATACATATCAATAATCCAAAATAAATTTCCATCAATTAAAGCTAGATAGGGATCGTTGTCTGTATAAAGAAACGGAGCTGCTTTTTTAACTCTACTGACAATATTTCTTTCCATGATCAATTTTGAATCGTCTGATAGCTGATTAGAAATAAGAAGGTTTAATTCACTATATCTCAATGCAAAACCAAGCCTTCTAAAGAAAGATCCTATGCCTACTCCACCGTCTCCAGAATAATTTGTATAGGCAACAGATTGTCCTTCAGTTGATAAAGGATAGTCAACTTCATCTTGAAGTGAATTTACAACTACATACTCTACAGAATCAGCAGATTCACCGAAATAAATTCTTGGTTGTTCTACTTCTAGTTCAGCGACCGTTGTTGTTGCAGGGACGCCTTTTACATAAAAATCAGGCTGCCCTTGACTTGCAACATTATTAGCTGGGCTAAAAACAACTCCAAAACCATGGGTGTACTGCAGCCTTTCATTAACCCATCCGACAGCTGGTAAATTTGTTTGATCTAGCTCTCTTGCTGCAACCATAACCTGAGTCAATTCCCCGTTGATTCTGTATCTATCAACATCAACCTCTTGAAGTGCGTAATATGCTCTTATTTCTTGAAGCTGACTATAAGTCTCAGCTAAAACTGTNGGATCCCAAAGTCTTATATTGTCTACAGTTTGTTTATTGTTAGAAATATCATCTTGAGACAGATCCGGAGAAGCGGCAAATGACTTTTCCTCAATGCTATCTAAACCGTACGCAAGTCTGGTGTAGTCAATGTGATTTTCAACATAAGGTAATTCTTTGTTTAGTTCATCAGGAACGACTCTAAACCTTTGTATTGCAGCAGGTACCAGACCTCCCACTATTATTGATACTGCTAACCACAAACTAATTGCTGTTGCAGGAAGTAGCCATCCTCTTCTTTTTATATTCACAAGCAATAAAACTGCACCGAACAAGGAAATTAAAATAAGTAAATTCAAAGCTGGTAGATGTGCAATCACATCTGTATAGCTTGCACCAAAAACTTTTCCTCTAGGAGAGTAAAGAAGTTCCATTGAGTCAAGACGGTAGGCAAATGCTTTTAAGATTGCTATGAATGCTAACAATACAGACAAATGTGCTTTTGCACCACTACTAACTTCAGGCAATCTTCCTTGTCTTAGTTGTAAAGCTCCAGTGGCGACAAAAAATAAAACAATAATTAAAGATGTAAAAATTACTAATTGGAACCCCCAAGAAACGAATAGTCTGTAAAGAGGAAGACCAAATACATATCTTGAAACATCAGCCTGGAATACCGGATCTGTAACACCAAAAGACTGTTGGTTTAAAAATAGTAAAACTTGTTCCCACAGTTGAGAAGCTCCAGCTCCTAGAAATAATGAGAGACCAATAGATCCCCATAATCTATATCGAAGAAATCTTTCATTGGTCCAAGCTCGAAATCTAGATAAAGGATCTTGTGATTCAAATGATTCAAAAATATCCATGACAGGAGTTGCTCTAACTGCTAATCGTAAGTTCGTAAAAATAAATATAAAAGCTAGTAATGATGTTGCACCAACTAAGGCCCCTTTAGTAAGAAGGATTTTTATCCAGACAGAGTTTAAATTTACTGAATCAAACCATAAATAATTTGTAAAAAATGTCGCAACAGCTCTTGCAACTGAAAAACCTATTATTGCAACAAAAACAATAAAAGAAAAACCTCTTCTTTCATTATTGTTTGTACCACCAATATTTACCATGTTGTTATTTTATTTATCTCTTGTCTTTAACGTGAACTATACTCTGAAATTACTTTCAATGCTTCTTCAAATGAATCAATCGCTGCGATAGCTGTAGAATCTGTTGCCATGGGAATTGCTTCTTCAAAATTAGCAGTTGGCACCAAAATAAGTTCTGCTCCCGCTCTTTTTGCAGCAATGACTTTTTGTTTTATGCCACCAACAGGCCCAACTGATCCATCAATCTCTATTGTGCCTGTTCCTGCTACTACTAAGGAGTTTGTTATATCTTCTGGAATTAAATTATTATAAACATTTAAAGCCATCATCAAACCTGCTGACGGTCCGCCTACATTTCCAGTTTTAATATCTACTTCAAATGGAAAATCAAATCTTTCATTTACAGTTGTTGCAAGAAATCCCACCATAGGCTCACCTTCATATTCAACGTGTTCAATCAATTTTGTTTGTACTTCTATATTCTTTCTTTCACCATCAAAATCTCTTTTTACCCCTATGGTTACAGTATCTCCAATCTGATATCGTCGTAAAGTCGCAATAAATTCGGTAGCTGATGATATTTCTTCACCATTAATTGAATTTAGCAAATCTCCTTTTTGTAACTTGTCTTTAACGGGTGAATCATCAAGAATTCCTACTACTGATACTCCATCACCTTTTGAACCTATATCGTATCCTAAATAAGTAAGTGCAACTGCAATAGCAACATTTTCAGAGGTTTTCATATTTTGAATACTTATTTGACTTAATTCTTCAGGNGTAACACCTTTTGGCAAAATAACTTCTCTAGGGTATAAATCTACGGAGTCGTTTACATATGACCATGCATAAATTAAGGCATTTGCTTCATCTCTTCTAACTGTTAGCTGAAATAGGTTTCCATCAAATTCATAATTTTCAATGTTTCCATATTCAATATCCCATTGATAAGGTGGCCCAGGAGACATAAAGTAATAATCTGTCTTTATAAGCGAGAGAGAAGATATTGAGATGAATAAACCAAGTAAAACAATTAATAATTTTTTATTTTTCTTGGACAAATTATACATAGGTAAATAATAGATTTGATAAAAAATAAAGAGCCGGTTTGAAACCGGCTCTTTAAAATAAATTAATTAAAATTTATGAACAAGGACCGCCATTCCAATCATAGGAATCTGCCGCAGGTCCTACGTAATTGCCTGCAAGTAAAGTAGTTCCACTACCAATGGAACCATCAGGTCTTCCAATAAAGCTTTCTTTATCTGCTCTATTTTGACCTAACTCTCTTGTAAGCATCATGCCATCTGACTCTACATAGACATTAGCTGCAGCTCTTCTAATTCCTGCTCTAGTTAAATCTCCACCCTTAACAGCAGCTTCTAGAACTCCTTTTAAGTGATATTGTGAAGACCAACCAGCAACTAAGAATGAGCTTGCTGATTCTAATCCCATAGCTTGCATTGTAGCTCTCATAGTTGCATGAGCTGGTGTGTCAGCCTCATACGGTGCTACCCATGCCATGTTATACATTGTGCCAGACTCAAAAAGTGGCTTCAATGCAAAACCCTCTGCAACGAATGCATCGTTGTATGATGGCGCAGCCATCATTGCTATTGGGGTGAGTCCTTGTTGAAATGCTCCACCAGCAACCTGAGCCATTTGAGTTGGCCCTACTGCTGGGAAGTAAGCATCAACTGGTTGAGTTACCATCAAACCTACAGCTTGAGCAACGTCAAACTCTAGAGTAGGTGGTAAATATTCCCAGGCAACAGTTACGCCAGCTTTTTCAGCAGCATATTTAATACCATTTGCCCAGTCTGTTCCGTAGTCACCAGCAAATCCCATAATTCCAATTGTTTTGATATCTACTGGAAGACTTGCCATAGCCCAGTCAAGAGCATTCATACCATCTGCACAGTAAGCAGATCCGAATTCAACAACTAGACCTCTATCTACACTTTTATATGACCATCCTGAATACCAACTCATAGGTGCACCGACCATGTTGTCTTTATCCATTTCATCTAAAATAAACAAAGTTTGAGGTGTACCGAGAGACATAGCTAAAGCAGCTACTTCTTCTCTTTGAGCATTGTATGCTTCAAGATGTTTTTGTGGATTGTAAGCAGTATCAACTCCCTCACGAATTACCACACTGTAATCACCAATTCCACCTGTTGAGTTAACCCACATCCAGAATCCTCTTTGAGCAGTTTCGAGTGCCGGAGCAACAGCTGCATAAGGTCCTGTATAGTCATTTAGCATACCTAAATATATACAACCTTTACTATCATCAGCCATTGTAGGAACTCCACCTACTTCTGCAGGACACGGATCTGAGGTAACACCAACGCCAGTTTTAACACCAGCAGCAGTAGTAACAGCTGGAGAATCTAAAGTTTCAACAACCTCTGGGGCTGCTTCTTCTACAGTTTCTTCAGTTGTACCTCCGCCGCAAGCAGCTAAAACTAGGGCTAGAATTGAAAAAATAATGATTCCTTGCTTTCGCAACGGTTTCATAATCCCCCCTAATTTAATTAGTACTAATAACTATAAGGATAGTAGAAGTTTTTTGATCTAGTAGGAAAAAGGCCAAGCTTTAAAATAATTACGTAACCTAAACCAAATTCCCCATAATCCTCTAGGTTCAAATATTAAGAAAAGTATTATAAATAGGCCGAAAATTACCCTTTCTATTTGACCTAGTGACAAAGCCAAGTCTTGTCCTAGAAATCCAAAAGAGTGCATTGCTGTTTGAATTGCTCCAGGCATTAATGAAAAGAAAAGTGCACCAAATAATGGCCCCAAAACTGTTCCCCCACCTCCGATAATTACAATGGCTATAAATGTTACAGAATAAATTAAGTTAAAAGTACCAGGCTCTACGCCACCTGAAACACTAAACATTAGTGCTCCTGTAATTCCTGCATAAAAACTAGATAATGCAAAAGCTGAAGATTTAAATTTAAACAGATTAATACCTATTGCCTCTGCGGCAATATCTCCATCTCTAATTGCTGAATAAGCTCGACCAGTTTTAGAACGAGTTAAGTTTTTAACTCCAAGCCCAGCAAGAACACAAACAAATAGAGCAAGCATATAAGTAAGTTGGTTTTTTTCTAATATTAAGCTGCCAATTACTAAACCCTCATCAAAATCAAATCCAAACAAAACTAATTTTGCTGCTTTCCTACCAAGGCCTGCTCCCCCGGTAATAAATTTTAAATTTGAGAATAAGTGTGAACCAATAAACACAAGCGCTAAAGTGACTAGACCTAAATTTAACCCTTTGAGTCTCACTGATATTGGAGCTATTAGTAAACCTATTAACGCAGCCGATAGTCCTGATAACGGTAACCAAATAATCATATCAAGTTCATATCCAATAACATAAGTAGTAGCTACACCACCTAAAACTGATGCAGTGTAAGTTCCAATTCCAACAAAAACTCCATGCGCCAGACTAATTTGTCCAGCAAATCCTGACACAATATTTAAGCCCCATGCAGCCACTGCAATTAAAAAAGAAGTTGTTAATAAAAGAATCCAGTAGTCAGAAGCAATAAGGCATAAGCTAAATGCAAAAAATAACAAAACAACAAACCAAAATTTCTGAGTGAGATTTGGTAGTACTGCAGACTCCTTTCTGTAATCAGTGTATAAATTTGGTCTTCCTCTCATACTCTCTCCACCTCCTCAGTTCCAAACAGTCCATCAGGTTTTACTAATAAAATTACAAACATGATTAAGTAAGGTGCGACAAGAGAAAATCCACTTCCTAAAGGAAAGCCAACTAGTGACTCCATGTCAGCTTGAAAATATGCAACATATCCCTGTGTGAGGCCAATTATTAAAGAACCAACTACGGCCCCTGGAATTGAATCTAGACCTCCAATTACAACTGCGGGCAAAGCTCTTAAAGCTGAAATAAAACTGAATTGTGTCAGGGTATTGAAACCTCCAGTAATAAAAAATCCTGCAAACGATGCAAGCATGCCAGCGATAAACCAAACCAAAGCAAATATTTTACCAACATCAATTCCTTGAGCGAGTGCAGCTTCTTGGTCAAAAGAAGTAGCTCTCATCGCAACGCCATACTTAGATTTTTTGAAAAATATTGACAATAATATAATCACAACAACAGCTGTTAAGAAAGCGGATATTTCCAAATATTTGAGAACAACACCTCCTATGTTTATAGAACCAAAGTTTCCAAAGCTTGGAAATGGATCTCCTAGATATCTTGGGTTTAGACCTATCCAATTATCTAGAACTGTTCTTAACAATATATCAATACCAATTGTCAAAATTGCTACAGAAAATACTGGCTCTCCAACCATTGGCCTTAGAAATGTTCGTTCAATTATTAAACTCAAAATACCAGTTAATACAATTCCAACTATAAATGCAATCCAGAATGGTACGCCTCTATCAACTGCTAAAGCACTTATAAACGCTGCACCAACTACCGCAAGTGCTGGCTGAGCAAAGCTCAAAACATCCATTGCCTTATAAATTAATACGAAGCCAATAGCTACTAGTGAATAAACTGCACCTAATGCTAAGCCTTCTGCTGTTGCTTGAAGAAAAATGATCAAACGTACATCTCCTCTATTAACTCAGAAAATTGTTCCATTAATACATTTCTTTTTATTTTTTGAGTTGCAGTTAATTCACCATCTTCATGGTCTAATTCTTTAGGTATCATTCTAAATTTTCTAATTTCTAGTGAAGATGTCTGTTCATTTGCTTTAACAATTTCTTTCCACACTAAATCTTTTACTTCCTGTTTTTCAGAAAGATCTCTATAAGTAGTATGTGCAATATTTTTTCTTAGTGCCCAATTTGATACAGTATCAAACTCAATAGCAACTAAAGCAGACAGGAACTTTCTCTTATCTCCAATTACAATCGCATCTTTTATAAATGGTGAAATTTTAATTTTGTTTTCAATTTCCTGAGGAGATACATTTTTACCACCGCTAGTAATAATAATATCTTTTTTCCTATCAACTATTTTGAGAAACTCTCCTTCAAAAACACCAACATCGCCGGTATGAAGCCAACCATCTTCATCAATTGTTTCTTTTGTTGCTTCTTCATTCTTGAAATACCCCTTAAATACTGCTCCTCCTCTTGTTAGAATTTCTCCATCTTCAGCAAGTTTTATCTCCATACCATGGTTTGGAACACCAACCGTACCTAGTTTCATTTTTTTATCATTGTTTCCAGATGCATATCCACAATTTTCAGTCATACCGTATCCTTCGAAAATTGGAACCCCTAAAGCCATAAAAAATTTCAAAATTTCAGGAGCTATGGGAGCTGCACCAGAAATAGCTGTCTCGGCTTTACTTAATCCAAGTTTTTTCTTTAATGTTCTAAAAGATAAAAGCCAGCCAATTGATATTAAGAAATTTGCAAAAACATCATTGAAACCATATTTAAGTTTTCTTTCAGCACCTATATTGCCAAGATACATTGAAATCTTAAATAGTTGCCTTTTNATGAACGATGCATCTCTCATTTTAACCATCGCACCAGAATGCATTCTTTCTAAAATTCTTGGTACAGCTGGAAAAATGGTAGGTTGTATTTCTGCTAAGTCCATTTGAACAGTGTCAATAGATTCTGCAAAATTAATTGTCGCCATTGTATGTGATGCAATTAATAAATCAGTCAACCTTCCAAAAATATGGCACAACGGAAGATAAGATAAAAATTGCGGATCTTTTGCTTTTACGTTTTCAACTAATGAAAAATTTGGAATCTGTGAAGCTACCCAGCTTATATTTCCATGAGTAATCATTGACCCTTTAGGCTTTCCAGTTGTACCTGATGTATAAACTAAGAAAGCGACATCTTCATCATTAATTTCCTCAAGTTGCTGATCAACATATTCAGGAAATGATTCATATTCTGATTTTCCAATTTCAAGGAACTCATCAAATCTCATGAGTTTTGGATGATCGTAACTGTATAAGCCACGGTCTTCAAAATAAACAATTTTTTCTAGCAAAGGTAAATTTTCAATTACTTGAAGTGCTTTATCAACTTGCTCTTGATCTTCGGCAAAGAGAATTTTAGATTCGGAATGGGATAGTAAGTATTCAACTTCTGAAGCAGGATTTGTTGGATAAAGACCAACACTGACAGCACCTAGAGACTGTATTCCAATATCAGCTATAAACCATTCTGGCCTATTTTCCGAATGGATTGCAACTGAGTCACCTTTCTCAATTCCAAAAAACTTAAGACCCATAGATAAATAATTTGATTTTTTCCAAAACTCTTCAAAAGTAGTTTCCTGCCAAACTCCGAATTCTTTGTATCGCATTGCTATTTTTTCAGGAAATCTAATGGATGTTTGTTTAATTTTTTTTGAAGGAGTCATTCCCCCATCTCTTAATATTTCATCGTAAATTTCATTCATTGTTAATGTCATAATTCACTCACTCCTAAATATGCTTCTATTACTTTCGAATCTTTTACAATTTCTTCTGGCTTGCCTTCGGCAAGTTTTTCCCCAAAATTAAGAACCATAACTTCTTCTGCTATATCCATCACCATGTTCATATCATGATCGACAAGTATTACTGTTTTTTTCATCTCTTCATGTATGTCAATAATGAATCTTGCGATATCCTCTGTTTCTTCATTATTCATTCCAGCAGCTGGTTCATCAAGCAAGATTAAGTCTGGATCCATGGCTAGAGCTCTACCTATTTCTACACGTTTTTGTACACCGTAAGGAAGAGACATAATATATGAATATCTGAATTGTTCAATTTCAAGAAAATCAATTATATCTTCAGCTATTCTTCTTGCTTCCAATTCACTTTTTCTCGTTTTATTGCTGAAAAATAAACTTGATATAGGACCATAATTTAAATGCCTATGAGCACCAATCAAAATATTATCTAGTACCGTCATATTTTCAAATAATTCAATATTTTGGAAAGTTCTTGCAATGCCTAAATTAGCAACTTGATCTGGTCTTAAGTCTTTGATGTCGCTGTCACCATAATGGACTGAACCTTCTGTTGGTCTATATATTCCGCTTATACAATTAAAAATAGATGTTTTTCCAGCACCGTTAGGTCCAATTATTGCATACAAAGTCTTGGGTTTAACTTCAAAACTTACATTATTCAATGCTGTAATACCACCAAACTTTAAAGTTACATCATTGAATTTTAAAGAACTCATGACAACCATCTCTTTTTTCTTTTGTAATGTTTTACATCCTTGAAAGATTTTCTGTTCGTTCCTTCAGGATTCAGACCTAAATAGAACTCTCTGACATCTTGATCTTGTAATAGTTCGTCACTAGGATTGTCCATTACTATATTTCCTGTTTCCATAATATAACCATGGCTTGATACGTTTAATGCCATGTTTGCATTTTGTTCTACTAATAAAACTGTTACTCCCTGTGAGTTTATTTCTGTAATTAACTCTGCAATTTGATCAACTAATTTTGGAGCTAGTCCAAGACTTGGTTCATCTAATAATAAATAATTTGGGTTGGACATAAGGGCTCTTCCAATTGCCAACATTTGTTGCTCACCTCCAGAGAGATAACCTGCTTCACCCTTAGATCTTTCTTTTAGTATTGGAAAAAGATCTAATACTCTATCAATGTTTTGAGGTATATCTTTGCTATTAGTATGTCCTCCCAACCTCAGATTTTCTACAACAGACAATTCTGCAAAAATTCTTCTTCCTTCTAAAACCTGAGCAATNCCTTTTTCAACTATCTTTGATGGCTTTTCATTAGTAATATCTTCCCCATCTACTGAAATTGTACCTTTAGTTATATCACCATTTTGAATATCAAGAAGACCTGTTATTGATCTGATAACAGTAGTCTTTCCAGAACCATTGCTACCTAATAAAGAAACTATTTCGCCTTTGGGGATTTCAAATGAAACACCCCTTAAAACTAAAATAACATCTTGATATACAACTTCTAAGTTTTGAACAGATAACATTTACCTTTTAACTTTAAGGAAACGTAAAACATTTTTCAACTTATAGATAATTTAAAGCAACAAACATTGAAACCTTTTAAAAAAATTGTTTTGAAATATTGGTTAGAATCTTTCCATATTTAATATGAATGTATGGAAGAAGATAATTATTCGCAACAAGAATTGTTTGAACAAAGAAAATATATTTCTGATCTGATTGAAGAAAAAACTGAAAAGAAAAAAAGCTCATTAAATGTCGTAATTGGTTCTGCTCTTCTTTCGAGTGGTATTGTTTTAGGATTTTTATTTCTATTTGGTCTTTTTGAAGAAGAAGAAATTGTTTTACCAGAACCAATAACAATTACTGAGACTGTAAAGGAAAAAGAATTAGTAATGCCTAGAGTGGATTCNACTGAGGTTGTCTCAATAGCTGAATTGGCAACAAAGACAATTGTTCAAGTTCAAGTGGGGACACTGTCTGATGATGGAGAGTTTTTATCAGCTGGTGGAGGTTCAGGGGTTGTAATTACTGATGATGGTCTAATAATGACNAATCACCATGTTATCGACAATTCCACAGAGGTTAGAGTTATTTTTGAAGATGGACGAATGTACGAAGCAAATATAATTGGTTCTGACAGATTGACTGACATTGGGCTTGTAAAAATAACAGCTTCAAATTTAATACCTATTGCAATTGGTAATAGCGATAAAATGCTAGTTGGTGATTTAGCAGTTGCTATTGGACATCCTCTTACACTCGGTGCCGCACCAACAGTGACAACAGGTGTTGTTTCTGCTCTTGAGAGAAGGTTAGATGTTGGTGGTGATGTAATGGGGACTTCAGTAACTTTATTTGGGCTTATACAAACTGATGCACCTATTACTAGAGGTTCTAGTGGAGGTGCACTAATTAATAAAAATGGAGAATTAATTGGCATTACCACTGCAATCGCAACAGCTGATGTTGGTGCTGAGGGATTAGGCTTTGCTGTGCCAGTAAACCTTGCTTTAAACATTGCAGAAGGTTTGATAAAAGATGGAAAAATACTTCATGCTTTCCTCGGAATTCTAGGAGCTCAGCATTTTGATATTGCAGAAGATGGTGCAAGAGTATTTTCTGGGGTATTTATACAAGAACTTTATGGTCCAGGCGGTGAAATATTTGCTATAGGAAAAGCTGGAGCACAACCAGGTGATATTATAAAAAAAATAAATGGTGAAACAGTAAAAACACTTGATGGTTTGATAACTGTATTAAGAACAAAAAGAGCAGGTGAGCAAGTGGAGATTGAAATACTTAGAGAATCACAAGTAATTACACTTGTTTTTGAATTAGATTTACGTCCATCCGATGTTTAATGTCTGACGATCTTTTTTCCCAATTATTTAATCTTTTCAATAATGATGATGGCGATGTAAATTGGCAGCTGGCTGAACAAATTAATAACCATATCAATAAAGATACCGAAGAGGATAGATTGCTTTCTAATTCTGACTTGAATTATCAAGAAATATTTAGAGTTATAGAACTGAGTCTAGAATCTTCAACAAAAAATGAGTACACACCACTAGAAGTTTCAATAATGGATTCAAAAAAGTATGGAAATTGGTTTCTAAATTCAATTAAACATTTTGACTTTTCCGAACTTCAAATGTTTGAGGGTTTACCTGCTGGAATTGGAGGTGCTCAATCATCATTAATNGGAATGCAATTAGGTAACATTGCAGGNTTTTTGAGCAAAAATACTTGGGGTCTNAGCCATTATGGAATTATTCTTCCAAGAAATAGTGCTCTTGCGATAAATAAAAATAATTTTGATTTAAGAATAAGTCAGTTTTCGATCGATGANAAAGAGGCAACAATTGCATTGATGCTTCTAGAATATATAACTCTGACTCTTGGTGAGCACACAGCTCCATTCGATTACTTGATAAAACAAATGAAAAAAAGTAACGAAGAACTTTTAGCAAACATAAAAGATATTGAACCAAATTTTGACCCAAGTAATTTTTCTAATCCTCAAGACCTCATGAGTAACATACCTGAATTGAACAACTTTGATATTGACTCCATGCTCGATGTTATTTTTGCACCTCTTAGTTTTTATAGATCAGTCATTAAGCACTCTGCGAAAAATTCAATTGACTTTATAGATCCGAGTGTGATTGATCTAGTTATGGACCTAGGCCTCGTTTCCAACCAAGGACCTGGAAGTGACTTCGAATTAAAAATTTCTAAATACGATGAAAGATCCGATTCTTTTATCTCATTCCTTGAAGATTCCAAAAATGAACTTAGCCTAAATGAAATTATTTCGGACATGAACCTTATTCCATCAGTTGATGAATTAGAAGATCCAATTTCTTGGGCAGCTAGAACTTCATTGCCGCCTATTTAATTTTAAATTCGCTATCATAAATTTATTAAGAAAGGATAAATAAAATGTCATTAAATATTGGAGATAAAATACCAGAATTTGAATTATTCAACTATGACAAAACAAAGCACAGCGACAAAGATTTCTTGGGTCAAAAAACAATGTTTGTTTTTATGCCATTCCCATTTAGTAGTGTTTGTGATAAAGAGATATGCGAATTAAGAGATTACCAAGAGTCTTTNTTGAAAGAAGATACAAATACAATACTTATAACAGTTGGTGCAAGTCCTACTAATAGGTCCTGGGCTGCACACCATAATATTGAATTCCCAATTTTGTCAGACTTTTGGCCTCATGGTGAAGTAGCCAANAAATTTGGTTGTTTTCATGATGGTGCTGGTATTTCTTTAAGGTATACATATATAACAGANGAAGAAAACACTATAACTGAAATAATAAAAAGCGATGAAATTGGGGTTGAAAGAGACTTCAGCGAATATTCTGAAAGCTTTAGTATCTAGCCTACGTCTCTGATATCAAATTCTGCAGCACGTTGTCTTTTAATTCTTCTACGCTCACGTTCTGATAGACCACCCCAAATTCCGAATTTTTCAGAGTTCTCTACTGCATACTCTAAGCATTGATCTTGGACGGTGCATGCTCTACAAATTGCTTTAGCTTTTCTAGTAGAAGCTCCTCTTTCCGGAAAAAATAAATCTGCATCTGCCCCTTTACAATTTGCCTCTTCTGTCCATGATGGCATTCCGCCGATTAACTCTTCTACTATTGATTGCTCCACCCGTACTCCTTAAAGTAAATTACATATGTGTAATTTATTACGGGAACATAAAAATGTCAAGAGGTGAATTGTCTAATTAATTTATAGTTATTTTTCCAATGTAGGATAATTAAATATGGCTTATCAGGAAATAGTTTCTACTGGTTCTGTTTATAAAGGCAGGACTAGCATGTGGTTATATCTTTTTCATCGAATCACTGGTGTTGCGCTATTTGGTTATTTACTTTTACATATTATTTCTACCGCATTAATCCTTGCGGGTCCCGAAATATATGAAGGTGCAGAAGCAATATACAAAAACTTTTATTTCAGACTCGGCGAGGTTGGTTTAATGGCTGCAGTATTAGCCCATGCAATAAATGGGTTAAGAATCATCACTGTTGATCTTTGGAAAAAAGGATCAGATTATCAAAAATCTCTTAACGTTGTTGCACTGCTAATTTTTATTGGAATTTTTGTTCCAACGACTTATAAAATGATAACTTCATATTTTGATATTTGTATTGAAAAAAGTTCACCTGGAACAACGGTTGTTGACTGTATGGTAAGACCATTACCAGATTGGAAATCATAATGCAGAATACAACTAGAACTGATTGGGGAAGAAGACAACCGCCTATTGGTGGAAGCAATTTTGAATTATATGCATGGTTTTTCATGAGAGTAAGTGGTTTATTTCTGGTTTTATTAGCTGCTGGACATATGTTTATTATGCATGTATTTAATGATACGCTTAATCTTGATTATGAATTTGTTGCTGCCAGATGGGATACCCCTTATTGGAGAACTTTTGATTGGCTTTTGCTGGCCCTAAGTATTCTTCATGGAACAAATGGATTAAGGATAGTTATGCACGACAATATAGCAAACAAACTTCACAGAAGTCTTGCTTTATATAGTTTATATTTTGTATCAACAGCGTTTTTTATATTAGGTACATATGTGTTGGTAGCATTTGTGAGGCAAGCATGAAAATAATCAAGCACTCTTTTGATGGAGTAATCGTTGGTGCTGGTGGAGCAGGTCTTAGAGCTGCAATTGAAGCAGCACCCCATATGAAGTTAGCTGTAATAACAAAACTATATCCAACAAGATCACACACTGGTGCAGCCCAAGGTGGTATGAGTGCTGCATTAGCAAATGTCGAAGAAGATAATTGGAACTGGCATGCATTTGATACAGTCAAAGGATCAGACTACTTAGCAGATCAACCTGCTGTAGATATTTTGTGCAAAGAAGCAATTGACTCTGTAGTTGAGTTGGAACATTGGGGACTACCATTTAGTAGATTAGAAAATGGAAAGATTGCTCAAAGAAGATTTGGGGGACATACTGTTAAAGAAGGTGAGGCACCAGCTTTTAGAGCCTGCTATGCAGCAGACAGAACTGGTCATATGATTCTTCAAACTTTATATCAAAAATGCGTTTCGATGGGAGTAACCTTTTTTGACGAATTTCAAGTTTTAGATATAAAAATTGATGACGGAGTTTGTAAAGGTGTTGTAGCTTATGAAATTGCAACCGGTGATATACACATATTTGAAGCCAGAGCTGTAACATTCGCTACTGGTGGTTTTGGAAAAATATACAAGGTTAGTTCCAATGCCCACTCGTTAACAGGTGATGGTCCGGGAATTTTATATCAAAAAGGCATACCTTTAGAAGACATGGAGTTCTACCAGTTTCACCCAACAGGAATATACCGTCTTGGAATACTATTGTCAGAAGCTGCGAGAGGTGAGGGTGGAATTTTAAGAAATAAAGACGGTGAAAGGTTTATGGAAAGATATGCTCCATCAATTAAAGATCTCGCACCAAGAGATATGGTATCAAGAGCTATCGCAACTGAGATAAGTGAAGGTAACGGAGCAGGACCAAACAATGATTTCGTATATTTAGATTTAACACATTTGGGAGCAGAAACAATAAAACAGAAATTGCCTGATATAACAGATTTCGTTAGGACATATGTGAAAATTGAACCAATAGATGAGCCAATTCCAGTTCAACCAACAGCTCATTACGCTATGGGAGGTATTCCTACTGATGTAGATGCGAGAGTTTTAAGCGATGCTCAAGGAACAATCCTTCCAGGTGTATATTCAGCGGGAGAATCTGCCTGTGTAAGCGTTCATGGTGCAAATAGATTAGGCACTAATTCCCTACTAGATATAGTGGTTTTTGGTAAAAGAGCAGGTCAAAGCATGGTTGACTATGTTTCTTCTACAAAACCATTTTCTTTATCTGAAAATGCTGGCGAAGACCTAAAAAATAAGATAAGTAACTTTATTGATAAAGAACATGATCCTAATTTTTCAGTAGCAAAAATAAGAGAAGAGCTTCAAGATTCAATGGAAGAAAATGCCAAAATTTTTAGATCTGAAGAAAGTTTAACAAAACAGACTGAAATTTTGTCAGACTTAAGAGATAGATATCAAAATGTTACTATTTCTGACAAAGGAAAAGTTTTTAATACAGAGTTGTTAGAAGCAATTGAGCTTGAGTACTTATTAGATATGTCAGACACAACTGTTGCTAGCGCTTTGGAAAGAAAAGAAAGTCGTGGAGCACATTCAAGAGTAGATCATGTTGAAAGAGACGATTCAAATTGGTTAAAACATTCATTCGCATTTAAGAATGGTGACTCAGTTAAACTTGATTATAAAGATGTTGAGCTTGGTAACTATGAACCAAAAGAAAGAAAATATTAATGGATGTAAAACTTAGAATTCTTAGATTCAATCCTGAAACCGATAGAAAAGGCCATTGGGAAGAATACAACATCGAAGCAGATCCTGATGAGAGAATCTTAGATCTTCTTCACAAAGTTAAATGGTTTGATGATGGTAGTCTCGCATTTAGAAGATCCTGTGCTCATGGAGTATGTGGTTCTGATGCGATGGTTGTTAATGGAGAAAATATGCTTGCTTGCCAAGTCTTAGTTAAGGAAGTTAGCAATCCAATAAAAATTGAGCCAATTAGAGGCCTTCCTGTCATAAAAGATTTAGTTGTTGATATGGAAACATTCTTTGAATCTTACAAAAAAGTTATGCCTTATCTTGTAAATGATGAAGAGCCCGGAGAAAGAGAAAGATTACAATCTCCAGAAGATAGAGATAAGTTTGAAGATACTACAAAATGTATTCTCTGTGCAGCCTGTACAACTAGTTGTCCGGTTTTTTGGACTGCGGATACTTATGTTGGCCCAGCAGCAATTGTTAATGCACATAGATTTGTATTTGATTCAAGAGACAATGCCTCAAAACAAAGATTAGAAATACTTAAAGATGTGAATGGCGCTTTCAGATGCAGAACAGCATTTAACTGTACTACAGCATGTCCTAGAGGCATACAAGTTACCAAAGCTATAGAAGACGTTAAAAGAGAAACATTAACAATTAATTGATAGAAGATACGCTAAAAAATTTTAAAGAAAAAATTTCTGACTATGAATACAAAACCGAGTTTATTTATTTTGAATTTACAGATTTAGAAAAAATATATTCACTAAACAACTGTTCTGAAATTGAAAATATTAACGATGAATATTTTCTAAAATTTAAAATGTCTTCTGTCGATCTTTACAAAATTGTAAATGCTGAAATACATCCAGAAGACCTTATGTTTGATAAAAAAATTAAAATATCTGGTGATATAAGTATTATTTCCTAAAAAGAAAAGACGGCTTTTGCCGTCTTTTCAAATTTAACTAAAAGAACTTTAATTTAAAGCGTCTTTTAATCCTTTTGCAGCTTTAAAAGCTGGGGCATTTTTCGCAGCAATTTGGATTGTTTCACCTGTTGCTGGATTTCTACCTTGTCTTGCAGCCCTGTATCTGGATTCAAATGTACCAAAACCGGCAACGCTTACTTTAACGCCGTCTTTCATACCACCTGTGACTCCATCAAACACGGCTTCTACTGCTTTTTTAGCGTCTGCTTGTGACAACCCTACTGCAGCTGCAACAGCACTTGCTAAATCATCTTTATTCATTAGAATCCGCTTTCTTTATTGAGTTTTTTTTAAAACTCCCTATAAACATTATAGTTTTTTTAATTAATTTGTCTTAAAACCCTAAATTTATTGACTTTTTTTTATAAACTGCTGATTTTATTGAGTTTTTATGCTATTTATAAATTTTTTGCTTAAAAAGCCCATTTTTATTGGGTTTTTAGATTATTTAGCTCTAAAACTTTTTGTTTTACTGAATCAGCAGCTGATTTTAAGTTTTCTAGCTCCTCAGTATTTAAATCAAGTTCTACAATTTCGGTTACGCCATCTTTACCTAATTTAGTTGGTACACCTAAGTAAACATCACTAATTCCATACTCTCCAGAAACCCAAGAACAAGAAGGTAAAACATTATTTGAATCTGAAATAATTGACTTAACCATCGTTGCAGCTGCCGAAGAAGGCGCAAAGTAAGCACTGCCTGTTTTTAATAATGCAACGATTTCCGCTCCTCCATCAGAAGTTCTTTTTACTAACTCTTCTATTTCATCATTTGTAAGTAGCTCAGTTAAAGGCTTGCCATCAACTTTACACTGGGATGGTGCAGGCACCATAGTTTCACCATGACTACCCAGAGTCCAGGCTTCAACTTCCTTCATATTTACATTTAATTTCTCTGATATAAAATAAGCAAATCGAGATGAATCAAGAACCCCAGCTTGACCGATGACTCTACTTTTAGGTAGGCCAGACACATCAGAAACTAAAGTTGTCATTTGATCTAAAGGATTTGTAACAACAATTATTATTGGATTCTTTGAATGTTTCATAATGTTACTTGTTACCTCAGTTACAATATTTGCATTTACCTCTAATAAATCCATGCGCGACATTCCTGGCTTTCTTGGTAAGCCTGCAGTGATGACAACTACATCACTATCAGAAGTATCTTCATAATTATTAGTTCCAATAATTTTTGATGAGAATTTTTCTACAAATCTTGATTGATTCATGTCTAAAGCAAGACCTTGAGGAAGGCCTTCAACTATATCTGTCATAACTACCGTATCAGCTATATCATATTCTGCAACTCTAAGAGCTGTCATTGATCCATACTTTCCTGATCCAACTACTGTTACTTTTGTCATGACTTAAAAGCTTTCTATATTTTCAATTAAGGATTTAGCGAATTCTGATGAAGGAAGAGTTCTTGCATCAGATCTACCTCTCGCTAAGTCGTAGGTAACATTACCTTCACTTATTGATTTTTCCATAGCTTTAATTACTAGATCTGCAGCTTCATTCCAACCCATATACCTAAACATCATTTCACCTGAAAGTATTAGAGATCCAGGGTTAGCTTTGTCCTGTCCAGCATATTTTGGAGCTGTTCCATGAGTAGCTTCAAAAACTGATTTACCATTTTCATAATTTATATTTCCACCAGGACTTATTCCAATTCCTCCAATTTGAGCTGCTAGTGCATCGGATGCATAATCTCCATTAAGATTTGTGGTAGCAATCACATCAAATTCATGAGGCTTAATTAATATCTGCTGTAAAAAAGCATCTGCTATCACGTCCTGAACTAGAATCTTGTCTCCTGGTTCACCTTTACAATCTTCCCAAGATACTGCAACATCTGAAAATTCATTTTTAACTAATTCATAGCCCCAGCCTCGAAATGCTCCCTCGGTAAATTTCATGATGTTTCCTTTATGTACTATTGCTAGGTTTTTCTTTCCATTCTCTACTGCATAATTTAGTGCTGCTCTAATTAATCTCTCTGATGCAGTTTGGGAAATTGGTTTAATTCCAATACCGCTATCTTCTCTAATTTCCCATCCAAATTCAGACTTTAGAAAGTTATTTAATGTTTTGACTTCCTCAGAGCCCATCTCTAATTCTTTGCCTGAATAAACATCTTCTGTATTTTCTCTAAATAAAGCAATATCTACATCTCCTGGGTTCTTTGTTGGTGTTTCAACACCTTTAAACCACCTCAAAGGCCTTACACAGGCATAAAGGTCTAATTTTTGCCTTATTGAGACGTTTATAGATCTAATTCCACCTCCAACAGGAGTAGTTAAAGGTCCTTTAATTCCTATCCCATATTTATCAAACATTTCAATTGTTTTTTCAGGCAACCACTCATTTTCATTATCATATGCTTTTTGACCAGCTAAAACTTCCATCCATTCAATTTTTCTTTGATTGTTATAGGCTTTTTCAACAGCTGAATCAAATACTTTCTGAGAAGCAGGCCATATGTCTATGCCTATTCCGTCACCTTCGATAAACGGAATTATAGGATTATCAGTATCAAAAGATTTTCTAGTATCAGAAATTGCTGCAGATAATTCTTCTCTATTTAAATTTTCTTTCAAATCAATTCCTTTATTGCTTGTCCAATCTTGGTAGGGTTGTTAACAACATTGACACCAGCGTTAGTAAGTGCTTCAATTTTAGCAGAGGCTGTACCCATATTTCCAGAAACAATTGCCCCAGCATGTCCCATTTTTTTTCCTGGTGGTGCGGTTACACCAGCAATGTAAGAAACTACTGGTTTACTAACTAGCTTACTTATGTATTCGGCTGCTTCTTCTTCAGCACTCCCACCTATCTCACCAATCATTACGATTGCTTCTGTCTGTTCATCTTTTTCAAATGCCTCTAAAACATCAATAAAGGACATTCCTGGCACAGGGTCNCCGCCTATACCAATACACGTAGACTGTCCGATGTCTAATCTAGTTAACTCATGAACTGCTTGATAAGTTAAAGTTCCAGACCTTGAAACAACTCCTACATTTCCTTCTTTAGTTATTTCGTGTGGCATGATACCTACATTTGATTTTCCTGGGGAGATTAGTCCGGGACAATTAGGCCCCAATAATTGTGAAGTAGTATTCCTTTTAAGCAAATCATACATTCGTGCTTCATCTTTAGCAGGAATGCCTTCTGTAATACAAACTATTAAATCACAACCAGCTTCACCTGCTTCAAGAACTGCATCCATTGCAAATGCAGGTGGTACAAAAGTCATAGCTGTATTAGCACCAGTTTCTTTTACAGCATCGACAACAGTATTAAAAATTGGAATACCTTCAACTTCTTCTCCACCTTTGCCTGGCCTTGTTCCTGCTACCACTTTTGTTCCATAGTCCCTGTTTCGCAAAGCATGAAACTTTCCTTCTCTACCTGTTAAGCCTTGAACAACAACTTTTGTTTCCTCATTTATAAATACTGCCATTATTTACCACCTTCGACGGCAGCTTTCGCTGCATCATCCATAGACTCAGAGATTATTATTTTTTCATTTGTATTTTTAGACAAAATTTCTAAACCTTCTTTTGAATTTGTGCCGTCTAATCTAACTATCAAAGGCCATTTAAGTGCTTTGCCTTTTGTTGCCTCAACAATTCCTTCAGCTACTAAATCGCATCTTGTAATGCCTCCGAAAATATTAATTAAAACACTTGTTACCTCTTCTTCTGATTCTAAAACTTCTAAAGCTGCTGTAACGGTTTCAGCTTTTGCTCCCCCTCCAATATCGCAAAAATTTGCCGCTTTTCCACCATGCTCAGCTACGACATCTAGAGTTGACATAACTAATCCTGCACCATTGCCAATAATTCCAACACTTCCATCCAACTTGATAAAATTTAAGCCTTTGCTTTTGGCAAACTTTTCGGATTCTGGAATGGGAATTTCTTCTTCATATTTTTTAAAATCATCATGTCGATAGATTGCATTCATATCTAGTGAAACTTTAGAATCTAGAGCAGAAACACCCTGATTTGTTATTGCTAATGGGTTTACTTCAACAAGATCACAGTCTCCTTCAGTAAAAAGCTTGTAAAGTTTAGAAATTATTTCATGTAATTCATCAATGTAATCAAGATTGAGATTTGCATCTTTTATTGCTTGTGTAATTATTTTACTTTCAAGTCCCAATGATGGAGATATATAAATTTTTATTAAGTCCTCTGGACTATTAGCTGCAACTTCTTCAATATCCATTCCACCTTTGGAGCTCAACATCATCAAATATTTCTTTTCAGATCTGTCCAATGTAAATGATATATAATATTCGCTTATGATTTCAGAAGCCTCCTCAATCAATAAGCTTTCAACTTTATGACCTTTAATGTCCATACCTAAAATTGCATCTATATGCTCTTCTAGTTCTTGATGATTTTTTGCAACTTTTATTCCACCTGCCTTTCCTCTTCCACCAACTTGGACTTGGGCTTTTACAACCAATGGAAAACTCAAACCATGATTTTCTGTTAAATCAGAGATAGATTTTATAAAAATTGATTTGGGTGTTGTTATAGAATATTTTTTATATAAATCTTTGCCTTGATATTCAAATAGGTTCATAATCTTATAACAAGAATATAGATTACAAATGAAATGAAATTATGCTTCATATTTATTGAAATTTTATGGGTGCCCATTCTACATCAAGATACTTTACTCCAATATCATCATTAAATTGAACTGTTATTTCATTTCCCTGAACTTCTAAAATAAGCCCTTCTCCATATTTTTCATGAATTATTTTTTGACCTGTACCAACTTCAAGTTGAGTAGAGTCTTTTTGGTTAGTATCAAGTGAAAAATCTACAGTATCAAAATGACTAGAACCTTCTTCTAGAAAACGGCTTGGTAAATTATAAACTGTGCCACCCCAAAGTGTCCTTGACCACGCATGAGTTAAATAAAGCTTTTTTTCAGCTCTTGTTATTCCTACATAACAAAGTCTTCTTTCTTCCTCAATTTCAGAATTATCTCCTTGTGAACTTCTTTCATGCGGAAATAAATTTTCTTCCATTCCAGTCATGAATACATATGGAAACTCTAGACCTTTTGCGTTATGTAGAGTCATCAATAAAACTCTATCAGCATCTTCTAATTTATCAGTTTCAGAAAAAAGGGCAATGGATTCTAAGTAATCTCTGAGAATTCCATAAGGTTCATCAATTTCTTCTTCATACAAATTCTCAAAACTAAATGCAGAATTTAGAAGTTCTTCAATATTTTCTATGCGCATTTGTGACTCTAGTGTGCCTTCTTTAATTAAACTCATTTTGTATCCTGTAAGCTCCAAAACTTTTTGGATTGTTTTCGAGGGACCTTGAAGCGAATAGGACTTTAATTCAGTAATTAAATCTTTAAATTCCGAGAGACTTCCTTTAATTCTTGGAGAAATATTTTTAATCTCCTCTATTGATTCCAGAGCTTCAAATATAGACTTTCCTGTTTCATTTAAATATACCCTTATTTTCTTTACAGTAGACTCTCCTATTCCTCGCCTTGGAACATTTACAATTCTTTCAAATGCAACTGTGTCACTATCATTAACTAAAAATTGTAGGTATGAAATTATATCTTTAATCTCTTTTCTGTCATAAAATCTCACACTGCCAATGACTTTATAATTAATATTTAACATTCTTAGTTCTTCCTCAAATAAACGTGATTGGCTATTGGTTCTATAAAAAATTGCAATCTCATTCTCTTTGGATGAATCTATTAGGCTTTTAACTTCTTCTGCAACCCATCTTGCTTCATCTTTTTCAGATCTAAATCTAAATGATGAAATATCTAAACCATCTTCGTTATCAGTCCAAAGATTTTTTTCAATTTTTCGTGGATTATTAGATATGACTGAGTTAGCTAAATTAAGAATCTTTTTGGAAGATCTGTAGTTTTTATCTAATTGAATAATTGTTGCATTACTAAAATCTTTTTCAAATTCAATAATATTTCTAATATCCGCACCCCTAAATGCATAAATACTTTGATCAGAGTCTCCAACTACACAAACATTTTTATTATTTGAACCAAGAAGCTCAACTAATTTGTATTGTACAAAATTTGTATCTTGGTATTCATCAACCATGATGAATTGAAATTTATTAGACCAAAACTTCAAAATACTTTCATTTGTTTGTAAAAGTTCTACAGTTTTAATTAAAAGATCATCAAAATCCATTGAATTAGCAATTATCAATTTTTTTTCATAGCTTGAATAAATTTCGGCAACTTTTACTTCAAAAAAAGATTCTGCATTCTCTAGTGCCTCCCCAGGGCTTATCATGCTGTTCTTAAGATTTGATATATGTGCCTGGAAACGTTTTGGTGAATATTGTTTAAGGTCAACATTGTTTTCAGACATACAATTTCTAATCACTTTATTTGAATCAGATTGATCGTAAATAGTAAAGTTGCTTTTGTAACCTATCTTATCTCCATGGATTCTTAAAATTTTTACACACAAACTATGGAAAGTTGATATCCACTTTGGTGAAATTTTTAAATTAAGAAGCTTACTTATTCTTAATTTCATTTCTTCTGCTGCTTTATTTGTAAATGTAATAGCCAATATTTGCTCAACGTCTACATTATGGTGTTTTACTAAATGGGCATACCTATGAGTCAATACTCTAGTTTTACCTGAACCTGCTCCTGCCATTATTAATACAGGTCCATTAATTGTTTCTATGGCTTGAATCTGACTTGGGTTTAGTAATTTTTTCCAGTCTTCCGGTAAATTAGAATCCAATGACATTAAGATTTAGGCTTTTCTGTCTTTATACTCATTGATTAACTTATACCTAAAGCATCTTCTACTTCTGATATTGTAAGTTCAGCAGACTCTTTTGCTAATTCTAAATTTTTTCTAATTATTTCATCTACTTCTTTATCACCTAAATTATTAAATTTTTCATTGATCGGTTCCAAGTATGAAATTACTGACTCTGCTACAGCAATTTTAAATTCTCCATATTGATAATCATTAAACTTTTTTTCAGTTTCTTTTATTTCTAGATTATTAATAGATGAGTATATCTCTATCAAATTACTTATCCCCGCCTTTGATTTAATATCATATGCTATTGAATTACTTGAGTCTGTAACAGAAGATTTAAATTTTTTGATAATTGAATCTTTTGAATCATTGAAATAAATTGTACCGTTAATATCATCTGAGCTTTTTGACATTTTGTTTTCTGGATGTCTCAAAGACATTAATCGAGCACCATATTTTCCACTAGTTTTTTCAGGTATTGGAAATATTTCACCATAATTATTATTAAATCTTTCAGCTATATTTCTTGTTAATTCTAAATGTTGAGTTTGATCGTCACCTACTGGGACCTCNTTTGCTTTATGAATTAAAATATCCGCTGCCATTAGGATGGGGTAAGTCAAAAGACCAGAGTGCGTTCCAAACGAAGAAGCTTTTTCCTTAAATTGTGTCATTCGTTGCAACTCACCAACTTGGCAAAAATTTGACAGTATCCAAGATAAATAGGCGTGGTCTTTAAGATCGCTTTGTACATAAATTACAGAATTTTCCAAATTAATTCCAGATGCTAATAGAACTTTCAATGTGTTTTTGATGCTGTCTTTTAAGTCAGATTTATTAGGCATTGCTGTTAAAGAATGTAGGTCAACAATACAAAAATAATTTTTTGAGTCTTCATTTGATAATTTTGCCCAATTGTTTATTGCTCCAAGGAGATTACCCAAATGTACTAACCCACTAGGTTGGATTCCGGAAAAAACTGTTTTCATATCTGCTATTCTAATAAACTAATTCAAATTGGAGTGTTTTTATCAAACCTGAATATTCAATGTCTGCATATGCTGGCTTAAGAAACATAATTTTAATTGGTACCCTTTTTGGTTTTCATGGATTACTAAATCGAAGTCTTCTTATTGATGGAGTAAATGAAATTTTTATTGTTACATCAAGAATATCTGTGGTTACTTTACTCATTGGAATTTATTGCTTTAGAGAATTTATTTCATCAATTTCTGTAGAGTATTTTCTTAAAGGCTCCCTATCTGGAATACTTGCNATCTTTATTCCTGGATGGGCTTTTATTTANGCTCTNAAATACATCTCTTCTGGACTTCAAAGTATTTTCATTTCTACAATTCCTTTATTCACAGTTTTTTGGGTGCTTTTGTTATATAAAGATGAAAAAATTACAAATTTAAAAATTGTTTCAGTATTGACTGGTCTTATTGGACTGATTATTCTCTTTTTCTCTGGAGCAACTGGATTATCTAATGAAGGAAATTTGCTTATTGGTGGATTGCTTGCGGTACTTGGAGTTCAAGGCCTAGCACTAAGCAATATTACAAATAAAAAACACTTGCAGTATATACCATCTAAAACATATCTCTTAACTCAATGGTTGGTTGGTTCAGTAATATCAATTATTTTATTTTTTATATTAGATGGAAAATTCGAAATATTGACAGCTGGTGAATTTTCAAAATTGTTTGGACTTGCATTTATAGATATTTTTAATTATTCCTTATTTCTATACACAATTAAGAGACTGTCTGCAACTTTTACTACTTTAGTTGATTACGTTGTTCCAATTGTTGGAATTTTGGTTGGATACATATTTCTCGACGAAATTGTTGATAATATCTTTTTTGTAACTTTAATTTTAATTTTTATCTCTCTGTACCTAGCTGTAAAAGACGAATCTGAAAACTTAAACTAATTTCAATTTAAGCAATAATCTAATCATTTTTGCTGTTGCACCCCAAAGAATTTCATCTCCTAACATATATATCCAGTCATCAGAATATGCACCTCTGAATGACCAATTATCCTTGTTCATCAAATTTCTTATAGGTTCATAAATTACTTTTTGAACTTCACTGGTGTTAAATTGTTTAGGTTTAATAGATAAACTACACAGTATTGGAAAAACTAAAAATTTATATTCAACCGTGTCTATTGGTTCTAAAATACCGACAGGTTTAATTAGGTTTTCTGAAATCAATAATTCTTCTGATGCCTCTCTGATAGCTGTGGAAACAACACTAGAGTCAGATAATTCTTTTTTACCTCCAGGAAATGCAATATGGCCCTTATGAGTAGGCATATTATCAGACCTTTTAATAAAAAGTATTTCCTTATTTTTGTAGACTAATATAGAAACTGCTGCATAGTCTAGTTCTATATAATCATATGGTTTATTCAAAGCTTGAAATGCAAAATTTTCTATCAATTAACTTCTTTTTGCTACTAACTCTACCTTGATACCAATAGGATTTAAAACTTCCCAAGCATTGAATCTTGTTGGTGCATCAAATCCAAACCAAGTAGTATCAATCTCAGTAAATCCAGATATAAATATTTTGTCATCTTCAAGATAAGCAGTGATTGAAAAAGGTGTATCAAGTTCTATTTCCCTAATTGATAATTTTCCAACGATAGTATCTTCTACTTTTGAATCAAAATTTTTATTTGGTAACACTAATTCATCAATTCTAAATATAGCTTCTGGGAAAAGTGCCGACTGAAGCCATTGATTGTTTAAAGCTTGATCTCTAATCACATTATTACTTTTTAAAGTTGATATATCTGCTCTAATTGACAGATTCTTTATATACAAACATGAGTCAGCTTGGTCACAATCAGATAAAGTTAAAGTAAACTCACCAATGATTTCACGAGTAGTGCCTTCAACAATATCTAAACCAGAATTTAAAAACTGTTTTGGTGCAAGGTAACTAACTCTGCTATCTTCTTTTTCAATTACAAATTTTATATTTTCAAAAGTTTCTAATTGTACAATCTCAACTGAAGTNGTAGTTGTTGTATCTTCGTCGAGAGCTTGACTTTGTTCCATCATAGAAGTTGTAGTTAAATCAACCTCCTCTATTGAGCTTTCCTGACTACAGAAAATTAATAAAAATAGTAAAAAGATGTATTTTTTTTTCATAGAGAATATTCTACTTAGTTTATTATTTTTTTTAACTTGTATCCTATATGAATGTCGACAAAAATTAGACAATTTATTCAAGTCTTTTCAGGAACATCGCTAATTGGTATAGGAATTTCATTAAATTACTTGGCAAATTTAGGATTAGGGCCATGGGGAGTTTTTCATGACGGACTCTCTAAAACGCTTGGTATTAGTTATGGCAGAACAATAATTATTACTGGAGTTGCTGTAATGCTTCTTTGGATTCCTTTAAAGCAAAAACCAGGATTAGGCACAATTGTTGATATCTTTTTAGTTGGTATTGTTGCAGATTTAATAATTTTAAATTTTGAATTATCTGACAGTATCTTTTTAAGTCTTACTCTTATTGCTTTTGGAATAATTTTAATTGGTGCCGGTACTGCGATATATGTTGGTGCAGATTTGGGAGCTGGACCACGAGATGGAGTTATGGTTGGTTTAGAAACAATTGGGTTAAAAATTGGAACAGCTAGAAATTTAATTGAATTATTTGCTTTTTTAACTGGTTGGCTTTTAGGCGGATTAGTTGGTTATGTTACTATTTTGTTTGTAATTGGTATAGGACCAGTAGTTCAAATAGTTTTACCATATGTAGATATGCGAAAAAATGATTAAATTTATCATTAGAGAAATTTTTTCTTCTTTAATCTCATTATTTATTTTCTTACTAATTATGTTTTATGGAATCAACTTACTAATTCCAGGTGATTTTTTAACCCCGTTGAGACTTATGATGAGCCAAGCAGAGCTAGATGCTCTAAGAGAATCACTTGGAGTGAATGATCCTTTATACCAGAGATATTTTAGATGGATTTTAGGAGTTTTTAATGGAGAGATAACTACTGGTGGTTTTAGACAAAGATCGGGAAAAGATATTACTTCAACATTCTTTCCAACTATTCAAATTCTTATTCCGTCATTTTTACTTGCATTTTATATTTCAAGAATTCCATCAATCAATACGCCAATAAAAAAATTGCATAAAAACAAAATCTTTTCAGATACTTTTGCAACTTTTCTCATAAGCTTATTTCCTCCAATAATACTTTTTCTTATTGGATCAAAGTTTGATAACTTATATTTATATCTAGTTTCTTTTTTTAATATAGAAAAAACACCTATTAGTTTATTAGAAATTAGTGAATTAAAAATAAATATATTTTTATTCTTACTCTTGCTTGGAATAACAATTTTTATCTCATCTTTAATTGATTTGTTTACCAATTTAAAAATATTTATTTTGAAAATTTCATTTATTGTATTTATTTTTATCATTTTTATTTTCAATTCGGACACAATTCTATTTAATGAGGTAGCTCTCCTCTCGAAAAATGCATTCAAAACAATATCTATTCTTACTATATTTTTTATTGGAGAATACGTACTTCTAACTAATGTAATTACTCAAAACATAGCTAGAGAGCCTCACATACTTACCGCGAGAGCTTTGGGTTATTCAAATAGTAAAATTTTCTCAAAACATATAATAAGGAATTCTTTTGGTCCATTTGCCACCCGAATAGGGCTCGGCTTGCCGTTTACAATAGCATCTCTAGTAATAGTTGAATCAACAACAAATTGGAATGGAATGGGAAGTTTACTATATCAAACAATATTGAATCAAGATTCAAATGCTGCGATGGGTTTGTTTTTATTATTGGCATTATTAACAATTATTTTAAGAATTACAATTTCCTTAATTCAGATGATTATTGACCCTAGGGTAAGGGCAAAATGATTAAATATATAATTAAAAGTACTTATAAAACTTACCACGGAAAAATAGGATACTTTTTCTTACTTTTACTTATAATTGGAAATCTAATTCATTCTTGGCTTCTAGGAAATATCTGGCCTGAAAGCATTTATGATCCAATTGTAGGATTTGATTTACAAGTTTTTCCACATCCAACAACACCTTCAAAAGCACACCTATTAGGTACAGATCCACTTGGTAGAGATGTCTTAAGTATGTTTTTAGCTGGCTCTGGCCCTTTAATTAAGCTATCAATATTTTCTTTTTTTATTGGAATATCAATAAGCCTTTTTTTGGGTACAACAATTCCTTTTATTTTCAAAAGAACAGATTTAATCTTTAAAGAAATTTCATCCGGATTAATTTTAATTTCTCCTCCAATAATTTTACTTATTTTAGGAACTGGAGATTTTACAGATATTTTGACACCGTCATCAGTTGGTATAATTTATGGAATTTTATCAGGTCTAGGTGTCTGCTATTTAGTTGTAAGGTCAGCAGTTATAGAGATATCAAATCAAGAATTTATTAATGCTTCTAAATTGTTAGGTGGAAAAAACCTATACATAGCAACAAGACACATAATGCCAGTGGTTGTTCCATACGCAGTAAGTTATATGTTAGCAAGTACGACCTATGGAATATTAGCATATGGTTTTGCATCATTTTATGGACAAGTTGGGTGGACGCCTAATTGGGGAATGATGATTTATGATGCAATCACATATGGTTCTTATCTAGGTGGAACCAATTATTGGAATTTAATTCCGCCAACATTAGGTTTTACATTATGTGCAAGCTCATTTTATTTCTTAAGCTTGAGTGTAAAAAAACAATTTGGTATAAGTATTTGATAACTCATAGTTATATTTCTTAAAATAGCACTATGGATGCAAGAATAAATATCAAAATCTTTTTAAAAACTGTTATCTTGTTTCCACTATTCATGATTTTTATAATGTTTCCATTGTGTTTATTGATCGTGATAACAGCATTTGTTCCGAAAGGACGGGTTCTTGCAACAAAACTATATGAATTCTTTGGCTGGATAGGAATTGTACTTGTAGGCGTTGAATTAAATGTTATTGGAGCGGAAAAAATAGATACAAAAAAAAGCTACGTAGTAATTGGAAATCATCCATCAACTCTTGATATATTTACACATATCACTGCTCTGCCTGTTTCAATTAGATTTCTAACAAAAACAGAATTATTTAGAATACCGATTTTTGGAAGAGTTTTAAAAACCTTAGGATTGCCAAGAATTGATAGGAAAAACGCAAAAGCAAATTTTGAAAAAATAAATGACTCTATTAACCAAGTTATCAAGCTTGGTAATTCAATTATGATATTTCCGGAAGGAAAAAGAAGTAATCAAAAAGAGTTGTTGCCATTTAAAAAAGGGGCGGCTTATATTGCAAAAGATTTTAATCTCCCAGTAATTCCAGTTGTTTCCCATAATGCTCATAACTTGATGGTTAAAGGAAAAGTTTGGCTTAAAAGTGGCGAAATTAAAATTGAAATATTAGATCCAATTTATAATGTGAATGATTACACTGTCGATGAACTAACTTCAAAAATGGAGTCTTTAATAAAAAGTAAACTATAAATCTAAAAACTCTTCTGCATAACTATTCAATGATTCAATAACATCCCGATTGTTTAGAATACTTTTTTCATTTTGATGTTCTGATTTAGTGATTAAATGAAATTTTTCAAAAACTTGCAAATCATAATTTGATAATTGCATACTTAGAATTTCAAATGCTTTCTGGGCATTACCTCCAGCCCCCTTAACGGTTGTAACAACTGCAACTTTTTTTTCTTTAAATAAAGCACTATAACGGTTTTCATCATATGCAAGTGAAAGCCAATCTAGAGTATTTTTTAAATGTGCTAAAAACCCACCGTTGTAAACAGGGCTAAAAATAATTATTTTTTCAGATACCTCCAATGATTTTCTCATTTCAAGAATTTTTTCTGGAACATCATCGTGAGTATCCAGTAAAAATGGAATATCAGAATATAAATTGTCAAAAAGAACATTTTCTAAACCTTTTTTATCAAAATAATTACTTAGGTGCTTCGCAAGTTGATTGTTATATGAATCAGGACTTGTTCCAGCACTTAGGATGAAAATTTTTGACATGTTATCAGTATGTAATTATGTTTGTTATATGAATAGTGAAAATGTAGGTTTATTTTCTAAATTAGATATAAGAGTTGGAAAAATTNTTAAAGCTGAAGTATTTGAAGAAGCAATAAAACCTGCGTATATTCTAACTATTGATTTTGGTGAAGAAATTGGCCTCAAAAAAACAAGTGCTCAAATTACAAATTATGATTTAAATAGTCTTACAGATAAAAAATGTATAGCTGTTATTAATTTAGGTGAAAAGCAAATTGGTCCAATAATGAGCCAGTGTTTAGTATTAGGTTCAATATCAAGTAATGGAGATGTGCTTTTGTTGTCACCTGAAGAGGATTCAGAATTAGGCGATAGAGTATCTTAAGCTAAATATTTTTTAAAGTAGGTGGGATTAAATGTTCCAACTCTTCTAACTATTTTTTCACCTTTGTTATTTATCAAAACATATGTTGGAGTATTAAATAATTTGTACTCATCAATAAATGGATGATCTTTTTGTTTACTAGCATTAATTGATACAAAAAAAACTTCTGGATTTTCTTTTTTAAATTCATCAACTATGAATTTTGAAGCAGTACAACCTAGTCAGTAATCAGAATAAAATTCAATAATTGAATTTTCATAATCTGAATATGAATAAGACGAGTCAACCATTTTGCGATTAGAAGTATATGAAATCAGAAAATAAAATATTCCAAGAACAAAAAAACTTAGAAAATATAAGACAGCTGAAGGCTCAAATGCAAAAAAGAAAATTGCTAATCCAATAACCCAGCCTAAAGGTAAATAAATTAAACTATACCGATTAAGTATCTTTAGAAATTTTCTTTTCATAAGTCCCTTATCAAACCTTATAATATACTTGAATATGGATTTCGTTAATGAATTAAAAAAAAGGGGTCACAGAATCACTAGTCCGCGGGAGGTGATTTGTAACATTTTAGAAACTGCAGGACACGAACATTTTACTGTTGAAAAATTACATAATTTAGCATTGAAAAAAGATCAAAATATAGATTTGGCAACTGTTTATAGAACTCTAGAGTTGTTAGAAAAAGTAGACATTGTTGAACACTCTCACCAAGTTCATGGTTCAGGAATATATTATTTAAAAAGTGAATATGATAATAACCATATTATTTGTGATTCGTGCAATTCAATCTCTGATTTGAAAACAGAAACTAAAGAGGAAATTAACAAAATTTTAATTAAAGATAGTAATTTTAAGAGTATAAATCATCATTTTATATATTCAGGTATATGTAAAAAGTGTAAATAAATATGTTATTGCAAATAATTTGCATTAACATATTTTTATATGGAAACAACACACTCTCATCATCTAGAAATTCACAGTAACTCTGTTCTCAGCAATATCAGACCTGAAATCAAAATTGCAACAACATTTATAATTGTTTTGTCTATTGCTTTTTTAAGCCTTGAGAAAAATTTAGCAATAGTTGTACAAACTTTCGTTGTATTATTGTTGTTGTATTTATCTAAAATAAAAATATCAACATATTTTAAAAGACTTTCAATCGATATACCCTTTGTACTGTTTGCTTTATTTCTCCCTTTTTTAAGTAAGGGAGACAGTACTGTTATGTTTGAATTTTTTTCATTGCCTATTTATGAAACTGGTTTCAACGAAATGATTTCAATATTAATTAAAATTACACTGTGTGTTTCGTTAGCAATTGTTTTAACTGCTACTACATCAAATATTGAGATTATTTATGGTTTGCAAAAATTAAAAATTTCACCGTTGTTAATTTCAATATTATCTTTTGCAATTAGATATATTGATGTTTTTATTGATGAATTTAAAAGAGTTAAAGTTGCTATGAAATCAAGAGGTTATGATCAAAAAGGATTAAGGGGATTAAAACCAATTGCATATGCTTCTGGTGCAATGTTGATAAGAGGGTATGAAAGAGGTGAAAGAGTTTATAACTCAATGATATCAAGAGGTTTCAACGGTTCAATTGAACTTAAGAAAAGAGAATTTAAAAAGTCCTATCTTCTTTATTATTTATCATTTATTTCAATTGGTACAACTATTGTAGAAAGATTTCTCATATGAATAATAGCTACCTAAGTGTAAATAATTTAAATTTTGAGTATCCAGATGGATTTAAAGCTTTACATAATATTAATTTTCAAATTAAGAAAAACGAGAGAATTGCAGTTCTTGGTCCAAATGGTGCAGGAAAAACAACTCTTATTCTTCATTTAAATGGAATTCTTGGAAATCTTGATGAAAAAATTAAAATTGATAATTNCTTATATAATGAACAAAACATTAGCAGAATTCGTAAAACTGTAGGATTAGTTTTCCAGGACCCAGATGACCAATTATTTATGCCTACAGTTTTAGAAGATGTTATGTTTGGACCTAAGAACTTTGGCTTTTCAAATGAAGAAGCAGAAAATAATGCTATAAATGCATTAAAAAAAGTTAAGATGGATAATTTCATTGATAAGCCTCCACACCATTTAAGCTTTGGCCAAAAAAGAAAAGTTGCTATTGCTAGTGTTTTAGCATCAGAACCTGAGCTTCTAGTTCTAGATGAACCTAGTTCTAATCTTGATCCAGCATCTCGAAGAGAATTAATCGAAATTCTAAAAAGTTTGGAAATTTCACTTATATTGGTAACTCATGATTTACCAATGGCTCTAGAGATTTGTGACAGGAGTATTATTTTAAATAATGGAGAAATTACTACTGATATGAAAACCTATGAGATTCTTAAAGATAAAAAAATAATGGAAGAAAATCGGCTTGAATTACCTTATGGGTTTGCCCTACATCATTTAGAAGAGTGAAACTCTAAAGATTTAATATACTCTACAATCTTTTCAAGTGCTTCATATGCTTCTTTAATTGGAAAGAATTGCCAAGCATGCCAAACTCCATCCCAAGTTTGCAGTTGAACATTTATATTCTTATCTTCTAATTTTTTTACAAATTCTATTGCATCATTGTAAAGAAGCTCATCGGTGCATACCTGAATTAGTACATCTGGAAAATCATCGACATCAGCATATACCGGAGATAATATTGGATTTTTTGTTCCATATTCGCCTGCATAATATTCTCCTACTTCAAACATCCCTTCAATAATTATCGTCACATCACTATTTTTGAAAAATTTCTTATCCTCAAAATTATCAGACAAATCAAGCCATGGAGATAAAAGTATTAGATTATCTGGTTTTTCAAGATACTCTTTATCTACTACTAGCCCTGTAGCAAGACCTCCACCAGCAGATTCCCCTATCCAGATACTTTGATCATCCGGATGAAGAGTTTTTATAAAATCTACCGCAAGTTTTGCGTCTTCATGTGCAGATGGAAAATTGTATTCTGGACTTAACCTATATTCAAAGAAATAAACAGTTAAATTTGAATCATTAGATATTTGGGAAATTAAATTTTTATGTGAGGTAATACTTCCTGCAAAATATCCTCCCCCATGAAAATAGATTCCGTATTTATCTTTACTAGAATTTGGTGGAATAAATTTATAAATTTTTACTGGCCCATCTTTTATTTCTTCAAGTACGACATTGGAATTAAAATTGTGTAACTTTTCACCTGAATTATTTAAATTTGCTCGAGAGTCTAGAGCATAATCCAAACGATCTTCAAAAGTAGGATTTTTTTTAGTAACATCAAGCCTCAATCTGTCTTTTACTTTTCTGAGCTTTAATATATTTAGATATAAAGGTGTTCTCATAAACATTGGAAGAGTCGGGATAATCTCAATAGTAAATTTTTCCAATATTTTAGCTAAAATTGATATCACACTTTAATTATACACCTTTGGTTCAAAACAAAAAAAATATATAATAGGTTGATGTCAAATCAACTTGGAACAATTGCAATATTAGGGTCTGGTGAAACAAGTCCTAATTTAGTTGCAGTACATAGAAAACTATTACAGGAAATTCCTAAACCTGTAAAAGCATACATGCTAGATTCACCATTTGGTTTCCAGGAAAATGCTGAACAACTTGTTGAAAAAATTCAAGATTTTTATGATTTAAGTTTAAATATAAAAATTAAATTAGCATCTTACAGAAACATAGAAGAATTAAATACAAAATCATTCTTTAAAACGATATCTTTATTAGAAAAAGCAGATTTTATATTTGCAGGCCCTGGTAGTCCCAGTTATGCAAGCAAACTGTGGGTGAACAATGAAATTGAAGAAACATTGTTTAATCATATTAAAAAAGGTGCAAACGCTCTATTTGCAAGTGCTGCAGCAACAACACTGGGAGAAAACACTTTACCTGTTTATGAAATATATAAGGTTGGGATAGATCCATATTGGGAAGAAGGACTTGATTTGCTTGGCTTATACGGTTTGTCTTGTACTGTAGTGCCTCACTTTAATAATAGAGAGGGAGGAAATCACGATACAAGTTTTAGTTATGTAGGTAAAAATAGGATGAGTAAATTAATGGAAATAAATTATTCTAATCTACTTGGTATTGATGAACACACTGCATTGATAATTTCTGGTAAAGAAAATACGTTTGAAGTTTATGGACTTGGACAAGTTACCGTCATTAATGAGGATAAAACTCTAGAATTCAAATCTGGAGAAACTTACGATTTAACCACTTTGCAAAATCATTTAAGTAAAAGCCACAAAGATAAATCATCTGAAATAAATCAGGAGGCTAAACAAAATAAATCAGATGAAACTTTAAGAAAAATTGCGAATCTCGAAATACAAATTGAAGAAAACGAATCTAACAACAAAATATTTAAAGAATTAGTAACCCAATTAATTGATTTGCGGTTAAAGCTAAGAAGTGAAAAAAATTATGAAATGTCTGACATGATAAGAGATATTCTTGAATCTTCAAATATTCAAATTGAAGATTCAACAGATAAGATAGAGTGGAAAATTAAGGATTAGCTTTTGGGTAATGTCCTAAAATAATAAATTCTTTTGAAACTTTTTTTATTCCATCTATAAGCTCCATTTGTGTTTTTACATTTTGAAGTTCATAATCGATATAAAACTTGTATTCCCAAGGCCTTCCTAATATTGGCCTTGATTCAAGTTTTGTTAAGTTTATATTAAGATCGCTAAATATATTGAGTGCTTTAAGTAATGAACCTGGTTTATCATCTGAAATAAGTACAGATGAATATTTATTATTTTCTTTATTGGATTCCAATTTTTCATTCCCAATTAAGAGAAATCTAGTGAAATTTTCTTGATGGTTTGAAATATTTTCTTTAAGAATCTTAAATCGTTCATCGTTTTTAAAGTGCTCCCCTGCTATTGCTGCTGTATTAATGTCTTTTGTTTCCAATATTTCAAAAACGCTTCCTGCAGTGTCAAAAACTGGTGTAATTCTTAACTTTGAATCTTGTAGAAATTTACTACATTGTTGTAATGCCTGTGGATGTGAAATCACATGAGTAATTTCTTCAAACTTAGAATTTGAAAGACCTATTAAAGTATGATCAATCTTTTTAATAAATTCTCCAAATATTTCTAACCCACTATTGATTAATTCTTCGTAGGCCTCATTAACAGTACCTGCAATTGAATTTTCTACTGGTAAGAGGCCTAGGCAACTTTCACTACTAACTTTGTTAAGTAACTCTGTAAAACTTTCACAGGCAATAAAAGAATAATTTGAAAATTCTTTTTTTAGCAGCTCTTCCGAATAAGAACCCTCTGAGCCTTGATACGCAATCTTAAAATTATTTGTCATTTATATAATCCAATGCTTGAAAATATCCTTCTATACCCTCACCTATTATCGAAATTTCACAAAATTCTTTGATTAGATTAAATTTTCTGTAACTTTCTCGTTCTTCAATGTTTGATATATGAACTTCAATAATTTTATTTTGAGCACTTAGTGTATTTAAAGCGTCCCTCAAAGCGATACTTGTATGGGTAAAAGCACCTGGGTTGATTACTACCCAAGAGTCAAGTGAATGATGAATCGATTGAATAAAGTTAACTAATTCGCCTTCAATATTTGATTGAAAATGTTCAATCTCCATATCTAATGCTTTTGCTTTGTTATCAAGTAACTTTAAAAGAGTTGTGTAATCAGTTTCACCATATTTCTCCAACTCTCTTATTCCTAGGAAATTTAAATTTGGACCATTAATAATATATATTTTTTTAATGCTGAATCACCTCTATTACTTCATTAAATGTTAGATTAATCACTTTTGGATTACCTATTTCATACAGCAGAACTATATCGACTCCTTTTGCATTACTCTTTTTGTCATGCTTTAACATCTCAATTAATTTTTCACTATTAGATAAAAAGTTGTATTCGTAATCATATTCAATTTGATTTAAATAGTTTAAATAAGAATCAATAATTTCCTTAGGTAGACCCAATTGCTCTTTTGAAATTAAGAGTTCATAATAAATACCTATGGCTACTGCTTGGCCATGAGTAATTTCATAATTAGAGTCTTTCTCAACTAGATGTCCCACCGTATGTCCAAAATTTAATAATTTCCTTTTATCACTNTCCAAAAAATCTTCACTNACAATTTTNAGCTTTACATCAATACCTTCTCTTATTATTTCAAATTCAACATTGAAACTCTTTTTTGTAATCATGGAATTGAATATTTTTTCATTAGCTATCATTCCATGTTTGATTAGTTCTATAAGACCATCTTTATAATGATCTTCAGGCAAAGTATCCAGTAATTGATAACAAACAATGACACTTTCCGGGAGAGTAAAAGTACCAATTTGATTTTTACCATATGTATTATTAAATCCATTCTTTCCACCATGAGATGCATCAACCATTGATAAAAGCGTTGAAGGAACAAACGTAAACGAAACTCCCCTTTTAAATGTGCTTGATGCAAACGCNCACACATCTAATAGAACACCACCACCAATAATTACTATTTCACTTGATCGATTTAAATTGTGTTGAAAAAGTAAATCCCAAATTTTTTCTACTGACGTCAAGTTTTTTGTTTCTTCATTAATGTCAAAATAAGAAACCTGAGCATTAACTTGCTCATCAATTTTGAGGTTATTCAAATTTGAATCAATGATAAAAAGAGACTCATCTGAGAATCGTGAATTTAAATATTCTATAAGTTCTAAATTAGTTTTCAAATATATGTTATTTGTCATTTTTTTCCAGCCAATATATCGAGTATCGAATTAATAACATCATTTAAGTTAGAATTTTTAATTTTTATATGCAGATTTTCATATCTTGCTTTTCTATTATTAAATAAATCTTCAACATAATCGTGTCCTAATTTTGCTAACGGTCTGTCAGAATTTTGGATTCTTGACCACAATATCTGAAATTCTTCTTCTAGATATATACCTGTTTTGTTATCTAATATATATTTGTAAATATTGTTGTTTGTTAATGCACCTGCGCCTAATGCAACAAGGTTGGATTCAGGTTCAATAAGAAAAAACTCTTTCTCTTCCAGCTTACGAAAGTAATCTTCACCATTTATTTCAAAAATTTCATTGATAGGACCGTGTTTTTCTGCGATTGATGCATCTAGATCTATACATGAAAGTTGAGTTCTCTCCTTTATTTTTTTGAGAATAGTAGATTTACCTACACCCATGAAGCCAGACAAATAGTAACATTTATTCATTTTCATATTTCATGTTCCAATTTTTATTTGAAAGTGAAATATCATCAATAGTAAATTCTTGAAGTTTCACAACTCGTGAATGGATTTCTTCCTTTGAGTCTCCACCAGTCTTTTCTAACAGTGAATTTAATAAATCAATTGAGAATACACTTTCAAATATTGGTACTGCTCTTGGAACTGCGCAAGTATCAGATCTTTCATAATTTGTTTCTGTTTCTACTTGTTCTACAAGGTTTACACTTTTTATTGGTGTCAAAGTTGTGCTAATCGGTTTTAAATAGCTTGTAACAACAATGGGTTCGCCTGTAGTCATTCCACCTTCGAAACCACCTAAATTATTTGTAATTCTCTCAACTTTTTTTTCATTTAAAACAATTTGATCCTGTACTTCTGTTCCAAATTTTTTGGAAGAATCAAATCCATCTCCTATTTCAACCGCCTTTACACTTTGTACTGACATCATTGACGAAGAAATAATTGCATCAAGTTTGCGATCAAAATGTACATAGCTACCACAAGCGGGTGGAAAATTTGTAGCTACGCAAGTTATTGAACCTCCTAAAGTATCTTTTTTCTTCCTTGCAGACTTTATTTCATCAATCATTAATTTACTTGTCTCTTCATCTGGACATGAAACTTCTGAATTGTAAATGGAATCTTTCAAATCTGTATCGGCTATAAATTTTGATACATCAAGTTCTTGCTTTCCTATGGATGAAACAAAACCAATTATCGAAATATTTAACTGCTCAAGGATTTGGTGGGCTATAGCACCAACCGCACATCTTATTGCTGTTTCACGAGCACTTGCTCTTTCCAACGCGATCCGTATATCTTCNTGGTTATATTTTAATGTGCCAACTAGGTCAGCATGTCCTGGACGTGGTACTACAAAAGGTTCTACTTCTTTATCNTTCCAGTTATTCCAATCTCTATTGATAATTTTTAAAGCAATTGGGCCACCAGTGGTTTTGTTGTTTACTACTCCAGAAGAAATTAATACCTCATCTTTTTCAATGTTCATCCTTCCTCCAGAACCAAGGCTCTTTTGCCTTCTGGATAAAAAACTATCAATGTATTCTTTTGTGATTGTGAAATTAGATGGAATACCTTCTAAAATTGCAGTGAGTTCTGGTCCATGACTTTCGCCAGCAGTAAGATATCTAATTTTCATTTTTTAGCCTTTCTGTAATGTTATGGTACACATCTTCTAATTTGATTTCTGAGTCTGCCCAAATGTTAAAAGAAGCAACTGCTTGAGTAATTAACATTTTTATTCCATCGATTTTAATGACATCCTCTGAAAATTTAGATGTAAAGTTTTCTTTAACGTTATAACCCAGATTGAAAAATACTTCTAAATTGTTAAATTGATCGAATGGAATTTTTAGGCTCTCCTCTTCAAAAGGTGGCATACCTATAGGTGTTGTGTTAATTAATATATCTATTTTTGGAGCTATATCATTTATTTCATTGTATGAAATGAAATCCAAATTAGGTTCCCTAGAAGCAATTTGTACTGTATTGTGTTCCTCAAATAAATACTCAATTGTTTTTGAACTTCCTCCACTACCTAAAATTAAGATATTCTTATTATTAATTTTTGTATAAATTGAGTCTAAGCTTTTATTTATTCCCTCTATGTCAGTATTGAAAGCATAGATATTATTATCGACTAACTTAATTGTATTACAAATGCCTAATTCTTTTACGTGGTGATCAGGCAAATAACCATCTGTATTTTCTATTAATTCAATTATTTTGTTTTTATGTGGAACTGTAATATTGTAACCATCAAATTTTGAATTAATATCTTGAATTTTTTGTCTATCCAGATTTTCTATGGGAACTTTTTGATACTCAACATTTATTCCTAAAAACTCACCTAGAAGTTTATGAATTAATGGTGAATATGTTTTAGTAAGTGGCCAACCTACAATTCCAAGCTTAAGATTCATAATTCGCTCCAATTTTTTCTAAGTCGTAAAAAAAATCCGGATATGAATCACTTATACAATCAATATTGTCTGCTTTAATCTGTGAATCTATGCATATATTAGCTACGACAGCAGTCATTGCTATTCTGTGGTCTTCATGAGTTTCTACTACTCCACTCTGTAAATTTTGCTTACCATTTATTTCAAAACCATCTTCGAAAGTAGTAATTTCACCATCTAGTTCATTTATAAAATTTTCCATAGCTGCCAAACGATCAGACTCCTTAACTCTTAATTCTTGAGCGCCCATTACCTTTGTAACACCTTCTGCTTGAGACGCTAAGAGTGTAAATATTGGAATTTCATCTACCATATCAACCACGTCAGAACCATCGATAGTAACACCTTGAAGTTTTGATTTTTTAACTACAATATCTCCAACTGGTTCGTTTTGAAAATTTTCTATATTTTCCAATAAAATATCAGCATTCATTCTTTTTAGAACTTTTAAAAACCCAATTCTTCTCTCATTTAATAAAACATTTTTGATTACAACTTTTTTGCTCTTCAACAATCCTATAGCAATCAAAAATGCTGCAGATGAAGGATCTCCTGGAACTAAATAATCTATACTTTTTATTTCATTTATTGGGGCAACAGTAGAAGTATTTCCAAGTCTTACAATGTTAACACCCATTAGACTCAGCATTCTTTCTGTGTGATCTCTGGTTAGTACTATTTCAGAGATAGTAGTTGGGGCTTTATGATATAAACTAGCAAGTAGAAAACTACTTTTTACTTGTGCGCTTGGCTTAGTTGAATGAATGTTTTCAAAAGAGTAATCTGAAGGTTTAATTTTTATGGGAAGGCTACCTCCATTACCTGAAATTTTGGCACCTTCATTGACTAAAGGATCAATTACCCTACTCATTGGCCTTTTGTTTAGTTGAGTACTGCCTATTAAATCACTTTCAAATTTTTGTTTTGAAAGAAGACCTATAAGAAGTCTTGCAGTTGTGCCAGAATTAAGAGCATTAAGCGGTTCCTTTGATTCATTCAATCCATTTAAACCGACACCATGAATTTCTAATNGATTGTTTGAAATTTCATTAATCTCAACACCTAGATTTTTAAATATATTTATTGTTGCTTTTGTATCACCAGAGATTAATACATTAGACAATATAGATTTACCAGAAGCTAGTGAAGATAAAATTATAGCTCTATGCGAAATAGATTTGTCACCTACTATATTAACTTCGCCAACAATTCTGCTTCTCATTTTAATTTTCTTTCTCCAAATTTATCAGCCAATGCTCGACGCCAGTCAACTGTTTTAGATAGATAATTAAGCATTAATTCTTGATCTTCTATTAAGATAATCTTTTCTAATTCTTCGATTAACTCCTTAATTAAAGTTTTAACGTTCAAATCGTTTGTTAAATACATGTCAGATATCATATTCGGAGAAGTTCTTGATAGCCTTGTTGCTCCGTCAAAACCTCCTGAAGCTAAATCTAGCAATTCATCCATCTCGTGTTTTTGCATAGCTGTAGAAACAAGAGCAGAGCTTAATATATGCGGCAAGTGACTCGTTAAGGAAATTAATTCATCGTGTTTTTTAGGATCTATCCAAATTGGTTTCGAATTTATTAGTTCTACAAAATTAGTCACTATATTCTTTGTTTCATTTGTTGAACTTTCTGTTTCACATAATAAAAAAGGAGCTTGATTGTACATTTCTGGAGTTGGGTCCCAAGTTTGGTTATCAGCAATTCCACATAGTGGATGACCACCAAAGGAAGGAATTTTACTTTCGTCCATATGTCTACAAATAATTTCTTTCGTTCCACCAAGATCAATTAAAACTTTCGAGTTAATTTCAATCTTAGAATCTCTCAAACTTGAGATAATTTCATTTATAGGCATTGCAAGTACTGTTAAATCGTACTCTGTATCAAGATTATGATTCAAATTTATTGCATCATACTTTTTAGCTCTGTCTAGATTGCTTTTCGAAGTATCATCCCCACTAACCTGTAATCCTTTTTCAACAAGCTTAATACCAAGGTTGGTACCCATTAAACCCATGCCAATTATATGAACTTTATTAATCATTTAGACTGACCTTCCTACCGCCTTTGCAACAATTGATGTTTTATCAATTAAGGTTTTTAATTCATTTGGTAATAATGCTTGAGGACCATCACACAGAGCTTCATCAGGCCTTGGATGAATCTCTATCAATAAACCATCTGCTCCAGCAGCTATAGCTGCTAAAGCTACTGGTTCTACAAGCTTATTATCGCCGGTTGCATGACTTGGATCTGCAATAATAGGGAGATGGCTGTTTTGCTTTAGATAAGGTATTGCATTTATATCAAATGTATTTCTTGTCGCTGTCTCATAGGTTCTTATACCTCGCTCGCAAAGCATGACATTTTCGTTTCCCCTAGAAAGAATATATTCACTAGCCAACAGAAGCTCATCCAGAGTTGCAGATAGTCCTCTTTTTAAAAGAACTGGTAAGTGTGATTCACCTACTGCTTCAAGTAATTTAAAATTTTGCATATTTCTTGCTCCCACTTGAAGAACGTCTACATATTTTTCCATCATAGATAAATGTTGAGCATCCATTATTTCGCTAAACAAAGGTAATGAAGTTATTTCGGAGGCTTCCTTTAGCATCTTAAGTCCGTCTTCTCCCAGTCCTTGAAAACTGTAAGGTGATGTTCTGGGCTTAAAGGCACCACCCCTTAAACCATTTGAACCTGCCTCTTTTGCAGCTAATGCAGTTTCTATTGTTTGTTCTTGTGTCTCAGCACTATCTGGACCTGCAATTATTGCTAATTGTTGACCACCAATTGATAAATTTTTGATAGCAATAACTGAATCATCTTTTTGATAATTTCTACTTGCAAGTTTATATGGTTTTCCAACAGGTATTACACGACTAACATTTGGCAGTAGCTTCATAACTGCTCTATGATCATCGTTTACCTTTCCACTTACAGCTACGACGCTTCTCTCAACACCATAGATAACTAAAGGCTCATGACCTTGCTGTATTGCTTTTTCTTTTACCTTTTCTATATCTTCTTCTGTTGAAGATTGATTCATTACTACTATCAATTTTCCTCCTATAAAAAAAAATCGGGCCTTTGCCCGATTTCACACAACATACTTTAGGGCAACCTATATGTGCTCTCTAAAGTAAAAGTATGTGTTGTTTAACTTCATTAGAAATATCATAGCAGAGTATTTTGTTTTACAAATAATTTTTTATCTATCTGGTCGTAGTTTCTTTGCATCCTGTAAATAAACATGTTGTATATCTTTAATATCATTGTTTACAGTAACTAATATCCTTATACAGCCATCTAAATCGTTCTGAATTTCTGGTGCTTTTGCATCCAACGCTGGAATTGACATCATTCCTAACTCTCGAAAAGCTTTTGCAGGAAATGCAGTAGTTAAATCTTTCGTTACTGTAAACAAAGCAAAAACAATATCTTCTTCTTTTAAGCTATTTACATTCATTATTGAATTTATTAAAGATTTTGAAGCATTAACAATGCCTTCATCCGTATTTTCTACAACTGCGATTGCTCCACGTATGCTTTTCATAATATTTGTTTACTATATAAAAAGAGTGGAACAATGTCCACTCTTTTTTAAAGTCTAGAATGTAACTTGATTACATCATGCCTTCCATGCCACCCATTCCTCCAGCTGGCATTGCAGGTTCATCTTCTGGCTCTTCTGCAACTAAAGCCTCAGTTGTTAATACTAGTGAAGCAATAGATGTTGCATTTTGAACAGTTGATCTAGTCACTTTTGCTGGGTCAATAACTCCCTCTTTGACGAGGTCTGTTGTATCTCCAGTAGCAGCATTAAGTCCAACATTACCTTTTTCAGACTTAACTTTTTCAACCATAACTCCACCTTCATAACCAGCATTGATTGCAATCTGGCGTAATGGAGCTTCAAGAGCTTTTTTGACAATATTTCTGCCAACGACTTCTCCCTCAGAACCACCTGAAATTTTATCAATAGAGTCTTGTGCTCTAATAAGAGTGACACCACCACCAGCTACAATTCCTTCTTCAACAGCAGCTCTTGTAGCAGCTAAGGCATCTTCAATTCTCATTTTCTTTTCTTTTAGCTCAACTTCAGTTGCTGCGCCTACTTTTACAACGGCAACTCCACCAGAGAGTTTTGCAAGTCTTTCCTGAAGTTTTTCTTTGTCCCAGTCTGAATCAGATTCATCGATTTCAGCTTGGATCTGCTTTACCCTACCTTCTACATCAGCTTTTTTGCCTTTTCCGTCAACAATTGTTGTAGCATCTTTTTTTACTACTACTCTTGCTGCTTCACCAAGCATATCAACAGTTGTGTTTTCAGTCTTTAAGCCAAGCTCTTCAGAAATAACTTCACCACCAGTAAGGATTGCAATGTCTTGAAGCATTGCTTTTCTTCTTTCGCCAAATCCTGGAGCTTTTACAGCTACTGATTTAAATGTTCCTCTTAGGTTATTTACAACTAAAGTTGCTAACGCTTCACCTTCTACATCTTCGGCCAAAATCAATAATGGTTTACCTGAATTCATTACTTTTTCGAGTAATGGTAATAAATCATTGACTGCAGTAATTTTTGAATTCACAATAAGAATGTATGGATTCTCTAAAACTGCTTCCTGTCTATCAGCATCAGTAACAAAATAAGGAGATATAAATCCCTTATCAAATTGCATACCATCTGTAAACTCAAGTTCCATTCCAAAGGTCTGTCCTTCTTCTACAGTTATGACTCCATCTTTTCCAACTTTGTCCATTGCTCCTGCAATCGTTTCACCAATTTCTGTGTCAGCTGCAGATATAGAAGCTACTTGAGCAATCTCATCTTTGCCACCAATTGATTTTGAAAATCCTGCAATAAAGTCTGTTACAGATTTTGATGCTTCAAGCATTCCTCTTTTAACTTCCATTGGATTAACACCTGTAGCAACAGCTTTCATACCTTCGTTGACCATTGCTTGTGCTAAAACTGTAGCAGTAGTAGTTCCGTCACCAGCAACATCATTTGTTTTTGAGGCAACTTCTTTTGCGAGTTGTGCACCCATATTCTCATATGGATCTTCTAAATCTACTTCCTTTGCAATAGTCACACCATCATTTGTAATTGTTGGTGCACCCCATTTTTTTTCAAGGACAACATTTCTTCCTTTAGGGCCTAATGTAACTTTTACTACATCTGCAAGCTTGTTTACGCCAGCCTCGAGTCCTTTTCTTGCTACTTCATTAAAAACTAATGTCTTTTTAGCCATTAACTTCTCCTCTTACTTACTTACTTTTGCAAGAATATCTCTACTTGAAAGAATAAGATATTCTGTACCTTCAATTTTAATTTCTGTGCCGCCATATTTTGAATAGACTACTTTGTCGCCTTTATCAACATCTGGTTTTACCATTTTGCCTGATTCATTCGGCTCCCCGGGGCCAACTGCTACAACTTCACCTTCTTGAGGTTTTTCCTTAGCAGTGTCAGGAATATAAATCCCTGATGGGGTTTTACTATCTTCTTCTGACAAAGGTTTTACTATAACCCTGTCTCCTAGTGGTTGAAGATTCATATATATTTACCTCCTAAATAAATATCCACATTGTGAATTTAATATAGTCTTGTTTATATATGTAAATAAATTCTCTAAATTATTTAATTATTGAACTTAATCTAACATCGTTTTCTTTTAAATCATTGGTAATTAAGTCATTTTGAGCAGCAACACATATCATCGCTGCATTATCAGTAGAAAGCCTTGGTGAAGGTAAAAATATTTCTAGATTATTATCATTTGCTAATATATTCATTTTTTCTCTTAGTCTTGAATTTGCCATAACTCCGCCTCCACCTGATATATTTTTTACACCAGTTTCTTTTACAGCTTTTGTGAAATTTATCATAAGAGAGTCGACAATTGCCTCTTGATAAGAAGCTGCGAAATCTGCTCTAGTAATTTTGTCATCTGGGTCTATGTTTTTTAGAAAATTTGTAGCAGCAGTTTTTAAACCTGAAAATGAATAGTTATATTCATGCTTAGTTTTTGGTCTAGGTAAATTAATTTTTGACGGATTTCCACTTTCCGCAATTCGTTGAATTGCTGGGCCGCCTGGAAAGCCAAAACCACAGAACCTAGAAAGCTTGTCAAAAGCTTCACCAGCAGCATCATCAATAGTTGTTCCCATTAATTTGTAATCTCCCCACTTTTCAACAAGAACGATTTGTGTATGGCCACCAGATACTAATAAAGTTAAAAATGGAGGTTCCATATTTGGGTTTTCAATTAATGGAGCTGCTAAATGTCCTACCATGTGATCAACCGTGTATAGAGGTTTATCAATAGACCAAGCTATTGATTTTGCAAAATTATAACCGACAACCAAACTTCCAACCAAACCAGGTCCATCAGTTGTAGCAACTGAATCAATATCAGAAATTTGTAAATTTGCACTATTTAAGGATGAATGAAAAATATTTCTAATCATTTCAGCATGCGCTCTTGATGCTACCTCGGGTACCACTCCACCAAATTTTTCGTGTATATCAACCTGTGAAGAAATTGTATTTACCAATAACTCTTCACCTCTCATTATTGCAATTGCTGTTTCATCACAAGACGTTTCAAAACCTAAAATAACTTTGTCTTTAGACATAGGTTTTCTCCAATCGAAATAAATTAGCATCCTCATTTTTATAATATTTTTCTCTAATCCCATAATGTTTGAATCCAAAAGATTCATACATATTTATAGCAACAGAGTTCGAAACTCTTACTTCAAGTAATATTTGTTCATATTTAGATTCTTCAAAATAATCGATCAATTCGATTGTTAATTTCTTAGCAATGGACTGATTTCTAAATATCTCTTTTACGCCTATACCCAAAATATGTAACTCTTTAAAATTTTTTTGGATAGCCAAATAACCAACTATTTTGCTATTAATTTNATAAACCCAATAGAGNAACTCATCATTGTTTATTTTTTGCTTTATTAGCTCGTTATTCCATGCAGTACCAAATATCTCTTTTTCTAGGTCTGCCAACTGTTGAGCCATATCCGTATTGCAATAGCTTATTTTCTTAATCATGAAAATTAATCTCACTTTCTAAGCTCTTATTTGAGAAAGAAATATCAGGTTCTCTCATATATGAAATTCTTACTTCATTAAAATTTGGAAAATCACTATTTTTATATATTTCTTTACCGACGTTATAAATGTGTTCTGCCGAGACGTATTCTGGAGAACCAAACTTTAGATAGCTTGAGTCTCCAATAATTTTTTCATTAAGTTCATTCCAATCGCCAACTATTAACTTCTTTTCATTATCCTCGTTCAGTTTTTGTTTTAATGTATTTTCGTTTAAGACTTCCGGTTCACTTTCTCTGACTACTCCACCTGGTACAGGTTTGTATGTACAAAATGCAAATTCATCTCTTTTAATGTCAATAATTGAACAAATTTTTCTATGACCTGTATGAGCAGCAAAAGCCAAAGCATCTAGACCATTCACTGATATAAGTGGTATCCCTAGAGTTGCACATATTCCTTGCGAAACAGCTAGTCCAATTCTTAAACTTGTATAAAAACCTGGACCTGTATCAAGATAAATTACATTAATATCTGACTTCTTTATATTTGATTTTAAGGTTAATTCATCAATTGAATTCATTAGTAAATTCGTATTTCCATTCTCAGCTAAAACAGAACTGCTTGAGATTAATTTATCACTAAATAAAGCTACAGAAATATATTTTCCGGAGGTAGATATTGATAGGCTATACATTAATTGTTATCTTTCTTGTTTGTTCGTCTATAATCTCAATTTCAAATATATCCATATTTAGATTATTTTTCTCTGGAATCAAATTAATCCACTCAATAATAACTAAACAGTTCTCACTGTTTAAAGGAAGATCTAAATCAATGAACTCAGCCCAACTTGAAAGTCTGTATAAATCAACATGATAAATGTCAATTTCTTTGACTTTATAATTTTTAACAATATTAAATGTCGGTGATGTTACAACTTCCTCACATCCAAAATATTCTATTACTTTTTTTGCAATCGTTGTCTTTCCAGCACCTAAAGGCCCTGATAAACCAATTGTTTTGGGTAAGTGTAAAGTTTTAAAATAGTCATCCAAAAAAATATCCAAGTCTTCTTCTTTTACTAAATTACTCAATTTCTATTCTCTCAAGCCTTCTTGACATATTAGTTAATATTTCCCATTCAATAGTTTTATTCCATTGTGCAATGTCAGTAACTGTTATTTCATGCTGTCCATTTTCAGATTTACCTAGGACAGTTACTTCATCATCAACTTTGACCTCTATATCAGTTACATCAATTAAAATTTGGTCCATAGTTACCCTGCCTATCAATTTACAAATTTTGTTATTTACTAAAACATGNCCATCAGGAAAAGAGTTCCAAGGGTATCCATCACCATAACCAATTGGAGCTGTTGCAATTGTCGAATCTCTTTCTAGCTCAAAAGATTTTCCATAGGAAACAGCATCACCTTTATTTCTTTTTTGTAAGTTGGAGATTCTTGTTTTAATTTCCATTGTTGGCATCAAATTATGATCATAATTTTTTATTGAAATTTGTGTACCATATGCTGCTAAACCAATTCTTGTCATGTTGAATGAATCATCAGAATTGTAAAAACTAGAGGCTGAATTGTCTACATGTAGTAATAAGCCATCAGTATCGTGCCCACTAATTAATGCTTTAAACAAATTTAAAGCACTTTGTGTGTATTGTTCATCAGTATCAGCAGTTGGAAAATGTGTGCAAATTCCAACTAAATTTAATGATGATGTTTGAATTTTTTCCATTAATTTATCAAAATTTTCTGGTTCACAACCTATGCGATGCATGCCAGTGTCAACTTTTAAGTGCACATTGAGGTTTCCTTCGACATTAATTAATTCATCAATAAATTCTTCATTGTAAACGGTCAAATCTATTTCGTTTTTTAAAACATTTTTTATTTGAGATTTTGAAGGTTCGGCTAATAAAAGTATCCTGGCACCTTTTGAAATATTCCTAACTTGAATTGCTTCATTTACAGATGCTACAGCAAACCAACTAATTCCAGCCTCCTCAGCTGTTTTTACAGTCCATTGAATACCATGTCCATAGGCATTTGCTTTCACAACCAGACACAACTCTTTTTTTGTAAGGTCACTTAAGTAATTCAAATTGCTGACTAAGTGAGATTTATTTACGAAAATGTATCCTCTGTCCATCTGTTTCATTCTAATGTCTAATAGAATTGCAAATTATAAAAGTTAATTTTTTAAGATCTAAATCTTGGTTGTATTTTGTAAATAGACAATGCACTAATTAAAAAACCTACTCCTATCCAAGGAGATAAATATATAAAACACCACGCAGAAACTGCAACTACAAATATCGCAATAAAATAAGTATTCATAAAATTATTTTACTATTCATTTTTATTTTGTGGTTTTCTCCAACTGAGAGCTGCTCCTAATGCAACGCCTACAGCTAACCAGGTAGGTTCGTTTGTAGCAGCAAAAACTGCTGCTCCTATAGCTGTACCAACACCAATCATGCTTCCGGTATTTTTAATTTTTTTATCCATGACAAGCAAGCTCCTTTATTTATTCAACAGTTACAGATTTAGCTAAATTTCTTGGCTGGTCAATTGACTCGCCATTTAAATTAGCTACATGATAAGCAATAAACTGTAGAGGGATAATCGATATAATAGTCGACAGCATTTCACTTGTTTCAGGAAGTGCAATGTAATTATTTGATATGTCTTTTAATTTCTTAGATGAAACATCTCCAACTGCTATAACATACGCTCCTCTAGCAATTACCTCNTGTACATTGCTAGTTGTTTTATCTAATAAATGTCTTTGACTAGCGGTGACTATCACTGGAGTNCCNTCTTCAATAAGTGCAAGTGTTCCNTGCTTAAGTTCTCCTGCTGCAAGAGCTTCAGCATGAAGATAAGATATCTCTTTCAATTTTAATGCCCCTTCAGCAGCCAAAGCATAATCTAAGCCTCTACCTATAAAATAAATATCTTTCTTCTTGTAAATTAGTTTTGATATCTGTTTTACTTGATCTTCACACTTTAATGCTTCTTCGATCAAAGAAGGAAGCGCCTTAATCTCTTCAAGTGAAGTATCTAATTTATTATTTGAATCCCAATGTTTTGCTAGCAAAAGTTGTCCAACTAACATTCCCAAGTATGCTTTTGTTGATGCCACACCAATTTCTGGACCAACGTGAAGATAAAATACACTATCTGCCATTCTTGCAAGTGAGCTCCCAACAACATTTACTAAAGCTAATACGTGAGATCCATTTTCTTTTAGTAATTCTGTTGCTGCGATTGTATCCATAGTTTCACCAGACTGAGATATAACAATAGCAAGATCATTTTTGCCTATGATTGGCTCTCGATATCTAAACTCAGAAGCAAGTTCAACACTTACAGGAACTCCAAGAACTTTTTCAAATAAATCTTTACCAAATAAACCAGCATGATAAGCAGTACCGCAAGCAACAATCCATATCTTTTCAAACTTTTTTGCTTTATCTAAATGTATTGGTATTTCTGTTGAGTTTTTTTCAATTCTTCCTGCAATTGTTCTCTCAATTACTTCTGCTTGTTCAAGTATTTCTTTATACATGAAATGGTCATGACCAGCTTTTTCTGCTTCAGAGACCTCCCAGTCTATAACTTGAATATCTCTTGTTATTACATTTTTTTCTATATCGTACAAAGTAAAATTTCCATCGTTAATTTCTACAAAGTCACCATTCTCTAGAAATATCATTTTGTTTGTATATTCTAAAATTGCTGCAGAGTCAGATGCTAAAAAGACCTCCCCCTCACCAACACCTAGAACTAATGGACTCATCATTCTTCCAGCTACAATTGTGCCTGGCTGTTTTGTTGAAGTTACAACAAGAGCATAGGTACCATCAAGTGATTTAGCTACATCTAAAACAGTATCTAACAACTCACCATTCCATTTTCTACTCAACTCAACAGCAACAACCTCTGTGTCGGTTTCCGAAATAAAGCTATAATCGTCTTGAATTAAATCATCTTTTAACTCAGCGTAGTTCTCAATAATTCCATTGTGAATGATGGCAAACTCATTAGCATTATCCGCATGAGGATGAGCATTAACATCGCTCGGAACTCCATGTGTTGCCCATCTTGTATGACCAATTCCAATGTTTCCTTTTATTGAAGTTCCTTCTAAATGCTCCTTAAGCACACTGAGTTTTCCTTCTTTTTTTTCTATTGATAGGTTATCTCCATCAATTAAAGCCACTCCCGCAGAATCATATCCGCGGTACTCTAATCTTGATAATCCACTAATTAGAATTGGTAAGGGTTCTTTTGGGCCTGAATACCCGATTATTCCACACATACTTTCTCCATTCCAACGAGCAAGTTGAAATTAAGACTACGTTAAATTGACTCTGTTCAACAATTTCTTGCTGTTTTTAAACAATTTATTACGACCGTAGAGCCGAGTATGCATCCGCCGAATTTTTCGATAACATACCACCTCGTCACCTTTTTCAAGGCCTGGCGCTAATTTGCTCGTTGTTTATATTATAAGTAAAAAAATTAAGTAAAAAGATAGTTTTTAATATTGTTTATTAATTCATCACTAAATTCATTTACAGAATTACTATCTTTAGCTTCAATTAGCACTCTAAGTAATGGCTCAGTTCCTGAATTTCTAATCAAGTACCTTCCATCTAAATCGTATTTATCAGACAATTTTTTTGCTATGTTATTCAATTCTTTAATTTGGTTTTCCTCAGGCATAGTACTCAATTCAAGATTGACTAATTTTTGCGGATATTCCTCAATATTTTCAGATTTAAATTTTGATAATGTAGTGTCAAAAAATGCAAGTGCTTTTAAGCAGTATATTAAAGTTACAAGGCCATCACCTACTGGTAATGCTTCAGAAATAATTATATGACCAGATTGCTCCCCACCTATTGAGGCATTGTTTTCATCCATCGCTTCTGCAACATATTTGTCGCCTACTTTAGTTTCAATATTCTTAAAATTGTTTTTATCCATTGAATTTTTAAAGCCGTAATTTGCCATAACTGTTGATACGACCACTTTATTGTTTAACTGATTAATTGCCTCAAGATACTTTGCAATTAATAATATAATCACATCACCATTACAAATATTTCCTTCCTCATCTAGCAAAATGAGTCGATCTGCATCACCATCAAACGCTGCACCAATTTCGTTTTTTCCACTATTTTGCTTTAAGTTATCAAGGTGAGTTGCTCCACAATTTAAATTTATATTTTCTCCATCTGGATTATTTGAAATTATTCTAAATTTGGCTTTTTTTGACTTAAACAAATCTTCAATTATTTTATATGAAGACCCATTAGCTGTATCAAACAATACATTAAATTTAGCTAGATCAAAATTAATTAAATTATTTAAAAACTCAAGGTAGGCTTGATATCCATTTTGAGATTCTTTGGAAGTTGTAAACTCTTTAGGTAAATTAATATCAGACAGAGCTTTTTCTATATCTATCTCAAGATTGTCAGATAGTTTTGAACCTTTATGATCAATTAATTTAATACCGTTATATTCACTTGGGTTATGAGATGCTGAAATAATTACACCAAGATCATGATTGAATTCTTTTAAAAGAACAGGCATTGAACCAGAAGGAAGCACTCCATAATTAATAACCTCGACATTTTCACTTAAGCCAGCACATATCCAATCTAGAAGTTCTAACGATGAACTTCTTGTATCTAAAATTACTGCCACGGATTTTGGTGATAAAAGTAACTCTACAGAAGAAAATATTTTTGAAACTAAATCTTTATTTAGAGTTTCGTTTGGAATACCTCGGATTCCATCAGTACCGAAATATTGCTTCAATTTTTTGACTATCTCTTAGTAAATTGCTCGGCTCTTCTTGCTTTCTTGAGACCATATTTTTTACGCTCAACTTTTCTCGCGTCTCGAGTAAGCAACCCGGCTTTTTTTAATTTAGGTCTTAAGTCAGGATCAACTTCTAATAATGCACGTGATATTCCAAGTGAAACTGCGTCTGCCTGAGCTGATAATCCACTACCACTTACATTGGCAACAACATCATATTTTGAATCCATGTTTACAACTTTAAAAGGTTTCTCAATTGTCATTTTCATAGATGGACTTGGAAAATATTGTTCTACATCTTTTCCGTTGAATGTAAATTTTCCTGTACCTTCAGTTAAAGTAACTCTTGCTACAGAGGTTTTTCTTCTTCCAGTTCCATAAAATGAGTTAGCCATTTTCTTCTACTTTCTTTATGTTAAAACTTAGCTCTTTTGGATCTTGACTTTGATGAGGGTGGTTTGAATCTGCGTATATGTGAAGTTTTTTTAATATAGATCTTCCTAATCTATTTTTTGGCAACATACCCCATACAGCGCGTTCAATTATTTTTTCTGGCTTTCTCTGCCTTAGAGAATTAAAACTTTCAGATTTTATACCTCCAGGAAACCCGGAATGTGAATGGTACATTTTTTGTTCAGACTTTTTTGAAGTAATAGATATTTTTGAAGCGTTTATTACAACCACGTGATCTCCTACATCTAAATGAGGTGCGTATTGAGGTTTATGTTTTCCTCTCAAAATTTGTGCAATTTCACTGGCTAGTCTTCCAATAGGTAGACCACTTGCATCAACTAAGTGCCAGTTGCGTTCTGAGGATTCTATTCCTTCAAATGTTGTTTTTGTATTCATTTATCAATCTTTAGAATTGTAACGAAATACTAGTATAAAGTGCATATATATTTATGAAAACTAGTATTTAACTTTCCAAAGAGTTAAACCGTTAGCAGGAGCTATATAATTTAAACGATTTCCATCAGGTTTATCTAATTGTGATTTTATTTCTTTTAATGTTAATTTATTATCATTAAAAGCCAGTTGTACGCCGACTAAATTTCTCACCATATTTCTAAGGAATGAATTTCCAGTAATTGTATATGTAAAAATATTAGAGTTTTTTTTCCATACACTTTTAAAAATTTCTCTTTCAGGATTTTTATTTTTTTCAACTTTAGCAAATGATGAAAAGTCATTCTTTCCCAAAAATAATTGAGATATTTCATTCAACTTTTCCAAATCGAGTGATGAATTATGTTGGTGAGTACTATTAAGTAAATATGGTAATTTTTTTTGATTATCCATTGTAGAGTAAACATAAGTTCGTTCTTTTGCACTGTACCTAGCATGAAAATCATTACTAATTTGATTAAATGAATTTACTGAAATAGAGTTTCCAAGTAATTTATCAATTGAAGAGATTAATTTTTCAGTAATTTTAATATCCGTAAGAATATTTAATACTTGTTCTTTTGCATGTACTCCAGCATCAGTTCTACCAGAATAATTTAATTCGTAATCTTTAATCAGTAAATCAAGAACTTCTTCAATTTTGCCTTGTACAGTTGGTCTACTTCTTTGTTTTTGAAATCCGTAAAAACTTGATCCATCATATGCAATACTTACTTTGTAATTTTGCATTTAAACAAAAATACGGATAGGGTCTGAAAATAGTGTTAAGACAAGTAAAAAAGTTACTGTTGTTATACTTGCCACCCTATCCTCAAATAAAAAAGCTGAACGTAGAGATTTTGATAATACAAAATACATCCAAGCAAATATTGATATAGTTGTAATTTGCAAAAAAATGGCTGGAATAGTGATCAAAGAATTTATTAAAACAACTACACCAATGAATCCTACAAGACCATGCGTGTAGCCTGTAAAAACTAAAAGAGAAGGGATTTCGATTTGTTGATTAAATGCTCTTGACAATAAAAACCAAATTGCAAGATTTGCAAAAAGCCATGCAAAAATTCCATCAACAACTCCATAAAAAATTATATCTGCAATATTGACTACTGAAGCATTAATGACCAAAGGTATGTAAATAGACAGCAAGCTCAGCAATACTACTATTAGGGCATTGCCAGATTCATACCTGTCATTACTGATTTCAATAAAAGTTGACTGATCGAATCTTATAAATTTTTTAAATTGTGACCAAATATTTTTAAGTGAGTTCACTCTTTAAACTAGCTCTAAAATAGCTAATTCTGTTCCATCACCCTGTCTATGTCTTGTTCTTGTAATTCTTGTATAACCACCATCACGGTCTTCATACTTGGGACCAATTTCTTCAAATAGTTTTGCTACTACAGATTTGTCTTGAATCATTTTCAAAACTTGTCTCCTGTCATGTAAAGATCCTTTTTTGGCTTTGGTAATTACTTTTTCAGCGTAAGGCTTTACTGTCTTTGCTTTAGTAACTGTTGTCTCAATTTTTTCATGTTGAATCAAAGCACTTATCAAATTACTTATAATTTGATCTTCATGGGAAGATGAGCCCCCAAGTCTTTTACCTTTAGTTGGTTTAGGCATCAGCCATATCTCCAGAGTCTAGGTCGGAACTTGTTGGTAAACTTAAACCTAATTCATCTAGCTTTGCTACAAGCTCATCTAAGCTTTTTTGACCAAAGTTAGTTAAGTTCAACAAATCATCTTCTGTATATTCAAGAATTTGTCCTACAGTAGTGATATTTTCTCTTCCAAGACAATTTCTTGGTCTTTCAGATAAATCTAAAGCATCAACAGATAATGAGAGATCTGGGGAACTGCCTTCAGAAATTGTAAGCTCACCAAGCTCGAGTCCAACACCTTCATCTATATCAGCAAAAAGCTTCCATAATTCACCCAAAGTTTTGCCAACTGAAGATATTGCTTCACTAGGCTCAATTGAACCATCAGTTTCAACATCTAAAGTTAATTTATCATAGTCAGTAACTTGTCCAACTTGAGTAGGGGAAACTCCGTAACTTACGCTTACAATTGGAGAAAAAATCGAGTCGATAGGAATAAAGCTAGAGTCACTAGTCTTATTTTTATCTGCAAGTCGATATCCGACACCATGAGCGATTGATACTTCCATGTCTAATGTGGCTCCATCTGAAAGCGTACAAACTTTTAAGTCAGTATTGACAACTTCAACTCCTGCTGGACATTGAATTTGTGCAGCTAGGACATCACCAGGACCCTTAGCTTTGACTGTTAATGTGTGATTTTCTTGATCTTCGACTTTCAAGACTAATCGTTTTAAATTTAAAAGAAGATCTAAAACATCTTCTACTACACCGGGTATAGATGTAAATTCATGATTCACACCGTCAATTTTTATTCCAGTTACAGCAACTCCAGGAACTCTTGATAAAAGTGCTCTCCTCATTGTGTTACCAAGTGTTAATCCAAAACCTGGCTCAAGCGGTTCGATAACAAATTTTGTTCTGTTATTACCAAGGTCTTCTTGAGTAATTTCAGGTCTTTGTAGCATCAACATATTATTTTCTCCTCTCAAATTTTATTTTGAATAAAGCTCTACTATTAATTGTTCTTCAATTTGTGAACTTGCATCATTCCTTGTGGGAGATGCAGCAATCTTTACAATTTTCTTTTTACTATCGACATCCAACCAAGAAGGTATAACGTAGTCTTGACCAGTATCAATGGTGTGTTGAATAACAATTAAATCTTGGCTTGAGTCTTTTATCTCAATTACATCTCCAGCTTTAACTTGATGCGATGGAACGTCTACGAATTTTCCATTTAATTTGAAATGTCTGTGCGATACAAGCTGTCTTGCTTGAGGTCTAGTAGATGCAAAACCAGCTCTATAAATTACATTATCAAGTCTTGATTCAAGTAAAATTAAAAGGTTCTCACCAGTTATGCCATTCATTCTTGAAGCTTCTTTATAGTAATTTCTAAATTGCTTTTCTAGGACACCATACATATATCTAACTTTTTGCTTTTCTTTTAATTGGGTGCCGTAATCAGTTTCTCTTGCACGCTTTCTTCCATTTTCTCCAGGAGGATATGGTCTATCTTGAAGTGCTTTGTCGCCCTTCCTGTTTTCAAATACATTAAAGCCTATTCTTCTTGATACTCTAACTCGAGGTCCTGTATATCTAGCCATTATCCCCTTCTTCTTTTCTTGGGTCTGCACCCATTGTGAGGTGTTGGTGTTATATCTTTAATAGTCCCTACATCCATTCCCATATTTTGTAGAGTTCTAACAGCTGTTTCTCTACCAGCACCAGTTCCGCTAATGATAATGTCTAGCTTATGCACACCGTGCTCTGTAGCTCTTCGAACTGCCTCTTCTGCAGCGACTTGAGCAGCATAGGGTGTAGATTTTCTTGAACCTTTAAATCCTACTGAACCACCGGATGTCCAAACTATTGTTTGTCCGGCTGGGTCAGAAATATTAATTATTGTGTTGTTGAAACTAGCTTTAATATGAGCTACTCCTGAAGGAACATTTTTCTTGTTCTTCTTTTTAGTTTTTTGATCTGCCATTATTATTTAGTCGCTTTCTTTTTTCCGGCAATTGCAAATCTTGGGCCTTTTCGTGTTCTAGCATTAGTGTGAGTTCTCTGTCCTCTGACTGGTAATCCCATTCTGTGCCTTAATCCTTGATATGTTCCAATTTCTGTTTTTCTACGAATATTTTGGGACACATCTCGTCTAAGATCTCCTTCAACTCTAAAATTAGCTTCGATGTATTTTCTAATTTGAGCAACTTCATCGTTTGTTAAATTACTTACTCTTGTGCTGGGGTCAATTTTTAAATCAACACAAATATCTTCAGCTCTTTTGGCTCCGATTCCATGGATGTATCTCAAAGATGCTATAACTCTCTTATCCCTTGGGATATCAATACCTGAAATACGTGCCATTATAAATTAACCTTGCCTTTGTTTGTGTCTAGGATTTCTTTTATTAATAACGTAAAGCTTTCCTTTTCTTCTTACAATTTGGTCATTTGGACCACGCTTTTTAATACTTGCTTTAACTTTCATTTATGTCTCCAAATAATCCTACCTCTTGTTGGATCATATGGTGAAACTTCCATTTCAACAACATCACCCGGAAGGATTCTAATGTACCTCATTCTCATTTTTCCAGACACATGAGCTAATATTTCAGCTCCACTTTCAAGCTGAACCTTAAAAGAGGCATTTGGCAGTGTTTCCATAACTGTCCCTTGGACTTTTATTATGTTTTTTTCTTTTTCTACCAAAATTAGCCTTGATTATGTGACCGATTTACTAGATTAGTGCGATTTGAAACTATTACAAACACAAAATTAAAATAAGTTTTCAGTAAAAACACGTGTTCCTTCCTCGGTAATTCCTATAGTATGTTCCCAATGTGCAGACTTTTTTCCATCTAATGTTCTAATTGTCCAGCCATCTTCATCAATAAAATTCTCTTCTGTACCNAGATTAAACATTGGCTCAATACATATTGCCATNCCTGTTTTTAATTCAAAACCTTGATTCTTCTTACCATAATGGGGTACTTGGGGTTCTTCGTGCATTTCTTGACCTATTCCATGACCAACATAGTTCCTAACATTGCCAAAATTGTTTTTCTTAGCTATTTTGTCAATCTTATGACCAATAGTTCCNAGTTTTTGACCATCCTTTACAAGTTTTATACCTTCATGAAGTGCATGTTTAGTTTTTGATAATAGATTTTTTTCTTCTTCTGTAATTTCACCAACACCAAAACTAAAAGCTGCATCAGCATGATATCCTTCAAAAATAACGCCAACATCAATAGAAATTATATCTCCTTCATTTACAACATAATCATTGGGTATTCCATGAACAATTACATCATTTGGTGAAGCACATATATGAGCTGGATAATCGTGATATCCTAAAAAACTAGCTTTTACATTTGATTTCTCAATTATATTTTTGGCAATATCATCTAAATCAATAAGTGTCATGCCTGCTTTTGTTTTATCATAAATTTCATAGTGTATATTTGATACAACTTTTCCTGCAGCTTCCATCTTTTTAAAATCTTCTGGTGTTTTATATGTAATCATTATTTAAAGTGTCTAGAAATTGAGTTGTAAATATCCTCTACTTCCCCAACAGCATCTATAACATTTACCAAGTTTTTTTCATTATAAAAATCAACTAAAGGCTGCGTATCTTTTTTGTAAACTTCAAACCTGACCTTAATTGAATCTTCAGTATCATCGGATCTGCCAGTCATTTCCCCTCTTAGTAAAATTCTTTTTATTAATTCATCTTCGTTTACTTCAAATACAAAAACTTTCGCAACAGGAAATTCTTTATCTAAACTCTCTAAGCTTTTAGCTTGGGGTAAGGTTCTGGGGAAGCCATCAAGGATTGCACCATTCTTACAGTCTTCATTATTCAGTCTCTCTAGAAGCATTTCTATAACTAATTTGTCAGGGACTAAATTTCCTTCATCAAGAAGACTTTTAGCTATTTTACCTAGTTCAGTTCCACTGCTTACATGTTCTCTCAACATATCACCCGTTGAGATATGGGCTAGGTCAAATTCAGACGCAATTTTCAGAGCTTGAGTTCCTTTTCCTGCACCTGGCGGTCCAAGAAATATATTTAATTCACTCAATCAATGAATCCTTCATAATTTCTCATGCTTAACTGACTTTCAATTTGCTTCATAGTTTCAAGAGCAACACCGACAGTTATTAAGATTGAAATTCCGCTAAAACCTAAAGGTATATCCCAAATCGCAGAAGCTATCGATGGCAATACTGCGACGGATGCTAAAAATATAGAGCCTGGTAAGGTAATTCTGTTTATTATATGTGACAAATAATTTGTTGTTGATATACCCGGCCTTACTCCTGGAACGAAGCCACCTTGCCTTCGGATCATGTCTGATTGACGTACTGGATCAAATTGTATAGTTGTATAAAAATAAGTAAAAAATATTATCAATATCCCTAAAAAGAAAATATAAAACCATGTTGTACCCTGGGAATTTGCCAANTTAACGTCTATCCAATTTCTAATTGCTGCAGTAACAGAATTATCTTGTGGTAATGAAGTAGCTACTAATGCAGGAAAAAACAAAATACTTGTCGCAAAAATAACTGGGATAACTCCAGCACTGTTGACCTTAAGAGGGATATATGTGCTTTGACCACCCATAACTTTTCTGCCTCTTACTCTTTTTGCAAATTGTATAGGGATTCTTCTTTGACCTTGCTCAACATAGATTATTCCAACAATCATTAAAAAGAACATGAGCATTAAAAATGTAAATTGTCCAATTCTTCCTTGTCCAGCAGTTACCTGATATGCACCTCCAAATTGTGCAGGAAGCTGGCTTACAATGCTAGCAAAAATAATTAATGACATTCCATTTCCAACACCTCTTTGTGAAATCAACTCACCAATCCACATAATAAAGGCAGTACCTGCAGTCATTGTTAAAACTATCAATCCAACTCTAGATGGTGTGTAATTTGGAATAAGTGAAATACCACCTGTGAGACTACCTCTAGAAAATAAATAAGTTAAGGCAGTTGATTGCAATAGAGCTAAAACTACTGTTATGTACCTTGTCCATTGAGTGATTACTTTTCTACCAGACTCTCCTTCTTCTTGTAGTTTTTGTAATCTTGGTATCACAACTGTTAATAGCTGAAGAATGATACTAGCTGTAATGTATGGCATAATTCCTAAAGCAAAAACAGAAAAAGTCTCTAAAGCACCTCCGGAAAATAAATTTAATAAACCATAAATTCCAGCTTGTGATCCTGAGTCAGTTAGACGTTGAACAGCCTCTAAATCTACTCCTGGTACTGGCACTGCTGCACCGAGCCTGTAAACAGCAAACATAAAAAGAGTAAAAAATATTCTTTTTCTAAGGTCTGGAATTTTAAATATATATCTAAATATTGAGAGTTGCATAATTACTCATTAATTATCTCGACAGACCCGCCAGCACTTTCAATTTTACTTTTAGCTACTTCACTAATCGCGTGAATCTTAAGGTCAATTTTTTTTGTAACTTCACCATCACCTAAAACTTTAACAAGACCTTTTTTTCTAGTTAAGCCAAGTTCCCTAAGAACATCAGGATTAACTTCACCTTCAGCAGCTTTTTCTTCGAGATCACTTACATTTACAACAACATAAGACATTTTAGGTGGATTGTTTAAACCTCTTAATTTAGGAATCCTCCTATATAAAGGAATTTGACCTCCTTCAAAATATGCAGGAACGGTTTTCCTAGCACCTGTACCTTTAGTTCCTCTACCTGCGGTCTTTCCTCGCTTTCCAGCTTCACCTCGACCTTTTCTTAATTTCTGTTTTGTAGATCCAGGTGTTGGTTTTAAATGATGAAAACGTAACTTTTTCATTAAATTTCCTCAATTTCAACAAGGTGTTCAATTTTGTTAAGCATACCTTGAATCATAGGGTTCACTTCTCTTTCAGTAAAAGAATTTATCTTTTTTAATCCTAAACTTCTGGCAGTTTCTCTTGCTTTGGGTTTCTCGCCTATCAAGCTTCTCTTTAAGGTTATTTTAACTTTCATCAGGAACCTTTACTTTTTTTTCAGCTTTTGTTTTCTCATAGGCCTCAACTAAACCTGGAGGAGCTACCTCAGAAGACTTCTTGCCCCGTAAACTAGCAACACTGTCAGGCGTTCTTTGATTGAGAAGGCCATTGATTGTTGCTTTGGCCACATTTAAATGAGTTGGAGATCCGAGCGATTTTGCTAATATGTCTTTTACTCCAGCAACTTCAAGAACTTGACGAGCAGCACCTCCGGCAATAACTCCTGTACCTGGTGCAGCAGGTTTTAAAAGAACCCTTGAAGAGCCGTGTTTTCCAACGATTGAGTGTACTATTGTTGAACCTGCCATAGGTATTTCTGAGATATTCTTTTTTGCATCTTCGATGGCTTTTTGAATAGCTAATGGGACTTCAGAGCCTTTACCATATCCAATCCCAGCATTTCCATTTCCATCACCTACAGCAACTAGAGCTGTAAATGCGAAATTTCTACCACCTTTAACAACCTTGGCAACTCTGTTAATATGTATAACACTTTCTTGCAGTTCTAATTCAGACATTAAAATTTGATTCCTTTTTCTCTAATTCCATCAGCTAAAGATTTAATTCTTCCGTGGTAAACATAGCCGCCTCTGTCAAAAACAGCGGATTTAATTTTTAATCCTGCTAACTTTTCACCCATCACTTCACCAACTTCTTTTGCTGACTCTACGGATAGTGTTTTAGTTTTTACCTCTTTAGACAATGTGCTAGCGGAAGCAATAGTTACTTGATTAAGATCATCTATTGCTTGAACATATATATTGTTGTTGCTTTTAAAAACAGCAAGCCTAGGTACTTTGGATGTGCCAGATATTTTTTTTCTTATTCTAATTTTTCTGTGTATTCTTTTATCTTTAACTTTCATAGTTATTAAGCTCCAGCTGTTACAGCAGCCTTACCTGCTTTTCTTCTAACATATTCATCTTTGTATCTTATACCTTTGCCTTTATATGGTTCAGGTGGTTTAATTGCTCGTATATTTGCAGCAACTTGACCTACTAACGCTTTGTCAATTCCGGAAACTATTATTGTGTTTTGATCAGGCACTTCATATTTTATTCCCTCAACTTGATTAAACAGTACAGGATGAGAGAAGCCGCATAAAATTTCAATATCATTGCCCTTTAGAGTGGCTCTGTGTCCAACACCTTGAAGTAAAAGTGTTTTACTATATCCTTCTAATACTCCTTCAATATTGTTAGCAACTAAAGATCTGTACAAACCATGTAAGCTTCTAACCTCTGGAGCTTCGGAAGTTCTTGAGAATAATAATTCATTTTCTTTAATTTCAAATTTAATTCTCTCATCAACAATTTCAGTAGTTAATTCTCCTTTGGGACCTTTAACAATAATTGAATTGNCATTTAAATTCATTTCTATTTTTTCAGGGATTAAAACTGGCTTATTTCCTATTCTGCTCATGACCAAACCTCACAAATAAGCTCTCCACCGAGTTTTCGTTTTCTGGCTTCAGAATCAGGAAGCAACCCTCGAGATGTTGAGATAATTACTGTACCTAAACCACCGTTATTTCTTGGAAGTGATTCGGATCCAACATATAGTCTTCTACCAGGCTTACTTAATCTGTTCAAACCAGCAAGCACAGGTGCACCTTCTTCTGAGTATTTTAAATCAATTTGAATTTCTTTTTTTGAGGACTCTTCTATTACTTTTACATCACTTATATAGCCCTCATTTTTTAAAAGTTTAGACAGTTCCAACTTGAATTTTGAATGAGGAACNNTAACTGATGGTTTGTTGACCATTGAAGCATTTCTGATTCGAGTCAAAAAATCTGAAATTGGATCTGAATTCATTTTACCAAGACGCTTTCTTTATTCCGGGTAGTTCTCCTTTAAGGGCTAAATCTCTAAACGTATTTCTGGACATACCAAACTTTCTCAGATTACCTCGAGGCCTTCCTGTAACTTCACACCTATTTCTATGCCTTGTTGGAGAAGCATCTCTTGGCATCTTAGCAATCTTTTTTTGGGCTTCTCTTTTTTCATCATAAGAAGTATTGGGGTCCTTAATAATTTTAAGAAGCTCTTGACGTCTATCGGAGTAAACACCTATCGTTCTTTTTCTTTGATTNTTTTTAACTATCTTGCTTGTTTTTGCCATAATTAATTCTCCCTAAATGGAAATCCTAGCGATTGTAATAATACATAACCTTGGTTGTTATCGTTAGCAGAAGTACAAATAGTAATATTCATACCTCTTATATCACGAACTTTATCGTATTCAACTTCAGGAAAAACTAATTGCTCGTTAAGTCCGAGTGTATAATTCCCGTTTCCATCAAATGATTTTTTATTAAAACCTCTAAAGTCTCTGATTCTTGGAACAACTACTTGAACAAATCTGTCATAAAATTCCCACATACGATCACCACGAAGAGTTACTGCTACACCAATTGGCATGCCTTCTCGTATTTTAAATCCCGCAATTGATTTTTTTGCACGCCTAATTACTGGTTTTTGTCCTGATATAGCTGTTAACTCATCAATCATAGACTCAAGTGCTCTTCCGTCTGTAGCAGCTTTACCATCACCAATGTTGATAATAATTTTATCAAGTGTTGGTATCTCATTTACATTATTAAGACTAAGTTGCTCCATAACTGAAGTTCTCAATTCAGTATTAAACTGCTCTTTTAATCTTGGTATCATACTTCATCACCTGTTTGTGCTAGCACTCGATACTTCTTACCATTTTTATCAAATTTATAACTCACTCTGCCTGACTTTTTCTTGACAACTAAAGCAACGTTGGAAACATCTATTGGCATACTCTTGTCGATTACACCGCCCTGCATTGTTTGACCTTGTGGTTTTTGATGTTTCTTTGTAATATTCACACCCTCAACAAGAACAGTCCCTTTTTTTGGAAAAGCTTGTAAGACTTTTCCTTGTTTTCCTGAATCTTTACCCGATATGACTTTAACTAAGTCTCCTTTTTGAATTTTCATTACAAAACCTCCGGCGCTAATGAAACTATTCTCATAAATCGTTTTTCTCTAAGTTCACGACCAACTGGGCCAAAAATTCTTGTACCCCTAGGTTGATCTTGCTCGTTAATAATGACACAGGCGTTTTCGTCAAATCTAATATATGTACCATCTTTTCTTCTAGTTTCTTTTTTTGTTCGGACAACTACCGCGTTGACAATATCTCCTTTTTTAATTTGACCTCCAGGAATAGCGTCTTTTACAGTGGCAACAAAAACATCACCTAAGCCTGCATATCTTATTCTGGAACTACCCTTAACCTTTATACAAAGTACTTCTTTTGCGCCTGAATTATCAGCAACTTTTAGTCTTGACTCTTTCTGTATCATCTTGCTCTTTCTACAATTTCAGTAATTCTCCAACGCTTTGTTTTTGAATATGGCTTAGTTTCCATAATTTTTACTGTATCACCAATTTTCGCGTCGAAATTTTCATCATGTGCATGTAATTTTCTAGTCTTCTTTACAATTTTTTTATATTTTGGATGTGGGAATTGAATTTCAATTGAAACTGTGACTGTTTTTTCTCTTGAATCAGAAGTGACAATTCCAGTTCTAGTTTTTCTAAAAGATCTTGATTCTTCTACCATTACTCACCTTCCTCAACATTTTCAACACTAAGCTTTTCAGTCAAAACAGTATTTGCTTGAGCAATCTCTTTTCTAATTTTTTTAAATACAGAGGTGTCTTCTAATTGGCTTGTAGCTAAAGCAAACCTTGAATCCATAAGTTCTTTTTTGAGATCAACTATCTTATTTTTCAATTCAGTAATAGAAAGCTCTCTTAAATCATTCACGCTCATAAGTTATCCCTTTTTACAAATTTAGTTTTCATTGGTAATTTATGACCAGCTTTTCTCATAGCTTCTCTTGCAACGTCTTCTGGAACACCAGAAACTTCAAAAATTACGCGTCCAGGTTTTACTACAGCTACGTAATATTCGACATTTCCTTTACCAGAGCCCATCCTTACCTCAGCAGGTTTTTGTGTTACAGGTTTATGAGGAAAAATGTTGATCCATACTTTTCCACCACGTTTCATGGTTCTAGTTATTGTAATTCTTGCAGCTTCTATCTGTCTTCCTGTGACATAGGAAGTTTCAACCGCTTGAATTCCATAGTCACCAAAATTTACAGTGTTCCCACCTTTAGAGTTTCCTTTTCTTCTTCCTCTATGAGATTTTCTGTATTTTGTCTTTTTAGGCATCAACATAATTTACTCTTCTTCTAAGATAGATTTTTCTTCTTCAAATTCAGCTTGAGCAGTTTCTTTTGTAATTTTTTTACCGCCGCCAGCTTCAACTATATTTGAGGTCTTATCCTCTCCAGATTTTTTACCACCGCCAGCTTCTAGAATCTTCGATTCTTTTTTCTCTCCCACTGCGGCTTCAGCTCTTGATTTAACTGATTTTACTCTTCCAGCTGCTGGGCCACCGCTAGCTAAATTGGCTTCAGCGGAAATTTTTTCTTGTCTTAACTTGTTTGAACCGACGACATCACCTTTATAAACCCAAACTTTTACCCCTATTGCTCCTACTGTAGTATGCGCAGCTGCTCTTCCAAAATCTATATCGGCTCTTAGGGTATGTAATGGTACTCTTCCTTCTCTATACCATTCTCTACGCCCCATTTCAGCACCACCAAGTCTACCTGAACACTCAACTCTGACTCCTTCAGCACCTGCTTTAAGCGCTGCGGAAACAGCTCTTTTCATTGCTCTACGAAATGCAACTCTGTTTTCTAACTGATCTGCTATACCTCTTGCTAACAATTGTGCGTCTAACTCAGCTTCTCTGATTTCAATAATGTTTAATTTAACAGGTTGTTTTGAAAGCTTCTCAATACCTTTTCTAAGACGATCAGCTTCAACACCTTTTCTACCAATTACGACACCTGGTCTTGCAGTATGAATGTCAACTGTAAGGGTTCCTCCCTTATCTCTTCTTTCAATCTCAATTCTTGACACTGCAGCTTTTGGTAGTTCTTTTGAAAGCAATTTTCTTATTTGATAATCTTGATTTACTAAGTCCTTGTAGTCTTTACTATTAAACCAACGAGACTTCCAATCGTTAACGATTCCAATTCTAAATGCATATGGATGAGTTTTTTGACCCATTATTCACTCACACTTTCTAGTTCAATCAATAAATGAGATGTCCTCTTATTGATTCTTCCTGCTCTTCCTCTTGCTCTTGGTCTAAATCTTTTCAATGTAGGACCTTCATCAGCAATAGCTTTTGAAATATACAAATCAGAAGCATTTAGATTATAGTTTGCTTCAGCATTAGATATAGCGCTTTCTAATACTTGTTTAATTTCAACGGCTGCTCGTCTTTTAGTAAATGTTAAAACATTTAAAGCTTCTTGAACATCAAGACCCCTAATTAAATTAAGAACTAACCTCATTTTATAAGGTGATTGTCTTATATATTTTCCTTGTGCTTTAACTGTTGTGTTTTCCATTAGTTTTGTCCCGGATGTCCTTTGAAAGTTCTTGTTGGTGAAAATTCTCCCAGTTTATGACCAACCATCGCTTCAGTTATAAATACAGGTAGATGCTGTCTCCCATTATGAACTGCAATAGTAAGTCCAACCATTTCAGGAACTACTGTTGATCTTCTGCTCCAAGTTTTAATAACAGATTTATTGCCAGTATTTTGAGCATCTTCTACTTTTTTAAGCAGATGTTCATCTACAAATGGTCCTTTTCTTAAACTTCTAGCCATGTTAATTTCTACCTTTTTGTGATCTTCCTCTAACAATTGATTTATTGCTGTACTTTTTCTTTTTCCTAGTCTTCTTTTCTGGTTTACCCCATGGGCTAACAGGCACTCTACCTCCAGAGGATTTGCCTTCTCCTCCACCTAAAGGATGGTCGACAGGGTTCATGGCAACACCTCTTGTCTGTGGCCTAACCCCTTTCCATCTACTTCTACCTGCTTTACCTAATTTTGTAAGTTCTGCTTCAGCATTTCCAACAATCCCTACAGTTGCTCTGCAATCCATTGGAACTGTTCTCATTTCTCCAGATGGTAAGCGAAGCAATGCTGAATCACCCTCTTTACTCATAAGCTGAACAGATGATCCTGCTGATCTTGCCATCTTTGCTCCACCACCAGGTCTTAATTCAACGGCATGTACAAAAGTACCTGCGGGTATATTTCTTAATGGTAAACAATTGCCATCTTTAATATCTGCTTTTGGTCCTGACTCTACTCTGGAGTCAACGGATATACCATCTGGTGCAATAATGTATGACTTTTCTCCATCAACATAGTGCAGAAGGGCAATTCTTGCATTTCTATTTGGATCATATTCAATTCCAGCAACTCGTGCAGGGATGCCATCTTTAATTCTTTTGAAATCTATTACTCTATATTTTTGTTTGTGTCCTCCACCTCTGTGCCTTGAAGTAATTCTTCCTTTGTTATTTCGACCACCGGATGATTTTTTTGACTCTAAAAGTGATTTTTCAGGTTTCTTTTTTGTAATATCTTTAAAATCTGTAGCAACCTGACTACGCATTCCGGGAGTAACTGGTCTAATTTTCTTTGAACCCATTTTTAAACTCCAAAAGCCTCAATAGTATCCCCTTCTGCGAGAGTAACTATTGCTATTTTTCTTGTACTTTGTTGGCCAATTACATATCCAAATCTTTTTTTCTTTCCTTTTCGATACATTGTGTTGACTCTTAAAACTTTTACACCAAACATTTCTTCAACTGCCTTTTTAATTTGTGGTTTGTCTGTTTTTGAGTGAACAAAAAAGGAGTAAGAATTTGAATCAGAAATTCTATCATATGATTTTTCTGATATAACTGGAGCGATTAAAACATCTTCTAAATATTTCATTATTCTTCTCCTAAGAATTCTGAGATTGCATCAACAGAAAAAATTGTATCATCTGTCGAAATGATGTCGATAGCAGCTAGTTTTTTTACAGATACCAGTCTTGATTTTGGAATATTATTAAAGGATTTGTATAAATTTTCATCGTTATCACTATAAATAAATGTAAAATTTCTTTCTATATTTAACTCATTTAGAGAAGTAACTGCTTGTTTGGTAGATGGTGTAGAAAAATCTGATCCATTAATTACAAAAACCGAACTCTCTTCAATTCTTTGTGATATTGCCATATCCAGAGCTTTCTTTTTCATTTTTTTTGGAGTTCTGTCTTGATAAACTCTTGTACCAGGTCCATGTGCAACACCACCCCCTGCGAATTGTGGAGATCTCAGAGAACCTTGTCTAGCCCTGCCTGTTCCCTTTTGTGCCCAAGGTTTTGCACCTGTTCCAGATACCTGTGCACGTGTTTTAACACTTGCAGTATTATTTCTAAAATTAGTTCTGCTGCCTTTTACAACTTGATGAAGCAATCCAAGATTTATGTCTTCTAACTTGTTAAACGCATATTGTTTTTTTGAAACTGTATTATCAGATATATTTATGGTGTCCAGCTTTACAGTCATTAGTTAACCTTCACTGCACTTTGTACTTGAACGATATTTCCTTTATTACCAGGGACAGAACCATTAACTAACAAATAATTTTTTTCTTCATTCAAACCTACGATTGTCACAGATTGAATAGTGGTTTTTTGATTTCCCATGCGCCCTGCCATTTTTTGTCCTTTAAAAACATGTCCAGGAAAAGATGCATTTCCAATCGAACCACCAGCTCTATGAACTTTATGCACACCGTGACTAGCTTTTTGTCCAGAAAAGTTATGTCTTTTCATAACACCAGCAAAACCTTTTCCTTTCGATATTCCAGTAATGTCTACTTTCTGACCTATCTCAAAAAAATCTTTAACATTGATCTTTGCTCCTGGATTTAATTCAGAGTCTTCATCAACTTTAACTTCATGTAAAACTTCTCCTGGTTCAACATCATATTTTTTGTAGTGACTCTCAAGAGGTTTTGAAAGATTTTTCTTTTTACCAATAGTTAGTTGAACTGCACTATATCCGTCTTTTTCATTATTTTTAACTTGGACAACTCTACAGTCTGACACATCCAAGACTGTAACCCCAAGGGATTTTGAATTTTCATCATAAATTTGAGTCATTCCAATTTTTTTTGCAATTAAAGTTTTCATAATTTAATTTCTACCTCTACACCAGCAGGTAAATCAAGTCTCATTAATGAATCTACAGTTTTTGGTGTTGGTTCTACAATATCAATCAAACGTTTATGAATTCTCATTTCAAAGTGTTCTCTTGATTTTTTATCAACATGTGGTGATCTGATGACGCAATATCTATGAATTTTTGTAGGTAGAGGAATTGGGCCTTTTACCTTGGCCTGAGTTTTTATGACAGTTTCAGCAATTTTACGTGCAGACTCATCTACGACATAATTGTCATATGCTTTTAGCTTTATTCTAATTTGCTGTTCTTTTGCCATTTTTTCCTCAAAAAAAACCGGGAGTATGAATTCTACTCCCGGTTAATTTTTATTACTCAATAACCTTTGTCACTTGTCCAGCTCCAACTGTTCTTCCGCCTTCTCTAATTGCGAACTTTACACCCTCTTCCATAGCAATTGGGGATATAAGCTCAACAGAGATAGTAACGTTGTCACCAGGCATGACCATTTCAGTACCTTCTGAAAGACTGACTTCACCAGTTACATCAGTTGTTCTGAAATAAAACTGAGGTCTATAACCTTTAAAGAATGGGTTGTGTCTACCACCCTCTTCTTTTGTAAGTACATAAACTTCAGCTTCAAATTTAGTATGTGGTGTGATTGAACCAGGTTTAGCAATAACTTGGCCTCTCTCAACATCATCCTTTTCTACTCCTCGTAAGAGAAGGCCGACGTTGTCACCAGCTCTACCTTCATCGAGAAGTTTTCTAAACATCTCAACACCAGTACAAACTGATTTAGATGTTTCTCTAATACCAACAATTTCTACTTCTTCGTTAACGTTAACAATACCTTGTTCAATTCTTCCTGTTACAACAGTACCTCTACCAGTAATAGAGAATACATCTTCAACAGGCATCAAAAATGGTTTGTCAACTATTCTTGTTGGCTCTTCGATGTAGGCGTCAACTTGATCCATTAATTCTTTAATAGCGTTTATGCCATCTTCTTTACCCTCAAGAGCAGCGAGTGCTGAACCTTTTACTACTGGAACATCATCACCAGGAAAGTCATACTCGTTCAATAATTCTCTAACTTCCATTTCTACAAGATCTAAAAGCTCATCGTCATCAACTTGGTCGACTTTATTAAGGAATACTGCAATAGCCGGTACACCAACTTGTCTTGCTAGTAGAACGTGTTCTCTAGTTTGTGGCATCGGACCATCTGCTGCAGATACAACCAAAATTGCTCCATCAACCTGTGCCGCACCTGTAATCATGTTTTTAACATAATCAGCGTGACCAGGCATGTCTACGTGAGCATAGTGTCTATTTTCAGTTTCATACTCAACGTGAGCAATCTGGATAGTGATTCCTCTTTCCCTCTCTTCAGGGGCTTTGTCAATATCTTCAAAAGCAGTAGCTTCACCACCGCTAGCATCGGATAAGACTTTTGTAATAGCGGCCGTCAATGTCGTTTTACCGTGGTCAATGTGTCCCATTGTACCAACGTTCACATGAGGCTTGCTACGGTCAAATTTTTCCTTTGACATATTTTCTCCTTTTTTATAAATTTAAACCCATTCAGGTTTAAACTTCTACCTCTACTCCACGAATACTCGCAGTTATTTCTTTAGTTATGCTGTCTGGTACGTCTTCATAACTATCAAACTGCATCGTAAATGTTGCA
>FUFK010896237.1_pt1 | contig 89623 bp, 58 predicted proteins | sample 1021851 | NCBI WGS metagenome assembly FUFK01 (sample SAMEA51879418, study PRJEB19060) | metagenome
ACAGGTGGTAACGGTGTTGCTAACTCTACAGGTGGCGGCTTTGCAAACGGTGGTGACGGTGGAAACGGCACAAACGGAGCAGCTGGTGGAGGTGGAGGAGGAACAGATAGTTCTTCTAACGGCTCTTACAGAGGTGGAAACGGCGGAAACGGTGACACAAACTACTTCACAGGTGGTGGAGGAGGAGGCGGTTGTGACGGTGACGGTCAGAACGTAACGTCAGGTCAAACTGGTTCTGGTGGTTCTGGTTATTCTTCTGGTGGTAAAGGTGGAGGACAATCTACACCTGCCGCAAATGGTTCAGATACTTCTGGTACTTCTTCAAATGGTTCAAAAGGTGCATTAAGTGGTTCAAGAAATAACAACGGAGGTGGAGGTGGAGCTTTCGGTGGAGGCGGAGGTGGATCTGGTTCTGCTGACGGTGGACAAATCTCTGGTGCTTCTGGTGGTAGAGGTGCAGTTATAATTACAATGTAATATGGCTAGAAAAAAAATTTCACCAAAACAATTTGCTGAACAAGCAGCAGGAGTAAGACTTTCATCACACGAAAAATTATGTGCAGAAAGAATGAAAGTATTAAATGAAAATATTAATGAATTAAAAAGAGAAGTTAAAAGTTTAAGACAAGATGTTTTAAAAGGCAAAGGTGCTATTTCAGTTCTTATATTTATAGGAACAATAGTTGCAGCAGTAATAGGATTCTTTCAATATAAATAATTGACAATTGGGAGTGTGATTATGGCAAGATGGTTTGCATTCGCATTTACCATGTTAGGTACATGGATTTTAACAAATACAAATATAAATTATTTCTCATTAGGTTGGGGAATATCAGCTTTATCAACACTTGCTTGGGCATATTTTGCTTATCAAGATAAAGACATTCCAAGAGGGTTAATGGAATTATGTTTTGTTATTTTATGTATTAGAGGAGTAATTAATTTTTATTAAATATTATGCCAAAAGAAAAAACACTTTTACAACTTATTGAAGATGCTGAGGACAAAATTGCAGAAACTCAACATTGTCTACAAAAAATAAAAGACAAAATTGAAGAAGAAGACGACATGGAAGAGTTTGTTCGTGGTTTACCATAATGGCTAAAAAGAAAAATAATCTATATGCAAAAGTAGAACACGAAACTAGATCAAAATTTAAAAAAACAAGTATTGGACGAAGGCCAAGTAAAGCTATGCAAAACAAAGCTACAAGACGTTCAACCAAAAAATACAGAGGACAAGGTAGATGAAAATAGCTTTATTTATGATTTTATGTAGCGCAGCTGCTAACCAATGTATGGAACCTCACAAACTTTCTACATTTAATAATCAATATGATTGTTTGTTAGCTGGTTACGAAGAATCAATCAAAAAAACAAAAGAAATTGGAAAATTAGAAGTTAACGAACACCAAATATATATAAAATTTATTTGCACACCTGACATTAAAAAGAAAAAAGGAACTGGAGTATAATAATGTACGATCAATTAAAAGAACGAATAAAAAAACACGAAGGATTTGTTCCTAAAATATACAAGGATAGTTTAGGAAAAAAGACCATCGGTTACGGACACTTAATAACAGAGGAAGATACTTATGAAGAAGGTAAAGAATATTCTAAAGAAGATCTGGAAGCTTGTTTTGAAAAAGATTTTAACAATGCCGTACAATCCGCCGAGAGTGTAATTGGTGATATTGATTTATTACCAAATGCTAAAGAAGTAATAATCGAAATGTGCTTTCAGCTTGGAGGTCACGGTGTTAGTAAATTTAAAAACATGTGGGCTTATTTAGGTGATGGTGATTATGTCAACGCTGGTAACGAAATGTTAGATAGTCGTTGGTATCAACAAACTCCTAATAGAGCTAAAGATCTTTCAGATATTATGAAAGGTTGTCAACTATAATGTGGTTTAGTGCTTTAAAATTAGCTTTAAATGCTGGTACGCATATTTACAAAAAGAAACAAGAAACTAAAATGCGTATGGCAGATGCTCAAGCAGCTCACGCACAAAAGATGGCTGATGGTGAACTTGAGTATAGTGGAAAATTATTAGAAGCTCGTCAATCAGATTGGAAAGACGAATTTGTTTTAGTCGTACTTACACTTCCGATTTTGGTAATTGCGTACGGAGTTTTTAGTGACGACCCAACAGCTTCAGCAAAAATAAAAGAATTTTTTGAACAGTTCCAGCAGCTACCGTCATGGTTTACAAATTTGTGGATTTTAGTTGTTGCTAGTATTTATGGAATAAAAGGTACACAAATATTTAGAAACGGCAAGAAATGAAAATAAGCGAAAACACAAACATTGGTCTTCCGTTACGTAATTTAATTGGTTTGATCGGTGCAATAGTTTTAGGTGCATGGTTTGCATTTGGAGTAATAGAAAGATTAAATAAATTAGAAACATCAGATACTTTATTTCAAGCTGATCTTCTTAAAAAAGCAGAACAAGAACCAAAAAATTTAGAATTATATATGTTGATCGAACACCTTGCCGGTCAAATAGAATCAATTGAAAAAGAAATTGAAGCATCAAGGTACAACAAAGTAAACATAGATCATCTTAAAGAACAAGTTGATACTATAAATAAACAAATTGAAAAATTAAGAAATGGGAGTCATTGATGGTCGAAACTGTAATAGCACTTTTACTTATCGTAGATCACGAAATTAAAGAGCACAGAATACAAGATTCTTTAAGCAAATGCTTAAAAGGTAAAAGGGTTGCAGAACGACAATTAAAAGATTCAGATAGAGTTCAATACAAATGCATTAAATCAAAAGCAAATATTGAAATTTATATGGGTGAAAAGAAAATTACATCTTTAATTATGGAGTAAAATTATGATAGATAAAAAAATAATACACACACAAATAAAACACTTCTGGAGCGATCATAGATACGTTGTGATAGCTACAGCCATTGTACTTTTAGTTGCAATTATATTGTAACTTAATGAAAGACTCATCTAAAAAACGAAGTGTTGTCTGGCATATATATCATACTATTTTAGCTATTGAACTTGGTATCGTAGCTACAATAGAATTTATAGAGCTGATGATGACAATTAATTAAAATGAAAAAAATAATTGATTTTATAGAAAAGATTATTTTAAAATTAATAGGTTTCAAATGACAATACCTGACTTTATAGACAAGTACATTGTACCAATACAAATTTGGTCTTTACACAATAGAACTGAAATAGTTTATTTTACAGCTGGATTTATTCTTGGTGCATTAATTTTTTAATATGAAAGATAACGAGCCAAAAAAAGATTTAACAACTAAAGAAAAAGCAAATGAAATAGTTGATATGCTTATAAATCAAGCTCACAAAAAATTAACTTCTGGTGAAGACTTAACTGCATCAGAAATGAAAGTTTGTTTAGATGTTTGTAAAACTTACGGTACTGGAGTTACTGCAAGTTCAGATGTCGATTTACTTTCAGACTTACCATTTGAAGACGAGGATAAACAAAAATGACAACACCAGCTAAATTAAAGATTTTTAAAAACTTTTTATATTTAGCTTGGAAACATTTACAATTACCAGAACCAACTGAAATACAATATCAGATGGCAGACTATCTTCAATATGGTCCAAAGCGTTTATGTATTCAAGCTTTTAGAGGAGCAGGAAAATCATGGATTACTTCAGCATTTGCTTGTTGGAACTGGTTAATGGATCCTCAAAAAAATATTTTAGTGATCTCTGCGTCTAAAACTAGGGCTGATGACTTTAGTACATTTACTCAAAGACTAATAAATGAAATTCCTATACTAGCTCATTTGCAGCCAAGAGACGACCAACGATCAAGTAAAGTATCTTTTGATGTTGGACCAGCAAGAGCATCACACGCTCCAAGTTGTAAATCAATGGGTATTACAGGTCAATTAACAGGTTCTAGAGCTGACTTAATTATTGCTGACGACGTTGAATCAGCTAACAACTCTCAAACACAATTAATGAGAGATAGACTATCTGAGACAGTTAAAGAGTTTGATTCAATTATTAAACCAGAAATAGGACGTATTGTATTTCTTGGAACACCACAAACAGAATTATCAATTTATAACTCATTAGAAGAAAGAGGTTATAAAACACAAATTTGGCCTGCAAGATTTCCTGATAGTAAAGCTATTGTTAGTTATGGTCATAAACTTGCAAAACAAATATTAGAACAAAATCAAAAATACAAACCAGGTCAACCATTAGATCCAAAAAGATTTGACGAAGTTGACTTAATGGAAAGAGAAGCATCTTACGGAAGATCAGGATTTTCTCTTCAATTTATGTTAGATACAACTTTATCTGACACAAATAAATATCCATTAAAATTAAACGATCTAATTATTATGTCAGGTTGTTCAACTTGGAAAGAAGCTCCGGGTAAAGTACAATGGGCAAATAGCATAGATCAAATTAAAGCTCTTGACTCAGAGCTGCCAAATGTAGGTTTAAAAGGAGATTACTTTGTAGCTCCTATGCACACTTCACAACATTACTTTCCATTCGAAGGTTCTGTTATGAGCATTGATCCAGCAGGAAGAGGAGCCGATAGAACAGCTTACGCTGTTATTAAGATGCTCAATGGGATATTATATCTCACAGATATTGGATCACTTGAAGGCGGTTATGATGAAAAGACTTTAGTCGATTTGGCATTAGCAGCTAAAAAAGGAAATTGTAACGCTATTACTATTGAGAGTAACTTTGGTGACGGTATGTTTAATAGACTACTTGAACCAGTATTAGCTAGAGTTTATCCTTGTACAATCGAAGATACTCGAAGTTCAGTACAAAAAGAAAAAAGAATTATTGATACTTTAGAACCAATATTAAACTCACACAGACTAGTAGTAGACCAAGAATTAATCCGAAAGGACTTTGAGCTCGATAGAGACCATCAGTTATTCTATCAAATGACTCGTTTAACACGAGATCGTGGAGCTCTGAAACACGACGACTTAATTGATGTTGTTTCGATGGCAGTATCGTATTGGACTGAGCTTTTAGGACGAGATGCAATCGTAGCTGAACAAAGCGCTCGAGAGCAGAAATTTCATCAAGATTTAGACCGCTTTATGAAGCATACCATCGGTGACAAACATAAGACTAAGACATCGTGGATTTCATAGCTTTAATGGCTCATAGATGCACGAGGATTGACAAAATCCACCAGACGTAACCAAACCTATACGATAGTGTAATAGATGCTCTAAACGCTCCTAATTAATAGGTACACGTATTGGAGTGGTTGGGGGTTAAATATAAGTATATATACTAAGTAATATTAAGGAGAACTAAGATTAACTATGAGTACAGCAGCAATAGCATTACCAAATAAAATAACAATAGGTTACCAAGAAATAAACATTGTTTTAATTGATACAGTTATTGCAAGTAACGTAGGGGATCAACAAGGCAGCTACACAGCTGGACCACCACCAACAATATACTTAGATAAGACTATTATTGAGAAAGGTGGAGTGCATGCTGTTAATCTGGTGATGCATGAGCTCAACCATCACATTGAGTATGCTAACTCATTAGAGGACTCAGAGGAAGAGCTTAGAGTTACAGCTTATGCAAACGCGTGGACTGAGATAATGTCTCGAAGTGAAATCAAAGTTTGGCTGCTGGCTCAGCTTGATATTAAGCTTTGTCAATGTCCAGATAGATGACAAAAATTTGGTAGAAAAATCTAAGAGGCCTATCGATATGCCGTCCGCCCGCGTATCCCCATAATGATTTCGGGTGCGTGCACCACACTTTTTTTGTAGCTTAGTCACTACTTTGTGACATTATTTGTTTATTATTCTTTAAATCTAATCATTTTCAAAGGATATAAACTCTATTGATGTTGTTTATTCATTATTGATCGCGAGAAATTTGTTTTTTGTCTGTCTTTCTCGTATGGTCTTATCTGTTTTTTTCGTTTTTCTTTTATTAATTCAATTAGCTGCTAATCAATTCATTTCAATAATCATTTCATTTTAATATTTTAGATCTTTAAATTGATCTCAAAATTCACTCAAATATCATTTCAAATAAATTCTTCAATTTAATCAAAATCAATCAAAAGCACAATTTCAACTATTTTTATGAAAATAAAACTCACAGAGGAGCACAGAGATCAACTTTAAGATCTCTTTGTGATGTAAGGTATGGACTAAAATTGGCGCTTTTAGTTTATATGTGGAAGAAAATGAATTGAGTCAATTGAATTATTTTGTAGAAATTTTAATAATTGTTTATGAGTTATAACTTGCTCAAAATGAAAATTAGAAAATCCAGCATTAATAATTAGATAATGACTTGATTGAATTATATCTTTATTTTGATTTAAGTCTTTTTGAGTTTCTTTAATTGATTTCATATATTTCTCCTTTTAGTTAATAATAAGATCTTAATTCGTTCATCTTTATATGTAGCTATTTTTTTAGGGGGTGTGACAATATGTACAGCATGGAATTATATTCATCAATGTATTAATTACACTATCGAAACAAAAGGAGGCAATATGCCAAAATATGAAAAAATAGAAACTGGATCGAATAGATCAGATTTATTCGTTACAGGATCTGTCTCAAAAGACTTTAAAAAATTGAGAGAATTTTACAATAAGAATGTAAATACTTTCATTAAAGCTTTTGATGTATCTAAAAAAATCTTAAATATAGAGACTGATCAAAATCTATGGATCAGAAATTTAAGAAGAGCACAAGGTACGTATCGAAGATTAGGAAAACAAGTAAATATAGATCTTCGAAATTATAATGTTCGTGAAATCTGTTCGACAATTATTCACGAATTAACACACGCAAAACAATATGAAACTGGTGATCTTAAAGTTGATCCAAAAAATAGAAATTTTAGAATTTGGAAAAAGAAAGATTCAATCAGATTTTATAAATCTTCTCAAAATTACGAGAAATATAGAGCATTACCTTGGGAGGTTGAAGCTCGTGAAAATGAGAAAAAATATATCGATCAAGTTATGAAGGAGGTTAAATGAGAATATTAGCTTGTCTAAGTTTTATGATTATTTCAATTACTGGTTTTGTAATTGGTTTAATTCTTAACGATCATTTATTAATGACTTTATCGTGGGTTTCTTCAGTAGGTTTCTTTTTATTCACGATATTAGACGCATTAGGAATAATTGATCCTGATTTTTAAATGAGACTTAAAGCTGATCTTAAAAAGTCAGCTTTGAGATTTATTTAAAATGAATAAATCAGAAAGGCAAAAATGATAAATATAAAAGACGTTCAAGTTGAAGATGTTGTTCAATTTAACGAACATTTCCATTTGGTTATGGATATGGAATTAGATTGTACAAATTTACAAGGAATCGTTCACAAAAAGGAAAATTGTCAAGATGGATCAATTTCTATTGAAATTAAGCTTGATTCCAAAAAGTATTCTGAAGAATTAGAAGATTGGGATAATTGCTTAATTTTTAATTTTCCACACGACGACGATTATTACAAAAATGTGAATGTTGTTGTTTTAAAAAATCTCAAAAAAGAAAGAGAAAAAATTAAAACATACAGTTGTTTTATTCCTATAAGTGGATCTCTTCCTGTTTCAGTTGAAGCTGAATCTGAAGAGGAAGCATTAAAATTAATTAAAGATGGAAAATTTGAAAATGAAGATTTTTCTCTACAAGATTGTGAATTGGAGTACGAAAAACTTTCATTAAAAGACATCGATTATTTGGATTAGAAAGGAGGTAAATTATGAGCAGCTTTAGACAATGGAAGATATTTAATAAAGTATTTGCACCTGATTATAAAGATCAACGTGCAAAATCTTATGGATCAAATAGCTATACTGATACAAAAGTAGTTATTGGAACGAGTAAAACTAATTCGTTTAATTTTATAAATCATAAAACAATGACTTATAGTAATTCAAAAAATGAATTAGTTTTTGAGTTTTGGGTAAATAATAGATTAATAAAGCAATCTATTTATGATCCAAAAGAGAAAAAGATTATTTCTGAAAAGCTTTTAGTAAATGATCTTGAAAATCACCTTAAAGAAATTAAGGAATCTTTAGGAGTTAATACAGATAATAAAACAATGAATCTAATAGATTCAAAAATAGAAGAAACAAGACAAAGTTTAGAATAATATCAAAAACGAGCTCAGATTGTACACAGCTACTTTCTGAGCTCTTTTGGTTACAGTAAGCAAAATCATGAATTTTCATAAAAATTTTAGGCACAGAGGAGCTCAGAGATTCACAAGTTGCAGCTTTTGTGATGTCTACTATGCAGCTATTTTTTCGTTTTTAGTTACCTTAACGGCAGCTATTAAACCATTGGGTTACCTTAAGGGGTGTGACAAAATGGTGGGTCTAATAGGGACACATATAGGTTTAAGTTATTCAAGAGTGTATTAAATACACTTGTGAAAGGAAACAATGAGTAAAAATATAAGAACAAGCTTAATGAATAAACCAAATCCAAATATTGATGTAACTACGAAGACTTATAGATTTTTTGGTTACACTACCAATAAAGAAAGATTTACGTTTAACGTTAAGTCTCACAATTATCCGGCAGCTGTTGAAGATCTATTTAAAATGTTAGATCCGAACTTCATCTGGCAGCTTAATTGTGAACTTCCGGGCGTGTTAAAGTTTAGCGAATACTTTGATGCTTATGGAAAAAAGCAAAATAAAACTGAGCATGTAGCGGGTGCAGTAAAGTCGCTACCTGTTCACGAATATCAGGACAAAAAACATTAATGAATTATATGAAAGCGACAATTAAGGGTTTATCACTTTCAGTAATGCCGATGTCATTTTTTTGGCTCCCTTTTGTTAAAGGTATCGGCAGCAATATAAACGTTGGATCATTTAATAAACGTCTTACAGGTGGTTTTTTAATCACAGACGGAATTAGATGGTTTGGTAAGCTCGTTAAACTAAATGTACAGTGTGTAAAAAGTAGGCGAGGAGGAAAGTTGTGCTAAACGCAGCTTTAATTCTTTCTTGCCTACTAATCTATGCACTTGTGTATTTAAACCACTAAGGGTTGATTATGAGAAAATATCTTGAATTTATTGGAGCTTTAGCAGGGGTTACCGTAACGATTTTATTCTTTTGGGCTATGTTTTGGTTTTTGTGCTTATTAGAAGACCAGTGCTATTACAACAATTTTACGGCAGCTATCTAAATGTATAAATATTCTTTTGTTAAGTCTTTATTTAAACATTACAGAAAAACATTAAAACCATCTTGTTTAAAAAAGCAAGATGTAAAGGCAGCTGTTAAAGAAGAGATCAGAAAATTAAGTTTTCTTAAAAAGATTTCACCAGCAGGAACGAAAGAATTAAAAAAGTATTTAAGAAATACTGGCGTTATTTATGCAGATCAAATTAATAGAGCTTTTGAAGACAAATCGCCATTAATTAAATGGAATCATTTAAACAGGATTGATTACCGTAAACGAAGAAAAATTTTAATATCAATTGGAGAAAGTGTAAGAAATTTTTTAGCTGACAAGCTAGCTAGAGAAAGGATTGAAAATGGCAAAAAAGATTAAATGTCCAAAATGTAAAGGTACTGGCTTTTATAGAGTTGACTATGCTTTAACAAAAGAAGAAACTCATGCTCGTTGTGAAGATTGTGACGGAAAAGGTGAGTTAGAAACCGAGAACGAAAAAATTTGTACAACTTGTCACGGAAACCATTACATAATGACAGATAAAGGCAGCATAAATTGTCCTATTTGTGTGTGTAATACTTTCTTTAGTGAAAGGTTTACAATAGTGGAAAAATCTAATAAACTATAAATAGAAAGGCAACAATATGTATAAGTATTTAGTATTTGGGAAAGTAAGCTCCGAATATCAAGATCACATATCAAAAAAACAAAAATCTGATGCAATGATTGAGTTGCAGAAGATAACGAAATCTTTTAGTGGTGAATACATTTTTAGAACAGGTATAATTGGTTCAGATACACACGACGCTTGTGCTATTATTAAATTTAAAAGTAGATCTGATGGAGAAGCTAATAAAAAAGCTGTTTTGGCATCTGGTTTATTAATAAATTTTATGTCGTTTGAACTAGCCGATATTACAAAAGTTGAAGAAACAATAATGGAAGTATCAAAACGATTAAAAATAGTAAGTAACAAATAGAAAGGATATGGCAATGAAAATTATAGATTTTGTTTTTAAATTTAGAAATCTAAAATTTTGGTGTTATGCAATTGATATTTATTTTATCAATTTTAAAGCTATAACACAAAAATCAAATAATATGCCCATACGAGCTGAAACTATTTAATGTAAAATTTTTTTATTTTAAATTAAATTAATCAGAAGGAAGGCAAAATGATAAAAAGTATAATACATAAAATACCGGGCAAAGCGATGTTCGATTTTATGTCAGAGTTTAGAAAGCTTGATAACGAAATACAAGCTCAAACTGTTCAAACTTTTTTAGCTATTGCAATGCACAAAAAGGACAAAGTGCCAATGTCTGATCTTTCAGAACTGCTTGGAGTATCACAAGCAAGCTGCAGCCGTAATGTAGCTTTTTATACTGATTGGACTAGGAAAAAACTAAAAGGTCCAGCGTTGTTACAATCTAAAGAAGATCCAATGGAACGAAGACGAAAATTAGTTTACTTAACACCTAAAGGTAAACAATTTTATAATTCATTGGAAAACATTTGGGTTAAATAAAATGAATAGTGTTGAAGTTGGTGGCCTCACCCAGACTCGAACTGGGACGGATAAAATCCACACGATTTTAAGTCGTGACTGTCTACCAATTTCAGCATGAGGCCAAATAGAGAAAGGTAATTATATGGGATATAGACCAAGAAATAAAGGATTTCAATTAGATATTAACTACGAAGGTAAACGATACAGAACACAATTAGATTGTGATGAGACTGAAGTTAAAATTGCTGAAGTAAGAGCTTTACAAGGTTTAAAAGATGGAAAAACTTGGAATGCTGTATGTAAAGAATTAAATTTAGCTCGTCGTGATCTATCCATTAACGCAATATTTACACGTATCATGCATAAATGGAAAGATCCGCATGGACTTAGAACAGCTAGAAATGTTGTTGAACAAGTAGGTCCACATAAAAAGATTACCACAATAGATGAAGATGTAATTGAAGATTGTATTCAAAATTGGAAAGAATCTGGTAACGCTGATAGTACATGTAATAGAAAACTAGCAGCTTTATCTAAAATTTTAAGTTACGCTAAAAAAAGAAATTATATCAAATCAAAACCTGAAATCGAATGGTTCGTTGAAGGACCAGGACGTATTCGTTATTTTAAACACGATGAAGAAAATAGATTTTTAGGATATTTGTATTCGGAAAGATATGATGATGTAGCTGATATGGTTGCTTTTGCAAATGATTGTGGAGGTAGAAAATCAGAAATTAAAAGAATAAATACTGAACGAGATGTTGATGGACGAATGCTTACTATTATTACTACAAAAGCTAAAGCAGCATTTCCTAGAACTATTGAATTGACTGACAGAGCTCTTAAAATACTTAAAAGACGACCAAATAATCCATTTGCAATGATCTCTGATGAAGAGCTCAGAAAAGCTTGGAATTTTGGTAAAATAAAAATGGGTTTACAAGGCGACAAACAATTTGTATTTCATATAACTAGACACACATTTGCATCTAGACTTGTTCAATCAGGTATTGGTATTCAGATTGTTCAAGATTTACTAGGACACAAAACTATTAAAATGACTTTACGATATGCACATTTAGCACCACATAATAAAACAGAAGCTCGAATGGCTTTAGAACGAAGTGACAAAAGTGGTGTCAAATTGGCTAAGGTTGTGGGAATTTGAATAAAAGTCTATTATACCACAATGCTTTTTGTAATAACAATAGACTTAAAATCTACTTAAAGGATATTTACACTAGTGTATAGCAGTATATTTCTTTTTAGAATTACTCAACAAAGGTAAGTATTCATTAGTGTAATTAATACATACGGAGGCAATAAATGGTGACACAATACGGTGACATAAAGAAAAGAATAGAACAACAAATAGAACTCGAAGCTGAAATGAGGCAACGAGGAGGTAAAAGATTTAAAGATCGAGAAACAAAAGCAATAACAAAAGAACGTGAGAGTATGAGTACTCACGGAAAGAAAATGCTTAAAGCTGGTATTGATAGGTTTGAAGAGGGTATTGTAAACTTTCTAAACGATATTAATAGAGGTCCAAAATATGTAGCTTATAAATTTTTAAGTCAATTGGATCCAAAGCTTACAGCTGTTATTGCAGCTAAAAGAATAATTGATGGAGTATCAAGTGTTCGTAAATTAACAAATCAAGCAATAGGTGTTGGTGGTAAAATTGAAGATGAATTATATTTTCAAGAATTTAGTAAAGAAAATAAAGTTTTATTTGATAGCATTAATACTGACTTAGATAAACGATCTAATCATTATGAATATAGAAGATGGAAACATTTATTAAGCTCAAAACGCAAAGGGTTTGAGTGGACCAAATGGACCACAAGAGAAAAGCTTTTAGTTGGTGAAAAACTTATTAGTTTATTTATAGAAACTACTGGCTTTGTAGAAAAAGAAAAAATATTTAAAAGAAAAAGAGCTTATAATGTATTGCAGCCATCAAAGAAAACTTTAGAATGGATTAAAAAGGTACAAGACTTTAACGAATTTTTAAATCCAGAATTTTTACCTTTAGTCTGTCGTCCTCGTAGATGGAAACGAAGTGTTGGTGGTGGATATATAAGCAAACATATTGAGCCGTTGTTTTTAGTAACTGGCAATAACATAACCAGTCATAGAACTTATATACAAGAATTAAATAACTACGAAATGGAAGGTGTATATAATGGTTTAAATGCTGTTCAAGATACACCTTGGAAAGTCAATCAACAAATATTAAATGTTGCTAACACAATTTATAATGATGATAGTAGAAATCGTGGTGGCTTAGTTACCTCTCAATTAAAAGATTTACCTAATAAACCACATGATATTGAAACAAATAAAGAAGCTTTAAAAAAATGGAAAGCTGCAGCTACTATTGTTTATACTTTAAATCAGACACAAAAATCAAAAAGATTAGCTGAAGCTAAAACTATTTGGGTTGCACAAAAAATGTCTGATTATCCTTTCTTTCATCATGCAGCTAGACTTTGTTTTAGAGATAGATTATATTATATGACTGGGTACTTTAATCCACAAGGAACTGATCTAGCTAAAAGTCTACATTTGTTTGCTAATAAAAAACCACTTGGAAAAGTTGGCGAAAAATATTTGTGTTTACAATTAGCTAATACTTATGGCGTTGATAAAATTTCTCTTGATGAACGTGTTGATTGGGTTTGGAAAAACAAAGAAAATATTTTAGCATCAAGTAAAGATCCATTTAATAATTCTTTTTGGGAACAAGCAGATAAACCTTGGCAATTCTTAGCAGCAACATTTGAGTTTGATAATATGTTACGTTATGGATTAGGATATGAAAGTGGTTTACCATGTAATATTGATGGATCTTGTAATGGACTTCAAAACTTTTCAGCTTTATTAAGAGATGAAGTTGGTGGTAAAGCAGTTAATTTAACTAACAATGATAAACCAGAAGATATTTATCAAGTTGTTGCAGATAAAGTAATTAGTATATTAAAAACAAGAACTGATCCAATAGCTGCAGCTTGGTTAAACTTTGGTATTGATCGTAAAGCTACTAAAAGAAGTGTAATGGTTTTACCTTATGGTGGAACTCGTTATTCTTGTGTAGACTTTGTTGACGAATGGGTTGATGATCGAGAAGAACGTGGTGTAAAAATTCCATTTGAAGGTCGTGAAAGACAAAAAGCTAATTTATATTTAGCTCAAGTAATTTGGGATAGTATTGGCGATGTAGTTATTAAAGCTCGTGAAGCTATGGATTGGTTACAACAAGTTGCAAGGTTATGCGCAACAACTAAAACACCAGTACACTGGACTACACCATTAGGTTTTCCTGTTAAGCAAGCTTATTACGATCAAAAAGATATGATTGTAAAAACTAAAATGATGGGTCGAATAAGAATAAGATCAAACACAGATAAAATTAATAAGCGAAAGCAAGCTAACGGGATCTCTCCAAATTTTGTGCATGCGCTCGACGCTACTCACATGTATTTAACAATAGATCATTGTATACAAAAAGGTATTAAAGATTTTGGTATGGTCCATGATAGTTACGCAACATTAGCTTGTGATATGGACAAACTTAACGAATGTACTCGATCAGCTTTTGTACAAATGTATACTGAAATGGATCCGTTAGAAAATTTTAAAGATCAAATTACAGCATTAATACCAGAAAAATTAAGACATAAAATTCCGCCTTTACCTAAAAAAGGACAACTGGATATTGAGGAAATCAATAAAGCAGCATACTTTTTTAGTTAAATCTATACACTCGTGAATTAGTTACACATATAGATACACACTCAACATTAAGGAGAAATATGCAAAAGCGTAAATATACAAGAGTTACAACGCCTGTTGGAATTGCAAGTTACCCGTGGTTAAAAGATCCGGATAAACAATTCGACAAAGAAAATGGGATATACAGTTGTAATATATTTGTGGACAAAGCTGATGCTAAACAACTTGTTGATGTTATCGAAAAACATTATAACGAAAATTTAGCAGCTACAAAAAAGCTAAATCCTCAAAAGAAAATAAAACTCGGACCAAAAGGTTACGAGGAAGAGAACGGCAAAGTCAAATTTAAAATAAAAATGAAAGGTAAAATTGGCGATGTCGAAGTAAGACCTGTTGTTGTGGATAGCAAAGGTAATCCATTAATTGATACTCAAGGTGAAAGAGTATTAGTTTATGGTGGCAGTAAAGTAAAAGTATCTGCAGACCTTATTCCGTATTATGTAGCAACAACTGGAGCTGGTATTTCACTCAGATTAATTGGAGTGCAAGTGCTTGAGCTACAAACAAAACCTTTACCTAGTATGCAATCATTAGGTTTTAAAGAAGAAGAAGGTTACGAACAAATCAGCGAACAGAAAGACGTTGAAGCTTCAAATGAAACTTCGAGTTCAACCTCCGACAAAGAAGACTTCATTTAGAAGTGGCCTTGAGGAACGCATAGCGAAACAATTAGAATCGCTAGGCGTTTCTTATGGTTATGAACATTTTACAATAAATTATATCCGTCCAGCTAAAAATTCAAGGTACACTCCAGATTTTTCATTACCTAACGGTATAATCATTGAAGCGAAAGGCAGATTCTTAACTAAAGATAGACAAAAACATCTGCAAGTTAAAGCACAATACCCAAAAATTGATATTAGGTTTGTGTTTTCAAATCCTAATCAGAGGATAAGTAAAATATCAAAAACAACTTACGCTAAATGGTGTGAAACAAATGGATTCAAATACGCAAAAGAAAAAATACCTAAAGAGTGGATTGCTGAAAAAGCAAAGTGGACTGAAAAAAAGGGAATGGACTAAATTCCTTTTTGTAGCTTCGTCACAGACACCAACAAATCTTGATGTAACAAAAGAACAAATAGATGCAATGCATCGTAAAAATGGTTTGCTTGGTATTGGCTTTCACTATGTAATTTCAATTGATGGTGATGTCAAAAAAGGAAGAGAAATAGATCAAATAGGTTTTGATTTAGAACGTAATGAAGAAACAATTGGAATTTTATTAATAGGAAATACAAAATTTAATGAGCTGCAGTTAAAAGCTTTTAAAAATTTAAAACAAGAACTTACACAGAAATACGGACAATTAGAAATAATAACAACATTGGAAAATATTTTATGAGAATAATATTAGAAGGACCAGATTGTGCAGGTAAAACTACACTATCAAAAGTAATTAAAGATAAATTAACAGACTATATTTATATACATCATGGACAATATGCTCATGCATATAAACCTCATTTTGAAAGTTTAAAATTAGATAATGTAATTATTGATAGACATTGGCCAAGTGAATTAATTTATGGAACTGTTTTTAGAAGTGGTCCCACATACAACATTAATGAAATGGAACAAAAAGTAAGATCAAATGTTAACACACTGAATATTTTATGTCTTCCACCAAAAGGTTTGGTGATGGCAAGGTTTGAAGAAAGGAAATCTAAAGGAGGCGAAGACTTTGAAAACGTAAGTAAAATATATGATTCATATATGTTACTAAAAAATATGTTTCCATACTTCGTAGTATATAATTATGACGCAGAAACAGCAGAAGAATTTATCAAAAGAGAAATCTACAAACAAAAATAATCTTAATAGTGCTAGCTTAACTTGGCTACAATTAATTAATTATCTTTTAACTGGTGAAACAATATCACCAAGAGGTTTAGAAACTAAAGAACAAATTTGTGTTTCAACAAAAATAGATATGTATGAACCAATGGTTAATATTAGATCAAGAAATATAGGTGAAAGATTTAGATATGCAGAAGCTGCTTGGATATTAAGTGGTGATAATAGAGTTAAAACAATTGCGCCATTTTCTAAAATAATAACTAAATTTAGTGACGATGGTGTAAGATTTTTTGGAGCTTATGGTGTTAAAGTAGTAGATCAATTACCATACATTATTCAAACTTTAAAAGATGATCCAAATTCAAGACAAGCAGTAATAAATATTTGGAGAGAAAATCCTAGAAAAAGTAATGATGTACCTTGTACATTATCTTTACAATTTTTAATTAGACATAATACTTTAAATTGTTTAGCAACAATGAGATCGAGCGACGCATGGCTTGGTTGGGTTTATGATGTTTTTAATTTTTCAATGATAAGTTTGTATGTATTATTACAATTAAAATCTCAACATAATTTAAAATACAAATTAGGAAATTTATTTTTAACAGCTGGTTCTCAACATTTGTACAAAGAACAATGGAACAAAGCAAAAATTTGTATTGAAAAAGCAGATTATTTTAAAGATTCAAAATCACCTATAGATTTAAAAGATGGTGAAGAACTAATTGATTATCTTTGGGCTAAAGCAAAACAGCTTTCAGAAAAAGATAAAGATCAACTGATTTTGAGTGGTGTGTAGTAATAGGAGTAGAAGCAACTCCAATTCATATTGCCTTTCGATATTATTTACACATCATTTTTCAAAGTGCGCGTTTAAAGGGTAATACTTAGTACCGCCTTTGTTAACCTAGCGGGTAACATTGGAGAAAGAGTGATTCACGGCGAGGACGCGTAATCAAATAGACCACAGACCCAGTTAACTTGACTGCTGTATCTCATAGATGTCTAGATGATAAAAATATCCTCGCGCGTGCTTCAGATAAAGAAAGGTATAATGAAAACTTCCGCAAAATTTTTAACTCACGAACCTTGTCCAAGTTGTGGCAGCAAAGACAACCTTGCTCGTTATGACGATGGACATGCTTATTGTTTTGGCTGCCAACATTATGAGCACGCAACAGAAACTAATATACAACAAAATTCAAATATGAATAACTTTACAGACGTAGAATATAAACCAATAATTTCAAGAAAAATAAATTTAGATACATGCAAAAAATTTAATTATAGATTTGGAAAATACTTAAACGAATTAGTACACATAGCTGATTATGGAAACAATACTTTTAAATTAAGATTTAAAGATAAAAGATTTGTATGGATTGGTGAGCCAAGATCTGTCGGTTTATTTGGTGAAGAACTTTGGAGAGATCATGGAAAAAGAATTACACTTGTTGAAGGTGAACTTGATTGTTTAAGTGTTAGTCAAGTTTATGGTAATAAATGGCCTGTTGTATCTTTAAAAAATGGAGCTCACTCAGCAGTTAAAGATGTAAGTAAATCTCTTGAGTGGTTAAGTAGCTTTGAAGAAATTGTAATATGTTTCGATCAAGATGAACCAGGTTTATTAGCAGCTAAACAAGTTGCAGAGTTATTTCAACCAGGTCAAGCAAAGATAACTAGATTACCAATGAAAGATGCAAATGAAATGCTTGTTGCTGGTAAAACAAAAGAGTTATTAGATTGTTTATGGGACGCAAAAGTATTTAGACCAGATGGAATTATAGATGCTGCTGAATTATTAGATAAAGTAATTAACCAACCTAAAGTAGAATCAATTGAATATCCTTTTCAATCAATAAATACTAAAACAAAAGGTTTAAGAAAAGGAGAATTGTTAACTGTAACAGCAGGAACAGGAATAGGTAAAAGTCAATTTTGTCGTGAGCTAGCACATCATCTTATTAAGAATAATAAAAAAATTGGATATATAGCTTTAGAAGAAAGTGTACACAAATCAGCTGAAAGTTTATTAAGTATAGAATTAAATACTCCATTACATTTAACAACAGAAAAAATAGATAAAGAAAAATTAAGTAGTAGTTTTAAAGAATTATTTAAAAATAATAATGTTTTATTTTATAATCACTTTGGTTCATTAGAACATGGACATTTAATTTCTAAAATTAGATATTTAGCTAAAGCTTTAAAATGCGAATATATATTTTTAGATCATTTAAGTATTGTTATATCTGGAAATGAAGATGGTGGTAACGAGCGTAAGCAGCTTGATTATATAATGACAGCATTGCGTTCTTTAGTTTCAGAAACAGGTATTGGTTTAATAGTTGTATCTCATTTAAGAAGAATGTTTAATGATAAAGGCCACGAAGAAGGTGCAGCAACATCATTAGGTCAATTACGTGGTAGTCATGGTATTGCACAACTTTCAGATATTGTAATTGGTTTAGAAAGAAATCAACAATCACCAAAAAATGGAAACATAACATCAGTCAGAGTTTTAAAAAACCGTTGGAGTGGAGAAACAGGATTATGCGCCAGATTAAATTTTGATCCAACAACTGGGCGATTATCTGAGCATGACGAATTATGATTATTCTTGTAGAGAATATTCCGGTTATATATTTGATTTATTAGCTGACGCTCTGGAAGAAGCAAACTTAACACACACTACACAATTTATACACGTACACAGAAAGGAAGACGCTGAACAACTTATAAAAATGTTGGACATAATCTCGTTCATGAGTTTATCGGCTTACATGATTGAAGTTGTTTATATGAGGATTAACTAATGCATTATATATTAGATTTAGAGTGTGATAACTTATTAGATAAAGTTACAAAAATTCATTGTATTGTAATGAAAGATATTAATACAAATGAAATATTTAACGACATTGATACTTGTTTAAAGAAAATTAAAAACGCTAAGTTATTAATTGGACACAACTTAATAGCTTTTGATATTCCAGTTTTAAAAAAAGTTTTAAATGTAGATATTGATTGTGAGGTTTACGATACACTAGTTGCTTGTCGTTTAATCTATGCGCATATTAGAGAAATAGATTTTAAAATGATGCATAGTGGTTTTCCAAAAAATCTTATTTCATCACAAAGTTTAAAAGCTTGGGGTTACAGACTTAAAATGCACAAAGGCGAAAAGCCAGTTGATTGGGCTGTGTATACACCTGAGATGTTAAAATATTGTGAGCAAGATGTTCATGTAACACATACATTATATAATAAATTAATGACTAAAGAATATTCTGAAGAGTCATTAAAACTAGAACACGATGTACAAAAGATATGTACACAAATGATGCTTAACGGTATTGAATTTGATACTGCAAAAGCAAAAGAATTATATTCAAAATTATCAGCAGAAAGAGAAACATTAGCAAAACAATTGCATGAGTTCTTTCCCCCGTGGATTGAGGAATCTACTTTTATTCCAAAAAGAGATAACAAAAAAATGGGTTACATAGCTGGTATGCCTTTTATTAAAAAGAAAAAAATACAATTTAATCCAAATTCAAGAGATCACATAGCTTTTAGATTAAAAGAAATACGTAATTGGAAACCAAAAGAATTTACTCCAGATGGTAAACCAAAAGTAGATGATGAAATTTTAAAACAATTAGATTATCCAGAAGCAAAAATATTATCGAGATATTTTATGATTCAAAAGCGTATTGCACAAATAGCCGAAGGTAATAATGCTTGGTTAAAATTAGAAAAGAACAATAGAATATATGGATCAATAAATACTAATGGTGCAATAACAGGAAGAGCTACACATAGCAATCCAAACCTAGCTCAAGTACCAGCAATAATTTTAGAGTTTGGTCCAGAGTGTAGATCATTATTTAAAGCTGCCGATGGTTATGTTTTAGTTGGAGCTGATATGAGCCAAATAGAATTGCGTGTGTTAGGTCATTATATTTCTGCTTATGATGGTGGCGAATATGCTGATGATGTTATTAATGGAGATATACATACACGAACATTACAAGCACTTGGACTAACACAAGAAGAAAGATGGTTAGCAAAAAGATTTATGTATACTTTTCTTTATGGAGGTGGTGGAAAAAAATTAGCAGAAGTAATGAACACAACACCACAAGAAGGTTTTAGATTAAAAGATCAATTTTTGAAAAAGATTCCTGCATTAAAAACTTTAGTAAACAAAGTTCAAGAAGTTGGAGCTAAAGGAGATATTGGTGGACTTGATGGTAGACGAATATTTTGTAGATCACAACATAGTGCATTAAATAGTTTATTACAAAGTGGAGCTGCAATAGCTAGCAAACATTGGATTGCAGAGTGTAAAGAATTTTTAAATGATGATTGTAGATTAGTTGCGTGGATTCACGATGAATTAATATTAGAAGTAAAAAAAGATAAGGCAGAAACAATTAAAAAAGAAGTGATTAAAGCGATCGAAAGGGCTGGAGTTAAATCGCATCTCAGAGTTCCATTAACAGGAGAGTCACGTATTGGGCCGAATTGGAAAGAAATACATTAGTAAAAAACTCAGCGGAAGAATTTTAAAAAGAGGTTATGTTGAAAATGGTTGGGTTTATCTTGATATAAGACAACGTAAATTTAGATACACAGAACGCTGGATTAAATTAGAAGATTACATTGATATTTGTATTACACAAGCTTGGCAAGCATCACAACGCAGAGCTAAAAAGAAAGATTTAGAACACACAATTAAATTAAAAGAAGTTAAAAGTCTTTATCCTCAAGATAACAAATGTCCAGTATTTAAAACTCCATTTATTTTTGGTGGAGGATTAAATGAATTTTCACCATCACTTGATAGAATAAATAATAAAAAAGGTTACGTATCAGGTAACGTTCAGTGGATTTCAGCTAAAGCAAACACAATAAAACGTAACGCAACAATCAAAGAATTATACGCACTTGCAGACTATTTAAAAAATCTAAAATGAAAACAGTAATGATGATACTTCACTTATTAAATGGTGAAGTAGCTAAAGTACCTGTTGCATTAGCAATAGGTGAATGGTGTTCAGATAAAGTAGATGAACATACACAATTTGTAGAGAATCCAAATTATAAAGAAGGCAATGGTGAAGTTTGGATCCACAGAAAATACAAAGATAAAATTGTATGGGCTCATTATTGCAAGACTAAAGATGGAAAACATTTTGTACATTATAACGATGGTAAACCAATAAAATGAAAAATATATTATTAGTAGATGGAGATATACTAGCTTACACAATAGCTAGTAACTCAGAACAAGCTATACACTGGGGCGATGACTTATGGACTCTTTCAGCAGATTTTAAAGAGTGCAAAGATAAAGTAAAAGAATATTTAAAAAATATTTCTAAAAATTTTAATGCTAAAAAGATTTATATCTTTTTGTCAGATTCAAATAATTTTAGAAAACAAATATATCCTGAATATAAATTAAATAGAATTAATCGTAGAAAACCTACAGTTTTGTATGAATTAAAAAGATATTTATTTGAGGAACACGAAGCTATTAGTGAACCAAGATTAGAAGCAGACGATTTAATGGGAATATTTGCTACTGATCCAAAAATAAAAGGTAATAAAATTATTATATCTATTGATAAAGATTTAAAAACTATTCCAGGTCAAATAAGTAAAGACTTAGAAACAGTAGAAAAAATTACTAAAAAGAAAGCACAATACAATCATGCATTTCAAACTTTATGTGGTGATGCAAGTGATAATTTTCCTGGCTGTCCTGGAATTGGACCAGTCAAAGCTGAAAAGATTTTAGATACAAAAAATCTTTGGAAGTCTGTGTTAAACGCTTTTAGTAAAGCAAAGCTTAATCCTGATTCTGCATTATTACAAGCAAGACTAGCTTATATTTTGCAGCATGGTGATTATAATTTTAAAACTAAAAAAATAAGAATGTGGAGGCCAAATGGCAGCTAAAGATCCAGCAGATCCAAAACACTATAATCAATTAAAAATCCAACCTAGAGATTATATAACTGAAAATAAGTTAGATTATAATGAGGGAAATGTTATCAAATATGTAACTCGTTGGAGACATAAAAACGGATTAGAAGATTTGTTAAAAGCAAAAAATTATCTTGATTATTTGATAGAAAAAGAAAAACAAAAATTAAGTAAATAGTAGCATGTTTAGATAAAATTAAGGACTTTATGGCAGAAAACGAAGATTATACATTACCTTTAAAAACAGATGATTTGATTAAAGACTTAGATAAGTTGTTTCCTAATCAATGCGCAGATATAAAAGAAAGCGAAAGAGAGATCTTTTTTAAAAGTGGACAACGTTCTGTTGTGGAGTTTTTAAAATCAAAACAATCAAATAATATATTAAAGAGGAAATAATATGTGTGCACCAAGAAGACCAAAAATGCCAGCACCACCACCTCCAGCTCCAAGTCCAGTGCCAACAACACCGGTATCAGATACAAAAATACCTGATTTGGATTTAGCTGTAGAGACAGAAGGTATGGAAGCTAGCAAAAAGAAAGCTCGTAAGAAATTAGGTAAAAAATCTTTACGAACTGACGTAATGGTAGCCGGTGAATCTGGTTTAAATATACCTACTTAATTTACAATAAGATATGGAAAATCAAGAAAATAATTTACGTAAATTATACGAAAAATTATCTGCTAAAAGAGATAACTTTTTAGATCGTGCTGAAGAGTGCGCTGAGTTAACTTTACCAGCAATAATGCCGTATGATGGATTTGGTAGTAGCAATACTCTTTATACACCTTTTCAATCTGTAGGAGCTAGAGGAGTAAATAATTTAGCATCAAAATTACTATTATTATTACTTCCACCTAATGCTCCATTTTTCAGATTAAGTTTATCTGGTAAAATTAGAGATGAATTAGAACAACAACCCGAATTAAAAACTTCTGTAGAAAAATCTTTAAGTAAAATTGAAAAAGAAGTTATGAATTTTATAGAACAAAGTGCAATACGAGTACCAACTTTTAGTGCACTTAAACATTTAATTATAACTGGTAATGTTTTGGTTTACTTAAATAAAGAAGGTAAAATGAAAATTTACGCATTAAATCAATTTTGTGTAGATAGAGATAGTGATGATAATTTAACAGAAATTGTTATTAAAGAAAGTGTATCACCTTTAACATTATCTGATGAAATACAAACTGCGTGTGCAATAACTAAAAAAGATGAAGACGTAGATATTTATACTTGTATTAAAAGAGTAGATGATAATAATTTTATAGGTTATCAAGAATGCAATAAAGTTGAAGTACCTGGAAGTTACGGTAAATGGAAACAAGATGATTTACCTTACATACCATTGCGTATGATTAGAGTTGATTCAGAATCTTATGGAAGATCTTATGTGGAGGAATTTTTAGGAGATTTAAAAAGCTTAGAAGGTTTATCAAAAGCTTTATTAGAATCTGCAGCAGCATCTTCAAAAGTTGTATTTTTAGTAAAACCAAATGCAGTAACTAAAAAAAGAGATTTAGTTGAATCTTCAAATGGAGATATTATTACTGGATCAAAAGATGATGTTGCAACTTTACAAACTGAAAAACAATATGATTTACAAATTGTTGAAAGAAGTATTAATACTATTTCAGAAAGATTAAGTTATGACTTCTTATTACAAAGTGCGGTTACAAGAGATGCAGAACGAGTAACAGCAGAAGAAATTAGAAAATTAGCAAATGAATTAGAAAGTGCATTAGGAGGAATATACTCTTTATTGTCACAAGAATTACAATTACCTTTAGTTAATTTGTTAATGAAAAAATTATCAGTTAAACAAAGAATACCAAAATTACCTAAAGGAAGTATTCAACCAACAATTATAACTGGTGTAGAAGCTTTAGGTAGAGGTAATGATTTAGTTAAATTAAGATCATTTGTTTCTGATATTGGATCAATTGCACAAATGAATCCTGAAGCTGTAAGTTTAGTAAATATTATGGATTTGATTACAAGACTTGCAACATCACACGGTATTGATACTGAAGGTTTAATTAAAGATCAAGAAACATTACAAGCAGAAAAAGAACAAGCACAAGCAGATCAAGCAGGCGAAGCTGCCGTTCAACAAGGTATGGGTCCTGCTATTCAAGGTGCTATAGATGGTGTTAAAGATGGAACTGTAACTCCAGAACAAATTCAACAAACTGTACAAAACTATCAAGGAGATAATTAATGGTAGATAAAGTTGAAATAAAGCAAGCTGAAACTACTTCAGATAAACCTGAAGAGGCAGCTCAAACAGAAGCTCCAAAAGAAGAAGCTCCTAAAGTTGAGGTTCAAGAACAACCTAAAGAAAAAATTTTAGGTAAATTTGAAACTCAAGAAGATTTAATTAAATCTTATCAAGAGCTAGAAAAGAAAATTGGAGAAAAACAAGAAACTAAAACAGAAACTAAATCTGAAGATAAAGAAAAAGGTTTAGAAATAGATCAAGCAGCAGAAAAAGCTGTGGCGTCTGCTGGTTTAGATATGACAGCTTTACAAAATGAATACGACACTACTGGTGAAGTTTCAAAAGAAAGTATGGAAAAACTTGCTAAAGCTGGAATAAGTGAAGATGTTGTTGAAAAATATATTCAAGGACAACAAGCACTAGCAACTAATATTGAAACAGATATTAAAAGTGTTGTTGGTGGAAATGAATCTTATAAACAAATGATGGATTGGGCTAAAGAAAATTTAACTCAAGAAGAAATACAAGCTTATAATACAACAGTAAATACTCAAGATGTTGCTACTGTAAAATTAGCAGTATCAGGATTAAAAGCTCGTATGGGTAATAATCAAGAACCAACATTTGTGCAAGGTAAAGCTGGAACTGGACCAGCAGCATTTGAATCTTGGGCACAAGTTACTCAAGCAATGTCTGATCCAAGATATAGTAAAGATCCAGCATATCAAAAAGAAGTCTCAGATAAATTAAGAAGATCTGAACTAAAATAAGGAGAACTAATGGCTTACGGAAAGAAAAAACCAAAAGTAAAACCAAAAAAGAATAAAGGCAAAAAGAAAAAATAGTTGTGCGACCTATTTAGGTGGCAACTTCTAAACAAATTAAGATAATAAAACTTGGCCGTCTGCGGACGACAACCTCGCAATAAAACTATAATTGTTTGGACTTTATAAATAACAATCAACCATAAAATCAAAGGAGATAATTATGGCAAATGCAACACCTGCTAGTATTGGTAGAATCAATTCTGGCGGATCAGAAGATGCGTTATTTCTCAAGGTCTTTGCGGGAGAAGTTTTAACTGCTTTCGAAAGATCAAGTGTAACGCAAGGAGCGGAAATGGTGAGAGCTATTTCTAGTGGGAAGTCAGCGAGTTTTCCTGTCATGGGAAGAATTACTGCGGCTTATCACACTCCGGGCGCTGAGATAACAGGGTCAGATGTGAACCATAATGAGAAAGTTATTACAATTAATGACTTACTTATCAGTTCAGCATTTCTCTCTAATATCGAAGAAGCTAAGAACCATTGGGACGTAAGAGGTGCTTACAGTCAAGAAATTGGCCGAGCTCTCGCGTTTCAAAAAGATAAACATGTCCTACAAACTATGGGACAAGCAGCTGGCGGTCAAACAGCAGCAACAGCTAACTTCACTGGTGGAGATGCAGGAACAGTATTAACAAATGCTAGTATTGCTTCAGCAACAGCAGCGACAGCAGCTAACGCTATGATCGACGAGTTGTTTAATGCAGCTTCGGCTTTAGATTCACACTACGTTCCAAAAGAAGGTAGAAAGTGTTTCATAAGACTTGAAGAATACTACAAATTAGCAAACGCAACTAATGCAGTTAATATTGACTTTAGTGGCAGAGCTAATGGTGGTGTAGCAGATGGTAAAGTAATGAAAGTAGCTGGTATTGAATTAATACCAACTCCTCATTTTGTATCATCAAATGTTAACTCTGGTGTAGATCAGGGTTCAGCTACTCAAGGTGGATCAAATCCACAAGCTGTTAACTTATCTAACTACGTTGCAATCGTAGCACACCCGTCTGCAGTCGGAACGGTTAAATTAATGGATCTTGCAGTTGAGTCAGAATATGACATCAGAAGACAAGGTACGTTGATGGTAGCTAAGTACGCTATGGGACACGGTGCGTTAAGACCTGAAGCGGCAGTAGGTATTAAAGAAGCGTAATAACTTCTTACTTTCATTGGGCGGCATATTATTTGAACCGCCGCCCAGTGATTAATTAAAAATTAAAATTTTATGGCAACACAAATTACAAATACAACTGAGTTACAAGCAGTAAATACTATATTAAGTATTATTGGAGAAGCTCCGGTTTCATCAATTACAACCAATATTGGTTCTGATGTTTCTATTGCAAAACAAATTTTAGATGAAAGTTCTGTAACAATGCAGTCAAAAGGTTGGAATTTTAATACTGAAGAATCTTATTCTTTACCATTAGATAGTAATAATAAAATACCAGTTCCAACAAATGCAATTTGGGTTACAACAAGATCACCAGATTCCACTAAAAAAGTAATTATTAGAGATGGATTTTTGTATGATAAAGAAAATCATACATATACTCATAGTGACTCAATAAAAGTTGACATGATTATATTATTACCTTTTACTGAATTACCAGAATTTGCAAGAAGATATATAGTAACAATTGCAGGTAGAAGATTTCAAGCTAGATATTTAGGATCAAAAGAATTAGCAGGATTTACTGAACAAGATGAAGCAACTGCTTTAACAACTTGTGAACAATTAGATGCTGCAAATGAAAAGCAAAACATACTGTCAAACGATATATCAAACAGAATAATATATCGTAATTCAACGAGAAGGTATTACTAATGAGTGTAGTTTCAACTTCCATTCCAAATTTAGTAAATGGAATATCGCAACAAAACGCAACACAAAGAAATATTACTCAAGCTGAAGCTCAAGTTAATGCACAGTCTTCTATAGTTAAAGGTTTAATTAAAAGACCACCACTTGAATTTGTTGGTGATTTATTAAGTAATCAATGTTTTTCAACTAATACTGCAATACACCCATTTTTAAGAGATGGTAATAATCAATATATAATTACTGTTTATAATGGTGGTATTAAAGTTTTTAATCTTAGTGGTACTGAGCAAACAACAACCGTTTCATCTGGCTCTAGTTATTTAGCAACCACAAATCCCAAAAACGATTTTAGGTTTGTAAGTGTTGGTGATTATACATTTATTTTAAATAAATCTATAAAACCAGCAATGGCTGCAACTACATCAGCAGCAAAAGTAAATGAAGCTTTAGTTTATATTAAAAATGCAAACTATGGTCGAACTTATAGTATTACTTTAACTCACCCAAGTATGAATAGTGGTAATGCTGTTACAAGTTCATTTACAATGCCACCAGGTGATAATGTAGCTACTCAAGGTGGACTTAGAGATACAGCTAAAATTGCAACAGCAATACGAACTCATACTGGCGGAAGTCCTGGAACAACTGGTGGTACTGCTTTAAATGCTGCTCCAATATCAACTTATTTTACAATTACTCAATATGATTCAGTAATTCATATTAAACCAACAGATAACAATGCTAATTTTACAATAACAACTGCTGATGGTGCAGGTGATACAGCTATGTATGCTGTTAGAGATGAAGTAAATGATTTTACTAAACTTCCTTATTATGGACCAATAGGAACTATAATGAAAGTTACTGGAGACGAAGGTCAAGTTGATAGTGAATATTATGTTAAATTTGAAGGTAATGGAGTTTGGTCTGAAACAATAGCTCCAGGAACTACAACATCTTTAGATGCAGCAACAATGCCTCATGCTATTGTTAGAAATGCTAATGGAACTTTTACTTACGCTCCATTGACTTGGACAGATAGAGCAGCAGGAGATACTGATACAAATCCTGATCCAACATTTATTGGAAAAACTTGTAATAATATTTCATTTTATAAAAATAGATTAGTTTTATTAGCTGATGAAAATATTATATTTTCTGAAGCCGGATCTTATTACAACTTTTTTGCAACATCAGTAGCAGCACAACTTGCAACTGATATGATTGATCTTGCAGCTACTTCAAATGAAGTAAGTATTTTAAAACACGTTATACCTTATAACGAAGAATTACTTTTATTTTCAGATAGAGCTCAATTTAAAGTACAAAGTTCAGAAGCAGCTTTGTCACCAACTGGAACTGGAATTTCGTTATCAACAAGATTTGAACATGATCCAACAGTTGAACCAGTAGGAGCAGGAAATTATATTTATTTTACTCAAAATAAAGGTGATAAAACAGCTTTAAGAGAATACTTTGTAGAACCAGATACAACTAATAATGACTCTGTTGATGTAACTGTTGGTGTACCATCATTTGTTCCAAGTAATGCTTATAAAATAATATCAAATGATATTGAAGATACTTTAGTAGTATTGTGTGATGATGGAACTGATAGTAATACTGCACCTTATACTGCATCAAGTAATGTAAATCCAACAAATGCAAATCGTATGTACATATATAAATACTTTTGGAATGGAAATGAAAAAGTACAAAGTGCATGGTCTTATTGGGATTTTGCTGGAGTACAAATAATTGGTGGTGTAGCAATTGAATCTAGTATTTATTTAGTTACTAATGAAAGACAAAATGCAAAATTATATAAAATAGATTTAAGAAATTTAGAAATTAGTACACTAGGTATGAACATATACTTAGATCAAAGAACAAAATTAAATGGTAGTTATAATGCAGGAACTGATTTAACTACATTTACAATGCCATACACAGTTAATACTGGATTACAATGTGTTAATGCAGCAACTGGAGCAGATGTTTCAATTAATTCACAATCTGGAACAACAGTTACTGTTAAAGGAAATATTGCATCAGCATATTTTGGATTTAATTTTACAACACTATATACATTATCAACTCAATATTTAAGAGAACCAGGAAAACAAGGTGGTCTTGTAGCTTTAACAAGTGGAAGATTACAAGTAAGAACAATGAGTTTTGATTATGTAAATACTGGTTTCTTTCAAGTTGTTGTTTCGCACAATAATAGATCTGATAAAACTTATTCTTTTAATGGATATATTATTGATAATTCAACATCAGTAATTGATTCACCAGTTTTAACTACAGGAACTTTTAGAGTTCCAGTACAAGCACAAAATACACAACACTCTGTATCTATAAGAACTTCATCTTATTTACCATCAAATATTGTGGGAGCTGAGTTGGAAGGATTTTATTATAGAAGATCGGCTCGTGCCTAAGACTAAAGATCCGTTTGTACGACCAGCCGAAGTTGAAGATGCTTTATCTTTTGCTCCTTATGTTAGAAGAATAGATAAATTAGAAATTAAATATTCGCACGATATAGAACCAACAAAAGCATTATTAACTGCGTTTACTTTACCTAATGCAAAAAATTTTTCTATTGTTGATGATGATGGTTTTATTTATGCAATGTTTGGTGTCAGTGATGATCCAACAGATAAAAGATGTGGTGTGGCTTGGTTATTGTCTTCTGAAAAACTTAAAAAATTTCCAAGAAGATTTTATATCGAAAGTAGATATTGGATAGCAATACTACAAAATAATTATGAATTTATTTATAATTATGTTTATGGACGTAATTGGTTAACTTTAAAATGGTTACAATTATGTGGCTTTAAAGCACTTAAACAAACAAAAATAGGTAAACAAAAGAAAAACTTTATATTAATGGCAAGAGGAAAAACAACACATGTGCAACCCAACAGCAATAGCAGTAACTAGTTTCGCAGTCCAAACAATGGCTGCAAAGGCAGAATATGACGATGCTAAACAAAGAGCAAAGTTACAGGCGCAAAGAAATGAACAAGCTAGAAAATCTGCACAGCAAAATTACTTATCTGATTTAGCAGAATTAGATAGAGAAAAAGATAAAGAAACAAGATTAGCAGCTCTTGAAAAAGAAAAGAAAGAAACAGAATTAATTAAAGAACAAAGTGAAGCAGAATTATTAGGATTAGAAAAAGGTAATGCTAATGTAAATGCAGTGCTTATGTCTATTGGTTATGAATATCAACCAGACTTTATTGCTAATGCACAATCAGTTGAAGATATAAATACACAAACACTATTTGGTTATAGTGATGCTTATAAAGCAATGGAAAAATCTTATTATTCACTTAAAGCTCCAGTTATTCCTAGCAAAACTGCTATGGCACTTAAAATTGCTGGTGCTGGTGTTAGTGAGTATGGAAAACGAGAAGGAGGCCAATACGGTCAAACATAATGGCAGTTAGATATCAAAAGAATTTTTTAGGAGCTTATAGTGTACCAAAAGAAAGTGAAGCACAATCTTTAGTACAAGCTTTATATTCATTTAGCGGTGGTGTTTCTGATCTTGGAAAAGGTCTTGGTAAAAAAATTACAGAAAAAACTACAGCAGAAGCAGAAAAAGCAGCACGACTTGATGGATTAAAATCTTATCAAGAAGGTGTTGATAAAGGTAGTATTGATAAAACAAAATCAAATTTTTGGATTTCAGTATACGACAACATCAAAGGTGAAATGGCTGGTGTTGAATACAATACTAAAAAGAATTTAGCTTTTAATGAATGGTGGGCTGATAATGTAGATTATGATGATACTGACGGAAGTTTATTTTTAAAATGGTCTCAAGATTACGATAGTAAATATTTAAAAGCTTATAATAATCAATCTTCATATTTTTTAAAAGGTATGAGTGGTTATTTTAGAGCTGCCAATTCACAATTATCAAGTAAGTATTCAAAAATAAATGCAGAAAAATTAAAAACAAAAGGAACAAATAATATTATTTCTTTAGTTGAAAATCATTTAAACGAAGATGATCCTGTAATAGCACTAGGAAAAATCAACAATATTGATACAAAAAATAATTTAGTAAGGTTTGTTTCTAAACAAGAATTTAACAACGCAGTAGTTGTAGGATTTCAAAATAAAATCGCAGAGCTTACAGTTGTAGGAGATCCAAACGCAGATTTTGATAAAGCAGAACAATTAATAGATGCATTATTAGATTTTAAAAGACCAACAGGTTCAAAATATGTAACTGGTGCTACAACTGAAAAATTAAATGATTTAAAACAAAAAATTTTAACTGAAAAAATTAAACATCAAAACGCTATGAAAGATGTTTCTGATAACAATGAAGTTAATGATTGGTATAAACAAGAAGAAAAAACTTTAACATTATCTTTAGGTTGGGATCCAATTAAAACAGATGATACTGGTGCTAAAGAAAGAGCTGATTTAGCTTCTGATGAATTTAAGAAAAGAGCTATTACTTGGTTAAGAGAAAATAGAGATTTATCTCTTGATGAAAAGAAAACTTATTTAATGGATCTTCGTATGGATATTAAAAATAAATACGATGGTGTTGAATCTACTTCAATATCAATTTTTAATTCACAAACTAAACCATACAATATTAAAAGAGATCTTGTAGATGTTGAAGGTGGTATAGCATATTTAGCTTTAGTACGAGAAGGTACTGAAACATTTGAACCAGAAAGAGTTGCAAAATGGGTTTCAATTGCAAAATTAAATGGTTATGCAGATAAAAATGGCAACATCAATCCTACAGAATTATTAGCTTTCTTAATGGATTACGAAGCTAAAATTAGAGCTATGGGAGAGTAATGACTCAGATTGACGAAGAAAGATTAAAAAAAATTTTAGAAAAATACAAAAAAGAAAATCCTGAAATTAAACCTAAAGATTATGGTTTAGTAAAAAATGTAAAAGAAGATAATTTTAATTGGTGGGATATTACTAAAGATATGGCAATGTCCGTACCAGAAGCAGGATTAAATTTTGTAGAATTTACAGGAGATTTCTTAGAAAGAAATATGTCACTAGGAGTTTCACCTTTTAAATTTGAAGGTTGGGGTGATGGAGTAATTAAAACGAATGATTTTATTCCAAGAATTTTAAGAGGTGAAGAGTTTGAAGAAGCTAAAAGAAATTTTAAAGTAGAAGATAGACAAATGCCTCATTTTCACAAAGCCGAGACTTGGCAAGGTGATATGACTGAAAGAGTTTTTAGATTTATATTTGGTTTGATAGGACCAACAAAAGGTTTAAAAGCTGCTGGAGTAACAGGTAAAATTAATACTGTTAAAGGTGCATCTGTTCTTGCATTAAGAGGAACAACATCAGGAGCAATAGCTGATGCTACAGTTTGGGATCCAAATGAAGGTCGTATGTCAGACTGGTTAATTGAATTTGACTCACCATTATTAAATAATAGAGTTACACAATATTTAGCGTCTGATGATGACGATACTGCTAATGAAGCGGCATTAAAAAATGTTTTAGAAGGAATGATTCCTGGAATTGCAGCCGAATTAATTATTGGTATTAGAGCAGTCAAAGCTGCTAAACAAGCAAAAACTGCAGAAGCTAAACAAGCTATATATAAAGAAGCTGATAGTGCAATTAAAGATAAACAAAAAATTAGAAAATTAAATACACAAAGAGCAGAGTTATTAGAAAAAACTAAACAACTTGCTAATGAAACTGATAAAGTAAAAATAGATCAACTTACAAAAAGAATTACATCACTAGCTAAAAAGATTCATAAAATCGAATTTAAAACTAATAAAGCTATTAAAATAAAAGATGTTGATAAAAAATTAAAAGTTACTAAGAAAACTGCTAAAAAAGATGTTGAATCGTTTTTTGGTAGTATTTTAAATGTTAAAGCTTTTAGATCAGGTGTTCATGTTTTAAGAACTATAGATCAATTATCAGAACATTGGGACGACTCTTTAAAAACTTATTTAAACAGTGATGTCTTAACAAATGAAGCTGCAAAAGATTTAGCAAATATATTAGCTATTAAACCAGAAGAATTACTTAAAGCTCTACCTAAAATATCGGCAGAAGCAGATCAAGGTGTAATTCGTATGTTAGCTACAAAAAAGATTTTAAATGATCTTGTAATACAATTTAGAGATCAATCAGCTATATATGTAAAATCATTTGGTAAAGATAGAAAAGCTTGGTCTAAAGATGCTTTAGATGATGTAGCAAGATATTCACAAATTATAAGAGAAACAGTTACAGGATTAAAAAAGCAAATAAGAGGAGCAGCTAGAACTACTCAAGCTGGCAATATTAAAGGTTTAACTGGAACTGGTAAATTAATTGATGTTCAAAAAGCAGCAGATACAATTTTAAATTTTAAAGGTGATGCAGTTACAATTGCTAACAAAATAGCAAACTTAAAAGATGTTGATGAAATTTTAGAAAAAGTTGCAAAAACGAAAACACAAAAAGCAATTGAAGTAACAAACAGTGTTTACATAAATTCTTTACTTTCAGGTATTTGGACTCATGCAGTTAACATGACTTCTGGTCTATATGAAATAGCTTATGTGCCATTAGAAATTATTGGTGGTGGTGCATTAAGAGGAGATTTAAAAACTGTAAGATTAGGTTTTGCTCAATATAGAGGTATGATAATGAATTTTAGGCAGACTCTTAAAATGACTGCTTTAGCTTTTAGACAAGGCGATGCAGTATTAGATCCTTTAATGAGAACTCAAGATAACTTAGAAATTAGAGGTGGAAGAGCAGTAAGACCAATTTCAGCAGATAATTTAGGATTTAATGGAAAAATTGGAACTGTTGTAGATTGGTTTGGACACTTTTTAGAATTACCGTCAAGATTACTTTTAACTGGAGATGAAGTTTTAAAACAAATTAATTTTAATGGAAGACTATATGCTAATGCAGTTGAAAATACTTTAGAGCGTGGTTACAAATTAAATTCAAAAGCAGCTAAAGAAAACATAGAGCAAATAATGAATAATGCTTTAAAAGAAAATGGAACTGCTAATATTGATCTTCCTATAGTTGCAGATGCTTTAGAATCAGCAAGAAAAGGAACATTTACAAATGCTTTAAAAGATGGATCTTATAGAAATTGGGGTTCAGCTATAGAAGCTTTCTTTAATAGAGTACCTGAATTAAGATTTATAGCTCCATTTATAAGAACACCTACAAATTTATGGCGACATTTTGGTAATCGTATTCCTGGTTTAGGAGCATTTACAAAACAAAATAGAACTTTATGGAACTCAGGTGATCCAAGAGCTAGAGCAGAAGTAATTGGTAGACAAATGTTTGGTATGGCAGCTACAATGTATGCAGTTGATTTAGCTTATACTTATGTCGAATTACCAGATGGAACTAAATTACCAAAATTAACTGGTCGTGGACCGGCAGATAAAGCAACACAAAATCTTTGGAGAAAAACTGGTTGGCAACCTTATTCAATTTTAGTTGATGAAGGTAATGGTAAATTTGTTTACAAAGCTTACAATAGATTAGATCCAAGATTTTTTGTTAAAGGTATTGTTGCAGACTTAGTAGAAAATTCTAGAAATATTAATAAAGAAGATAAATATAATTTATTTGCAGCAGCAGTATTATCTACAATGAGAGGTGTTACAGATAAAAGTTATACAAGAGGTATTGCAGAAGCATTTGAATTAATGGGAGATTTAACACCAGCTAATCTTGAAAAATTTGCTGGAAATGTATTAGGTAACTTTATTCCTTATGCTTCAATGAGAGCTCAAGGTATTCCATTTATTTTACCTAAAGATAAAAATGTTTACGAAACAAGAGATTGGGTAGACAAAATTGTTTCAAAAACACCATTTGCAGACAAATTCTTAGAAAAGAAAAGAGATGTATTTGGTGAGCATATTGAAAGAAATACAACAGGATTTTGGACAGATTCAGATGGAATCTTATCATGGTTTACAGGACCAACAGGTATAGGTCAAAAATCAGAATTAGATTTAAACAAAGATATAATGGAATTAGCTTCTTTAAAAATTGCATTAACACCACCAGAACCAGTCAAATTTAAAATAGTAGATTTAAGAGATTTTAAAAATAAAAGATACGAAAAAGATGGTAAACAATCTGCGTATGATTATTGGCAACAACAAATTGGTGAAGTTAAATGGAATGGTAAAACAATAAAAGAATATTATGCAGCAGAGTTTAAAAAATCTTCATGGAGAATGAGACAATCTGGTGATCTTAATTTTGATGGTGGCAAAGAAATGATGGCTAAGAAAATTTATGAAGTATTTAAAAAGAAAGCTTATGCTCAAATGATTAAAGAATATCCAGAAGTAAAAGAAGCTATAAAAGCGGCTCAAAAAACAAAAGGTGGTTTATTAAAATCAGATCAATCTGGGACACGTTTAGATAAAACAAAAAATAATTTAGAAAAGGTTTTAATGTATTAATATGGCAAATTCATTTGTAGAATATACGGGAAATGGTAATACAACCAATTTCTCAATAACTTTTGATTACTTAGACTCGGCACACATTGTGTGTACAGTTAATGGTGTATCTACATCATTTACATTATCTAGTGGTGGAACAGTAGCTACAATATCACCAGCACCTGCAAATGGAGCAGCTATAAGATTTACAAGAACTACGTCGCAATCTGCAAGATTAACAGATTATCAAGCTGGTTCAGTTTTAAAAGAAGAAGATTTAGATACTGATAGTAAACAAGCTTTCTTTATGTCACAAGAAAGTCTTGATGATGTTGGAACTAAAATGGGCCAAAGTACGGCTAACTTTCAATTTGATGCTCAAAATAAAAGAATTACAAATGTAGCAGATCCAACTTCAGCGCAAGACGCAGCTACTAAAAATTATATAGAAAATACTTGGTTATCAGCGGCAGACAAAGCTACTTTAAATTCAGTTAATTCAAATATATCAAATATTAATGCAGTTAATTCTAATGCATCAAATATAAATTCAACAGTTTCAAATGCTACAAATATTAATACTGTAGCTACTAATATTAGTTCAGTAAATACTGTAGCGTCTGATATTACAAAAGTAGTTGCTGTAGCTAATGATTTAGCTGAAGCAGTTTCAGAAGTAGAAACTGTAGCAGATGATTTAAACGAAACAACTTCAGAAATTGATACAGTAGCAACTAACATTGCAAATGTTAATTCAGTTGGAAATGATATAGCTAATGTAAATTCTGTTGCAGGTAACGCTACAAATATTAATGCAGTTGCAGGTAATGCAACAAACATTAATGCAGTTAATGCTAATTCTAGTAACATAAATACAGTTGCAGGTAACAATGCTAATATAACTACAGTAGCAGGAATATCAGCAAATGTAACTACAGTTGCTACAAATGACGCAAATGTTACATCAGTAGCAGGGAATGCAACAAATATAAATTCAGTTGCAACCAATGCAACAAATATAAATACAGTTGCAGGCGCAATCACTAATGTTAATAATGTTGGTGGTTCAATTGCAAATGTTAATTCAGTAGCTTCAAATTTATCAGGAGTAAACTCTTTTGCAGAAAGATACAGAATTGCAAGTACCGCACCAAATACTTCTAATGATATTGGAGATCTCTATTTTGATACCTCAGCTAACGAATTAAAAGTTTATAAATCAAGTGGTTGGGCTGCAGCAGGTTCTACAGTAAACGGAACTGCAAATAGATTTGAATATACAGCAACAGCAAATCAAACAACATTTACTGGAGCAGATTCAAATTCTGCTGTTTTAGCTTACGATGCTGGCTTTATTGACGTTTATCTAAATGGTGTAAAATTAGCTGGAGCAGATTACACTGCAACTACAGGAACAAGTGTCGTACTTGCTACTGGAGCTTCAGTAAATGATATTTTAATGATAGTAGCTTATGGTACATTTCAATTAGCTAATATATCAATCAAAGATTTAACAGATACTCCTGCAGGTTTTGGAACAGCAGGACAAGCGCTTGTTATGAACTCAAGTGCAAATGCATTAGAATTTGCTAATGCAAGTTCAGCAGAAGTGTATGGATTTGAAATTGTAAACATTGCAAATAATCCTACATTACGATTAACAACAACAAACGGTGGCGCAGATAATATTTCATCAACAGCTTATGCAAATTTTGATGAAGTACAATACGCTGCAACAGGATTTTCTTGGTCATTAAACGCATCAGGAAATTTAATAGCAACAGTCTAAAAATAAACAAAAATAAATAGGAGAAAACAACTATGGCAACTATAGACTTGGGTAAAATTTCTTTTACTCAGAAAGGTACTTGGGCATCAGGTACAGCTTATACAGCAAAAGATGTTGTCCAATATACAGATGATAGTGAAACATCATCTTATGTTGCGATAGCGTCTTCTACGGGACAAGCTCCCGCAACAAACGGTACAGTAAATACATCTTACTGGGCATTGTTTGCAAAAGGTGCATCAATAGCATCTAATTATCAATCATCTGCTTGGGCAAGTGGAACAGCTTACCAAAAAGGACAAACTGTTCAATACACAGATAGTGGAGCAATCTCTACTTACTTAGCAGTAGCAGATAGTACAGGACAAACACCATCAACATCTGGAGTAATAAATTCTAGTTATTGGGCTTATCTAGCTAAAGGTATTGATGCAGTTGGTTTAACTCTACAAACAGTTAAAACTGCAAACTTTACAGTTATATCTGGAAACATTTACCCAGTTGATACTACTTCAAGTGCAATCACAGCAACATTACCAACTTCACCTTCGGCTGGAGATGAAGTAATATTTCTTGATTATGCTAGAAAATTTGGAACTAACGGTCTAACTATTGACCAAGGTTCAACTGGTAAAGTTAATGGTAGAACTGGTGCACAATTTAATCCAGTATCTACTGACGATGGTCAAAATATTCATTTAATATATGTAGACAGCACAAGAGGTTGGATAAACTTAAAATCAAATGCTGTTAAAAATATTGCTTTACCACCACGAGGACAACAATCTTACACTTCACCTGGAACTTATACTTTTACTGTTCCTGCTGGTGTAACTAATTTAGCTGTTGTTTGCGTAGGTGCTGGCGGAGGAACTTCTACAGGAAACTCTGGCGGAGCAGGAGGTGGTGGAGCTTTAGCTTACCGAAATGGAATTACAGTTACTGCTGGTTCAACAGCATCTGTAACAGTTGGTGCAGGAAGATCACAAGGCGCTGGCGCAGGTGGTTCATCATCATTTACTTATTCTGGAACAACAACAACTGCTGGAGGAGGAGGAGCTGGAACAACATCTGCTCCATCTGCATCTGGTGGTTCTGGTGGTACAGGTTCTGGTACAACTACAGGAACTAATGCTGGCGGTGCTGGAGGTGGAGATACTAACAATCACGGAGGACCAGGAGGCGGTGGTGCTGGAGGATATTCTGGTGCTGGCGGAGCTGGTGCTTCTAAATCATCTACATCTGCTGTTAATGGTAGTGCAGGTTCTGGTGGTGCTGGAGGCGGCGGTGGTTCTGGAGGAACAACCGAAGCTGGAGGTGGCGGCGGAGGAGGCGTAGGTCTTCTTGGCGAAGGTTCATCTGGTTCTGGTGGTACTGGTTATGGTGCTGCAAATACAACAGGAGGAAATGGCGGCGGAGGTGGCTCTGGTGGAAATCCAGGTGGCCAAGGTCGAGATGGCGGAAGTCCTGGCCCAGTATTTTCATCTGGTGGTGACGGTGGTGCTTACGGAGGTGGCGCTGGAGGCCCACAAGGTGGAGGTTTAAATGAAGTATCTGCTGGTGGTGCTGTAAGAATAATTTGGGGACAGACAGACGCAGGAGTTGTCCGTGCTTTCCCTACAACAGGAACAGGAGATTTATCATAATGAAACAAGAAACTTTTTATAAAAAATTACAAGATGGTTCGCCTTCAGGTAATTTAGAAGTTAGAAGTAATATTGAAACTTGTAATCCAGGTGTAAACTTAGATGATGCTACTGAATTAGCTAATTTAGGTTATTGTAAATATCTTTACACACCAGAACCTACAGACAATCATAACATGGCAAAAAAATATGTTAGTAATGATGTGGAAGTAGAAGATGGACTTTGGAAAAACAGTTGGTCATTAGAAGATGTAACTTTAACTGCTGACGAACAAACAGCTAATAGAGAAGCTGGTTTTAGAATGTTAAGAGCAGATAGAGACTTTTTCTTACAAAGAACAGACCATTGGGCATTGTCAGATACAGGAACAATGACAAGTGAAATGTCAGCTTACAGACAAGCATTAAGAGATTTGCCATCAAATACAACAGACCCATTTGATGTAACTTGGCCTATAGATCCTACAGATCCTAATGGAACTAAGTATTAGTGCAACTAGACAATAATTATTATTATTTTACCAAAGCAATTTCTAAAGATGATTGTGAAAAAATTTTATCTATTGGAAGAAATAAAAAATTAAATGATGCTACTGTTTTAAAAGCAGATGGCAAAAAAGTAGTAGATAAAGATTTAAGAGATTGCAAAGTTATTTGGATTAATGATGCTTGGATATGGGATTTAATAAATCCTTTTATTGAAGAAGCAAATAAAAAAGCTGGTTGGAATTTTGATATAGATTGGAACCAGGACATGCAATACACAAAGTATAACAAAGGTCATTACTTTGGGTGGCATACAGACCAAGGTCCAAAACCTTATGTATCTGATAACAAGAATTTTCATGGTAAAACTAGAAAAATATCTTTGACATTACAATTATCAAATCCTTCTGATTATGAAGGCGGTGATTTTCAGTTTAAATGGTTTAGTACAAAAGGTGTTGAAAGTATAGAAACTGTAAAAGATGGAAAAGAATTAGGAACATTAATTATATTTCCTTCTTTTATATGGCATCAAGTCACACCTATAACAAAAGGAACAAGAGAAACATTAGTCAATTGGGCTATTGGTTATCCATTCAAATAACAAAAATAATTTAAAAAAGGAAAATTTAAAAATGACAAGAGCAAGAGACGTAAGCAAATTACTTTCAACATCAAATGGAAAGATAGCAGGAAGTAATCTTGATGTATCATTTGAAAACATATCTGATACTGGTACTGAGGGTACTAAATTAGCTTCAGGTACTACAGCACAACGAGGTTCTACTACAGGTCAATTTAGATATAACTCTACAACTGGAAAATTTGAGGGTAAAAACGCAACAAGTTTTATTTCTATTGAAGTTTCTCCAAGTGTAACTTCTGTAAATAATGCTAATCCAACAGAAGTCGAAATAGCAGCAGGTTTTGATTTAGTTATAACTGGTTCAAATTTTGCTAGTGGTGATGCTGTTTCATTTATTGGAAATGATAATACGTCTTATACTTCACCAACAGTAACAGTAGATAGTAGTTCACAAATAACTGCTAGAATACCTACAAACATTGATGCAAGTAAAGAACCATTTAAAGTAAGAGTTTCTAATATTGGTGGTTTATCTGGTGAATTAGCAAGTGCATTTAATATAAATCAAAATCCTACTTGGACAACTGCGTCAGGTACAATTGCAGGTGGTTTTCAAGGTGATAATATTAATATTACAGTTGTAGCTTCAGACCCAGAAGGCACTGCTATAGTGTATTCAGAAACAACTTCAGTTTTATCTGGTATAGGTACAGGATTTACATTAAATAGTTCTACAGGTGCAATTACAGGAACACTTCCTAATGTTGGTTCAGGCACAACTTACACATTTACAATTAGAGCAACAGCAGGTTCACAAACTGCTGATAGAGAATTTTCAATTTACAATGCAGGTACAGGTACTCAGACTATCTACACAGCTAACACAACATTAAACACTACTTTTGTAAGACCAATGAAAGTTTATGTAATTGGTGGTGGAGGTGGTGGTGCAGGTGAAGCAAGTGAAGGTTCATGCGGCTCTGGTGGTGGAGGCGGAGGTGGAATGGCTTACAAGCTATTAGCTAACGCTCCAGTAGGTGCTTACACAATTACAGTTGGACAAGGTGGTGCAGGTGGTTATCAAACAGGTTCAGGTGACCCAGAACACGGTCAAAACGGTGGAACTTCAAGTTTAACTGCAACAGGAATTACAACTATTCAAGCTACTGGCGGTACAGGTGGCCAAGACAGTGACAATGCTTCTAGCACAAATGGTGCAGGAGGTGCAGGAGGTGTTGGCTCTGGTGGTGACACAAATGGTACTGGTGGAACAGGTGGTAACGGTGTTGCTAACTCTACAGGTGGCGGCTTTGCAAACGGTGGTGACGGTGGAAACGGCACAAACGGAGCAGCTGGTGGAGGTGGAGGAGGAACAGATAGTTCTTCTAACGGCTCTTACAGAGGTGGAAACGGCGGAAACGGTGACACAAACTACTTCACAGGTGGTGGAGGAGGAGGCGGTTGTGACGGTGACGGTCAGAACGTAACGTCAGGTCAAACTGGTTCTGGTGGTTCTGGTTATTCTTCTGGTGGTAAAGGTGGAGGACAATCTACACCTGCCGCAAATGGTTCAGATACTTCTGGTACTTCTTCAAATGGTTCAAAAGGTGCATTAAGTGGTTCAAGAAATAACAACGGAGGTGGAGGTGGAGCTTTCGGTGGAGGCGGAGGTGGATCTGGTTCTGCTGACGGTGGACAAATCTCTGGTGCTTCTGGTGGTAGAGGTGCAGTTATAATTACAATGTAATATGGCTAGAAAAAAAATTTCACCAAAACAATTTGCTGAACAAGCAGCAGGAGTAAGACTTTCATCACACGAAAAATTATGTGCAGAAAGAATGAAAGTATTAAATGAAAATATTAATGAATTAAAAAGAGAAGTTAAAAGTTTAAGACAAGATGTTTTAAAAGGCAAAGGTGCTATTTCAGTTCTTATATTTATAGGAACAATAGTTGCAGCAGTAATAGGATTCTTTCAATATAAATAATTGACAATTGGGAGTGTGATTATGGCAAGATGGTTTGCATTCGCATTTACCATGTTAGGTACATGGATTTTAACAAATACAAATATAAATTATTTCTCATTAGGTTGGGGAATATCAGCTTTATCAACACTTGCTTGGGCATATTTTGCTTATCAAGATAAAGACATTCCAAGAGGGTTAATGGAATTATGTTTTGTTATTTTATGTATTAGAGGAGTAATTAATTTTTATTAAATATTATGCCAAAAGAAAAAACACTTTTACAACTTATTGAAGATGCTGAGGACAAAATTGCAGAAACTCAACATTGTCTACAAAAAATAAAAGACAAAATTGAAGAAGAAGACGACATGGAAGAGTTTGTTCGTGGTTTACCATAATGGCTAAAAAGAAAAATAATCTATATGCAAAAGTAGAACACGAAACTAGATCAAAATTTAAAAAAACAAGTATTGGACGAAGGCCAAGTAAAGCTATGCAAAACAAAGCTACAAGACGTTCAACCAAAAAATACAGAGGACAAGGTAGATGAAAATAGCTTTATTTATGATTTTATGTAGCGCAGCTGCTAACCAATGTATGGAACCTCACAAACTTTCTACATTTAATAATCAATATGATTGTTTGTTAGCTGGTTACGAAGAATCAATCAAAAAAACAAAAGAAATTGGAAAATTAGAAGTTAACGAACACCAAATATATATAAAATTTATTTGCACACCTGACATTAAAAAGAAAAAAGGAACTGGAGTATAATAATGTACGATCAATTAAAAGAACGAATAAAAAAACACGAAGGATTTGTTCCTAAAATATACAAGGATAGTTTAGGAAAAAAGACCATCGGTTACGGACACTTAATAACAGAGGAAGATACTTATGAAGAAGGTAAAGAATATTCTAAAGAAGATCTGGAAGCTTGTTTTGAAAAAGATTTTAACAATGCCGTACAATCCGCCGAGAGTGTAATTGGTGATATTGATTTATTACCAAATGCTAAAGAAGTAATAATCGAAATGTGCTTTCAGCTTGGAGGTCACGGTGTTAGTAAATTTAAAAACATGTGGGCTTATTTAGGTGATGGTGATTATGTCAACGCTGGTAACGAAATGTTAGATAGTCGTTGGTATCAACAAACTCCTAATAGAGCTAAAGATCTTTCAGATATTATGAAAGGTTGTCAACTATAATGTGGTTTAGTGCTTTAAAATTAGCTTTAAATGCTGGTACGCATATTTACAAAAAGAAACAAGAAACTAAAATGCGTATGGCAGATGCTCAAGCAGCTCACGCACAAAAGATGGCTGATGGTGAACTTGAGTATAGTGGAAAATTATTAGAAGCTCGTCAATCAGATTGGAAAGACGAATTTGTTTTAGTCGTACTTACACTTCCGATTTTGGTAATTGCGTACGGAGTTTTTAGTGACGACCCAACAGCTTCAGCAAAAATAAAAGAATTTTTTGAACAGTTCCAGCAGCTACCGTCATGGTTTACAAATTTGTGGATTTTAGTTGTTGCTAGTATTTATGGAATAAAAGGTACACAAATATTTAGAAACGGCAAGAAATGAAAATAAGCGAAAACACAAACATTGGTCTTCCGTTACGTAATTTAATTGGTTTGATCGGTGCAATAGTTTTAGGTGCATGGTTTGCATTTGGAGTAATAGAAAGATTAAATAAATTAGAAACATCAGATACTTTATTTCAAGCTGATCTTCTTAAAAAAGCAGAACAAGAACCAAAAAATTTAGAATTATATATGTTGATCGAACACCTTGCCGGTCAAATAGAATCAATTGAAAAAGAAATTGAAGCATCAAGGTACAACAAAGTAAACATAGATCATCTTAAAGAACAAGTTGATACTATAAATAAACAAATTGAAAAATTAAGAAATGGGAGTCATTGATGGTCGAAACTGTAATAGCACTTTTACTTATCGTAGATCACGAAATTAAAGAGCACAGAATACAAGATTCTTTAAGCAAATGCTTAAAAGGTAAAAGGGTTGCAGAACGACAATTAAAAGATTCAGATAGAGTTCAATACAAATGCATTAAATCAAAAGCAAATATTGAAATTTATATGGGTGAAAAGAAAATTACATCTTTAATTATGGAGTAAAATTATGATAGATAAAAAAATAATACACACACAAATAAAACACTTCTGGAGCGATCATAGATACGTTGTGATAGCTACAGCCATTGTACTTTTAGTTGCAATTATATTGTAACTTAATGAAAGACTCATCTAAAAAACGAAGTGTTGTCTGGCATATATATCATACTATTTTAGCTATTGAACTTGGTATCGTAGCTACAATAGAATTTATAGAGCTGATGATGACAATTAATTAAAATGAAAAAAATAATTGATTTTATAGAAAAGATTATTTTAAAATTAATAGGTTTCAAATGACAATACCTGACTTTATAGACAAGTACATTGTACCAATACAAATTTGGTCTTTACACAATAGAACTGAAATAGTTTATTTTACAGCTGGATTTATTCTTGGTGCATTAATTTTTTAATATGAAAGATAACGAGCCAAAAAAAGATTTAACAACTAAAGAAAAAGCAAATGAAATAGTTGATATGCTTATAAATCAAGCTCACAAAAAATTAACTTCTGGTGAAGACTTAACTGCATCAGAAATGAAAGTTTGTTTAGATGTTTGTAAAACTTACGGTACTGGAGTTACTGCAAGTTCAGATGTCGATTTACTTTCAGACTTACCATTTGAAGACGAGGATAAACAAAAATGACAACACCAGCTAAATTAAAGATTTTTAAAAACTTTTTATATTTAGCTTGGAAACATTTACAATTACCAGAACCAACTGAAATACAATATCAGATGGCAGACTATCTTCAATATGGTCCAAAGCGTTTATGTATTCAAGCTTTTAGAGGAGCAGGAAAATCATGGATTACTTCAGCATTTGCTTGTTGGAACTGGTTAATGGATCCTCAAAAAAATATTTTAGTGATCTCTGCGTCTAAAACTAGGGCTGATGACTTTAGTACATTTACTCAAAGACTAATAAATGAAATTCCTATACTAGCTCATTTGCAGCCAAGAGACGACCAACGATCAAGTAAAGTATCTTTTGATGTTGGACCAGCAAGAGCATCACACGCTCCAAGTTGTAAATCAATGGGTATTACAGGTCAATTAACAGGTTCTAGAGCTGACTTAATTATTGCTGACGACGTTGAATCAGCTAACAACTCTCAAACACAATTAATGAGAGATAGACTATCTGAGACAGTTAAAGAGTTTGATTCAATTATTAAACCAGAAATAGGACGTATTGTATTTCTTGGAACACCACAAACAGAATTATCAATTTATAACTCATTAGAAGAAAGAGGTTATAAAACACAAATTTGGCCTGCAAGATTTCCTGATAGTAAAGCTATTGTTAGTTATGGTCATAAACTTGCAAAACAAATATTAGAACAAAATCAAAAATACAAACCAGGTCAACCATTAGATCCAAAAAGATTTGACGAAGTTGACTTAATGGAAAGAGAAGCATCTTACGGAAGATCAGGATTTTCTCTTCAATTTATGTTAGATACAACTTTATCTGACACAAATAAATATCCATTAAAATTAAACGATCTAATTATTATGTCAGGTTGTTCAACTTGGAAAGAAGCTCCGGGTAAAGTACAATGGGCAAATAGCATAGATCAAATTAAAGCTCTTGACTCAGAGCTGCCAAATGTAGGTTTAAAAGGAGATTACTTTGTAGCTCCTATGCACACTTCACAACATTACTTTCCATTCGAAGGTTCTGTTATGAGCATTGATCCAGCAGGAAGAGGAGCCGATAGAACAGCTTACGCTGTTATTAAGATGCTCAATGGGATATTATATCTCACAGATATTGGATCACTTGAAGGCGGTTATGATGAAAAGACTTTAGTCGATTTGGCATTAGCAGCTAAAAAAGGAAATTGTAACGCTATTACTATTGAGAGTAACTTTGGTGACGGTATGTTTAATAGACTACTTGAACCAGTATTAGCTAGAGTTTATCCTTGTACAATCGAAGATACTCGAAGTTCAGTACAAAAAGAAAAAAGAATTATTGATACTTTAGAACCAATATTAAACTCACACAGACTAGTAGTAGACCAAGAATTAATCCGAAAGGACTTTGAGCTCGATAGAGACCATCAGTTATTCTATCAAATGACTCGTTTAACACGAGATCGTGGAGCTCTGAAACACGACGACTTAATTGATGTTGTTTCGATGGCAGTATCGTATTGGACTGAGCTTTTAGGACGAGATGCAATCGTAGCTGAACAAAGCGCTCGAGAGCAGAAATTTCATCAAGATTTAGACCGCTTTATGAAGCATACCATCGGTGACAAACATAAGACTAAGACATCGTGGATTTCATAGCTTTAATGGCTCATAGATGCACGAGGATTGACAAAATCCACCAGACGTAACCAAACCTATACGATAGTGTAATAGATGCTCTAAACGCTCCTAATTAATAGGTACACGTATTGGAGTGGTTGGGGGTTAAATATAAGTATATATACTAAGTAATATTAAGGAGAACTAAGATTAACTATGAGTACAGCAGCAATAGCATTACCAAATAAAATAACAATAGGTTACCAAGAAATAAACATTGTTTTAATTGATACAGTTATTGCAAGTAACGTAGGGGATCAACAAGGCAGCTACACAGCTGGACCACCACCAACAATATACTTAGATAAGACTATTATTGAGAAAGGTGGAGTGCATGCTGTTAATCTGGTGATGCATGAGCTCAACCATCACATTGAGTATGCTAACTCATTAGAGGACTCAGAGGAAGAGCTTAGAGTTACAGCTTATGCAAACGCGTGGACTGAGATAATGTCTCGAAGTGAAATCAAAGTTTGGCTGCTGGCTCAGCTTGATATTAAGCTTTGTCAATGTCCAGATAGATGACAAAAATTTGGTAGAAAAATCTAAGAGGCCTATCGATATGCCGTCCGCCCGCGTATCCCCATAATGATTTCGGGTGCGTGCACCACACTTTTTTTGTAGCTTAGTCACTACTTTGTGACATTATTTGTTTATTATTCTTTAAATCTAATCATTTTCAAAGGATATAAACTCTATTGATGTTGTTTATTCATTATTGATCGCGAGAAATTTGTTTTTTGTCTGTCTTTCTCGTATGGTCTTATCTGTTTTTTTCGTTTTTCTTTTATTAATTCAATTAGCTGCTAATCAATTCATTTCAATAATCATTTCATTTTAATATTTTAGATCTTTAAATTGATCTCAAAATTCACTCAAATATCATTTCAAATAAATTCTTCAATTTAATCAAAATCAATCAAAAGCACAATTTCAACTATTTTTATGAAAATAAAACTCACAGAGGAGCACAGAGATCAACTTTAAGATCTCTTTGTGATGTAAGGTATGGACTAAAATTGGCGCTTTTAGTTTATATGTGGAAGAAAATGAATTGAGTCAATTGAATTATTTTGTAGAAATTTTAATAATTGTTTATGAGTTATAACTTGCTCAAAATGAAAATTAGAAAATCCAGCATTAATAATTAGATAATGACTTGATTGAATTATATCTTTATTTTGATTTAAGTCTTTTTGAGTTTCTTTAATTGATTTCATATATTTCTCCTTTTAGTTAATAATAAGATCTTAATTCGTTCATCTTTATATGTAGCTATTTTTTTAGGGGGTGTGACAATATGTACAGCATGGAATTATATTCATCAATGTATTAATTACACTATCGAAACAAAAGGAGGCAATATGCCAAAATATGAAAAAATAGAAACTGGATCGAATAGATCAGATTTATTCGTTACAGGATCTGTCTCAAAAGACTTTAAAAAATTGAGAGAATTTTACAATAAGAATGTAAATACTTTCATTAAAGCTTTTGATGTATCTAAAAAAATCTTAAATATAGAGACTGATCAAAATCTATGGATCAGAAATTTAAGAAGAGCACAAGGTACGTATCGAAGATTAGGAAAACAAGTAAATATAGATCTTCGAAATTATAATGTTCGTGAAATCTGTTCGACAATTATTCACGAATTAACACACGCAAAACAATATGAAACTGGTGATCTTAAAGTTGATCCAAAAAATAGAAATTTTAGAATTTGGAAAAAGAAAGATTCAATCAGATTTTATAAATCTTCTCAAAATTACGAGAAATATAGAGCATTACCTTGGGAGGTTGAAGCTCGTGAAAATGAGAAAAAATATATCGATCAAGTTATGAAGGAGGTTAAATGAGAATATTAGCTTGTCTAAGTTTTATGATTATTTCAATTACTGGTTTTGTAATTGGTTTAATTCTTAACGATCATTTATTAATGACTTTATCGTGGGTTTCTTCAGTAGGTTTCTTTTTATTCACGATATTAGACGCATTAGGAATAATTGATCCTGATTTTTAAATGAGACTTAAAGCTGATCTTAAAAAGTCAGCTTTGAGATTTATTTAAAATGAATAAATCAGAAAGGCAAAAATGATAAATATAAAAGACGTTCAAGTTGAAGATGTTGTTCAATTTAACGAACATTTCCATTTGGTTATGGATATGGAATTAGATTGTACAAATTTACAAGGAATCGTTCACAAAAAGGAAAATTGTCAAGATGGATCAATTTCTATTGAAATTAAGCTTGATTCCAAAAAGTATTCTGAAGAATTAGAAGATTGGGATAATTGCTTAATTTTTAATTTTCCACACGACGACGATTATTACAAAAATGTGAATGTTGTTGTTTTAAAAAATCTCAAAAAAGAAAGAGAAAAAATTAAAACATACAGTTGTTTTATTCCTATAAGTGGATCTCTTCCTGTTTCAGTTGAAGCTGAATCTGAAGAGGAAGCATTAAAATTAATTAAAGATGGAAAATTTGAAAATGAAGATTTTTCTCTACAAGATTGTGAATTGGAGTACGAAAAACTTTCATTAAAAGACATCGATTATTTGGATTAGAAAGGAGGTAAATTATGAGCAGCTTTAGACAATGGAAGATATTTAATAAAGTATTTGCACCTGATTATAAAGATCAACGTGCAAAATCTTATGGATCAAATAGCTATACTGATACAAAAGTAGTTATTGGAACGAGTAAAACTAATTCGTTTAATTTTATAAATCATAAAACAATGACTTATAGTAATTCAAAAAATGAATTAGTTTTTGAGTTTTGGGTAAATAATAGATTAATAAAGCAATCTATTTATGATCCAAAAGAGAAAAAGATTATTTCTGAAAAGCTTTTAGTAAATGATCTTGAAAATCACCTTAAAGAAATTAAGGAATCTTTAGGAGTTAATACAGATAATAAAACAATGAATCTAATAGATTCAAAAATAGAAGAAACAAGACAAAGTTTAGAATAATATCAAAAACGAGCTCAGATTGTACACAGCTACTTTCTGAGCTCTTTTGGTTACAGTAAGCAAAATCATGAATTTTCATAAAAATTTTAGGCACAGAGGAGCTCAGAGATTCACAAGTTGCAGCTTTTGTGATGTCTACTATGCAGCTATTTTTTCGTTTTTAGTTACCTTAACGGCAGCTATTAAACCATTGGGTTACCTTAAGGGGTGTGACAAAATGGTGGGTCTAATAGGGACACATATAGGTTTAAGTTATTCAAGAGTGTATTAAATACACTTGTGAAAGGAAACAATGAGTAAAAATATAAGAACAAGCTTAATGAATAAACCAAATCCAAATATTGATGTAACTACGAAGACTTATAGATTTTTTGGTTACACTACCAATAAAGAAAGATTTACGTTTAACGTTAAGTCTCACAATTATCCGGCAGCTGTTGAAGATCTATTTAAAATGTTAGATCCGAACTTCATCTGGCAGCTTAATTGTGAACTTCCGGGCGTGTTAAAGTTTAGCGAATACTTTGATGCTTATGGAAAAAAGCAAAATAAAACTGAGCATGTAGCGGGTGCAGTAAAGTCGCTACCTGTTCACGAATATCAGGACAAAAAACATTAATGAATTATATGAAAGCGACAATTAAGGGTTTATCACTTTCAGTAATGCCGATGTCATTTTTTTGGCTCCCTTTTGTTAAAGGTATCGGCAGCAATATAAACGTTGGATCATTTAATAAACGTCTTACAGGTGGTTTTTTAATCACAGACGGAATTAGATGGTTTGGTAAGCTCGTTAAACTAAATGTACAGTGTGTAAAAAGTAGGCGAGGAGGAAAGTTGTGCTAAACGCAGCTTTAATTCTTTCTTGCCTACTAATCTATGCACTTGTGTATTTAAACCACTAAGGGTTGATTATGAGAAAATATCTTGAATTTATTGGAGCTTTAGCAGGGGTTACCGTAACGATTTTATTCTTTTGGGCTATGTTTTGGTTTTTGTGCTTATTAGAAGACCAGTGCTATTACAACAATTTTACGGCAGCTATCTAAATGTATAAATATTCTTTTGTTAAGTCTTTATTTAAACATTACAGAAAAACATTAAAACCATCTTGTTTAAAAAAGCAAGATGTAAAGGCAGCTGTTAAAGAAGAGATCAGAAAATTAAGTTTTCTTAAAAAGATTTCACCAGCAGGAACGAAAGAATTAAAAAAGTATTTAAGAAATACTGGCGTTATTTATGCAGATCAAATTAATAGAGCTTTTGAAGACAAATCGCCATTAATTAAATGGAATCATTTAAACAGGATTGATTACCGTAAACGAAGAAAAATTTTAATATCAATTGGAGAAAGTGTAAGAAATTTTTTAGCTGACAAGCTAGCTAGAGAAAGGATTGAAAATGGCAAAAAAGATTAAATGTCCAAAATGTAAAGGTACTGGCTTTTATAGAGTTGACTATGCTTTAACAAAAGAAGAAACTCATGCTCGTTGTGAAGATTGTGACGGAAAAGGTGAGTTAGAAACCGAGAACGAAAAAATTTGTACAACTTGTCACGGAAACCATTACATAATGACAGATAAAGGCAGCATAAATTGTCCTATTTGTGTGTGTAATACTTTCTTTAGTGAAAGGTTTACAATAGTGGAAAAATCTAATAAACTATAAATAGAAAGGCAACAATATGTATAAGTATTTAGTATTTGGGAAAGTAAGCTCCGAATATCAAGATCACATATCAAAAAAACAAAAATCTGATGCAATGATTGAGTTGCAGAAGATAACGAAATCTTTTAGTGGTGAATACATTTTTAGAACAGGTATAATTGGTTCAGATACACACGACGCTTGTGCTATTATTAAATTTAAAAGTAGATCTGATGGAGAAGCTAATAAAAAAGCTGTTTTGGCATCTGGTTTATTAATAAATTTTATGTCGTTTGAACTAGCCGATATTACAAAAGTTGAAGAAACAATAATGGAAGTATCAAAACGATTAAAAATAGTAAGTAACAAATAGAAAGGATATGGCAATGAAAATTATAGATTTTGTTTTTAAATTTAGAAATCTAAAATTTTGGTGTTATGCAATTGATATTTATTTTATCAATTTTAAAGCTATAACACAAAAATCAAATAATATGCCCATACGAGCTGAAACTATTTAATGTAAAATTTTTTTATTTTAAATTAAATTAATCAGAAGGAAGGCAAAATGATAAAAAGTATAATACATAAAATACCGGGCAAAGCGATGTTCGATTTTATGTCAGAGTTTAGAAAGCTTGATAACGAAATACAAGCTCAAACTGTTCAAACTTTTTTAGCTATTGCAATGCACAAAAAGGACAAAGTGCCAATGTCTGATCTTTCAGAACTGCTTGGAGTATCACAAGCAAGCTGCAGCCGTAATGTAGCTTTTTATACTGATTGGACTAGGAAAAAACTAAAAGGTCCAGCGTTGTTACAATCTAAAGAAGATCCAATGGAACGAAGACGAAAATTAGTTTACTTAACACCTAAAGGTAAACAATTTTATAATTCATTGGAAAACATTTGGGTTAAATAAAATGAATAGTGTTGAAGTTGGTGGCCTCACCCAGACTCGAACTGGGACGGATAAAATCCACACGATTTTAAGTCGTGACTGTCTACCAATTTCAGCATGAGGCCAAATAGAGAAAGGTAATTATATGGGATATAGACCAAGAAATAAAGGATTTCAATTAGATATTAACTACGAAGGTAAACGATACAGAACACAATTAGATTGTGATGAGACTGAAGTTAAAATTGCTGAAGTAAGAGCTTTACAAGGTTTAAAAGATGGAAAAACTTGGAATGCTGTATGTAAAGAATTAAATTTAGCTCGTCGTGATCTATCCATTAACGCAATATTTACACGTATCATGCATAAATGGAAAGATCCGCATGGACTTAGAACAGCTAGAAATGTTGTTGAACAAGTAGGTCCACATAAAAAGATTACCACAATAGATGAAGATGTAATTGAAGATTGTATTCAAAATTGGAAAGAATCTGGTAACGCTGATAGTACATGTAATAGAAAACTAGCAGCTTTATCTAAAATTTTAAGTTACGCTAAAAAAAGAAATTATATCAAATCAAAACCTGAAATCGAATGGTTCGTTGAAGGACCAGGACGTATTCGTTATTTTAAACACGATGAAGAAAATAGATTTTTAGGATATTTGTATTCGGAAAGATATGATGATGTAGCTGATATGGTTGCTTTTGCAAATGATTGTGGAGGTAGAAAATCAGAAATTAAAAGAATAAATACTGAACGAGATGTTGATGGACGAATGCTTACTATTATTACTACAAAAGCTAAAGCAGCATTTCCTAGAACTATTGAATTGACTGACAGAGCTCTTAAAATACTTAAAAGACGACCAAATAATCCATTTGCAATGATCTCTGATGAAGAGCTCAGAAAAGCTTGGAATTTTGGTAAAATAAAAATGGGTTTACAAGGCGACAAACAATTTGTATTTCATATAACTAGACACACATTTGCATCTAGACTTGTTCAATCAGGTATTGGTATTCAGATTGTTCAAGATTTACTAGGACACAAAACTATTAAAATGACTTTACGATATGCACATTTAGCACCACATAATAAAACAGAAGCTCGAATGGCTTTAGAACGAAGTGACAAAAGTGGTGTCAAATTGGCTAAGGTTGTGGGAATTTGAATAAAAGTCTATTATACCACAATGCTTTTTGTAATAACAATAGACTTAAAATCTACTTAAAGGATATTTACACTAGTGTATAGCAGTATATTTCTTTTTAGAATTACTCAACAAAGGTAAGTATTCATTAGTGTAATTAATACATACGGAGGCAATAAATGGTGACACAATACGGTGACATAAAGAAAAGAATAGAACAACAAATAGAACTCGAAGCTGAAATGAGGCAACGAGGAGGTAAAAGATTTAAAGATCGAGAAACAAAAGCAATAACAAAAGAACGTGAGAGTATGAGTACTCACGGAAAGAAAATGCTTAAAGCTGGTATTGATAGGTTTGAAGAGGGTATTGTAAACTTTCTAAACGATATTAATAGAGGTCCAAAATATGTAGCTTATAAATTTTTAAGTCAATTGGATCCAAAGCTTACAGCTGTTATTGCAGCTAAAAGAATAATTGATGGAGTATCAAGTGTTCGTAAATTAACAAATCAAGCAATAGGTGTTGGTGGTAAAATTGAAGATGAATTATATTTTCAAGAATTTAGTAAAGAAAATAAAGTTTTATTTGATAGCATTAATACTGACTTAGATAAACGATCTAATCATTATGAATATAGAAGATGGAAACATTTATTAAGCTCAAAACGCAAAGGGTTTGAGTGGACCAAATGGACCACAAGAGAAAAGCTTTTAGTTGGTGAAAAACTTATTAGTTTATTTATAGAAACTACTGGCTTTGTAGAAAAAGAAAAAATATTTAAAAGAAAAAGAGCTTATAATGTATTGCAGCCATCAAAGAAAACTTTAGAATGGATTAAAAAGGTACAAGACTTTAACGAATTTTTAAATCCAGAATTTTTACCTTTAGTCTGTCGTCCTCGTAGATGGAAACGAAGTGTTGGTGGTGGATATATAAGCAAACATATTGAGCCGTTGTTTTTAGTAACTGGCAATAACATAACCAGTCATAGAACTTATATACAAGAATTAAATAACTACGAAATGGAAGGTGTATATAATGGTTTAAATGCTGTTCAAGATACACCTTGGAAAGTCAATCAACAAATATTAAATGTTGCTAACACAATTTATAATGATGATAGTAGAAATCGTGGTGGCTTAGTTACCTCTCAATTAAAAGATTTACCTAATAAACCACATGATATTGAAACAAATAAAGAAGCTTTAAAAAAATGGAAAGCTGCAGCTACTATTGTTTATACTTTAAATCAGACACAAAAATCAAAAAGATTAGCTGAAGCTAAAACTATTTGGGTTGCACAAAAAATGTCTGATTATCCTTTCTTTCATCATGCAGCTAGACTTTGTTTTAGAGATAGATTATATTATATGACTGGGTACTTTAATCCACAAGGAACTGATCTAGCTAAAAGTCTACATTTGTTTGCTAATAAAAAACCACTTGGAAAAGTTGGCGAAAAATATTTGTGTTTACAATTAGCTAATACTTATGGCGTTGATAAAATTTCTCTTGATGAACGTGTTGATTGGGTTTGGAAAAACAAAGAAAATATTTTAGCATCAAGTAAAGATCCATTTAATAATTCTTTTTGGGAACAAGCAGATAAACCTTGGCAATTCTTAGCAGCAACATTTGAGTTTGATAATATGTTACGTTATGGATTAGGATATGAAAGTGGTTTACCATGTAATATTGATGGATCTTGTAATGGACTTCAAAACTTTTCAGCTTTATTAAGAGATGAAGTTGGTGGTAAAGCAGTTAATTTAACTAACAATGATAAACCAGAAGATATTTATCAAGTTGTTGCAGATAAAGTAATTAGTATATTAAAAACAAGAACTGATCCAATAGCTGCAGCTTGGTTAAACTTTGGTATTGATCGTAAAGCTACTAAAAGAAGTGTAATGGTTTTACCTTATGGTGGAACTCGTTATTCTTGTGTAGACTTTGTTGACGAATGGGTTGATGATCGAGAAGAACGTGGTGTAAAAATTCCATTTGAAGGTCGTGAAAGACAAAAAGCTAATTTATATTTAGCTCAAGTAATTTGGGATAGTATTGGCGATGTAGTTATTAAAGCTCGTGAAGCTATGGATTGGTTACAACAAGTTGCAAGGTTATGCGCAACAACTAAAACACCAGTACACTGGACTACACCATTAGGTTTTCCTGTTAAGCAAGCTTATTACGATCAAAAAGATATGATTGTAAAAACTAAAATGATGGGTCGAATAAGAATAAGATCAAACACAGATAAAATTAATAAGCGAAAGCAAGCTAACGGGATCTCTCCAAATTTTGTGCATGCGCTCGACGCTACTCACATGTATTTAACAATAGATCATTGTATACAAAAAGGTATTAAAGATTTTGGTATGGTCCATGATAGTTACGCAACATTAGCTTGTGATATGGACAAACTTAACGAATGTACTCGATCAGCTTTTGTACAAATGTATACTGAAATGGATCCGTTAGAAAATTTTAAAGATCAAATTACAGCATTAATACCAGAAAAATTAAGACATAAAATTCCGCCTTTACCTAAAAAAGGACAACTGGATATTGAGGAAATCAATAAAGCAGCATACTTTTTTAGTTAAATCTATACACTCGTGAATTAGTTACACATATAGATACACACTCAACATTAAGGAGAAATATGCAAAAGCGTAAATATACAAGAGTTACAACGCCTGTTGGAATTGCAAGTTACCCGTGGTTAAAAGATCCGGATAAACAATTCGACAAAGAAAATGGGATATACAGTTGTAATATATTTGTGGACAAAGCTGATGCTAAACAACTTGTTGATGTTATCGAAAAACATTATAACGAAAATTTAGCAGCTACAAAAAAGCTAAATCCTCAAAAGAAAATAAAACTCGGACCAAAAGGTTACGAGGAAGAGAACGGCAAAGTCAAATTTAAAATAAAAATGAAAGGTAAAATTGGCGATGTCGAAGTAAGACCTGTTGTTGTGGATAGCAAAGGTAATCCATTAATTGATACTCAAGGTGAAAGAGTATTAGTTTATGGTGGCAGTAAAGTAAAAGTATCTGCAGACCTTATTCCGTATTATGTAGCAACAACTGGAGCTGGTATTTCACTCAGATTAATTGGAGTGCAAGTGCTTGAGCTACAAACAAAACCTTTACCTAGTATGCAATCATTAGGTTTTAAAGAAGAAGAAGGTTACGAACAAATCAGCGAACAGAAAGACGTTGAAGCTTCAAATGAAACTTCGAGTTCAACCTCCGACAAAGAAGACTTCATTTAGAAGTGGCCTTGAGGAACGCATAGCGAAACAATTAGAATCGCTAGGCGTTTCTTATGGTTATGAACATTTTACAATAAATTATATCCGTCCAGCTAAAAATTCAAGGTACACTCCAGATTTTTCATTACCTAACGGTATAATCATTGAAGCGAAAGGCAGATTCTTAACTAAAGATAGACAAAAACATCTGCAAGTTAAAGCACAATACCCAAAAATTGATATTAGGTTTGTGTTTTCAAATCCTAATCAGAGGATAAGTAAAATATCAAAAACAACTTACGCTAAATGGTGTGAAACAAATGGATTCAAATACGCAAAAGAAAAAATACCTAAAGAGTGGATTGCTGAAAAAGCAAAGTGGACTGAAAAAAAGGGAATGGACTAAATTCCTTTTTGTAGCTTCGTCACAGACACCAACAAATCTTGATGTAACAAAAGAACAAATAGATGCAATGCATCGTAAAAATGGTTTGCTTGGTATTGGCTTTCACTATGTAATTTCAATTGATGGTGATGTCAAAAAAGGAAGAGAAATAGATCAAATAGGTTTTGATTTAGAACGTAATGAAGAAACAATTGGAATTTTATTAATAGGAAATACAAAATTTAATGAGCTGCAGTTAAAAGCTTTTAAAAATTTAAAACAAGAACTTACACAGAAATACGGACAATTAGAAATAATAACAACATTGGAAAATATTTTATGAGAATAATATTAGAAGGACCAGATTGTGCAGGTAAAACTACACTATCAAAAGTAATTAAAGATAAATTAACAGACTATATTTATATACATCATGGACAATATGCTCATGCATATAAACCTCATTTTGAAAGTTTAAAATTAGATAATGTAATTATTGATAGACATTGGCCAAGTGAATTAATTTATGGAACTGTTTTTAGAAGTGGTCCCACATACAACATTAATGAAATGGAACAAAAAGTAAGATCAAATGTTAACACACTGAATATTTTATGTCTTCCACCAAAAGGTTTGGTGATGGCAAGGTTTGAAGAAAGGAAATCTAAAGGAGGCGAAGACTTTGAAAACGTAAGTAAAATATATGATTCATATATGTTACTAAAAAATATGTTTCCATACTTCGTAGTATATAATTATGACGCAGAAACAGCAGAAGAATTTATCAAAAGAGAAATCTACAAACAAAAATAATCTTAATAGTGCTAGCTTAACTTGGCTACAATTAATTAATTATCTTTTAACTGGTGAAACAATATCACCAAGAGGTTTAGAAACTAAAGAACAAATTTGTGTTTCAACAAAAATAGATATGTATGAACCAATGGTTAATATTAGATCAAGAAATATAGGTGAAAGATTTAGATATGCAGAAGCTGCTTGGATATTAAGTGGTGATAATAGAGTTAAAACAATTGCGCCATTTTCTAAAATAATAACTAAATTTAGTGACGATGGTGTAAGATTTTTTGGAGCTTATGGTGTTAAAGTAGTAGATCAATTACCATACATTATTCAAACTTTAAAAGATGATCCAAATTCAAGACAAGCAGTAATAAATATTTGGAGAGAAAATCCTAGAAAAAGTAATGATGTACCTTGTACATTATCTTTACAATTTTTAATTAGACATAATACTTTAAATTGTTTAGCAACAATGAGATCGAGCGACGCATGGCTTGGTTGGGTTTATGATGTTTTTAATTTTTCAATGATAAGTTTGTATGTATTATTACAATTAAAATCTCAACATAATTTAAAATACAAATTAGGAAATTTATTTTTAACAGCTGGTTCTCAACATTTGTACAAAGAACAATGGAACAAAGCAAAAATTTGTATTGAAAAAGCAGATTATTTTAAAGATTCAAAATCACCTATAGATTTAAAAGATGGTGAAGAACTAATTGATTATCTTTGGGCTAAAGCAAAACAGCTTTCAGAAAAAGATAAAGATCAACTGATTTTGAGTGGTGTGTAGTAATAGGAGTAGAAGCAACTCCAATTCATATTGCCTTTCGATATTATTTACACATCATTTTTCAAAGTGCGCGTTTAAAGGGTAATACTTAGTACCGCCTTTGTTAACCTAGCGGGTAACATTGGAGAAAGAGTGATTCACGGCGAGGACGCGTAATCAAATAGACCACAGACCCAGTTAACTTGACTGCTGTATCTCATAGATGTCTAGATGATAAAAATATCCTCGCGCGTGCTTCAGATAAAGAAAGGTATAATGAAAACTTCCGCAAAATTTTTAACTCACGAACCTTGTCCAAGTTGTGGCAGCAAAGACAACCTTGCTCGTTATGACGATGGACATGCTTATTGTTTTGGCTGCCAACATTATGAGCACGCAACAGAAACTAATATACAACAAAATTCAAATATGAATAACTTTACAGACGTAGAATATAAACCAATAATTTCAAGAAAAATAAATTTAGATACATGCAAAAAATTTAATTATAGATTTGGAAAATACTTAAACGAATTAGTACACATAGCTGATTATGGAAACAATACTTTTAAATTAAGATTTAAAGATAAAAGATTTGTATGGATTGGTGAGCCAAGATCTGTCGGTTTATTTGGTGAAGAACTTTGGAGAGATCATGGAAAAAGAATTACACTTGTTGAAGGTGAACTTGATTGTTTAAGTGTTAGTCAAGTTTATGGTAATAAATGGCCTGTTGTATCTTTAAAAAATGGAGCTCACTCAGCAGTTAAAGATGTAAGTAAATCTCTTGAGTGGTTAAGTAGCTTTGAAGAAATTGTAATATGTTTCGATCAAGATGAACCAGGTTTATTAGCAGCTAAACAAGTTGCAGAGTTATTTCAACCAGGTCAAGCAAAGATAACTAGATTACCAATGAAAGATGCAAATGAAATGCTTGTTGCTGGTAAAACAAAAGAGTTATTAGATTGTTTATGGGACGCAAAAGTATTTAGACCAGATGGAATTATAGATGCTGCTGAATTATTAGATAAAGTAATTAACCAACCTAAAGTAGAATCAATTGAATATCCTTTTCAATCAATAAATACTAAAACAAAAGGTTTAAGAAAAGGAGAATTGTTAACTGTAACAGCAGGAACAGGAATAGGTAAAAGTCAATTTTGTCGTGAGCTAGCACATCATCTTATTAAGAATAATAAAAAAATTGGATATATAGCTTTAGAAGAAAGTGTACACAAATCAGCTGAAAGTTTATTAAGTATAGAATTAAATACTCCATTACATTTAACAACAGAAAAAATAGATAAAGAAAAATTAAGTAGTAGTTTTAAAGAATTATTTAAAAATAATAATGTTTTATTTTATAATCACTTTGGTTCATTAGAACATGGACATTTAATTTCTAAAATTAGATATTTAGCTAAAGCTTTAAAATGCGAATATATATTTTTAGATCATTTAAGTATTGTTATATCTGGAAATGAAGATGGTGGTAACGAGCGTAAGCAGCTTGATTATATAATGACAGCATTGCGTTCTTTAGTTTCAGAAACAGGTATTGGTTTAATAGTTGTATCTCATTTAAGAAGAATGTTTAATGATAAAGGCCACGAAGAAGGTGCAGCAACATCATTAGGTCAATTACGTGGTAGTCATGGTATTGCACAACTTTCAGATATTGTAATTGGTTTAGAAAGAAATCAACAATCACCAAAAAATGGAAACATAACATCAGTCAGAGTTTTAAAAAACCGTTGGAGTGGAGAAACAGGATTATGCGCCAGATTAAATTTTGATCCAACAACTGGGCGATTATCTGAGCATGACGAATTATGATTATTCTTGTAGAGAATATTCCGGTTATATATTTGATTTATTAGCTGACGCTCTGGAAGAAGCAAACTTAACACACACTACACAATTTATACACGTACACAGAAAGGAAGACGCTGAACAACTTATAAAAATGTTGGACATAATCTCGTTCATGAGTTTATCGGCTTACATGATTGAAGTTGTTTATATGAGGATTAACTAATGCATTATATATTAGATTTAGAGTGTGATAACTTATTAGATAAAGTTACAAAAATTCATTGTATTGTAATGAAAGATATTAATACAAATGAAATATTTAACGACATTGATACTTGTTTAAAGAAAATTAAAAACGCTAAGTTATTAATTGGACACAACTTAATAGCTTTTGATATTCCAGTTTTAAAAAAAGTTTTAAATGTAGATATTGATTGTGAGGTTTACGATACACTAGTTGCTTGTCGTTTAATCTATGCGCATATTAGAGAAATAGATTTTAAAATGATGCATAGTGGTTTTCCAAAAAATCTTATTTCATCACAAAGTTTAAAAGCTTGGGGTTACAGACTTAAAATGCACAAAGGCGAAAAGCCAGTTGATTGGGCTGTGTATACACCTGAGATGTTAAAATATTGTGAGCAAGATGTTCATGTAACACATACATTATATAATAAATTAATGACTAAAGAATATTCTGAAGAGTCATTAAAACTAGAACACGATGTACAAAAGATATGTACACAAATGATGCTTAACGGTATTGAATTTGATACTGCAAAAGCAAAAGAATTATATTCAAAATTATCAGCAGAAAGAGAAACATTAGCAAAACAATTGCATGAGTTCTTTCCCCCGTGGATTGAGGAATCTACTTTTATTCCAAAAAGAGATAACAAAAAAATGGGTTACATAGCTGGTATGCCTTTTATTAAAAAGAAAAAAATACAATTTAATCCAAATTCAAGAGATCACATAGCTTTTAGATTAAAAGAAATACGTAATTGGAAACCAAAAGAATTTACTCCAGATGGTAAACCAAAAGTAGATGATGAAATTTTAAAACAATTAGATTATCCAGAAGCAAAAATATTATCGAGATATTTTATGATTCAAAAGCGTATTGCACAAATAGCCGAAGGTAATAATGCTTGGTTAAAATTAGAAAAGAACAATAGAATATATGGATCAATAAATACTAATGGTGCAATAACAGGAAGAGCTACACATAGCAATCCAAACCTAGCTCAAGTACCAGCAATAATTTTAGAGTTTGGTCCAGAGTGTAGATCATTATTTAAAGCTGCCGATGGTTATGTTTTAGTTGGAGCTGATATGAGCCAAATAGAATTGCGTGTGTTAGGTCATTATATTTCTGCTTATGATGGTGGCGAATATGCTGATGATGTTATTAATGGAGATATACATACACGAACATTACAAGCACTTGGACTAACACAAGAAGAAAGATGGTTAGCAAAAAGATTTATGTATACTTTTCTTTATGGAGGTGGTGGAAAAAAATTAGCAGAAGTAATGAACACAACACCACAAGAAGGTTTTAGATTAAAAGATCAATTTTTGAAAAAGATTCCTGCATTAAAAACTTTAGTAAACAAAGTTCAAGAAGTTGGAGCTAAAGGAGATATTGGTGGACTTGATGGTAGACGAATATTTTGTAGATCACAACATAGTGCATTAAATAGTTTATTACAAAGTGGAGCTGCAATAGCTAGCAAACATTGGATTGCAGAGTGTAAAGAATTTTTAAATGATGATTGTAGATTAGTTGCGTGGATTCACGATGAATTAATATTANAAGTAAAAAAAGATAAGGCAGAAACAATTAAAAAAGAAGTGATTAAAGCGATCGAAAGGGCTGGAGTTAAATCGCATCTCAGAGTTCCATTAACAGGAGAGTCACGTATTGGGCCGAATTGGAAAGAAATACATTAGTAAAAAACTCAGCGGAAGAATTTTAAAAAGAGGTTATGTTGAAAATGGTTGGGTTTATCTTGATATAAGACAACGTAAATTTAGATACACAGAACGCTGGATTAAATTAGAAGATTACATTGATATTTGTATTACACAAGCTTGGCAAGCATCACAACGCAGAGCTAAAAAGAAAGATTTAGAACACACAATTAAATTAAAAGAAGTTAAAAGTCTTTATCCTCAAGATAACAAATGTCCAGTATTTAAAACTCCATTTATTTTTGGTGGAGGATTAAATGAATTTTCACCATCACTTGATAGAATAAATAATAAAAAAGGTTACGTATCAGGTAACGTTCAGTGGATTTCAGCTAAAGCAAACACAATAAAACGTAACGCAACAATCAAAGAATTATACGCACTTGCAGACTATTTAAAAAATCTAAAATGAAAACAGTAATGATGATACTTCACTTATTAAATGGTGAAGTAGCTAAAGTACCTGTTGCATTAGCAATAGGTGAATGGTGTTCAGATAAAGTAGATGAACATACACAATTTGTAGAGAATCCAAATTATAAAGAAGGCAATGGTGAAGTTTGGATCCACAGAAAATACAAAGATAAAATTGTATGGGCTCATTATTGCAAGACTAAAGATGGAAAACATTTTGTACATTATAACGATGGTAAACCAATAAAATGAAAAATATATTATTAGTAGATGGAGATATACTAGCTTACACAATAGCTAGTAACTCAGAACAAGCTATACACTGGGGCGATGACTTATGGACTCTTTCAGCAGATTTTAAAGAGTGCAAAGATAAAGTAAAAGAATATTTAAAAAATATTTCTAAAAATTTTAATGCTAAAAAGATTTATATCTTTTTGTCAGATTCAAATAATTTTAGAAAACAAATATATCCTGAATATAAATTAAATAGAATTAATCGTAGAAAACCTACAGTTTTGTATGAATTAAAAAGATATTTATTTGAGGAACACGAAGCTATTAGTGAACCAAGATTAGAAGCAGACGATTTAATGGGAATATTTGCTACTGATCCAAAAATAAAAGGTAATAAAATTATTATATCTATTGATAAAGATTTAAAAACTATTCCAGGTCAAATAAGTAAAGACTTAGAAACAGTAGAAAAAATTACTAAAAAGAAAGCACAATACAATCATGCATTTCAAACTTTATGTGGTGATGCAAGTGATAATTTTCCTGGCTGTCCTGGAATTGGACCAGTCAAAGCTGAAAAGATTTTAGATACAAAAAATCTTTGGAAGTCTGTGTTAAACGCTTTTAGTAAAGCAAAGCTTAATCCTGATTCTGCATTATTACAAGCAAGACTAGCTTATATTTTGCAGCATGGTGATTATAATTTTAAAACTAAAAAAATAAGAATGTGGAGGCCAAATGGCAGCTAAAGATCCAGCAGATCCAAAACACTATAATCAATTAAAAATCCAACCTAGAGATTATATAACTGAAAATAAGTTAGATTATAATGAGGGAAATGTTATCAAATATGTAACTCGTTGGAGACATAAAAACGGATTAGAAGATTTGTTAAAAGCAAAAAATTATCTTGATTATTTGATAGAAAAAGAAAAACAAAAATTAAGTAAATAGTAGCATGTTTAGATAAAATTAAGGACTTTATGGCAGAAAACGAAGATTATACATTACCTTTAAAAACAGATGATTTGATTAAAGACTTAGATAAGTTGTTTCCTAATCAATGCGCAGATATAAAAGAAAGCGAAAGAGAGATCTTTTTTAAAAGTGGACAACGTTCTGTTGTGGAGTTTTTAAAATCAAAACAATCAAATAATATATTAAAGAGGAAATAATATGTGTGCACCAAGAAGACCAAAAATGCCAGCACCACCACCTCCAGCTCCAAGTCCAGTGCCAACAACACCGGTATCAGATACAAAAATACCTGATTTGGATTTAGCTGTAGAGACAGAAGGTATGGAAGCTAGCAAAAAGAAAGCTCGTAAGAAATTAGGTAAAAAATCTTTACGAACTGACGTAATGGTAGCCGGTGAATCTGGTTTAAATATACCTACTTAATTTACAATAAGATATGGAAAATCAAGAAAATAATTTACGTAAATTATACGAAAAATTATCTGCTAAAAGAGATAACTTTTTAGATCGTGCTGAAGAGTGCGCTGAGTTAACTTTACCAGCAATAATGCCGTATGATGGATTTGGTAGTAGCAATACTCTTTATACACCTTTTCAATCTGTAGGAGCTAGAGGAGTAAATAATTTAGCATCAAAATTACTATTATTATTACTTCCACCTAATGCTCCATTTTTCAGATTAAGTTTATCTGGTAAAATTAGAGATGAATTAGAACAACAACCCGAATTAAAAACTTCTGTAGAAAAATCTTTAAGTAAAATTGAAAAAGAAGTTATGAATTTTATAGAACAAAGTGCAATACGAGTACCAACTTTTAGTGCACTTAAACATTTAATTATAACTGGTAATGTTTTGGTTTACTTAAATAAAGAAGGTAAAATGAAAATTTACGCATTAAATCAATTTTGTGTAGATAGAGATAGTGATGATAATTTAACAGAAATTGTTATTAAAGAAAGTGTATCACCTTTAACATTATCTGATGAAATACAAACTGCGTGTGCAATAACTAAAAAAGATGAAGACGTAGATATTTATACTTGTATTAAAAGAGTAGATGATAATAATTTTATAGGTTATCAAGAATGCAATAAAGTTGAAGTACCTGGAAGTTACGGTAAATGGAAACAAGATGATTTACCTTACATACCATTGCGTATGATTAGAGTTGATTCAGAATCTTATGGAAGATCTTATGTGGAGGAATTTTTAGGAGATTTAAAAAGCTTAGAAGGTTTATCAAAAGCTTTATTAGAATCTGCAGCAGCATCTTCAAAAGTTGTATTTTTAGTAAAACCAAATGCAGTAACTAAAAAAAGAGATTTAGTTGAATCTTCAAATGGAGATATTATTACTGGATCAAAAGATGATGTTGCAACTTTACAAACTGAAAAACAATATGATTTACAAATTGTTGAAAGAAGTATTAATACTATTTCAGAAAGATTAAGTTATGACTTCTTATTACAAAGTGCGGTTACAAGAGATGCAGAACGAGTAACAGCAGAAGAAATTAGAAAATTAGCAAATGAATTAGAAAGTGCATTAGGAGGAATATACTCTTTATTGTCACAAGAATTACAATTACCTTTAGTTAATTTGTTAATGAAAAAATTATCAGTTAAACAAAGAATACCAAAATTACCTAAAGGAAGTATTCAACCAACAATTATAACTGGTGTAGAAGCTTTAGGTAGAGGTAATGATTTAGTTAAATTAAGATCATTTGTTTCTGATATTGGATCAATTGCACAAATGAATCCTGAAGCTGTAAGTTTAGTAAATATTATGGATTTGATTACAAGACTTGCAACATCACACGGTATTGATACTGAAGGTTTAATTAAAGATCAAGAAACATTACAAGCAGAAAAAGAACAAGCACAAGCAGATCAAGCAGGCGAAGCTGCCGTTCAACAAGGTATGGGTCCTGCTATTCAAGGTGCTATAGATGGTGTTAAAGATGGAACTGTAACTCCAGAACAAATTCAACAAACTGTACAAAACTATCAAGGAGATAATTAATGGTAGATAAAGTTGAAATAAAGCAAGCTGAAACTACTTCAGATAAACCTGAAGAGGCAGCTCAAACAGAAGCTCCAAAAGAAGAAGCTCCTAAAGTTGAGGTTCAAGAACAACCTAAAGAAAAAATTTTAGGTAAATTTGAAACTCAAGAAGATTTAATTAAATCTTATCAAGAGCTAGAAAAGAAAATTGGAGAAAAACAAGAAACTAAAACAGAAACTAAATCTGAAGATAAAGAAAAAGGTTTAGAAATAGATCAAGCAGCAGAAAAAGCTGTGGCGTCTGCTGGTTTAGATATGACAGCTTTACAAAATGAATACGACACTACTGGTGAAGTTTCAAAAGAAAGTATGGAAAAACTTGCTAAAGCTGGAATAAGTGAAGATGTTGTTGAAAAATATATTCAAGGACAACAAGCACTAGCAACTAATATTGAAACAGATATTAAAAGTGTTGTTGGTGGAAATGAATCTTATAAACAAATGATGGATTGGGCTAAAGAAAATTTAACTCAAGAAGAAATACAAGCTTATAATACAACAGTAAATACTCAAGATGTTGCTACTGTAAAATTAGCAGTATCAGGATTAAAAGCTCGTATGGGTAATAATCAAGAACCAACATTTGTGCAAGGTAAAGCTGGAACTGGACCAGCAGCATTTGAATCTTGGGCACAAGTTACTCAAGCAATGTCTGATCCAAGATATAGTAAAGATCCAGCATATCAAAAAGAAGTCTCAGATAAATTAAGAAGATCTGAACTAAAATAAGGAGAACTAATGGCTTACGGAAAGAAAAAACCAAAAGTAAAACCAAAAAAGAATAAAGGCAAAAAGAAAAAATAGTTGTGCGACCTATTTAGGTGGCAACTTCTAAACAAATTAAGATAATAAAACTTGGCCGTCTGCGGACGACAACCTCGCAATAAAACTATAATTGTTTGGACTTTATAAATAACAATCAACCATAAAATCAAAGGAGATAATTATGGCAAATGCAACACCTGCTAGTATTGGTAGAATCAATTCTGGCGGATCAGAAGATGCGTTATTTCTCAAGGTCTTTGCGGGAGAAGTTTTAACTGCTTTCGAAAGATCAAGTGTAACGCAAGGAGCGGAAATGGTGAGAGCTATTTCTAGTGGGAAGTCAGCGAGTTTTCCTGTCATGGGAAGAATTACTGCGGCTTATCACACTCCGGGCGCTGAGATAACAGGGTCAGATGTGAACCATAATGAGAAAGTTATTACAATTAATGACTTACTTATCAGTTCAGCATTTCTCTCTAATATCGAAGAAGCTAAGAACCATTGGGACGTAAGAGGTGCTTACAGTCAAGAAATTGGCCGAGCTCTCGCGTTTCAAAAAGATAAACATGTCCTACAAACTATGGGACAAGCAGCTGGCGGTCAAACAGCAGCAACAGCTAACTTCACTGGTGGAGATGCAGGAACAGTATTAACAAATGCTAGTATTGCTTCAGCAACAGCAGCGACAGCAGCTAACGCTATGATCGACGAGTTGTTTAATGCAGCTTCGGCTTTAGATTCACACTACGTTCCAAAAGAAGGTAGAAAGTGTTTCNTAANANTNGANGAATANTACAAANTAGCNAANGCNACNAANGCAGTNAANNTNGACTTNAGTGGTCAAGAGCTAATGGTGGTGTAGCAGATGGTAAAGTAATGAAAGTAGCTGGTATTGAATTAATACCAACTCCTCATTTTGTATCATCAAATGTTAACTCTGGTGTAGATCAGGGTTCAGCTACTCAAGGTGGATCAAATCCACAAGCTGTTAACTTATCTAACTACGTTGCAATCGTAGCACACCCGTCTGCAGTCGGAACGGTTAAATTAATGGATCTTGCAGTTGAGTCAGAATATGACATCAGAAGACAAGGTACGTTGATGGTAGCTAAGTACGCTATGGGACACGGTGCGTTAAGACCTGAAGCGGCAGTAGGTATTAAAGAAGCGTAATAACTTCTTACTTTCATTGGGCGGCATATTATTTGAACCGCCGCCCAGTGATTAATTAAAAATTAAAATTTTATGGCAACACAAATTACAAATACAACTGAGTTACAAGCAGTAAATACTATATTAAGTATTATTGGAGAAGCTCCGGTTTCATCAATTACAACCAATATTGGTTCTGATGTTTCTATTGCAAAACAAATTTTAGATGAAAGTTCTGTAACAATGCAGTCAAAAGGTTGGAATTTTAATACTGAAGAATCTTATTCTTTACCATTAGATAGTAATAATAAAATACCAGTTCCAACAAATGCAATTTGGGTTACAACAAGATCACCAGATTCCACTAAAAAAGTAATTATTAGAGATGGATTTTTGTATGATAAAGAAAATCATACATATACTCATAGTGACTCAATAAAAGTTGACATGATTATATTATTACCTTTTACTGAATTACCAGAATTTGCAAGAAGATATATAGTAACAATTGCAGGTAGAAGATTTCAAGCTAGATATTTAGGATCAAAAGAATTAGCAGGATTTACTGAACAAGATGAAGCAACTGCTTTAACAACTTGTGAACAATTAGATGCTGCAAATGAAAAGCAAAACATACTGTCAAACGATATATCAAACAGAATAATATATCGTAATTCAACGAGAAGGTATTACTAATGAGTGTAGTTTCAACTTCCATTCCAAATTTAGTAAATGGAATATCGCAACAAAACGCAACACAAAGAAATATTACTCAAGCTGAAGCTCAAGTTAATGCACAGTCTTCTATAGTTAAAGGTTTAATTAAAAGACCACCACTTGAATTTGTTGGTGATTTATTAAGTAATCAATGTTTTTCAACTAATACTGCAATACACCCATTTTTAAGAGATGGTAATAATCAATATATAATTACTGTTTATAATGGTGGTATTAAAGTTTTTAATCTTAGTGGTACTGAGCAAACAACAACCGTTTCATCTGGCTCTAGTTATTTAGCAACCACAAATCCCAAAAACGATTTTAGGTTTGTAAGTGTTGGTGATTATACATTTATTTTAAATAAATCTATAAAACCAGCAATGGCTGCAACTACATCAGCAGCAAAAGTAAATGAAGCTTTAGTTTATATTAAAAATGCAAACTATGGTCGAACTTATAGTATTACTTTAACTCACCCAAGTATGAATAGTGGTAATGCTGTTACAAGTTCATTTACAATGCCACCAGGTGATAATGTAGCTACTCAAGGTGGACTTAGAGATACAGCTAAAATTGCAACAGCAATACGAACTCATACTGGCGGAAGTCCTGGAACAACTGGTGGTACTGCTTTAAATGCTGCTCCAATATCAACTTATTTTACAATTACTCAATATGATTCAGTAATTCATATTAAACCAACAGATAACAATGCTAATTTTACAATAACAACTGCTGATGGTGCAGGTGATACAGCTATGTATGCTGTTAGAGATGAAGTAAATGATTTTACTAAACTTCCTTATTATGGACCAATAGGAACTATAATGAAAGTTACTGGAGACGAAGGTCAAGTTGATAGTGAATATTATGTTAAATTTGAAGGTAATGGAGTTTGGTCTGAAACAATAGCTCCAGGAACTACAACATCTTTAGATGCAGCAACAATGCCTCATGCTATTGTTAGAAATGCTAATGGAACTTTTACTTACGCTCCATTGACTTGGACAGATAGAGCAGCAGGAGATACTGATACAAATCCTGATCCAACATTTATTGGAAAAACTTGTAATAATATTTCATTTTATAAAAATAGATTAGTTTTATTAGCTGATGAAAATATTATATTTTCTGAAGCCGGATCTTATTACAACTTTTTTGCAACATCAGTAGCAGCACAACTTGCAACTGATATGATTGATCTTGCAGCTACTTCAAATGAAGTAAGTATTTTAAAACACGTTATACCTTATAACGAAGAATTACTTTTATTTTCAGATAGAGCTCAATTTAAAGTACAAAGTTCAGAAGCAGCTTTGTCACCAACTGGAACTGGAATTTCGTTATCAACAAGATTTGAACATGATCCAACAGTTGAACCAGTAGGAGCAGGAAATTATATTTATTTTACTCAAAATAAAGGTGATAAAACAGCTTTAAGAGAATACTTTGTAGAACCAGATACAACTAATAATGACTCTGTTGATGTAACTGTTGGTGTACCATCATTTGTTCCAAGTAATGCTTATAAAATAATATCAAATGATATTGAAGATACTTTAGTAGTATTGTGTGATGATGGAACTGATAGTAATACTGCACCTTATACTGCATCAAGTAATGTAAATCCAACAAATGCAAATCGTATGTACATATATAAATACTTTTGGAATGGAAATGAAAAAGTACAAAGTGNATGGTCTTATTGGGATTTTGCTGGAGTACAAATAATTGGTGGTGTAGCAATTGAATCTAGTATTTATTTAGTTACTAATGAAAGACAAAATGCAAAATTATATAAAATAGATTTAAGAAATTTAGAAATTAGTACACTAGGTATGAACATATACTTAGATCAAAGAACAAAATTAAATGGTAGTTATAATGCAGGAACTGATTTAACTACATTTACAATGCCATACACAGTTAATACTGGATTACAATGTGTTAATGCAGCAACTGGAGCAGATGTTTCAATTAATTCACAATCTGGAACAACAGTTACTGTTAAAGGAAATATTGCATCAGCATATTTTGGATTTAATTTTACAACACTATATACATTATCAACTCAATATTTAAGAGAACCAGGAAAACAAGGTGGTCTTGTAGCTTTAACAAGTGGAAGATTACAAGTAAGAACAATGAGTTTTGATTATGTAAATACTGGTTTCTTTCAAGTTGTTGTTTCGCACAATAATAGATCTGATAAAACTTATTCTTTTAATGGATATATTATTGATAATTCAACATCAGTAATTGATTCACCAGTTTTAACTACAGGAACTTTTAGAGTTCCAGTACAAGCACAAAATACACAACACTCTGTATCTATAAGAACTTCATCTTATTTACCATCAAATATTGTGGGAGCTGAGTTGGAAGGATTTTATTATAGAAGATCGGCTCGTGCCTAAGACTAAAGATCCGTTTGTACGACCAGCCGAAGTTGAAGATGCTTTATCTTTTGCTCCTTATGTTAGAAGAATAGATAAATTAGAAATTAAATATTCGCACGATATAGAACCAACAAAAGCATTATTAACTGCGTTTACTTTACCTAATGCAAAAAATTTTTCTATTGTTGATGATGATGGTTTTATTTATGCAATGTTTGGTGTCAGTGATGATCCAACAGATAAAAGATGTGGTGTGGCTTGGTTATTGTCTTCTGAAAAACTTAAAAAATTTCCAAGAAGATTTTATATCGAAAGTAGATATTGGATAGCAATACTACAAAATAATTATGAATTTATTTATAATTATGTTTATGGACGTAATTGGTTAACTTTAAAATGGTTACAATTATGTGGCTTTAAAGCACTTAAACAAACAAAAATAGGTAAACAAAAGAAAAACTTTATATTAATGGCAAGAGGAAAAACAACACATGTGCAACCCAACAGCAATAGCAGTAACTAGTTTCGCAGTCCAAACAATGGCTGCAAAGGCAGAATATGACGATGCTAAACAAAGAGCAAAGTTACAGGCGCAAAGAAATGAACAAGCTAGAAAATCTGCACAGCAAAATTACTTATCTGATTTAGCAGAATTAGATAGAGAAAAAGATAAAGAAACAAGATTAGCAGCTCTTGAAAAAGAAAAGAAAGAAACAGAATTAATTAAAGAACAAAGTGAAGCAGAATTATTAGGATTAGAAAAAGGTAATGCTAATGTAAATGCAGTGCTTATGTCTATTGGTTATGAATATCAACCAGACTTTATTGCTAATGCACAATCAGTTGAAGATATAAATACACAAACACTATTTGGTTATAGTGATGCTTATAAAGCAATGGAAAAATCTTATTATTCACTTAAAGCTCCAGTTATTCCTAGCAAAACTGCTATGGCACTTAAAATTGCTGGTGCTGGTGTTAGTGAGTATGGAAAACGAGAAGGAGGCCAATACGGTCAAACATAATGGCAGTTAGATATCAAAAGAATTTTTTAGGAGCTTATAGTGTACCAAAAGAAAGTGAAGCACAATCTTTAGTACAAGCTTTATATTCATTTAGCGGTGGTGTTTCTGATCTTGGAAAAGGTCTTGGTAAAAAAATTACAGAAAAAACTACAGCAGAAGCAGAAAAAGCAGCACGACTTGATGGATTAAAATCTTATCAAGAAGGTGTTGATAAAGGTAGTATTGATAAAACAAAATCAAATTTTTGGATTTCAGTATACGACAACATCAAAGGTGAAATGGCTGGTGTTGAATACAATACTAAAAAGAATTTAGCTTTTAATGAATGGTGGGCTGATAATGTAGATTATGATGATACTGACGGAAGTTTATTTTTAAAATGGTCTCAAGATTACGATAGTAAATATTTAAAAGCTTATAATAATCAATCTTCATATTTTTTAAAAGGTATGAGTGGTTATTTTAGAGCTGCCAATTCACAATTATCAAGTAAGTATTCAAAAATAAATGCAGAAAAATTAAAAACAAAAGGAACAAATAATATTATTTCTTTAGTTGAAAATCATTTAAACGAAGATGATCCTGTAATAGCACTAGGAAAAATCAACAATATTGATACAAAAAATAATTTAGTAAGGTTTGTTTCTAAACAAGAATTTAACAACGCAGTAGTTGTAGGATTTCAAAATAAAATCGCAGAGCTTACAGTTGTAGGAGATCCAAACGCAGATTTTGATAAAGCAGAACAATTAATAGATGCATTATTAGATTTTAAAAGACCAACAGGTTCAAAATATGTAACTGGTGCTACAACTGAAAAATTAAATGATTTAAAACAAAAAATTTTAACTGAAAAAATTAAACATCAAAACGCTATGAAAGATGTTTCTGATAACAATGAAGTTAATGATTGGTATAAACAAGAAGAAAAAACTTTAACATTATCTTTAGGTTGGGATCCAATTAAAACAGATGATACTGGTGCTAAAGAAAGAGCTGATTTAGCTTCTGATGAATTTAAGAAAAGAGCTATTACTTGGTTAAGAGAAAATAGAGATTTATCTCTTGATGAAAAGAAAACTTATTTAATGGATCTTCGTATGGATATTAAAAATAAATACGATGGTGTTGAATCTACTTCAATATCAATTTTTAATTCACAAACTAAACCATACAATATTAAAAGAGATCTTGTAGATGTTGAAGGTGGTATAGCATATTTAGCTTTAGTACGAGAAGGTACTGAAACATTTGAACCAGAAAGAGTTGCAAAATGGGTTTCAATTGCAAAATTAAATGGTTATGCAGATAAAAATGGCAACATCAATCCTACAGAATTATTAGCTTTCTTAATGGATTACGAAGCTAAAATTAGAGCTATGGGAGAGTAATGACTCAGATTGACGAAGAAAGATTAAAAAAAATTTTAGAAAAATACAAAAAAGAAAATCCTGAAATTAAACCTAAAGATTATGGTTTAGTAAAAAATGTAAAAGAAGATAATTTTAATTGGTGGGATATTACTAAAGATATGGCAATGTCCGTACCAGAAGCAGGATTAAATTTTGTAGAATTTACAGGAGATTTCTTAGAAAGAAATATGTCACTAGGAGTTTCACCTTTTAAATTTGAAGGTTGGGGTGATGGAGTAATTAAAACGAATGATTTTATTCCAAGAATTTTAAGAGGTGAAGAGTTTGAAGAAGCTAAAAGAAATTTTAAAGTAGAAGATAGACAAATGCCTCATTTTCACAAAGCCGAGACTTGGCAAGGTGATATGACTGAAAGAGTTTTTAGATTTATATTTGGTTTGATAGGACCAACAAAAGGTTTAAAAGCTGCTGGAGTAACAGGTAAAATTAATACTGTTAAAGGTGCATCTGTTCTTGCATTAAGAGGAACAACATCAGGAGCAATAGCTGATGCTACAGTTTGGGATCCAAATGAAGGTCGTATGTCAGACTGGTTAATTGAATTTGACTCACCATTATTAAATAATAGAGTTACACAATATTTAGCGTCTGATGATGACGATACTGCTAATGAAGCGGCATTAAAAAATGTTTTAGAAGGAATGATTCCTGGAATTGCAGCCGAATTAATTATTGGTATTAGAGCAGTCAAAGCTGCTAAACAAGCAAAAACTGCAGAAGCTAAACAAGCTATATATAAAGAAGCTGATAGTGCAATTAAAGATAAACAAAAAATTAGAAAATTAAATACACAAAGAGCAGAGTTATTAGAAAAAACTAAACAACTTGCTAATGAAACTGATAAAGTAAAAATAGATCAACTTACAAAAAGAATTACATCACTAGCTAAAAAGATTCATAAAATCGAATTTAAAACTAATAAAGCTATTAAAATAAAAGATGTTGATAAAAAATTAAAAGTTACTAAGAAAACTGCTAAAAAAGATGTTGAATCGTTTTTTGGTAGTATTTTAAATGTTAAAGCTTTTAGATCAGGTGTTCATGTTTTAAGAACTATAGATCAATTATCAGAACATTGGGACGACTCTTTAAAAACTTATTTAAACAGTGATGTCTTAACAAATGAAGCTGCAAAAGATTTAGCAAATATATTAGCTATTAAACCAGAAGAATTACTTAAAGCTCTACCTAAAATATCGGCAGAAGCAGATCAAGGTGTAATTCGTATGTTAGCTACAAAAAAGATTTTAAATGATCTTGTAATACAATTTAGAGATCAATCAGCTATATATGTAAAATCATTTGGTAAAGATAGAAAAGCTTGGTCTAAAGATGCTTTAGATGATGTAGCAAGATATTCACAAATTATAAGAGAAACAGTTACAGGATTAAAAAAGCAAATAAGAGGAGCAGCTAGAACTACTCAAGCTGGCAATATTAAAGGTTTAACTGGAACTGGTAAATTAATTGATGTTCAAAAAGCAGCAGATACAATTTTAAATTTTAAAGGTGATGCAGTTACAATTGCTAACAAAATAGCAAACTTAAAAGATGTTGATGAAATTTTAGAAAAAGTTGCAAAAACGAAAACACAAAAAGCAATTGAAGTAACAAACAGTGTTTACATAAATTCTTTACTTTCAGGTATTTGGACTCATGCAGTTAACATGACTTCTGGTCTATATGAAATAGCTTATGTGCCATTAGAAATTATTGGTGGTGGTGCATTAAGAGGAGATTTAAAAACTGTAAGATTAGGTTTTGCTCAATATAGAGGTATGATAATGAATTTTAGGCAGACTCTTAAAATGACTGCTTTAGCTTTTAGACAAGGCGATGCAGTATTAGATCCTTTAATGAGAACTCAAGATAACTTAGAAATTAGAGGTGGAAGAGCAGTAAGACCAATTTCAGCAGATAATTTAGGATTTAATGGAAAAATTGGAACTGTTGTAGATTGGTTTGGACACTTTTTAGAATTACCGTCAAGATTACTTTTAACTGGAGATGAAGTTTTAAAACAAATTAATTTTAATGGAAGACTATATGCTAATGCAGTTGAAAATACTTTAGAGCGTGGTTACAAATTAAATTCAAAAGCAGCTAAAGAAAACATAGAGCAAATAATGAATAATGCTTTAAAAGAAAATGGAACTGCTAATATTGATCTTCCTATAGTTGCAGATGCTTTAGAATCAGCAAGAAAAGGAACATTTACAAATGCTTTAAAAGATGGATCTTATAGAAATTGGGGTTCAGCTATAGAAGCTTTCTTTAATAGAGTACCTGAATTAAGATTTATAGCTCCATTTATAAGAACACCTACAAATTTATGGCGACATTTTGGTAATCGTATTCCTGGTTTAGGAGCATTTACAAAACAAAATAGAACTTTATGGAACTCAGGTGATCCAAGAGCTAGAGCAGAAGTAATTGGTAGACAAATGTTTGGTATGGCAGCTACAATGTATGCAGTTGATTTAGCTTATACTTATGTCGAATTACCAGATGGAACTAAATTACCAAAATTAACTGGTCGTGGACCGGCAGATAAAGCAACACAAAATCTTTGGAGAAAAACTGGTTGGCAACCTTATTCAATTTTAGTTGATGAAGGTAATGGTAAATTTGTTTACAAAGCTTACAATAGATTAGATCCAAGATTTTTTGTTAAAGGTATTGTTGCAGACTTAGTAGAAAATTCTAGAAATATTAATAAAGAAGATAAATATAATTTATTTGCAGCAGCAGTATTATCTACAATGAGAGGTGTTACAGATAAAAGTTATACAAGAGGTATTGCAGAAGCATTTGAATTAATGGGAGATTTAACACCAGCTAATCTTGAAAAATTTGCTGGAAATGTATTAGGTAACTTTATTCCTTATGCTTCAATGAGAGCTCAAGGTATTCCATTTATTTTACCTAAAGATAAAAATGTTTACGAAACAAGAGATTGGGTAGACAAAATTGTTTCAAAAACACCATTTGCAGACAAATTCTTAGAAAAGAAAAGAGATGTATTTGGTGAGCATATTGAAAGAAATACAACAGGATTTTGGACAGATTCAGATGGAATCTTATCATGGTTTACAGGACCAACAGGTATAGGTCAAAAATCAGAATTAGATTTAAACAAAGATATAATGGAATTAGCTTCTTTAAAAATTGCATTAACACCACCAGAACCAGTCAAATTTAAAATAGTAGATTTAAGAGATTTTAAAAATAAAAGATACGAAAAAGATGGTAAACAATCTGCGTATGATTATTGGCAACAACAAATTGGTGAAGTTAAATGGAATGGTAAAACAATAAAAGAATATTATGCAGCAGAGTTTAAAAAATCTTCATGGAGAATGAGACAATCTGGTGATCTTAATTTTGATGGTGGCAAAGAAATGATGGCTAAGAAAATTTATGAAGTATTTAAAAAGAAAGCTTATGCTCAAATGATTAAAGAATATCCAGAAGTAAAAGAAGCTATAAAAGCGGCTCAAAAAACAAAAGGTGGTTTATTAAAATCAGATCAATCTGGGACACGTTTAGATAAAACAAAAAATAATTTAGAAAAGGTTTTAATGTATTAATATGGCAAATTCATTTGTAGAATATACGGGAAATGGTAATACAACCAATTTCTCAATAACTTTTGATTACTTAGACTCGGCACACATTGTGTGTACAGTTAATGGTGTATCTACATCATTTACATTATCTAGTGGTGGAACAGTAGCTACAATATCACCAGCACCTGCAAATGGAGCAGCTATAAGATTTACAAGAACTACGTCGCAATCTGCAAGATTAACAGATTATCAAGCTGGTTCAGTTTTAAAAGAAGAAGATTTAGATACTGATAGTAAACAAGCTTTCTTTATGTCACAAGAAAGTCTTGATGATGTTGGAACTAAAATGGGCCAAAGTACGGCTAACTTTCAATTTGATGCTCAAAATAAAAGAATTACAAATGTAGCAGATCCAACTTCAGCGCAAGACGCAGCTACTAAAAATTATATAGAAAATACTTGGTTATCAGCGGCAGACAAAGCTACTTTAAATTCAGTTAATTCAAATATATCAAATATTAATGCAGTTAATTCTAATGCATCAAATATAAATTCAACAGTTTCAAATGCTACAAATATTAATACTGTAGCTACTAATATTAGTTCAGTAAATACTGTAGCGTCTGATATTACAAAAGTAGTTGCTGTAGCTAATGATTTAGCTGAAGCAGTTTCAGAAGTAGAAACTGTAGCAGATGATTTAAACGAAACAACTTCAGAAATTGATACAGTAGCAACTAACATTGCAAATGTTAATTCAGTTGGAAATGATATAGCTAATGTAAATTCTGTTGCAGGTAACGCTACAAATATTAATGCAGTTGCAGGTAATGCAACAAACATTAATGCAGTTAATGCTAATTCTAGTAACATAAATACAGTTGCAGGTAACAATGCTAATATAACTACAGTAGCAGGAATATCATGCNAATNTAACNACAGTNGCNNNAATATNACGCAAATGTNACNNCAGTNGCNNNNAATNNNNCAAATNTNANNTCAGTNGCANNNAATGCAACAAATATAAATACAGTTGCAGGCGCAATCACTAATGTTAATAATGTTGGTGGTTCAATTGCAAATGTTAATTCAGTAGCTTCAAATTTATCAGGAGTAAACTCTTTTGCAGAAAGATACAGAATTGCAAGTACCGCACCAAATACTTCTAATGATATTGGAGATCTCTATTTTGATACCTCAGCTAACGAATTAAAAGTTTATAAATCAAGTGGTTGGGCTGCAGCAGGTTCTACAGTAAACGGAACTGCAAATAGATTTGAATATACAGCAACAGCAAATCAAACAACATTTACTGGAGCAGATTCAAATTCTGCTGTTTTAGCTTACGATGCTGGCTTTATTGACGTTTATCTAAATGGTGTAAAATTAGCTGGAGCAGATTACACTGCAACTACAGGAACAAGTGTCGTACTTGCTACTGGAGCTTCAGTAAATGATATTTTAATGATAGTAGCTTATGGTACATTTCAATTAGCTAATATATCAATCAAAGATTTAACAGATACTCCTGCAGGTTTTGGAACAGCAGGACAAGCGCTTGTTATGAACTCAAGTGCAAATGCATTAGAATTTGCTAATGCAAGTTCAGCAGAAGTGTATGGATTTGAAATTGTAAACATTGCAAATAATCCTACATTACGATTAACAACAACAAACGGTGGCGCAGATAATATTTCATCAACAGCTTATGCAAATTTTGATGAAGTACAATACGCTGCAACAGGATTTTCTTGGTCATTAAACGCATCAGGAAATTTAATAGCAACAGTCTAAAAATAAACAAAAATAAATAGGAGAAAACAACTATGGCAACTATAGACTTGGGTAAAATTTCTTTTACTCAGAAAGGTACTTGGGCATCAGGTACAGCTTATACAGCAAAAGATGTTGTCCAATATACAGATGATAGTGAAACATCATCTTATGTTGCGATAGCGTCTTCTACGGGACAAGCTCCCGCAACAAACGGTACAGTAAATACATCTTACTGGGCATTGTTTGCAAAAGGTGCATCAATAGCATCTAATTATCAATCATCTGCTTGGGCAAGTGGAACAGCTTACCAAAAAGGACAAACTGTTCAATACACAGATAGTGGAGCAATCTCTACTTACTTAGCAGTAGCAGATAGTACAGGACAAACACCATCAACATCTGGAGTAATAAATTCTAGTTATTGGGCTTATCTAGCTAAAGGTATTGATGCAGTTGGTTTAACTCTACAAACAGTTAAAACTGCAAACTTTACAGTTATATCTGGAAACATTTACCCAGTTGATACTACTTCAAGTGCAATCACAGCAACATTACCAACTTCACCTTCGGCTGGAGATGAAGTAATATTTCTTGATTATGCTAGAAAATTTGGAACTAACGGTCTAACTATTGACCAAGGTTCAACTGGTAAAGTTAATGGTAGAACTGGTGCACAATTTAATCCAGTATCTACTGACGATGGTCAAAATATTCATTTAATATATGTAGACAGCACAAGAGGTTGGATAAACTTAAAATCAAATGCTGTTAAAAATATTGCTTTACCACCACGAGGACAACAATCTTACACTTCACCTGGAACTTATACTTTTACTGTTCCTGCTGGTGTAACTAATTTAGCTGTTGTTTGCGTAGGTGCTGGCGGAGGAACTTCTACAGGAAACTCTGGCGGAGCAGGAGGTGGTGGAGCTTTAGCTTACCGAAATGGAATTACAGTTACTGCTGGTTCAACAGCATCTGTAACAGTTGGTGCAGGAAGATCACAAGGCGCTGGCGCAGGTGGTTCATCATCATTTACTTATTCTGGAACAACAACAACTGCTGGAGGAGGAGGAGCTGGAACAACATCTGCTCCATCTGCATCTGGTGGTTCTGGTGGTACAGGTTCTGGTACAACTACAGGAACTAATGCTGGCGGTGCTGGAGGTGGAGATACTAACAATCACGGAGGACCAGGAGGCGGTGGTGCTGGAGGATATTCTGGTGCTGGCGGAGCTGGTGCTTCTAAATCATCTACATCTGCTGTTAATGGTAGTGCAGGTTCTGGTGGTGCTGGAGGCGGCGGTGGTTCTGGAGGAACAACCGAAGCTGGAGGTGGCGGCGGAGGAGGCGTAGGTCTTCTTGGCGAAGGTTCATCTGGTTCTGGTGGTACTGGTTATGGTGCTGCAAATACAACAGGAGGAAATGGCGGCGGAGGTGGCTCTGGTGGAAATCCAGGTGGCCAAGGTCGAGATGGCGGAAGTCCTGGCCCAGTATTTTCATCTGGTGGTGACGGTGGTGCTTACGGAGGTGGCGCTGGAGGCCCACAAGGTGGAGGTTTAAATGAAGTATCTGCTGGTGGTGCTGTAAGAATAATTTGGGGACAGACAGACGCAGGAGTTGTCCGTGCTTTCCCTACAACAGGAACAGGAGATTTATCATAATGAAACAAGAAACTTTTTATAAAAAATTACAAGATGGTTCGCCTTCAGGTAATTTAGAAGTTAGAAGTAATATTGAAACTTGTAATCCAGGTGTAAACTTAGATGATGCTACTGAATTAGCTAATTTAGGTTATTGTAAATATCTTTACACACCAGAACCTACAGACAATCATAACATGGCAAAAAAATATGTTAGTAATGATGTGGAAGTAGAAGATGGACTTTGGAAAAACAGTTGGTCATTAGAAGATGTAACTTTAACTGCTGACGAACAAACAGCTAATAGAGAAGCTGGTTTTAGAATGTTAAGAGCAGATAGAGACTTTTTCTTACAAAGAACAGACCATTGGGCATTGTCAGATACAGGAACAATGACAAGTGAAATGTCAGCTTACAGACAAGCATTAAGAGATTTGCCATCAAATACAACAGACCCATTTGATGTAACTTGGCCTATAGATCCTACAGATCCTAATGGAACTAAGTATTAGTGCAACTAGACAATAATTATTATTATTTTACCAAAGCAATTTCTAAAGATGATTGTGAAAAAATTTTATCTATTGGAAGAAATAAAAAATTAAATGATGCTACTGTTTTAAAAGCAGATGGCAAAAAAGTAGTAGATAAAGATTTAAGAGATTGCAAAGTTATTTGGATTAATGATGCTTGGATATGGGATTTAATAAATCCTTTTATTGAAGAAGCAAATAAAAAAGCTGGTTGGAATTTTGATATAGATTGGAACCAGGACATGCAATACACAAAGTATAACAAAGGTCATTACTTTGGGTGGCATACAGACCAAGGTCCAAAACCTTATGTATCTGATAACAAGAATTTTCATGGTAAAACTAGAAAAATATCTTTGACATTACAATTATCAAATCCTTCTGATTATGAAGGCGGTGATTTTCAGTTTAAATGGTTTAGTACAAAAGGTGTTGAAAGTATAGAAACTGTAAAAGATGGAAAAGAATTAGGAACATTAATTATATTTCCTTCTTTTATATGGCATCAAGTCACACCTATAACAAAAGGAACAAGAGAAACATTAGTCAATTGGGCTATTGGTTATCCATTCAAATAACAAAAATAATTTAAAAAAGGAAAATTTAAAAATGACAAGAGCAAGAGACGTAAGCAAATTACTTTCAACATCAAATGGAAAGATAGCAGGAAGTAATCTTGATGTATCATTTGAAAACATATCTGATACTGGTACTGAGGGTACTAAATTAGCTTCAGGTACTACAGCACAACGAGGTTCTACTACAGGTCAATTTAGATATAACTCTACAACTGGAAAATTTGAGGGTAAAAACGCAACAAGTTTTATTTCTATTGAAGTTTCTCCAAGTGTAACTTCTGTAAATAATGCTAATCCAACAGAAGTCGAAATAGCAGCAGGTTTTGATTTAGTTATAACTGGTTCAAATTTTGCTAGTGGTGATGCTGTTTCATTTATTGGAAATGATAATACGTCTTATACTTCACCAACAGTAACAGTAGATAGTAGTTCACAAATAACTGCTAGAATACCTACAAACATTGATGCAAGTAAAGAACCATTTAAAGTAAGAGTTTCTAATATTGGTGGTTTATCTGGTGAATTAGCAAGTGCATTTAATATAAATCAAAATCCTACTTGGACAACTGCGTCAGGTACAATTGCAGGTGGTTTTCAAGGTGATAATATTAATATTACAGTTGTAGCTTCAGACCCAGAAGGCACTGCTATAGTGTATTCAGAAACAACTTCAGTTTTATCTGGTATAGGTACAGGATTTACATTAAATAGTTCTACAGGTGCAATTACAGGAACACTTCCTAATGTTGGTTCAGGCACAACTTACACATTTACAATTAGAGCAACAGCAGGTTCACAAACTGCTGATAGAGAATTTTCAATTTACAATGCAGGTACAGGTACTCAGACTATCTACACAGCTAACACAACATTAAACACTACTTTTGTAAGACCAATGAAAGTTTATGTAATTGGTGGTGGAGGTGGTGGTGCAGGTGAAGCAAGTGAAGGTTCATGCGGCTCTGGTGGTGGAGGCGGAGGTGGAATGGCTTACAAGCTATTAGCTAACGCTCCAGTAGGTGCTTACACAATTACAGTTGGACAAGGTGGTGCAGGTGGTTATCAAACAGGTTCAGGTGACCCAGAACACGGTCAAAACGGTGGAACTTCAAGTTTAACTGCAACAGGAATTACAACTATTCAAGCTACTGGCGGTACAGGTGGCCAAGACAGTGACAATGCTTCTAGCACAAATGGTGCAGGAGGTGCAGGAGGTGTTGGCTCTGGTGGTGACACAAATGGTACTGGTGGAACAGGTGGTAACGGTGTTGCTAACTCTACAGGTGGCGGCTTTGCAAACGGTGGTGACGGTGGAAACGGCACAAACGGAGCAGCTGGTGGAGGTGGAGGAGGAACAGATAGTTCTTCTAACGGCTCTTACAGAGGTGGAAACGGCGGAAACGGTGACACAAACTACTTCACAGGTGGTGGAGGAGGAGGCGGTTGTGACGGTGACGGTCAGAACGTAACGTCAGGTCAAACTGGTTCTGGTGGTTCTGGTTATTCTTCTGGTGGTAAAGGTGGAGGACAATCTACACCTGCCGCAAATGGTTCAGATACTTCTGGTACTTCTTCAAATGGTTCAAAAGGTGCATTAAGTGGTTCAAGAAATAACAACGGAGGTGGAGGTGGAGCTTTCGGTGGAGGCGGAGGTGGATCTGGTTCTGCTGACGGTGGACAAATCTCTGGTGCTTCTGGTGGTAGAGGTGCAGTTATAATTACAATGTAATATGGCTAGAAAAAAAATTTCACCAAAACAATTTGCTGAACAAGCAGCAGGAGTAAGACTTTCATCACACGAAAAATTATGTGCAGAAAGAATGAAAGTATTAAATGAAAATATTAATGAATTAAAAAGAGAAGTTAAAAGTTTAAGACAAGATGTTTTAAAAGGCAAAGGTGCTATTTCAGTTCTTATATTTATAGGAACAATAGTTGCAGCAGTAATAGGATTCTTTCAATATAAATAATTGACAATTGGGAGTGTGATTATGGCAAGATGGTTTGCATTCGCATTTACCATGTTAGGTACATGGATTTTAACAAATACAAATATAAATTATTTCTCATTAGGTTGGGGAATATCAGCTTTATCAACACTTGCTTGGGCATATTTTGCTTATCAAGATAAAGACATTCCAAGAGGGTTAATGGAATTATGTTTTGTTATTTTATGTATTAGAGGAGTAATTAATTTTTATTAAATATTATGCCAAAAGAAAAAACACTTTTACAACTTATTGAAGATGCTGAGGACAAAATTGCAGAAACTCAACATTGTCTACAAAAAATAAAAGACAAAATTGAAGAAGAAGACGACATGGAAGAGTTTGTTCGTGGTTTACCATAATGGCTAAAAAGAAAAATAATCTATATGCAAAAGTAGAACACGAAACTAGATCAAAATTTAAAAAAACAAGTATTGGACGAAGGCCAAGTAAAGCTATGCAAAACAAAGCTACAAGACGTTCAACCAAAAAATACAGAGGACAAGGTAGATGAAAATAGCTTTATTTATGATTTTATGTAGCGCAGCTGCTAACCAATGTATGGAACCTCACAAACTTTCTACATTTAATAATCAATATGATTGTTTGTTAGCTGGTTACGAAGAATCAATCAAAAAAACAAAAGAAATTGGAAAATTAGAAGTTAACGAACACCAAATATATATAAAATTTATTTGCACACCTGACATTAAAAAGAAAAAAGGAACTGGAGTATAATAATGTACGATCAATTAAAAGAACGAATAAAAAAACACGAAGGATTTGTTCCTAAAATATACAAGGATAGTTTAGGAAAAAAGACCATCGGTTACGGACACTTAATAACAGAGGAAGATACTTATGAAGAAGGTAAAGAATATTCTAAAGAAGATCTGGAAGCTTGTTTTGAAAAAGATTTTAACAATGCCGTACAATCCGCCGAGAGTGTAATTGGTGATATTGATTTATTACCAAATGCTAAAGAAGTAATAATCGAAATGTGCTTTCAGCTTGGAGGTCACGGTGTTAGTAAATTTAAAAACATGTGGGCTTATTTAGGTGATGGTGATTATGTCAACGCTGGTAACGAAATGTTAGATAGTCGTTGGTATCAACAAACTCCTAATAGAGCTAAAGATCTTTCAGATATTATGAAAGGTTGTCAACTATAATGTGGTTTAGTGCTTTAAAATTAGCTTTAAATGCTGGTACGCATATTTACAAAAAGAAACAAGAAACTAAAATGCGTATGGCAGATGCTCAAGCAGCTCACGCACAAAAGATGGCTGATGGTGAACTTGAGTATAGTGGAAAATTATTAGAAGCTCGTCAATCAGATTGGAAAGACGAATTTGTTTTAGTCGTACTTACACTTCCGATTTTGGTAATTGCGTACGGAGTTTTTAGTGACGACCCAACAGCTTCAGCAAAAATAAAAGAATTTTTTGAACAGTTCCAGCAGCTACCGTCATGGTTTACAAATTTGTGGATTTTAGTTGTTGCTAGTATTTATGGAATAAAAGGTACACAAATATTTAGAAACGGCAAGAAATGAAAATAAGCGAAAACACAAACATTGGTCTTCCGTTACGTAATTTAATTGGTTTGATCGGTGCAATAGTTTTAGGTGCATGGTTTGCATTTGGAGTAATAGAAAGATTAAATAAATTAGAAACATCAGATACTTTATTTCAAGCTGATCTTCTTAAAAAAGCAGAACAAGAACCAAAAAATTTAGAATTATATATGTTGATCGAACACCTTGCCGGTCAAATAGAATCAATTGAAAAAGAAATTGAAGCATCAAGGTACAACAAAGTAAACATAGATCATCTTAAAGAACAAGTTGATACTATAAATAAACAAATTGAAAAATTAAGAAATGGGAGTCATTGATGGTCGAAACTGTAATAGCACTTTTACTTATCGTAGATCACGAAATTAAAGAGCACAGAATACAAGATTCTTTAAGCAAATGCTTAAAAGGTAAAAGGGTTGCAGAACGACAATTAAAAGATTCAGATAGAGTTCAATACAAATGCATTAAATCAAAAGCAAATATTGAAATTTATATGGGTGAAAAGAAAATTACATCTTTAATTATGGAGTAAAATTATGATAGATAAAAAAATAATACACACACAAATAAAACACTTCTGGAGCGATCATAGATACGTTGTGATAGCTACAGCCATTGTACTTTTAGTTGCAATTATATTGTAACTTAATGAAAGACTCATCTAAAAAACGAAGTGTTGTCTGGCATATATATCATACTATTTTAGCTATTGAACTTGGTATCGTAGCTACAATAGAATTTATAGAGCTGATGATGACAATTAATTAAAATGAAAAAAATAATTGATTTTATAGAAAAGATTATTTTAAAATTAATAGGTTTCAAATGACAATACCTGACTTTATAGACAAGTACATTGTACCAATACAAATTTGGTCTTTACACAATAGAACTGAAATAGTTTATTTTACAGCTGGATTTATTCTTGGTGCATTAATTTTTTAATATGAAAGATAACGAGCCAAAAAAAGATTTAACAACTAAAGAAAAAGCAAATGAAATAGTTGATATGCTTATAAATCAAGCTCACAAAAAATTAACTTCTGGTGAAGACTTAACTGCATCAGAAATGAAAGTTTGTTTAGATGTTTGTAAAACTTACGGTACTGGAGTTACTGCAAGTTCAGATGTCGATTTACTTTCAGACTTACCATTTGAAGACGAGGATAAACAAAAATGACAACACCAGCTAAATTAAAGATTTTTAAAAACTTTTTATATTTAGCTTGGAAACATTTACAATTACCAGAACCAACTGAAATACAATATCAGATGGCAGACTATCTTCAATATGGTCCAAAGCGTTTATGTATTCAAGCTTTTAGAGGAGCAGGAAAATCATGGATTACTTCAGCATTTGCTTGTTGGAACTGGTTAATGGATCCTCAAAAAAATATTTTAGTGATCTCTGCGTCTAAAACTAGGGCTGATGACTTTAGTACATTTACTCAAAGACTAATAAATGAAATTCCTATACTAGCTCATTTGCAGCCAAGAGACGACCAACGATCAAGTAAAGTATCTTTTGATGTTGGACCAGCAAGAGCATCACACGCTCCAAGTTGTAAATCAATGGGTATTACAGGTCAATTAACAGGTTCTAGAGCTGACTTAATTATTGCTGACGACGTTGAATCAGCTAACAACTCTCAAACACAATTAATGAGAGATAGACTATCTGAGACAGTTAAAGAGTTTGATTCAATTATTAAACCAGAAATAGGACGTATTGTATTTCTTGGAACACCACAAACAGAATTATCAATTTATAACTCATTAGAAGAAAGAGGTTATAAAACACAAATTTGGCCTGCAAGATTTCCTGATAGTAAAGCTATTGTTAGTTANGGTCATAAACTTGCAAAACANATNTTAGAACAAAATNAAAAATACAAACCAGGTCAACCATTAGATCCAAAAAGATTTGACGAAGTTGACTTAATGGAAAGAGAAGCATCTTACGGAAGATCAGGATTTTCTCTTCAATTTATGTTAGATACAACTTTATCTGACACAAATAAATATCCATTAAAATTAAACGATCTAATTATTATGTCAGGTTGTTCAACTTGGAAAGAAGCTCCGGGTAAAGTACAATGGGCAAATAGCATAGATCAAATTAAAGCTCTTGACTCAGAGCTGCCAAATGTAGGTTTAAAAGGAGATTACTTTGTAGCTCCTATGCACACTTCACAACATTACTTTCCATTCGAAGGTTCTGTTATGAGCATTGATCCAGCAGGAAGAGGAGCCGATAGAACAGCTTACGCTGTTATTAAGATGCTCAATGGGATATTATATCTCACAGATATTGGATCACTTGAAGGCGGTTATGATGAAAAGACTTTAGTCGATTTGGCATTAGCAGCTAAAAAAGGAAATTGTAACGCTATTACTATTGAGAGTAACTTTGGTGACGGTATGTTTAATAGACTACTTGAACCAGTATTAGCTAGAGTTTATCCTTGTACAATCGAAGATACTCGAAGTTCAGTACAAAAAGAAAAAAGAATTATTGATACTTTAGAACCAATATTAAACTCACACAGACTAGTAGTAGACCAAGAATTAATCCGAAAGGACTTTGAGCTCGATAGAGACCATCAGTTATTCTATCAAATGACTCGTTTAACACGAGATCGTGGAGCTCTGAAACACGACGACTTAATTGATGTTGTTTCGATGGCAGTATCGTATTGGACTGAGCTTTTAGGACGAGATGCAATCGTAGCTGAACAAAGCGCTCGAGAGCAGAAATTTCATCAAGATTTAGACCGCTTTATGAAGCATACCATCGGTGACAAACATAAGACTAAGACATCGTGGATTTCATAGCTTTAATGGCTCATAGATGCACGAGGATTGACAAAATCCACCAGACGTAACCAAACCTATACGATAGTGTAATAGATGCTCTAAACGCTCCTAATTAATAGGTACACGTATTGGAGTGGTTGGGGGTTAAATATAAGTATATATACTAAGTAATATTAAGGAGAACTAAGATTAACTATGAGTACAGCAGCAATAGCATTACCAAATAAAATAACAATAGGTTACCAAGAAATAAACATTGTTTTAATTGATACAGTTATTGCAAGTAACGTAGGGGATCAACAAGGCAGCTACACAGCTGGACCACCACCAACAATATACTTAGATAAGACTATTATTGAGAAAGGTGGAGTGCATGCTGTTAATCTGGTGATGCATGAGCTCAACCATCACATTGAGTATGCTAACTCATTAGAGGACTCAGAGGAAGAGCTTAGAGTTACAGCTTATGCAAACGCGTGGACTGAGATAATGTCTCGAAGTGAAATCAAAGTTTGGCTGCTGGCTCAGCTTGATATTAAGCTTTGTCAATGTCCAGATAGATGACAAAAATTTGGTAGAAAAATCTAAGAGGCCTATCGATATGCCGTCCGCCCGCGTATCCCCATAATGATTTCGGGTGCGTGCACCACACTTTTTTTGTAGCTTAGTCACTACTTTGTGACATTATTTGTTTATTATTCTTTAAATCTAATCATTTTCAAAGGATATAAACTCTATTGATGTTGTTTATTCATTATTGATCGCGAGAAATTTGTTTTTTGTCTGTCTTTCTCGTATGGTCTTATCTGTTTTTTTCGTTTTTCTTTTATTAATTCAATTAGCTGCTAATCAATTCATTTCAATAATCATTTCATTTTAATATTTTAGATCTTTAAATTGATCTCAAAATTCACTCAAATATCATTTCAAATAAATTCTTCAATTTAATCAAAATCAATCAAAAGCACAATTTCAACTATTTTTATGAAAATAAAACTCACAGAGGAGCACAGAGATCAACTTTAAGATCTCTTTGTGATGTAAGGTATGGACTAAAATTGGCGCTTTTAGTTTATATGTGGAAGAAAATGAATTGAGTCAATTGAATTATTTTGTAGAAATTTTAATAATTGTTTATGAGTTATAACTTGCTCAAAATGAAAATTAGAAAATCCAGCATTAATAATTAGATAATGACTTGATTGAATTATATCTTTATTTTGATTTAAGTCTTTTTGAGTTTCTTTAATTGATTTCATATATTTCTCCTTTTAGTTAATAATAAGATCTTAATTCGTTCATCTTTATATGTAGCTATTTTTTTAGGGGGTGTGACAATATGTACAGCATGGAATTATATTCATCAATGTATTAATTACACTATCGAAACAAAAGGAGGCAATATGCCAAAATATGAAAAAATAGAAACTGGATCGAATAGATCAGATTTATTCGTTACAGGATCTGTCTCAAAAGACTTTAAAAAATTGAGAGAATTTTACAATAAGAATGTAAATACTTTCATTAAAGCTTTTGATGTATCTAAAAAAATCTTAAATATAGAGACTGATCAAAATCTATGGATCAGAAATTTAAGAAGAGCACAAGGTACGTATCGAAGATTAGGAAAACAAGTAAATATAGATCTTCGAAATTA
>FUFK010724927.1_pt1 | contig 89454 bp, 74 predicted proteins | sample 1021851 | NCBI WGS metagenome assembly FUFK01 (sample SAMEA51879418, study PRJEB19060) | metagenome
AAGCCCGCACCGGGATCGGGTGGGCCCGTCCAGGACACGCTGCGAGTACATCCCTGTAAGCTCGACCGCAGCGGCGGACCGTTTTGGCCATCCCTGGCCAAAGACGGTCCCGGTACAGAGGCACGCCCCCGATGGAGAGACAGCCTTCGGACTAACTAGCGCTGGGAGAGCTGGCGGTAGAGGTTGTCCATGACGCGGGCGGCGAGCAGGCGGGCGCGGTCGGTGTTGGGGCCGCTGAAGTGTTCCTGCAGGTTGGCGGTGAACAGGGCGAGCCAGCGCTCGTGGTGGGCGCCGGTGAGCGGCTGTTTGTCGTGCACCGCGCGGTGCTTGGCGATCATATGGCGGTCGTAGGCGGTGTCGCCGAGCAGCATCTTCTTCCAGTANGCGGCGATCAGCGGCAGATGCTTGTCGAGATCGATGCGCGCCACTTCCAGGAACACCGGCGCCAGCAGCGGGTCGTCGAGCACCCGCTGATAGAACCGATCCACCATCTCCTCGATGCGCGCCGGGCTGTCCAGGTCCGGCTTGTCGTCGCGCCGGGCCGGCGCTTCACCGGGGACGAACCGCTGCGCCACGGTCACCAGCGAATACGCCCGGTGAGGATGTCCTTAAACATCACGAAGTCACCGGCCAGGCTGTACCAGGGGTGTTTAAAGGTGGCCGGGCGGTTGTGCTCGAAGAAGAAGTGGCCCACCCAGGCAAAGCCGTAGCCCACCACGGGCAGCAGCAGCAGGCCCCACGGATTGCCGGTGATGATGACGCCGGCCAGTACCGCGAACAGACCCAGGGTNCCGAAGAAGTGCAGCCGCCGGCAGGTGGGGTCGGTGTGCTCCTGCAGGTAGTAGGGGTAGAACTCCTGAAAGCTCTCGAATCCGGATTGCTTGATCTCGTTCATGGTGCTCACCTCTTGCCGCTANGTCTTTATTATACGCTGTTCCGACAACTGGCAGAGCCGCCGCCGGAGTGGTTGTTTCAGCCATTGTCCACGATTGGCGGCCATGGACAATGGCCGGATCAACCACGGAAACCGGATTGCCCATGGCCCTACGCCCCCGNCTCAGCCGCCTTCTTTCCCCGCAACGCACCCCGATCCCCCGAGATCTGACGCCGATCACCGCCCGGGGCAGCGAAGCGCCCGCCGCCGAGGCCGGGCTGGACGACGACCGGGTCGAGGCNATCTGGCGGGCCACGCGGCGGCTCTACCGGGGCGGCATGAGCCCGGGGATCGCGCTGAGCCTGCGCCGCCGGGGCAGCGTGTTCCTGGACCGGGCGATCGGCTACGCGGACCCGGTAAGCGAGCGCCTGCTCACCACGGACACTCCGGTGTGCCTGTTCTCCGCCTCCAAGTCGATCACCGCCATGCTGGTGCATCATCTGGCGGANCAGGGCCAGCTGCATCTCGACGATCCGGTCAGCCGNTATCTGCCGGCGTACGGCTGCCACGGCAAGCAGAACACCACTCTGCGCCATATGCTCACCCACCGGGCCGGCATTCCGCGCCCGGAGCAGGCGGTGGAGCCGGACATCCTGTACCGGCCCGACGAGATCGTGAAGCTGCTCTGCGAAGCCCGGCCCAGCACCCTGGGCAACCAGTCCTACCACGCCATCACCGCCGGGTTCATCCTGGGCGCGGTGGTGGAGAANGTNACCGGCGAGGGCCTNAACCAGACCCTGGACCGCGTGGTGCGCCANCCCATGGGCATGCGCTACTTCACCTTCGGCGCCACCGGGCCGGAACGGGCCCGCGACGTGGCCACCGGGGTACCGATGAAGCTGGTGGACCTGTTTCTGAACTACGCGGTGGGCGGCACCTTCGATGAGGTGGTGGAGGTCACCAACGACGAGCGCTTCCAGCAGGCGGTGGTGCCCGCCGGCAACCTGTACGCCACCGCCGAGGAAGCCAGCCGCTTTTTCCAGATGCTGCTCAATGGCGGCCGCTGGGGCGACCGACAGATCTTCAAGCCGGAGACGGTGGCGGCGGCGCTGGCGCCCGCTTCGCGGCGGCCCCGGGTGGACCGCACGCTGATGCTGCCGCTGACGTTCTCGCCGGGCTTTATGCTGGGCAATCGCGGTATCGGCCTGTTCGGCCCGGCGGCGCCGCGCGCGTTCGGGCACCTGGGGTTCATCAGCATTTACTGCTGGGCGGACCCGGACCGGGATCTGGCCGGCGCCTTGTTGACCACCGGCAAGGGGCTGATCGGGCCGCACCTTCCTGCTCTGCTCAACCTGCAGTACACCATCAACCGCCACACCCGATAAGTCGCGGCACCCGAAAAGGTTCATCACGGTCCAGAGGGAAAGCCAACGCCGTGACTCCGTAGCCCGGTTCGGTCTCGGTGCCCGTGTCCAGGACCCGCCGTGAATCCGTCCCTGGAGGCTTGTGTTCGGCTCCCTGCCTCACACAGTCCTGGACACGGGCACCGAGACCGAACCTCCCGAGTGGAGCGAGCCGCAAAGGGCGGCTACCGAGCAAGGACTGTGGGAGCGGGCCATGCCCGCGAAAGGGTGGCTTTAGCCACCCGGCAGGATCCCAGAGACCTTGTTGGTGCCGCCGTTTGAAATGTCTCTGGAATCCTGCCGGCCGCCCAAGCCGGCCTTTCGCTTGCAAGGCAAGCTCCCACAATCCGAGCTTCATCGAAAGGTCCGGCACCAGCTATGACCCGGAGCATAGGAATCTCCCCCGGAGCGGGTCTGTGTTCTGCCCTTCCGGGACCCTGGAGAACAGGACGTTCGACAGGGAGCCTACAGGGACGTATTCACAGCGTTCCCGGCTGGAGAGGCCAATCGCGATGAAACAAAAAAAGCCCGGCGCGAAGGCCGGGCTTTTTTCTTGCGGCTTGCTGAGCGCCTTCAGGTGTTGGCGGTCATCAGCTTGCGCTCCGCCGACAGCCCCTTGTAGAGGCTGAAGCACATCAGCAACAGCACCACCGTGAACGGCAGGCCGGTGGTGATGGCGCCGGCCTGCAGCGCGTTCAGCGCCTGCTCGCCACCGCCATACAGCAGGGCACCGGCGATCAGGCCTTCCATGATCGCCCAGAACACCCGCTGGGGTACCGGCGCGTCCAGCTTGCCGCCGGCGGTGATGGAGTCGATCACCAGCGAACCGGAGTCCGAGGAGGTGATGAAGAACACCAGCACCAGCACGATCGCCAGGAAGGAGGTGATCGCGGTGAGCGGCAGTTCCGCCAGCATCTGGAACAGTGCCAGGGAGGAATCGCCGACGCCGTTGGCGAGCTCACCGATGCCGTTGATGGTCTGATGCAGACCGGAGCCGCCGAAGGTGGCCATCCACACCACGGTCACCAGAGTGGGCACCAGCAGTACCGCGGTAAGAAACTCACGGACGGTGCGGCCACGGGAAACCCGGGCGATGAACATGCCCACGAACGGCGACCAGGAAATCCACCAGGCCCAGTAGAACACGGTCCAGTCATGCAGGAAGCCCTGATCTTCACGACCGACCCAGTTGCTGAGCGGGATGATGTTGACCACATAGTCCACGGCGGTCTGGCCCATGCTGGTGAAGATCAGCAGCGTGGGGCCGGCGATCATCACGAACAGCAGCAGCAGCGCCGCCAGGCCCATGTTGATGTTACTCAGCAGTTTCACGCCGCCGTCCAGGCCGCGCATGACGGAGATCACCGCCGCGGCGGTAACACCCACGATGATCGCGATCTGCACATTGATGGCGTTGGGGGTGTCGAACAGGAAATGCATGCCACCGGCGGCCTGTTTGGCGCCCAGGCCCAGGGAGGTGGCCAGACCGAAGATGGTCGCCAGTACCGCCAGCACGTCGATAACGTGGCCGGCCCAGCCCCAGCAGCGTTCGCCCAGAATCGGGTAGAAGGCGGAACGGATGGTGAGCGGCATGCCTTTGTTATAGGCGAAGAACGCCAGGGACAACGCCACCACGCCGTAGATCGCCCAGGGGTGCAGACCCCAGTGGTACATCACCGCGCCCAGCGCCATGTCTTTCGCTTCCGGGGTGTTGGGCTCCACGTTCAGAGGGGTGCCGAACCAGTCGGTGTAGTAACCCACCGGTTCCGCCACGCTCCAGAACATCAGGCCGATGCCCATGCCGGCGGCGAACAGCATCGCGAACCAGGACAGGGTGGAAAAGTCCGGCCGGGCGTCCTTGCCGCCCAGGCGGATCTTACCCACGGGAAGAAAAATCAGGGCGATACAGAACACAACGAAAATATTGGCACCGACCATGAACAACCAGTCAAAGTTGTCGATGGTCCAGCCCTTGGCACCGTCGAGGGCGGTCTTGGCCTCGGCGGGAAAAATAATGGTGCCGATCACGAATACCAGGATCAGCAACGCACTGATGAAGAAGACCGGATTGTGCATGTCCATGCCCAGGACCTGCACATTATCCTGACCCACCTCATAGTCTGTTTCGTATTCCACGCTCATGGGATAGCTCCATTTTCCGTGTCACGCGGCACCGGCTCAGAACCAGACAGGCGGCGCCGCGCGGTCGGTTCGGCGGGGCCGAACCCTGAAGCCGGCACGGGGCCGGCTTGACGGCATTGGATTCAGAAGTAGAAATCGAAGGCGACGTAGGCCGCATCGAAATCCGATTCGTAGACATCGCCATAGGCATTGATGTCGCCGTCGGACTGCAGGTACTCGAAGTAGATCCAGCCGGGACCGTACTGGTAACGAATACCGGGGGCGATGAACTGGACGTCATCGGCGTTGTTGCCGGTGGTGTCGGTGCTGGCCACACCGGCGTCCACATAGTAGAACCAGTTGTTGTGGTTGTAGCCCACTTCCACTACATGACGCTGGGTTTCTACCTCCTCGTCGGCTATACACGCGGTATCCACCTCACCGTTCGCGGGATCGCAGTATGCCAGGAGTCGATCCATTCCACCGAAATCACGCTCAGCATGGATAAAACGATACTTCGCTACCCAGTTATCCTTTTCGAACATGTAGTGGAGATCATAGGCCAGGTGACGGCCTTCATCATTGCTGTTCGCGATGTCCGCTTGCAGTCCATCGGTGGACGCGTCGGTATCAAACTGCAACGACTGCAAATCCTGCATGCGACCGTACTGGGCGGAAACGCCAACAGTGTGATGCTCAATGAAGTTCCAATCGAAATTCACCACGCCGGTCTTCAGTTTGCGATATGTTTCACTGCTACCCCAGTGACCGTTGTCATCAACGGTGTCGGTGCTGTCTTCGCCCCAGTCATCCTGGTGGTAGTAAGCGACATCATAGTGGATGGTGCCAGCATCACCGCTCAGCTTCAGGCCCACGTCCATCTGGTCGCCGTAACCGCCTTGCAGGCCGTCGCCGGGCCAGAAATTAACGGTTTTCCAACCGAACGGTACCTGGCTTTTACCCAGCTTGAGGCTGGCGTCCTCGGTCAGGTCGTAACCGATCCAGGCCTTGTGGAGGGTAAAGTTATCCCCGCTGTTGTTGTTGGCGGGACTGGTGAAGGAACCGGTACCGATGCGGGTTTCCGCGCTGAAATGCCAAGGACCGTGGCTGCCGTCGTCATCGGCATACAGAATCAGCGCCGGATCGGCGAAGTTGCCGCCGGTTTCGTTATCGAGATCCTCGTTGAACGAGGCAGAGTTGAAATCAGAATTGGTTACGTTCTGATAAACCCACCAAACGCCGGCACTCAATTCCGCCCCAGCGGTGGCCGTGATCGGTGTACATACGGCGGATGCCGCGAACAAGCCCAGTGCGGACTTCGCAAAAATAGACTTTCTCATTATGGTCTCCCCAGCAGAAGTCATCACGCAGCCTAAAGATCATTGAACTGATGTCAAATCGATGACCTTTTTCTTGCTCAGACTTTCGCCAAAAAACCCTTATTGTCTCTGGCTTTCCAGCAATATAAAAAAATTGAAAAATCCAATGAACTAATTACCGCAAGGCGTTCAAGGATGCTTTATATATCCTCCATTCGGCGTCAGGTTTCAAGGCCGAGGCCGAATCGGCTTGTGCAAAAAACAGAAAAGGCGCGGCCCTTTCGGCGCCGCGCCTCTTGCTAATAACGTCCCTTCAGCGGACGTTGGATGGTTTTAAACGCGCTTCACATGTTTTTGACGATGGCGTCGCGAACCGCGTCCAGTTCCGCGTCGATGGTCACCATGCGGGAGTCCTTGCACTGCTCAATGGCGGTGTCCGGGTCCTTGAGCCCGTTACCGGTGAGCGTGCATACCACGGTGGACCCTTCGGCGATCTTGCCGGACTTGATGTCACGCATGGCACCGCCGATGGACGCGGCGGAAGCGGGCTCGCAGAAGATCCCCTCTTTCTCGGCGAGCAGCTTCTGGGCGGCGAGAATTTCCTCGTCGCTGAGTTCGTCGAACCAGCCGCCGGACTCTTCCTTGACCTTCCAGGCCTTATCCCAGGATTGCGGGTTGCCGATACGAATGGCGGTGGCCACGGTCTCCGGATCGGAGACCGGTTCGCCGCGCAGGAACGGCGCCGAACCCGCCGCCTGGTACCCCACCATCTTCGGTCGATCGCCGATCATCGGGCCACCGGCGTACCGGCAATGGCCTTCGCAGAAGGCGCACGCCTCGGTGACGATATCGGTTTTGCTGGATGAATATTCGCAGTAACCGATCCAGTGGGCGGTGATGTTGCCCGCGTTGCCCACCGGCAGGCAGTGGTAGTCGGGGGCGCGGCCGAGCTCTTCGATGATTTCGAAGGCCGCGGTTTTCTGGCCCTGCAGACGGAAGGGATTCACCGAGTTCACGATGGTCACCGGCGCTTTCTCGGCCACCTGCTTGACCAGTTCCATGCCCTGGTCGAAGTTGCCGCGAATCTGCATGATCACGGCGCCGTACATCATCGCCTGGGCCAGTTTGCCCATGGCGATCTTACCTTCCGGGATGATCACGAACGCGGTGATGCCGGCACGGGCGGCGTAGGCCGCCGCCGCCGCGGAGGTGTTGCCGGTGGAGGCGCAGATGATGGCGTTGCTGCCCTCTTCCACCGCCTTGGTCACCGCCATGGTCATGCCCCGGTCCTTGAACGATCCGGTGGGGTTGAGGCCTTCGTATTTGACGTAGATGTCCACGTCCTTACCGAGCAGGCGGGGAATGTTCTTCAGGCGGATCAGCGGGGTGTTGCCCTCGCCCAGGCTGATCAACGGCGTGTCGTCGTTAACCGGCAGATGGTCACGGTAACGGTTGATCAGGCCGGTATAGCGGTCACGGAATGGCATGTCGTATCTCTCTCAGGCGTCAGGCGTCCAGCGTTTCCACGCGGATGCGCATAATACTGTTGTCAACGGTGTCCAGGGCGGCGATCGCCGCCAGGGCCGCGTTCATGTCCCCTTCCAGCACCTTGTGGGTCATCATCACGATCGGCACCAGGCCTTCCTCGGTTTCCTTCTGCACCATGGCTTCGATGCTGATGTGATTGTCACTGAGGATACGGGTGATGTTGGCCAGCACGCCGGGCTTGTCCTGAACGTGCAGACGCAGATAGAAGCTGCAGGACACATCGTCGATGGTCAGAATCGGATCGTCGGACATCTGGTCCGCGTGGAAGCCCAGGTAGGGCACCCGTTCGTCGTGGTCCACGGTGAGTGCGCGGCCCATTTCGATGATGTCCGCCACCACCGCCGAGGCGGTGGGTTCGGCGCCGGCGCCGGCGCCGTAGAACATGGTCGGGCCCACGGCGTCGCCGTCGATCATGATCGCGTTCATCACCCCATTGACCGCCGACAGCATGGTCTCGCGGGGAATCAGGGTGGGATGCACGCGCAGCTCAATGCCGTGGCCGGTGTCCTTGGCGATGCCCAGATGCTTGATGCGGTAACCGAACTGGGCGGCGCTCTTCACATCCTCGATGGTGATGCGACTGATGCCTTCCATGTACACCTTGGAAAACTGCAGCGGAATGCCGAAGGCGATGGAGGCGATGATGGTGAGCTTGTGCGCGGCGTCCACGCCTTCCACGTCGAAGGTCGGGTCCGCTTCCGCGTAGCCCAGGCTTTGCGCTTCTTCCAGCACTTCCTGGAAGGCGCGACCGCCCTGCTCCATCTCGGTAAGGATGTAGTTACCGGTACCGTTGATGATGCCCGCCACCCAGTTGATGTGGTTGGCGGCCAGGCCTTCACCCAGGGACTTAAGAATCGGGATGCCGCCGGCCACCGCCGCTTCGAAGGCCACGTCCACGCCGTTCTGATGGGCGGCCTGGAAGATTTCGTTGCCGTGCTCGGCGATCAGCGCCTTGTTGGCGGTGACAATGTGCTTGCCGTTCTTGATCGCGGTGAGTACCAGCTCGCGGGCGGTGTCGGTGCCGCCGATCAACTCCACCAGAATGTCGATCTCCGGATCCGTGGCGACCGCGAAGATGTCCCGCGACACGCGGATACCGTTGATGTCGCACGCCGGATTGTCGCGGCGCGCGCCGATATGCGCGATCTCGATCGGGCGGCCCACGCGCCGGGCGATTTCCCGGGCGTTACGCTGCAGAACGTTGACCGTGCCGGAGCCCACCGTGCCCAGACCTGCTATGCCGACCTTTACCGCATTCACCTTGGCGTCCTCTCTCTTCATTCGCCGGACACGCCGTCGGCGCGGAACATCTTCTTGATGCCGCGCAACGCCTGCCGGGTACGTTGTTCATTTTCAATCAGTGCGAAGCGCACATGGTCGTCGCCGTATTCACCGAAGCCGATGCCCGGTGACACCGCCACGCCCGCTTCCTGAAGCAGCTTCTTGGAAAATTCCAGCGAGCCCATCGCCCGGTAGGTTTCCGGGATGCGCGCCCAGACAAACATGGTGGCGCGGGGCTTTTCCACCGTCCAGCCCAGTTCGTTGAGGCCGTCGCAAAGCACGTCGCGGCGCCGCTGGTACATGTCGCGGATCTCGCCCACGCAGCTCTGATCGCCCTCCAGGGCGGCGATGGCCGCCACCTGAATCGGCGTGAAGGTGCCGTAATCCAGGTAGGATTTGATCCGCCCCAGGGCCTGGATCAGTTGCGGGTTGCCGCAGCAGAACCCCACCCGCCAGCCGGGCATGTTGTAGCTCTTGGACAGGGAGAAGAACTCCACCGCCACGTCACGGGCGCCGTCCACCTGCAGAATCGAGGGCGCCTGGTAACCGTCGAAGACAATGTCCGCGTAGGCGATGTCGTGCACCACCCAGATGCCGTACTCGCGGGCGATGGCCACCACCTTCTCGAAGAAATCCAGCTCCACGCACTGGGCGGTGGGGTTGCCCGGAAAATTCAGCACCAGCAGTTTCGGCTTGGGCCAGGCTTCCTTGATGGCGCGCACCAGCTCCTCGAAAAAATCCACGCCGGGCACCAGCGGCACATGGCGGATGTCCGCGTTGGCGATCACGAAGCCGTAGGGGTGGATCGGATAGCTGGGATTGGGTACCAGCACGGTGTCGCCGGGTCCCATGGTGGCCAGCGCCAGATGCGCCAGGCCTTCCTTGGAGCCGATGGTGACGATGGCTTCGGTTTCCGGGTCCAGGCTCACGTCGTAGCGGCGCTGGTACCAGTCGGTGATCGCCTTGCGCAGACGCGGAATGCCCTTGGACTGCGAATAGCGGTGCGTGTCGCCGCGCTGGGCGGTCTCGGTGAGCTTGTCGACGATGTGCTTCGGGGTGGGCTGATCCGGATTGCCCATGCCGAAATCGATGATGTCCTCGCCGCGCGCACGGGCCGCCATCTTCAACTCGCCGACGATGTTGAAGACATAGGGGGGCAGGCGCTTGATGCGCTGAAAGTCAGCTTCCACGGCGTCACCTTGGGCGGGGTCATCGGAAGCCGGACACATTAACGGCGCAACCCTGCGCCGTCAATGTAAAGAACCGGTGAACGGCGCCGCAAAGCGCCGTATGGCGGGGCCTGGAGCGGGCGGCCCGGACTACAGACCGAGGCGCTGATTCAGCTGCTGCGGGGTCACGTACCCCCCCAACTGGGCGCCCTCGGCGGTGTACACCGCGGGGGTGCCGCGCACGCCGAATTCCAGCCCCAGCTGGTACTGCTCGTCCACGGCGGCGGCGCACTCGGCCAGTTCGGAGTCGGAGATCTCGTTATTCAGCTTGGCGGCGGTGAGCGCCTCGTCGGGCTTGTCGTCACACCAGATGTGGCGCATGTCCTCGGCGCTGCCGGCCTGCGGACCGCCACGGGGGAACGCCAGGTAATGCACGGTGATGCCGGCTTCGGTGTATTCCTCGATGTGGCGATGCATCTTGCGGCAGTAGCCGCAGGTAATGTCGGTGAAGGCGTAGATCTCGGCCTTTTCCTTGCCTTTGGCCGGATAGGTGATCAGCGCGTCCGGGTCCAGCTCGGCCAGGCCGGCGTTGCGTACTTTCTGGTAGCGGGCTTCCTTGAGGTTGACCGGGCCGGTGTCGCGCAGCTCGATCACGTCGCCGGTGAACACCAGGCGGCCGTCATCGGAGGCGTAGATGATCTCGCGGCCGTTGAGCTCCACTTCCACCAGGCCTTCGGCGGCGGGCCGGATATCGGTGACTTCGGCGCGCGGAAAGGCGTCCTGAAAGTTGCTCTTGAAGGCTTTCTCGTCGATCTCCCCCGCGCCCTGGGCGACGGCGGATACGGCCAGCAGCGTGGCCGCCAGGGTCGCCATACGGGCACTTAGAATCGCTTTCATCATTGTTCTCCAGTTGTTCGGGTTCCCAGGCCAGTTGGAGCCCGGGCCCGCCCTCAGGTTCCCGAGCGCGGGTGGTGTTGTTGGTACACCTCTTGTAACCGCTGCTGCGCGACGTGGGTGTAAATCTGCGTGGTGGACAGGTCACTGTGCCCCAGCAGCATCTGCACCACCCGCAGGTCGGCGCCGTGGTTGAGCAGATGCGTGGCGAACGCATGCCGCAGTGTATGGGGCGATAGCGGCTTTTGCACCCCGGCGCGCACCGCCAGTTGCTTGATCCGGTGCCAGAACGTCTGGCGGGTCATGAAGCCGCCGCGCCGGCTCGGGAACAACACTTCGCGGTGCTCGCCCAGCAGCGCCGGCCGGGCATCCCGCAGGTAGCGCTCCAGCCAGTGCAGCGCCTCCTCGCCCAGCGGCACCAGCCGTTCCTTGTCACCCTTGCCGATCACCCGCACCAGCCCCTGACGGGGGTTCACCTGGCTGAGCGTCAGCCCCACCAGCTCCGACACCCGCAGCCCGGAGGCGTACAGCACCTCGAGCATGGCCCGGTCGCGCAGCCCCAGGCTGTCGTCCAGGTCCGGGGCGCGCAACAGGGCCTCCACGTCGGCCTCGGAGAGCGTCTTCGGCAGGGCCCGGCCGGTGCGCGGACGGGCCACGTTCAGGGTCGGGTCCTCCGCGATGCGCCCCTCCCGTTTCATCCAGCGAAAAAAACTTTTCAACGCGGATAGTTGCCGCGCCACCGAGCGTGCGCCGACGCCCTGGCGGTGCCGGTCGGCCAGGAAGGTCAGCAGGCGTTCCCGGTCACAATTCGCCAGGTTCCGGCCACCGCCGGCAAGCCATTCACCAAACTGGCGCAGGTCACGGCCGTAGCTTTCCAGGGTGTGGCGGCTCAGGCCGCGCTCCAGCCACTGATTGTCCAGCCAGGCATCGATCAGGGTCTGGTCGGCGTCGCCGAGGGGTGTGCGGGGAGAGTTCATGCCGCGAGTATTGGCAATCACGGCGGAAAACACAATCACCCGTCCCGCGCCCTGTTCACGGCCGGGTTTTACCTTTTATTACCGGCCTCACCGCGCTTGCGCAGGCATACTGAAAGTGATCAATGAATCGGCCAAGGAGAACGTTTTATGGGCATTTTAGCGTGGATCGTACTGGGGCTTTTGGCGGGTATTATCGCCAAATGGATCATGCCCGGCCGCGACGGCGGCGGTTTTATTCTGACCACTATTCTGGGCATCATCGGTGCCGTTGTCGGCGGTTGGCTTGGCGCCATGGTCGGCATCGGCGGCCCGGTGGGCTCGTTCAGCCTGGGCAGCCTGGTGACCGCGGTGATCGGTGCTCTGGTGATTCTGGCGGTGTTCCGGGCGGTCTCTAAGTAGCCCCCTCACCGGCATAAAAAAGGGCCACCCGAGGGTGGCCCTTTTTTTGGGAGCGTCCGCCGGACCAGAGGTCGTCTCCGAATTGCCCTACAGCAAAGGCTGAGACGACATGGCTCGCGGCGGCACAACCGCAAGTTGAATTACTTGCGGATTTTTTCCTTGATCCGCGCGGACTTACCGGACCGGTCACGCAGGAAGTACAGCTTGGCGCGACGCACGTCACCGCGACGGTTCACTTCGATGGAATCGATGATCGGGCTGTGCAGCTGGAACACCCGCTCAACGCCCACGCCGTGGGACACTTTGCGCACCGTGAAGGCGGAGTTGAGACCGCGGTTACGGCGGGCGATGACCACACCCTGGAACGCCTGCAGACGCTCACGGGTGCCTTCTTTCACTTTCACTTGCACGGTGACGGTGTCACCGGCGCCGAACTCGGGCACGTCGGTTTTCAGCTGTGCCTGTTCGATTTCCTGAATCAGGGGTTTTTTGCCGCTCATGGCAGGCTCCTCGGTTCATTGATCGCTGTATTGCTGCCCGTCGTCCCGCGCTTCGAACTCGCGGATGTATTCGTCGAGCAACTCGCTCTCTTCCTTGCTCAAGCCCCGCTCCCGGCGGGCCTCCAGCAGTTCGGGACGCCACCGCCAGGTGCGTCCCAGTGCCTGCTTCAAACGCCAGCGACGGATCCGTTCGTGATCGCCACTGAGCAGAACTTCAGGCACCGACCGGCCCTGATACAGCTCGGGCCGTGTGTAGTGCGGGCAGTCCAGCAGGTTTTCCATGTCGCCGGAAAACGAATCCTGGGCCGCCGAATCCTGATGCCCGAGCACCCCGGGCAGCAGACGCGTCACCGCGTCGATCAGTACCAGCGCCGGCAGTTCACCGCCGCTGAGCACGTAGTCGCCGATGGAGATCTGCTCGTCCACCGACATATCCAGCAAACGCTCATCGACCCCTTCGTAGCGGCCGGCGAGCAGAATCAGTTCCGGCTCCGCCGCCAGCGCTTCGGCTTTCGCCTGGGTCAGCGGTCGCCCCTGGGGCGACAGGTAGATCACCCTGCCGCCACCGGCCCGTTGCCGGGCGTGGGTGAGCGCTTTTTCCAGCGGCGCCACCTTCATCACCATGCCGGGGCCGCCGCCGAAGGGCCGGTCGTCCACGGTGCGGTGGCGGTCCTCGGTGAAATCCCGGGGGTTCACCGTGTCCAGCACCAGCTGGCCGTTCTCCACCGCGCGCCGGGTAACCCCGAAGTCGGTGACCGCCCGCGCCATCTCCGGGAACAGGGTGATCAGCGTTATCCGCATGGCCATGCCCCCGTTAGAGCCGGTTCGCTAAAACTCCGGGTCCCAGTCCACCCGCATTTCGCCGTGCTCCAGATCCACATCCAGAATCACCTGCTCGGGCAACCAGGGGAGCAACCGCTCTTCCCGGTCGAGACTGTCGCCGTCGCCGCGCACCACCAGAACATCGTTGGCGCCGGTTTCCATTAAAGTGTGCACCCGGCCCAGATCCCGGCCGTCGGCGAGTTTCACCCGCAGGCCGATCAGATCGCGCCAGTAATAATCGCCCCCGCCGGAGCGGGGCAGCAGNTCGCGGGGGACGGCGATGTCCCGCCCGACCAGCTCTTGCTGGGCCTGGTCCCGGTCGTTGCAACCTTGCACGCCGGCCACCAGCCCCTTGCCCTGCCGGCGCTTGCCGGTGAGCGTCACCGGCAGCCAGTGCTCGCCGCGACGCATGTACCAGGGCTGATACTCGAAGATGTTTTCCATCGGGTCGGTGTGGGAGTACACCTTCACCCACCCCTGGACGCCGTGGACCGCCATTACGCGGCCCACCACCAACACCTGCTCCGATGTCAGGGCGTGATCGGCTGACGCCATCTTCAGGTGCTCGCTATCAGCGCCTTACGCGCTTTGCTCGGCTTCTTTCCGGGCTTTCTTGACCAGCGCCTTAACGCGCTCGGAGGGCTGAGCACCCTTGGCGACCCAGGCGTCAACCTTGGCCAGGTCAATGCGCAGCGGGATCTCGCCGCCACGGGCGATCGGGTTGTAGAAGCCCAGACGTTCGATGAAACGGCCATCGCGGGAAGTGCGGCTATCGGCCACGGCGATGTGATAGAAGGGACGTTTCTTGGCGCCACTGCGGGCGAGACGAATAACTACCATAATTCAATTACCTTATTTCAATCCGGTTTCCCGGCCCGCGGCGCCCGCCGCCGGCCATCGTATCCGCTTGAAAACCCGCCCGGCNCCATGAAACGGGCCCGGTCGGGTCGCGAAGGGTGCGGATTGTACGCCCATCCGCGGCCGAGATAAAGCCCTAGCGGCCGCCTCCCATGGGGGGCAGACCACCGCCGCCACCGCCCATGGGCGGCATGCCACCGCCGCCGCCCATGCCGCCCGGGGGCATGCCGCCGCCGGGACCGCCGGAGCCGCCGCCCATCATGCCTTCCATGCCGCGCATCATGTTCTTCATGCCGCCCTTGCCGCGCATCTTCTTCATCATCTTCGCCATCATTTTCTGCTGCTTCATGAGGCGGTTGAGGTCCTGGATCTCCAGGCCGGCGCCGGCGGCGATGCGCTTCTTGCGCGAGCCCTTGATCACGTCCGGGTTGCGGCGCTCCTTGGGGGTCATGGAGTCGATCAGGGCTTCCATGTGCTTCATCTGTTTCATGGAGGCCGGGTTCTGGGCCGCCTCCATCATGCCGCCCATGCCGGGCAGCTTGTCGAGCAGGCTGGCCATGCCGCCCATGTTGCGCATCTGCTGGAACTGGTCCTTCAGATCCTCGAAGTCCATCGCCCGGCCTTTCTTGAACTTCTTGGCGATCTTGTCGGCTTTCTTCTTGTCCAGGGTGCGCTCGGCCTGCTCCACCAGCGACAGCACGTCGCCCATGCCGAGAATCCGGCTGGCGATCCGGTCCGGGTGGAAGGGCTCCAGGGCGTCGGTTTTCTCGCCCATGCCGATGAATTTGATCGGCTTTCCGGTGAGGTGGCGCACGGACAGCGCCGCGCCGCCCCGGGAGTCGCCGTCCGCCTTGGTGAGGATCACACCGGTGAGCGGCAGCGCCTCATTAAAGGCCTGGGCGGTGTTGGCGGCGTCCTGGCCGGTCATGGCGTCGACCACGAACAGGGTTTCCGCCGGGCTGATGGCGCCGTGCAGACGGCTGATCTCGCCCATCATCTGCTCGTCCACATGCAGGCGACCGGCGGTATCGACGATCAGCACGTCCATATATTTGCTACGGGCCGCCGCCAGGGCGTTGTTGGCGATGTCGACCGGGTCCTGGTCGCCGGTGGAGGGGAAGAACTCCGCCTTCACTTCGCCGGCCAGGGTCTGCAGCTGGTCGATGGCCGCCGGGCGGTAGACGTCGGCGGACACCACCATCACCTTCTTCTTCTCCCGCTCCTGAAGGAAACGCGCCAGCTTGGCCACCGAGGTGGTCTTACCGGCGCCCTGCAGGCCCGCCATCATGATCACCACCGGCGGCTTGGAGGCCAGATTCAGGGCGTCGTTGGCGTCGCCCATGGTGTGCACCAGCTCGTCGTTGACGATCTTGACGAACGCCTGGCCCGGGTTAAGGCTCTTCAATACCTCCTGACCGAGGGCTTTTTCCTTGACCTGCTCCACGAACTCCTTGACCACCGGCAGGGCCACGTCGGCCTCCAGCAGCGCCTTGCGCACCTCGCGCAGGGTGTCGCGGATATTGTCTTCGGTGAGCTGCCCCTGGCCGGCCAGGCCTTTCAGCGACTGGCCCAGGCGGTCCGTGAGATTCTCGAACATGATCATCAACCTCCAGATTTCGAGCGCTCGGCGGCGCTGACCGCGCGCGCCGAGACGACAGGCCGCCGATTATAGGGCACCGATGCCCCGCCCGTCATGGCTGGCGCTTCAAAAGCACCGGGACCTGTGCCAGACTTCGGCGGCTTTTTCGGAGAAATCGCACCCTATGACTGCTGCCGAGGCCCTGGGCCTGATCGCCACTTTTTTATACGCGCTCTCGTCGCTGCTGCTGTACCGTCAGTTTCGCGGTCAGGCGGCGCCGTCACGGGCGGTGCTGATGCTGCCCGGCGGTCTGGCGGTGGCCACCCACGCCGTGGGGCTGTATTTCCTGCTGGTCACCGACCAGGGGCTGCGCCTGGGCCTGTTCCCGGTGGCCTCCTGCATGGCGGCGGTGGGCGCCGGGCTGGTGCTGGTGTCCAGCCTGTACCGGCCGTTCCAGTGGATCGGCGCGCTGGTGTTTCCGTTCGCGGCATTGATCATCCCCGCCAGCCTGTGGATCGACACCGGTTACAACGCCCACCCGCTGGAACACGGCATCGGCCTGCACGTGCTGCTGTCTATCCTCGCCTACGCGGTGCTGGTGCTGTCCGCCTGCCAGGCCCTGCTGCTGATGATCCAGGACCGCCAGCTCAAGGACGGCCATATCCGCGGGGTGATGCGCCTGTTCCCGCCCATGCAGGTGATGGAGTCGATGCTGTTCGACACCATCTGGCTGGGCCAGAGCCTGCTGACGCTGGCGATTCTGTTCGGCTTTATGTACGTGGACGACCTGTTCGCCCAGCACCTGGTGCACAAGACCGTGCTGACGCTGGTCTCCTGGGTGATTTTCGCGGTGCTGCTGGGCGGCCGCCATCTGCGCGGCTGGCGGGGCCGCACGGCGGTGCGCTTCACCCTGGCGGGCTTCGCGGTGCTGGTGGTGGCGTTCTTCGGCTCTCAGCTGGTGCTGGAAGTGATTCTCGACAGGGCCTAGGCCCTCTATGCCAGGGCCTGGACACGGTTGACAGCCCAGCGCCGACCCCAAACAATGTGCTGCCAATAAGCAACGAAACGACTTCCTCTTGGACAGTTTCTCCGACGGGTGGCTGATCACCGCCCTGATCATCCTGATTCTCGGCTCCGCCTTCTTCTCCAGCAGTGAAACCGGCATGGTGGCGATCAATCGCTATCGCCTGCGGCATCTGGCCCGCCAGGGGCACCGCGCCGCCGTGCGGGTGGAGAGCCTGCTGCGCCGCACCGACCGCCTGCTGTCGGTGATCCTGATCGGTAACAATTTCGTCAACAATTTCGCCGCCACGGTGGCGGCGATTCTGGCGATCCGCTGGCTGGGCGACAGCGGCGCGGCGGTGGCGCCGGTGGTGATCACCCTGGTGATGCTGGTGTTCGCGGAAATCACCCCGAAAACCTACGCCGCGCTCAAGCCCGAGCGCATCGCCTTCCCCGCCAGCGTGGTGCTCAAGCCCCTGCAGGTGCTGCTGGCGCCGCTGGTGTGGCTGGTCAACGGCATCAGCATGATATTCCTGAGGCTGGCCGGCGCGCAGACCCGCAACAGCGACGACGACCATCTCAGCCCCGAGGAACTGCGCACCGTGGTCAACGAGGCCGGCGGCCTGATTCCGGAAAAGCACCAGAAGATGCTGCTCAACATCCTGGATCTGGAAAGCGTCACGGTGGAGGACATCATGATCCCGCGCAACGAAATGGTGGGCGTGGACATTGATGACGACATGGACGAGATCATGTCCACCCTGCGCGCCAGCCAGCACACCCGGCTGCCGGTGTACCGCGGCGATCCCAACAACATGCTGGGCCTGCTGCATTTGCGCAAACTGAGCCGGCTGCTGCTCAAGGAAGACATCAACAAAGCGGAACTGATGCAGCACACCGTGGAGCCCTACTTCGTGCCGGAAGGCACCTCGCTGAACCGTCAGCTGATCAACTTTCAGAACGCGCGGCGGCGCATCGGTATCGTGGTGGACGAGTACGGCGACGTGCTGGGTCTGGTGACGCTGGAGGACATCCTCGAGGAGATCGTCGGCGAGTTCACCACCGACCTGGCCGCCACCAGCCAGGACATCCACCCCCAGGAGGACGGCAGCCACGTGATCGACGGCGCCACCCACCTGCGCGAAATCAACCGCTCACTGGACTGGGACCTGCCCACCGGCGGGCCGCGCACGCTCAACGGCTTGATTCTGGAATATCTGCAGGACATACCGGACGCCAACATCTCGATCCGCATCGGCGACTATCTGATCGAGATCCTGCAGGTGAAGGACAACATGGTAAAAGCCGCCAAGGTCCGCCACGCCTCCCAGGAGCCCGACGCCCCCTGAAAGCGCCCGGCAGGATTCCAGAGACCTATACCCGGTCCGCGTCCGGCGACCCCACCCAGGCAAAAATGTCCCCCTCGTGACGCTCCACCAGCCGGTAGCCCTCATCGATGGCTTCCCCGGCGCGGTGGAAGTCCATCAAGGCGAAATCCTCCAGCAGCGGGATCAGCGTGACCTCGGGCGGGTCGCCGGCCATCCGCGAGCGGGTGATGCGGTCCTGCATGATATTGACGCTGGACGCCACCACATCGAAGAAGCCCGGCGAGCCGCCGTCCTGGGAGGAAAAATAGTGGGTCATCTTCTGCCACAGGCTGCGATCTTCGTCGCTCTCGCCACCGTCCGACGGCGTCTGTCGTGACAGGTGGGCGCCCACCAGCTGGGCGTTCAGGTTCACCGCGATCACCACATCGGCGCCGAACGCCCGCGCCGCCGACACCGGCACCGGATTGACCAGACCGCCGTCCAGCATCCAGCGGCGCTGGTGCTGCAGGGGCGAGAACAGCCCGGGCAGCGCGCAGGACGCGCGGGCGGCGTCCAGCACCGGCCCCTTGCTGATCCACACTTCGCGCCCGCTTTTCATGTCCGTGGCCACGGTGACGAACCGCTTTTCCAGGTCTTCGATATTGGGGTTGCTGTGCAGCTTCTCAAAAAAGCCGAACAACTTTTCGCCTTTCACTACCCCGCCGGAAAAGGTGAAATCCATCAGCCCGAAGACGTCCTTGGTGGTCAGGGTGCGCACCCAGTCACCGAACTCCTTCAGTGCCCCACTGACGTAGGCGCCACCCACCAGCGCGCCGATGGAGGTGCCGGCCACCACGTCGATCTCAATGCCGCGCTCTTCCAGCGCCTGAATAATACCGATGTGCGCCCAGCCCCGGGCGGACCCGCTGCCCAACGCCAGCCCCACCCGGGGGCGGTTCGGCAACAGCGGCTGTTCTTTGTCGCTCACGGCTGCTCCTTCGTCACCATGCACGGCGCCGGTTCGCCGGCCATGCGCTGCTGGCAGCGGACCAGCACCTCACGGCGCTTCTCCACGGGCAGCAGGCCCCAATAGCTGATCTCGCGGCCGGTGCGGAAGCACCCCACACAGATGTCGTCCCCGTCCAGGGCGCAGATCGACACACAGGGCGACACCGGGGCTTCGGGGAATTCCGGCCGGTTATTGAAAACGCTCATCGACTTCCAGGTGCTCATCGAAATGTTTGGCGTGGGCGGCGTAGTGTTGGCTGCTCATGGTGAGCATCGCCTTGTGGCCGTCGGAGATCTCCTTGACCACCTTGGCCGGCGCGCCCATGACCAGGGAGTTGTCGGGGATTTCCATGCCCTCGGGCACCAGGGCGTGGGCGCCGATGATGCAGTTCTTGCCGATTTTCGCCTTGTTCAGCACCACCGCGTTGATACCGATCAGGCTGTTATCGCCGATGGTGCAGCCGTGCAGCATGACTTTGTGGCCGACGGTGACGCCGTTGCCGATCTTCATCGGCACGCCGGGATCCACGTGCAGCACGGAGTTTTCCTGCACGTTGGTGTTGTCACCGATCTCGATCAGGTCGTTGTCGCCGCGGATCACCGCGCCGAACCAGACGCTGCTGTTGGCGCCCAGTATCACCGAACCGATTACCGTGGCGTTGGGCGCCACCCACTGGCCTTCACCCCGCATTTCCACACGGCGGCCTTCCAGTTTATAGATCATTTTTCACCCGTCAGGTCGAAACGCACATCGGCGTCGTACACATGGTTGATCAAATCCAGGATCATAAAGGCCGTCAGCCCCCAGATCCGCTTGTCCTCGTAATAATAGCTGGGCATGCGCAGGCGGCGACCATAGAAATCGATCGGCGGCGACAGCTCCGGCTCCTCCTCCAGAAAGAAGCTCAGCGGCACCTGGAAGATGGTCTCGATCTCGCCGGGCTCGGGGGTCAGATCCACCCCGGCCCGCACCACGCCCACGAACGGGGTCACCTTCATGCCGAACCGGGACGCCAGCGGCGACAGCTGGCCGATCACCTCCACTTCACGCTGGGCCAGCCCCACCTCCTCATGGCTTTCACGCAGAGCGGTGTGCAACAGATCGCGGTCGCCGGGGTCCCGTTTACCGCCCGGAAACGCCACCTCGCCGGCGTGAGTCGGCATACCCTGGGCACGGACGGTGAGAATCAGTTCCGGATCCGGCTGGTCCACGAACGGCATCAGCACGGCCGCTTCCGGCAGGTCCACCGGTAAGTCATTGAAAGGGTAAGCCGACATGCGCTGCCGGAGTTTTTCTAGCACGGGGTACTCCCTGTCTTATTTCAAACACCAGTTTGAACAGGCGTCGCGCACCGGGCAAGGCCGGATGCGCTCTATTCACGGCGGAGCCGGTGGAAACGCCCTAATTGCCGATCCACCGCCAAGCCATTAGGCTGTCGTTTCCTCATCATGCCGGCCGGCGGCCAGGCGCCCCGATGAGGTTCCATAAGCAGGCGAGAGCATCAATGAAATATTGCAGCCATTGCGGCGAAGAGATCCTGTTCTCCATCCCCGAAGGCGACAACCGGCCCCGCTATTGGTGCAACCACTGCGGCGTGATCCACTACCAGAACCCGAAAATCGTGGTCGGCGCGATCCCGGTCTGGGAAGGCCGCTTTCTGCTCTGCAAACGTTCCATCGAACCGCGCATCGGCTACTGGACCCTGCCCGCCGGCTACATGGAAAACGGCGAGACCCTCCAGGAGGGCGCCGCCCGGGAGACCTGGGAGGAAGCCTGCGCCACCGTGGCCATCGGCGACCTGTACACGGTGTTCAACCTGCCGCACATCAACCAGGTCTACATGTTCTTCCTCAGCGAGATGGTCAACGGCGACTTCGCCGCCGGCGACGAAAGCGCCGACGCCGGGCTGTTCTCGGAGGACGAGATTCCCTGGGACGAACTCGCCTTCCCCACCATCGGCCGGACGCTGAAGTTCTTTATCCAGGACCGCGCCAACGGCGATGAGTTTCCGGTGCGGACCCAGGATATCCCGCCTTTGAAGCGCAAACCTTCGCTGGACGACTGAACTTGTGGGAGCGGGCCTGTAGGAGCGGGCTGGGCCCGCTCGCACTAAGCCCGCACCCTGGTCCGAACCTAACCAGGCAGGTCCTCGAGCCGCCACAGGTCGATGGCGGGCTCTTCGTAGGGGTGGGCGAGACGCAGAGCGCTGAGGGCGGCTTTGAGGTGGTCTTCCATGCAGATGGTTTCCACCCGGAATTCGCGCACCGTTTCGATCTCGCCCTGGCCGCCAACGTAGGGGTCACTGCCTTCCAGGGGCCGGAACTGCCCCTGGCCGGCGACCTGAAAGCTGCAGCAATCGTAGTTGCCGATGCGGCCGGCGCCGGCCTCGAAGACGGCGTTCTTCACCGCTTCGGCATGCTCTTCGGGGACGTAGAAACAAAGCTTGTAGACGGTCATCGGGCCTCCCTGGCGGACCGCCCGGGTTCAGGCGGTCTCGCGGTCGTTGTCGGCGGGCTCGGCCAGGTGCGCGTAAGCGTCGCGCAACTGATAGTTGCCCTGGGATGAGATCCACACGCCGGTGGCGGACACGGTCTGGATGTCGCCGGCGAACACCCTGGCTTCGGTGAGCAGCTTGCGGCCTTCCACTTTCGTCACGCGGGACTCGAAGCGGATCTCCGTATTCAGCGGCGTGGGCGCCATGTAGCGGATGTTGAGCGTGCCGGTCATGCCCAGGCCGGTGACGAAATCCTGACACTTGGCCATCAGCATATCCAGGGCCAGGGAGAGCACGCCACCGTGCACCTTGCCCGGCGGCCCCATGAACAGCCGCCCGAAGGTGGCGCGGCCGCGCACGGTGTCGCCGTCCAGCCACAGCTCCAGAGGCGGCGACAGCGGCGTCGCCTGGCCGGTCAGGATCTCAAAGTCGGCCATATCGAGCGCGTCCTGGCGGCTGCCCTTGCCGACGATCAGCCGGCCGAGAATATCGCGCATGCTGCGGTGGCCATGGCCTTCCAGGCGTTCACGCAGCGCCCGCGCCTGGGCGGTGTACTCCGCCAGCGCCGCCTCATCCGCGTCCAGGCGAATCAACTGCTCACTGATCGCCTTCAACTCGCTGGCCAGCTCCCGACGCCGCGCGGAAACCGCCGTCGGCTCCGGCGACTCCGCGATCAACATATCAAAATAGTTATACGTCTCGTCCGCCATACTCCCCCGCTCCAATCCCGCAAAAGCGCCCAGTCTTTTGACTTCGCTTTTCACTGTTCACTATTAACTCTTAACTATTAACTGTTAACTCTTAACTGCCTTCACCCGACCCACTTCCGGGCATTGGCAAACAACCGATACCAGGGCCCGTTCTCAAACCGACGCCAATCATCCGGGATCCAGCTGTTCTGCAGCACGCGGAACACCCGCTCCGGGTGCGGCATCATGATGGTGGCCCGGCCGTCGCGGGTGGTGAAGCCGGTGACGCCCTGCGGACTGCCGCCGGGGTTGGCGGGGTACTGCTCCGCCGGGTTGCCCAGGCTGTCCACGTAGCGCAGCGCCAGCAGCCGCTGTTCGATGTTGCGGTTGAGATCCTGGTCGCTGATTTCGGCGCGGCCCTCACCGTGGGCCACGGCGATCGGTAGGCGCGTGCCGGCCATGTCGCGCAGCAGTATGGACGGCGAGTCCTGGATTTCCACCAGCGAGGTGCGCGCCTCGAACTGCTCGCTCAGGTTGCGCACGAAGTGCGGCCAGTGCTCGGCGCCGGGGATCAGATCCTTCAGGTTGGACAGCATCTGGCAGCCGTTGCAGACCCCCAGCGAGAAGGTGTCCTCGCGGAAGAAGAAGCGGTTGAAGGCGTCGCGCAGGCCCGGGTTATAGAGAATGCTCTTGGCCCAGCCCTCGCCGGCGCCCAGCACGTCGCCGTAGGAGAAGCCGCCGCAGGCCACCAGACCTTTCATGTCGTCCAGACTCACGCGGCCGGCGAGCAGGTCGCTCATGTGCACGTCCATGGCGCTGAACCCGGCGCGGTCGAAGGCGGCGGCCATTTCCATGTGNCCGTTNACNCCCTGCTCGCGCAGGATCGCCACCTTGGGNCGGGCNCCGGTATTGATGAACGGNNTGGCCACGTCCTCGCTCATGTCGAANGTGAGGCGCACGTTCAGGCCCGGGTCGTTGGAATCGGCGATCGATTCGAACTCCTGGCGGGCGCAGTCCGGGTTNTCGCGCAGCGCCTGGATGCGGTAGCTGGTTTCCGACCACAGCCGCTGCAGCCCCCAGCGCGGNCGTTCGCGCANCACCGCGCCGCCCAGGCGCAGGCGCACCACGTCCTCGTCGTTNACGGTGCCGACNCTGTGCACNCAGCCGCCCAGNCCGGCGTCCTNGTANCGCTGGCGCACCGCCTGNACGTCGGCGGCGCGCACCTGGATCACCGCGCCGGCCTCCTCGGCNAACAGCGCCGCCACGGCNTCNGGGCCGTCNCCGGCGATGTTGTCCAGCACGATGTCCANGCCGGTGCGGCCGGCGAACGCCATCTCCGCCAGNGTGGTGAACAGGCCGCCGTCGGAGCGGTCGTGGTAGGCGAGCAGGCGCTCTTCCGCCAGCAGCCGNTGGGTNACTTCNAAGAAGGCGATCAGNTCGTCGGCGTCNTCCAGNTCCGGCGCCACATCGCCGACCTTGCCGAACACCTGGGCCAGCGCCGAGCCGGCCAGGCGGTTCTTGCCCCGGCCCAGGTCGATCAGCAGCAGCTCGCTGTCCAGGCCGGTTTTGAGCTGCGGCGTGGCGGTCAGGCCGATGTCGGTGACGTTGGCGAAGCCGGAGACGATCAGCGACAGCGGCGCCACCACGCTCTTGTCGATGCCTTTTTCTTGCCACAGGGTGCGCATGGACAGGGAGTCCTTGCCCACCGGAATGGCGATGCCCAGCTTCGGGCACAGCTCCATGCCCACCGCTTTCACGGTCTCAAACAGGGCCTGGTCCTCGCCCGGGTGGCCGGCGGCGGCCATCCAGTTGGCGGACAGGCGGATCTGGCCCAGCGAGCCGATGTGGGCGCCGGCCAGGTTGGTGAGGGTTTCCGCCACCGCCATGCGGCCGGAGGCGGCGGCGTTGACCAGCGCCACCGGGGTGCGCTCGCCCATCGCCATGGCTTCACCGGTGCGCTGGTTGTAGCCGGTGGCGGTCACCGCGCAGTCGGCCACCGGCACCTGCCAGGGGCCGACCATCTGATCACGGTGCACCAGGCCGGTCACCGACCGGTCGCCGATGGTGATCAGGAAATTCTTGGAGGCCACCGTGGGCAGGCGCATGACCCGCTCGATGGCGTCCTTAAGCTCAATGCCTTCGGTGGTGAACGGCTGGCGCTCGAAATCTTCCCGGTCGTAGCCGCGCTGCATTTTCGGCGGCTTGCCGAACAGCAGATCCATGGGCAGGTCCACCGGCGCATCGCCGAAGTGGTCGTCGGCCACCTCCAGGTGTTCCGCTTCGGTGGCCTCGCCGAGCACCGCGAACGGCGCGCGCTCGCGCTCACACAGCGCCTCGAAGCGCTCCAGGTCCTCCGGCAGCACCGCCAGCACATAGCGCTCCTGGGCTTCGTTGCACCAGATTTCCACCGGGCTCATGCCCGGTTCGGCGCTGGGGATGGCGCGCAGCGACAGTTTGGCGCCCCGGTCATGGTCGTGGACCAGCTCCGGCAGCGCGTTGGACAGGCCGCCGGCGCCCACGTCGTGGATCGACACAATCGGATTGTGCTCGCCCAGCGCCCAGCAGCGGTCGATCACTTCCTGGACGCGGCGCTCGATTTCCGGGTTATCGCGCTGCACCGAGGCGAAATCCAGCGCTTCGTCGGATTCGCCGCTGGCCATGGAACTGGCGGCGCCGCCGCCCAGGCCGATCAGCATGGCCGGGCCGCCGATCACGATGATCTTGGCGCCCGGCGGAATCGGTTTCTTGTGCACGTCGCCGTCGCGGACGTTGCCCAGCCCGCCGGCGATCATGATCGGCTTGTGGTAGCCGCGGCGTTCGTCGCCGGCCACGCCCGGCGCCTGGATTTCCAGGGTGCGGAAATAGCCGCACAGGTTGGGCCGGCCGAACTCGTTATTAAAGGCGGCGCCGCCCAGCGGACCGTCGATCATGATGTCCAGCGGCGAGGCGATGCGCCCGGGGCGGCCGTAGTCGTCTTCCCAGGGCTGGCGGAAACCGGGGATGCACAGGTTGGACACGGAAAAGCCGGTGAGGCCGGCCTTGGGCTTGCCGCCGCGGCCGGTGGCGCCCTCGTCGCGGATCTCGCCGCCGGCGCCGGTGGCCGCGCCGGGGCGCGGCGCAATGGCCGTGGGATGGTTGTGGGTCTCCACCTTCATCAGCATGTGCACCGGCTCGTTGCGGTAGCGGTACTCACACGGATAGCCGGCGTTGCCCGGGTCCGGGTAGAAGCGGTCCGCCACCGGGCCGGCCACCACCGCCGCGTTATCGCTGTAGGCGCTGAGCACGCCCTCGCTGGCGTGCTTGTAGGTGTTGCGGATCATGGCGAACAGGCTGAGGTCCTGCTCCTGGCCGTCGATGGTCCAGTCCGCGTTGAAGATCTTGTGGCGGCAGTGCTCGGAATTGGCCTGGGCGAACATCATCAGCTCCGCGTCCGAGGGGTTGCGCCCCAGGGCGGTGAAGCGCTCCGCCAAGTAGTCGATTTCATCCTCCGCCAGCGCCAGGCCCAGCTCGCCGTTGGCGGTGGCCAGCGCCTCGCGGCCGCCGCCGATCACGTCCACGCTGGTCAGCGGGCGCGGCCGGTGGTGGGTGAACAACACTTCGGCGTCGTCCAGCCGGTCGAGCACCGCTTCCACCATGCGGTCATGCAACGCGGCCGCCAGCTCGTCCCGGGCCGCCGGCCCGTTGAGCTTGAGCCGGTACTCAATGCCGCGCTCCACCCGCGCCACCTTGGCGAGGCCGGCGTTGTGGCAGATGTCGGTGGCCTTGGACGACCACGGCGACACGGTGCCCGGGCGGGGCACCACCACGAAGGTTTCACTGCCGCTCTCTTCCACGGCCGCGTCTTCCAGGCTGGGGCCGTATTCCAGCAGGCTGTCGAGCACCTGGCGCTCGCGCTCATCCAGCCCGGCGTCGCCCTCCGTTGGAGACAGCTCCACGAAGTGCACGAAACGGGCGGACAGAGCCTCTGCCTGGGGCAGAGCCTCCAGCAGTTTTTCCTTTCTAAACGCGGATAGGGCCGGGCTACCGGGGAGGATCAGCATGGGGTCGGCTTTTCCTTTACGTGCAGGGGGAGAAATAAGGATCGCAATGATAAGGGATGGCCGCCCGAATTCCTATGCGCGCGCCGCGGGGGCCGCAAAGATGCAAGCAAATATGATTGTTGGACAAAAATGATGGATTTTTGACCAGTTCCGATGGTAGATTCGCCGCGCACACGTGATGTAGGTCACAGCCGACCCGGGGGCGAGCGCCCCGATTTCCGGGTCCGGCGATGGACGGCACGGGCCGTACCGACCTGTCTGGAGTACACCCAGCAGAGGTATCAACGGATATGACAGTGCTACAACGGCTTCGCGGTTTCCTCCGCCCCGGCCGACAGCTTATCGCCCCGCTCGCGCTGCTTGGCGCGGTCGGGCTGATGGTGGCGATGCGCCCCACCCCCACCGCCCTGGAACGTGTCCAGGCGCGGGGCGAGCTGGTGGTGGCCACCCGGCCCTCACTGACCACTGTCTACCGTGACCCCAACGGCCTCACCGGCATGGAATACGAGCTGGCGCGCGGCTTTGCCGAGCGCCTGGGCGTGGAACTGCGCCTGCTGGAGGTGGACAGCACCTCCGACCTTAAGTACGCGGTGCGCCGCGGTAAGGCCGATCTGGCCGCATCCGCCCTGCTGGCCGGCCACGACGGCGACCAGGCGCTGCGCTACAGCACCCCCTACCAGAACGTGGACACCCTGGTGATGTACCGCCTGGGTGACCAGCGCCCCGCCGAGATCACCGACCTGATCGGCAAGGAGGTGCTGGTGCGCGCCGGCAGCCGCCATGCGGACATGCTGGTGGCGGCGCAGCTGGACCACCCGGAACTGAGCTTCGAGCAGGTGGAGAACGCCACCGCCGAGCAGTTGCTGGCCCTGGTCGAGCAAGGCGACGGCGACTACGCCCTGATCAACTCCAACGCCTATGCGATCCACCGCTCACTGTTTCCGGACCTGGCGTCCGGTTTCACCCTGAGCGTGGATCAGGGCCTGGCATGGGCGTTCCGCACCAACGACGACCGCAGCCTCTATCTGGCGGCGCAGCGCTTTTTGACCCAGGCCAAGGCGGACGGCACCACCACCCGGCTGGCGGACCGTTTCTACGGCCATGTGGACCAGTTCAACCTGTACGCGGCGCGCAGCTTTATCCGCCATATGGACGACCGCCTGCCCAGCTACACCGCCCAGTTCCAGGAAGCGTCCGTGGACGCCGGCTTCGACTGGCGCCTGCTGGCGGCGATGGCCTACCAGGAATCCCTGTGGGACGCCCAGGCGATCTCCCCCACCGGGGTCGAGGGCCTGATGATGCTGACCAACCGCACCGCCCGGGAAATGGGCGTCTCCGACCGCACCGACCCGGCCCAGAGCATCCGTGCCGGCGCCGCCTACCTGCGTAAGCTGCACGACCGGGTGCCGGACCGCATCCAGGAACCGGACCGCACCTGGATGGCGCTGGCCGCCTACAACATGGGTATGGGCCACCTGGAAGACGCCCGCGTGCTCACCGAGCGCCAGGGCGACAACCCGGACCTGTGGCAGGACGTGAAAACCCGCCTCACCCTGCTCGACGACCCGGCCTACGTGAACCAGCTGCGTTACGGCGCCGCCCCCGGCGGCCAGGCGGCGGTATACGTGCGCCATATCCGCCGCTACTACGACCTGCTGGTGTGGGCCAACAACTCCGACCGCCACCGCGCGAACATGGTGGCCCTGGCGGACTAGCGGCGCTGGCGGAAAAAGTCGCGCAGCAATTGCGCGGCTTGCTCCGCGCAAACGCCGCCGGTCACTTCAATGCGGTGGTTGTAGAAACCGCGTTCAGGCAAACCCAGCTGACTTTCACAGACCCCGGCCCGGGGTTCCCGGGCGCCGTACACCAGCCGCGCAATGCGGGCGTGCATCAAGGCGCCGAAGCACATGGTGCAGGGCTCAATGGTGACGTACAGGGTGGCGCCGGACAGCCGGTAATTGCCCGCCCGGGCGGCGGCGTCACGCAGGGCGTTCACTTCCGCGTGGCCGGTGGGATCATGGGCGATGATCGGCCGGTTCCAACCCTCGCCGATCACCTCGCCGTCACGCACCACCACCGCGCCCACCGGCACTTCCCCTTCCCCGGCGGCGCTTTCCGCCAGCGTCAGCGCCCGGGCCATCCAGAATTCATCGTCTTGCGCGGTCATGGTGATCTCCCTGCGTTCCAGCGGCGTATGGTACGGCGTGCGGGACGCCAGGCGCCAGACGCCGCTCCCACAAGGCACTCCGTAGCGGCTACAATCATGCCTCGACGCGCCCGCGGGCGATGCAATGATTTTCAAGGAAAGGAGCCGCCACCATGACCACTCTGGGCACCCCCAATGCGCCCGGCGCCACTCGCGTGCTGCTGCTGGGCTCCGGCGAACTGGGCAAAGAGGTCAGCATCGAGCTGATGCGGCTGGGCTGCGAAGTGATCGCCGTGGACCGCTACGCCAACGCGCCGGCCATGCAGGTGGCCCACCGCAGCCACGTGATCGACATGCTCGACGGCGCCGCGATACGGGGCGTGGTGGAACAGGAGCGGCCGCACTTCATCGTGCCGGAGATCGAGGCCATCGCCACCGACGAGCTGCTCAAGCTGGAGCAGGAAGGCGTCACCGTGGTGCCCACCGCCCGCGCCGCCAGCCTGACCATGAACCGCGAAGGCATCCGCCGGCTGGCGGCGGAAGAGCTGGGCCTGAACACGTCGCCCTACCGTTTCGCCGGCAACCGGGAGGAGTACCTGGCGGCGGTGCGTGATATCGGCCTGCCCTGTGTGGTGAAACCGGTGATGTCGTCCTCCGGCAAGGGCCAGAGCCTGGTGAAACAGGAGCAGGACATCGACGCCGCCTGGGACTACGCGCAGTCCGGCGGCCGCGCCGGCCAGGGCCGGGTGATCGTGGAAGGGTTCGTGGATTTCGAATACGAGATTACCCTGCTGACCGTGCGCCACCGGGACGGCACCTCGTTCTGCGCGCCCATCGGTCACCGCCAGGAGGACGGCGATTACCGCGAGTCCTGGCAGCCGCAGCCGATGAACGACGCCGCCCTGGTGGAGGCGGAACGGCAGGCCAAAGCGGTCACCGATGCCCTGGGCGGGCGCGGCCTGTTCGGCGTGGAGTTCTTCGTCAAAGGCGATCAGGTGTGGTTCAGTGAGGTGTCACCGCGCCCCCACGACACCGGTCTGGTGACGCTGATGTCCCAGGACCTGTCCGAGTTCGCGCTGCACGCCCGCGCCATTCTCGGCCTGCCGGTGCCGTTGATCGAACAGCGCGGCCCGTCCGCGTCGTCGGTGTTGATGGTGAAAGGCGAGTCCACCGACATGCGCTACNGCAATCTGGACGAGGCCCTGGCNCAACCGGACACCGACCTGCGCCTGTTCGGCAAACCGGAAGTCAGCGGCAGCCGCCGCCTGGGCGTCGCCGTGGCCCGCGCCGACAGCGTGGAACGCGCCCGCGTCAAAGCGAACAAAGTGATTGCCGCCATCAAGGTCGAGCTATAACGGCGTTTTCAATTCAACGGAGAGGTTTTTCATGTATCNGGATACGCACAGCAAGATCATCGGCTATCTGCTCTGGATCTTCGGCTTCATGGGCGCCCACCGTTTCTANTANGGANGGCAGATCACCGGCACCATCTGGTTCTTCACCCTGGGNCTGTTTTTNATCGGCTGGATCATCGACCTGTTTCTGATCCCCGGCATGGATGAGTCCGCGGACATCCGCTACCGCTCCGGGCCCACGGANTACAACATCACCTGGATNCTGCTGACNTTTCTNGGCNTNTTCGGCCTGCACCGGTTCTACATGGGGAAATGGATCACCGGCATCATCTACCTGCTGACGGTGGGTCTGTTCGGGCTGGGGATTCTCTATGACTACTGGACCCTGAACGGGCAGATCAGCAGCAAGAACATGATGCACGGGTCGCTTTAAAGGGGGTATGCAGGCCGGCGGGATTCCACGCGTCTCTGGAATCCCGCCGGGTGGCTCTTGCCACCCTTTCGCGGGCGAGGCCCGCTCCCACAATGTTTTCTCTCAGTTTTTCATGGCGTATTTGCCGGAGCCGAGGAAGAACAGCGCCACCGCGTTGAACAGGTAAAACGCCTGCAGCTCGACCTTCCAACCGCCGGTTTTGCTGAGCGCGAACAGTTCGTTCATGTGCGCCATCAGCAGCGCCACCAGCATGTTGCCCACGATCAATACCGCGCCGATCCGGGTGTAATAGCCGATGATGATCATCACCGGGGCGATCACTTCACCGATAAACACCCCATAGGCGAGAAAACCCGGCAGCCCATAACCCTGCAACGAACCGGAAATCCAGCCCACGCCGCTTTCCAGCTTGGCGATGCCGTGCAGCAACAACAGCAGCCCCAAGGTCAGGCGCAGAATCAATTTGCCCAAATCGGCGTTTTGCATATTCCCTCCTCGCTTTTAGAAGTCATCGTTATTGCAGCCTATTGAACGGTTTTGCCGGAGAAAAGAAAAGCAGCCGGCCCACACTTTCGCTATTCATGCACAGTCCGGTCTCAGTCCGTCGGCGCACTTTTCTTCGCGCGGCCTATTTACATGATGACCATCATCATTATATAAATGACACCCATCATCTAAAAGCGACCACCAGGCGCAAGAGGTCCAGCATGAGAGTCAGCAAGGAACAGGCCGCCGCCAACCGTGAGCAGATCGTCCATCAGGCCGCCCGTTTGTTTCGCGAACGGGGCTTCGACGGCATCGGCGTGGCCGAACTGATGAAGAACGCCGGCCTGACCCACGGCGGCTTCTACGGCCATTTCGACTCCAAGGAACAGCTGATGGCGGAAGCCTGCGAATACGCCATCGGCGTCACCGGGCGGCGTTGGCGGCGGCTGGTCAGCGACAGCGACGGGCCGTCCATGGACACCCTGGCCCGCCGCTACCTGTCCAAGCGCCACCGCGACGCCCCCGGGGACGGTTGCGTGCTGGCCGCCCTGGCCGGCGATGCCGCGCGACAAAGCCCGCCGGTGCGCGCCGCCTTCACCGGCAGCGTGAAGCGCTTTATCGACCTGCTCGGCAATGCCCTTCCCACCCGCGCCAAAGCCGCCCGCCGGCAGAAGGCGGTGGCCGCCTGCGCCGCCATGGTGGGCGCGCTGGTGCTGTCCCGGGCGGTGGACGACCCGGCGCTTTCCGAAGAATTCCTCGACGCCGTGGCCGCCCAGCTGCCCGGCACGCACTAACCCCGGATTTTTTAACTCGAACATTGGAGTAAAACCATGAGCGAAGCCGCACTGAACGGCCTGGAAACCCTGCAAATGCTGATGCGGGAGAAGCGTAACCCGGCCATCGGCGACACCCTGGATTTCACCCTGGTGGAAGTGGAAAAAGGCCGCGCCGTGTTCGAAGGCACGCCCTCGGAGAAAGTCTATAACCCGATCGGCTCGGTGCACGGCGGCTACGCCGCCGCCCTGCTGGATTCCGCCTGCGGCTGCGCGGTGCACGCCAGCCTGGACGCCGACCAGGCCTATACCACGGCGGAACTGAAAGTGGCCTACCACCGGGGCATGACCAAGGACACCGGCCCGGTGCGCGCCGAAGGCACGGTGATCACCCTGGGCCGCCGCCTCGGCTTCGCTGAAGCCCGCCTCACCGACCGCAACGGCAAGCTCTACGCCAGCGCCACCTCCACCCTGCTGATCATGCAGCGGTAACCCAACAGCCGGGAGGCATCACCATGAAAGCCGTTATCGCGGGCTACGCCCGATCCCCGTTTCACTTCGCCAACAAAGGCTTGCTCGCCCAGGTACGTCCGGACGATCTCGCCAGCCAGGTGGTCAAGGCGCTGCTCGCCCGCACCGATCTGGACCCGGCGCTGCTGGAAGATGTGATTCTCGGCTGCGCCTACCCGGAAGCGTCCCAGGGCAACAACCTGGCGCGCATCGTCGGCCTGCTCAGCGGCCTGCCCCAGGAAGTGGGCGGCATGACCGTGAACCGCTTCTGCGGCTCGTCCATGTCGGCGGTGCACATCGCCGCCGCCAACATCGAGGCCGGCCTGGGCGACGCCTTTCTGTGCGTGGGCGTGGAATCCATGACCCAGGTCCCGCAGGGCGGCTTTAATTTCTCGCCCAACCCCTGGCTCCAGGAATACACCGACGCCTATGTGTCCATGGGCCGCACCGCCGAGAACGTAGCGGAACGCTACGCTATTCCCCGCGGCGAGCAGGAACGGATGGCGTTGGAATCCCACCACAAGGCCGCCGCCGCCCGGGAGCAGGGGCGCCTGCGTGACGAGATCGTGCGCATCCAGACCGGCACCGGCGAGTGGATCACCGAGGACGGCTGCATCCGGCCCAACACCTCCCTGGAAGCCTTGGCCAAGCTGCCGCCGGCGTTCGATGAGAACGGCGTGGTCACCGCCGGCACCTCGTCGCCGCTCACCGACGGCGCCTCCGCCGTACTGGTCACCAGCGACGACTTCGCCGCCCGCCACAACCTGACCCCGAGCGCGCGCATCCGCGCCGTGGCCAGCGCCGGCTGCGACCCGGCGGTAATGGGCCTGGGCCCGATCCCCGCCACCCGCAAAGCCCTGGCGCGGGCCGGCCTGAACGCCGACGACCTGGGCGTGGTGGAGATCAACGAGGCATTCGCCTCCCAGGCGCTGGCCTGCATCGGCGACCTGCACCTGGACCCGGCCACCGTCAACCTGGACGGCGGCGGCATGGCCATCGGCCACCCGCTGGGCGCCACCGGCGCGCGCATCACCGGCAAGGCGGCCGCCCTGCTGCAGCGGGAAAAGGTGAAGTACGCCCTCGCCACCCAGTGCATCGGCGGCGGCCAGGGCGTGGCCACGATCCTGGAAGCGCTGTAAACGCGGCGCCGGCACTACGCCTGGGTGATCACCGCCCTGGCGTACACGAAAGGCGCGGTATAGGTGATACTGCGGGTCCATAACGAATAACAACGCCGGATGGCGCAAAGAAGGAGAACGCCGTGACCGCTTCCCTGATCATCACCGAAACCGACGGCCCGGTCCGCACCATTACCATCAACCGGCCGGACAAGCGCAACGCCGTGGACCGCCCCACCGCCGACGCCCTGCGCGCCGCCTTCCAGGAATTCGAGGACGACGACAGCGTAAGCGTGGCGGTGCTCACCGGCGCCGGCGGCAACTTCTGCGCCGGCGCCGACCTGGCCGCGCTCGGCGACCCGCAACGCCGCAATGAAGTGGAACCGGAAGGCACCGGCCCAGGGCCCATGGGCCCGTCGCGCATGCTACTGAATAAACCGGTGATTGCCGCGGTAGCGGGCTACGCCGTGGCCGGCGGTTTGGAGCTGTCGCTGTTCTGCGATATGCGCGTGGCGGAGACCTCCGCCGTGTTCGGCGTGTTCTGCCGGCGCTGGGGGGTGCCGCTGATCGACGGCGGCACCGTGCGCCTGCCGCGCATCGTCGGCCAGGGCCACGCCATGGACATGATCCTCACCGGCCGCCCGGTGCACGCCGACGAAGCGTTACGCATCGGCCTCGCCAACCGCGTGGTAGAAGACGGCGAAGCCCTCGACACCGCCCAGGCCCTGGCGCACAGCATCGCCGGCTTCCCGCAACGCTGCCTGCGCGCCGACCGGCTCTCCGCGTACCAGCAATGGGACCAGCCCCTGGCGGACGCGCTGGCCCGGGAAGGCGCCGGCGGCTACCCGGTCGTTTTCGAAGAAGCCATCGCCGGCGCCGAACGCTTCGCCAAAGGCGCGGGCCGGCACGGCGAGTTCGAATAACCCGCCGGGACAGCCAACCCTCAGCAGTCGCCGATGCGCTTGCCGCTCAGTTCCATGCGCATGTTCATCGGCCCCATGGGGCTTTGCATATCCCCCTTCATGGTGCCGTTCATAGTGTCGCCCTGAAGCTTGAGATCCGCCGACATCGTGTAAGGCGAACCGTCCGGCCCCGGACAGCTCAGCGTATAACGCAACCGTGACCGGCTCTGCTCCAGCCCGGACACCGTACAGTCCTTCAGCTCATCACCGCCGAACAGGTCCGGATCGGTGACGTCTTCCTGGCTCACGCAATCCTTGTTCTTCATGGTCCGGCCCGGCATGGCCTGGCCACCGGCGCTCATGGTCATGGTGGTTTCATACTCCCACTGGCCAGGGTTGATGTTGGGCGTTTCCGCCGAAACGATCACCGGCGCGGCGACCAGCAGGGACAGGGCACAAGCCTTCAACTTCCTCATGGTATTTCTCCTTTTAGTATTCGCGGCTTAGCCGACCCTAGCGCGGCCCGGCCTGGAGGCGTATCACCCAAACGGGGGAGCCCACTAAGCATTAAATATCTATCAACAAAATCAAGGCCTGAAAAAAATAGCCCACGCCTCTTTAACGGTTTACATGCCTCTCCAATACAACAAAACAAGGAGTACGGCGGTAACCAGCCCCACCACTATCCAAGCCATATTTTGCCGGTTTCTTTTATAATGATCAGGCATAGCTATAAGCCAAACACCTAATAATCCAGAAAAGAAAGAAATNAAGTAATACCCCTTTATCAGACTGCCGGACGAAATCAGCCATAAAAAGACTATAAAAGCCACTCTAATCCAGCCTCCCCATACTTTCATCAGCCCTCCTCTTTGCATGCCCATTGTGCCGAGAAAAACGAAGCAGCCACCCCGCCGGCGAAGAATGAGGCCCATAAAGCCAGATATAATGTTGTCATAATCAAAGCGATAAATGGCAGAAGCAGAAACGCAACACCGATCGTTATAAATATACCAGCGAAAAATTTAGCAATCCCGTATGAATAACCGCAATTCTTTATATCCACAAATAACGATATAGCAGTAATAACCTCATTTAAAATTCCGCCCAAAGACTTCAGCAGAGGGTTTCGCCCGAATTCGTCAAGAATACCAAGCAGCCATGAGATTACATCTTTTCCATCTGGGGTAGAGGTATTCGATCCGTTCTCGCCGCCGGCGATGAGGTAGCCGCCGGCGCCGGTTTCGGGGTCGATGACCATGTAGCCGGCGGAGGGGCGGCCGTGGAAGTTGATGGTGTCTTCGTGGGCGGTGACTTCCTTGCCGGCGCGCACGGCATTGCGGATGTCGGCTTCCACGGAACTGCTCAGGTTTAGGGCGGCCATGGCCTGGCTCAGGTTGCTCTGGGTAATGGTCCAGATTTTCTGGCCTTCCGCCGCCGCCAGCTGCAGGGCTTTTACGGCGCTGATGCCGTGGGCGGGGTTGTCCTCGGTGCTGTACATCTCTTCGGGCACCAGGTGCTCCATGGCGGACATGCGGGCGCCGTTGGCGCGGTTCAGGGCGACCCAGCGTTCCCGGTTGTTGTCCTTGTCGACCCGGATACTGCTCATATGGTCCACGTCCATGGTCAGGCCGCTTGCTTTTACGTCCCTGGGCATGCCGAACCAGTATTGCGGTTGCAGGCTGGTTTTGAACAGGCCGTAGCTGGGCGCTCTGTAGCCAACGCTGTTGGCTTGCCGTTCGCCGATCTGGTCCTGCATGTCGTTGAGGGCGAAGTAGCCGAGGATGGTGCTGTAGAGCATGTCACCCACCAGCTGTTGCTTGGTGAGGCCGGTGTAGTCCTCGGCATCCAACTTGGCCCGGGTGTCTTCCAGGCTGGTTTCGAGATCTTCGGCGGCCTGGGCGCTGATGCCTTGCAGGTCCAGGGCNAGCGCNCGGTATTCACCGGCGACCGGATTGTTCTTCGAGGTGTCCCAGCCCCGGCCCGGCTGCCAGTAGCCCATCTCCGAAATTAAGCCGGACCCCATAGTCACTTCCACGTCCGGGTTGGCGACGATGTCTTCGTCGACGGCAAGCTCAGCCTTCAGGTTGATCAGGTAGCCGGGCAGCGTGTCGGGGAGCTGGCCCGTATCCAGTTCACCCTCTTCATCCGGTTGCGGCAGATACCCTGCCAGGGTGTCTTCGTCTTCCTGCGTGGCGGGAGAGAAAGACACTGAGAGCTTTCTGCCGGCGAGCGCCACGGTGGGCTCTTCGATGGTGAACAGCTCGGTGCCTTTGTAGCCGTTGGCGTCGGCGTGCAGTTGGTACTTGAACTTCCAGCGTAGTGAATCCGACAGCTCCGGCGTGGTCAGCTGGCGAGTGATCCGCTGGTACGGCAGTGAGGGCGCCAGTTGCTCGTGGATCACTTCCTTGATGCCCTTGCTCCCTAACACTTCGCCCACGGTGGCGTCCGGGGCCTGGCTGTCGATGTAGGCTTCCAACTCCGCGCGATAGTCTTCGAGGCTGTCTTCAATGGCGCCGCCGGGCACGCCTTGCACCCAGCCTTCTTCTTCGTTGATGGTGCTTTGCTGTTCGATGGTGTCGGCCAGCGCTTGCGCATCGAAAGGCACCTCCTGGTCCAGCGCCATGCCGTCACCGTAGTCGTACTGCTTGAAGCTGGCATCCATTGGGATCCAGCTATCGCCCTGGCGATGGTCCGCGCCACGGCTCGGGTGGAAGTCCACCCAGGCTTCCACCCAGACGTGCTCCAAGCGGAAGCTGTCGACACGGCCGCCACGGGTCATGGCTGTATTCGGGATGCCGCCCTGGCCGAGCAGGTTGCCGGCCGCGCCGGGAGCACGGACGCCACCCACCCAGTTCATTACCTGGTCCGCGGGTATTTCCACGGTGCCCATGGCGTAGCGCGCCGGTATTTCAGAGGCACGCAGCAGCGCAATCAGAAGGCTGGCGGTGTCGAAAGCGTTACCGCGACGGCTTTCCAAGGTGTATTCGGCACCCTGGATGGAGCCGTAGCTGGGAACGAACTCGATGTTATTGCGCACCCACTGGTAGATCGCCACGGGCTCGTGATTCAGCTCTTCCGCCAGCGCTTCGATGGCCGGCGTGATATCCGCGTCCAGGGTGCTCGCCAGATGCTCCTCGTCGGGGGCCACCGCGCTTTCCAACAGGAGGCCGTCCATGGATGCCGATGAACTGGCGACCTGCACCCCCATATCGAACAGGGGAAGCCCGCTGCTGCGGCTTAACTCGGAGGCGCTGTTCGCGGGGGCGCGGGTCTGGTCCGGGTCCGGGGTTCGCCAGGGGAGTTTGTTCGGGTCGAAGGGGTCACGGGGCTTCTCCATGCGGAACGGCTCCAGGAAGCCGACCAGCTCCGCAGTGGCGTCGCTCTGAGCGGCGAGTGACGCTGAGCCGGTTACCGACCGCAGTTGCTCCTGCAAACGTCGATAACGCTGGCGATAGTCCGCCACCGCGCGCTCATGCCGGTCGCGAATTCGAGCACTGGCGTTGGTTTTCTCCAGCCGGGCCCCGGTTTCTTCAAAACCGGCCAACGCTTGCTGGTGCATCGCCTTCGCTTTTTCCTGCAGCCAGACAAGGCGCTCCGTAGCCAGCGCTTCGTCGCCAAGCCCCAGCGCCCGGGCAGCGCGCGCCATGATTCCGGAGTCCTCGCCGAGTCGCTCGTTGATAGTCTGTTGTTGCTCGCGCGCCTGGTCGTGAATGCCGCGCAAGACCTGCTCGAAGGTCTGATGCCGGGCTTCCCAGCGGGCCTGTTCCTGCTGCTCCTTGTGACGCTCGGTTTCGATGGCGATCGCCCAGGACGGCCAGATCACGGCGTTAAGCAGCAGAATAGTGGTTGCCAGGGCCACGGTGCGGCACAGCGCACCGGCGCGACGAATCTGTTCCATGATGGTCTCCCCCAGAGAAGGTCCTTTTCCGTATGTGGTTTTCATGGGCGAATCCCCCGAATCGCCCGGTCGAGCTCAAGCCGCAGCGCACTGGCCTCCGAATGGTGTGACGCTGCCAGGGACGAGGTGGCTTTCAGCGCAAAGCGCAACGCTTTTTCCCGTTTGCCTTGGTGTAACGCGTGTTTCGCTGAGCCCAGTGCCAGCAGGGCTTTTTTCAAAGCCAGGTCCCAGGGCCTCTGCCAGTAAGCGGCACCGACCTTTTCATGGACCTGATCGAGGTCAGGTCCATCCTGGTCCAGCTCCAGGTGAAGCTGCCTTGAAGCCTCTACCTGGTTGCCGGCCTGGTCTTCGCCTTCAAACACGGCCTCCACTCGCAGGCTCTGGTCGCTTTCGTCCGAGGCGATCCAGGCTTGCAGAACGCGGGTCTCACCGGCCGCCAGGTCAAAGCGCCATTGCCCGTCGTCACCGGTATCGGGCATCGCGTCCAGTAACGTCCCGCCGTTGTCCCAGTTCAGAGAGGCGGTGACCGCCAAGGCCGGTCCCGTGTTCTCGACGATCAGGCGCAGCGGCACCGGTTCACCGGCGATCGGGTTCAGACTGGATGGCGCGGTGTGGTCCAGGGCCCGCTCCATAAGTTCGGCCATCGCCCCTTGTTCTTCACCGCCGGCGTCCGAGGCGGTCATTTCCGCGAGCCAGTCAAAGGCCAGGAACACCGTGCGCCCTTCCCCGTATTCATTGAGCGTGACCGCTGGCGTGTTGGGCTCCGGATGCGGCCAACCGTGGTGATGACCGCCACGACGTCCTTTGTGATGCGATGACGACTTGAAGTAACCGGCCAGATTCGCCCCGTGCAGACGGGTCGCTGGGACCTGGCGCTGCAACAGCAGTGGCAGCTCACCGGCCTGGGCCAGAGCGCTGTCCAACAAGGTCACGGTGTGGGGCCGGTGCGGCTTATGGCCCGGCCCGTGACCGGGCTTCAGGCCCAGGGCCGTGGTCAGAAGCAGCGGGTGCGGCCGGTCGCCGGAAGCCTGGATGACGCCCTCGCCGCGGTTTGCCGCTTCGCGCAGGTACTTGGCGTCCCAGTGATTCAGCGGCACACGATCGGCGAGCAGTAGATACTGGTGGTGCTGACCGGCATGGAGCTGCCGCCGGAACGCCTTTGATGAATCCACCAGGGTGTGTGCGCGGCTTGCCAGGAAGGTGTCCAGACGGGCGCGCTGCTCGGCGAGCGCGGGTTGCTCCAGCTTATTGTCGCGCTGATCGTTCCTGGCGCGTTCCTCCAGCGAGACGTCCACCACCTGGAAATCGCCCAGGTTATCGCCGGGCTCCGGTGGTTTGCCGCAATGAAACTTCCGCTTTCCGGTGGTCAGAGTGTTCCGGAACCAGAGGAAGCGCGGGTAATCCACCATCACCTCAAGGCTGTGCTTGCTCTCGAAGTGTTCCGCCAGGTCCTCACCCTCGATTCGCACCTCAACGCCCTCGGCATCGAGATCGCTGATCGTCAGATCAAGGCGGCGCTCGCCGTCGTTATCCATCTCGCCGTCGAAGAAGCGCGGGGTGGCGGTTTCCAGGTCCCGAATCAGGAACGGACTTTCCAGCGCCTTGGCGTTAACCGTATCCAGCGGCCGGACCGGCTGTTCGAAATCCGCCTTCAGAGTGATACCGGTGACGGCTTCACAGGTGGAACGAACCGGATCCGCCAGCACCAGCAGTCGTGGTGCATCGGAGGCGTATAAACCGGTCTCGATCGACAGCGGCTTCTCCTTAATCTGGAACAACGCCTGATCCAGTTCCCGGACCTCGCCGTCCAGGCTTACGCTCAATGCACAGGCATGCCGGGTCAGGGTTCGTCCCGCGGTACTGAACGAATCCGTGAAGGTCACAGGTTCATCGCCACTCAGGGTGACCGAGGCGCTTTCAGTAGCCAGGGTTTCACGGTTGTCCACATCAAGTCGGGTGCGCGTCACCGTCACGGTGCGGGGATCGGCGCCTTCGGGTAACGAGACACGGTAGCGGCAGGTCTGGCTGTCGCCCTGATACACCCACTCTTGCGCCAGGGTGACTTCGCCGGATACGGCAGCCAACGGGTCCCTGACCACATCAAACGTCGCCTGATCCCGCGCCAGCGTTTCCCCGTCGGCGTTAAGCAGAGTCCCGGCTACGCTGTGGGTGCCGGGTTGCGTGTTATCCAGCGACACCGCGTCGCTGAACGGCAGCACCTGCGCCACGGCCAGGCTACTTACCGGTCGCTCCTCGTTGAGAAGCACGGCACCATCAGGGCCGCTGACCACAAGCCGATAGCGGGCATTCTGGATCAGGGTACTGGCGCTGGTATTTTCGAGCAGACTCTCCAGAGCGGCGGTCTCGTCCAGCCGGTAGGACGCCCGCTCGACACCCACGCGCACATCAGCCACCGGCACGGGCGAGTCACCGCCCTGCCGGATCACCAGGTCCGCGCTGTCGGTATCAAGCATGCGGCCATCGGTCGCGTAAAGAACAGCCACCGCGCGGTAAGGGCCGGCCACGGTAACGCCGGTGTTCCATTGATCGACCACCCGTTGTGCCTCGCCGGCGGCGAGCTCGGCGACCCCTTGTTCCGGGAAGCCGATCACGCGGACGCCGTCGCTGTCCTCGATATGCAAGGCCACCTGGTAGCCCGCCGGCAGCGCTCCGCTGTTGGTGACCAAAGCGTCCAATTCCAGCTGCTCGCCCGGCGCCAGGGTGTGGCTCGACAACATAAGCGAGACCTCGCCGAGGCGCGCGGACACGGTCTCGGAGGCGGTATTGTTGCCGGTGTTGCACTCGGAGACCTCTCCGCTGATNTGCGCGCGGACCTGTACCTCGTCATCGGACAACAGGGTCGCGTCGATATCCTCCAACACCACCGTCTGACGGGTACCGGATTCCAGGCCGCCGGTATACTCAACGTCACCGATCACCTGCCCTGCCGATGGATCGCCGTTGTAGAACGTCAACGTGACCGTTTCGGAGATATCCGCCGAGCCGGCGTTGCCCANCACGGCACTGAGGCNGACGGTTTGCCCGTTACCGTTGTCGAGGAGGGTCAGCGCNCCCACCGTAAGGTCGGCGATGCGCGTCTCTCTGGAAATCTTGCCGGCGATGCCTTCCATGTACTCTTCATAGCCATCCACCGTGAGGACGAAACCACGCTNGCCGCCCGCGGGCTGGGGGAAGACAATAGTGTTCAGCAGATTTTCGTTCGCACCGGACCCCACGCCGATCGCGTTTAGCACACTAATACCAGCCTGGCGTGCACGCTCGGAGGCAGCCACCGCACGGGACTGGTTGGATTGCCCGTCCGTGGAGACATCAATCACACGCAATGGGGCCGCCGGACTCGCGTTGGTAATCAGGTCCGAAGCACGATCGATACAGCTGTGGATGCTGGTCCCGCCGCCGCGCTTGTTGATCGCGCGGATCGCATCGCCCACTTCGGCGACGTTGTCTTCTTCAACAATGACCGGATCCAATTCCACGTAGGCGCCGCTGGCGAACTGCGTCACCGACACCCGCACACTGCCATCCCGGGGCACAATATCCGCGTCTTCGATGGCCCGCGCGGTGCCCTCGAGTTGCAGCTGGAACTCCGAACGGCTAACGCTGCCGGAGGAATCCATGCACAGCCCCAGGTCCAGATAGGGCTTCTGATTGTTCACGCACTCGCCGGCGGTGCTTTCCAGGTTATTGCTTTCGGAAAGTTCGGTGATCGATTGCTCTGAATCCAGCATCACCGAAATCGGCGCGTCCCTGAACGGCAGATCCCCCTCGATGGCCAGTTCCAGGTCCAGGGTGGTGTCCACTTCCACCGCTTCGGCGACAACCAGGCTGCCCAGTACGGGCTCGTTATCGACACTCCAGACGCCGTCGCCATCCAGATCACTGAACGCGATCACTTGGAACGGTTGGGTAAGATCGCTGTTACCCCGGTTAATCAGCGTGACGCCCAGCGTACCGCCGGCGGCGAAGGTGGCTTGATTCGAGGTCAGCGCGGCGGTATCCAGGCCCTGTACGGCAAGATCCGGAAGCAGCGCGTCGACGCCAGGATGACGCATGCGAATTTCACCCAGATCAAGCGTGCCGCCAGTGGTCATCACCAGTGGGAACGTCTTGTCCTGATAGTCATCCAGGGAGAAGCGGATTTCATAATCCGCGAGCAACAAGCCCGGCACCTCGAACGCACCGTCCTGGCCGGTGAGCCCTTCGCCGTTCACGGTGGCACTCCCCGGCGGCCCGACCTGCACCAGCACGCCTTGAAGCGGATCACCGGTGCGCACGTCCACCACACGGCCGGTCACGCTGTTCACCGCTTCGTCCCGAGGCGTGATGGCCACTTCACCCAGATCATTGATGAAGCCGGCCTCCACCGCACCGGATCCGGTCAGTGGCAGGTAGCCATCCATGCTGACTTCCAAACTCACGTCACCGCTCGGCAGCCCTGCAACCTGGAAGCCACCGTCCTGGTCGGTCAGGCTTTCTTCCTGATAGCTGTCGCCTTCCACCAGCACCCGGGCGCCTTCGATGCCGCGCCCGGTGATGGCGTCCACCACCGTGCCGGTAAAGCCGCCGGGCTGTTCGCCGCCGGGGGCGCCTTCCTCGACGAGGCGCGGAGAAAAAGTGATGTCGGCGCCCGGTGAGGCCTGCGCCACGCCGGACGCCGGCTGAAAGCCACCGGCGCTGACCGTCACCGTCAGTTCGCCGTCGTTCAGTTCGTCCAGCTGGTAGAAGCCGTCGGCGCCAGTGTTGGCACTTTTGCTGTCGTTACCGACCTGAGCCGTTACCATCGCCCCGGCGACAGGCTCACCGCCCTCTTGCGCGGTCACCGTACCGGACAGGGTCACATCACCGTCCGGCTGCGGATCCAGAGCCGGGGAAAAAATCAGTGTCTGGCCGGCCACCACCTCGGCCTGGCCCTGGGCCTGCCCGTAACCCGGCGCCGAGGCGGACACCGCAACGCTTCCGGCGGCGACCTCGTCCAGCAAATAGCGTCCATCCGCGCCGGTAATCACCGACGTGCCACCGGCCAGAGCAATGGTTGCCCCGGACAGCGGCGCGCCACTGCGGCGGTCGGTAACCTGCCCGCGTATCAGCCCGGTGGTCACCGGCTCGCCGGTGTCCGGATCGGTGGCACGCACATCCAGTCGGATCTCGCCAAGGTCACGCTTGTCACCGGTCTCCAACACGGTGTTAAGAATCAGCGTGCGATAGCCGGAGCGGGATATTTCTACGCGGTAATGGCCGCGCTGAAGATCGGTAAAACGAAAGGCGCCCGCCTGGTCGCTGCGCGCGTCGATGTCCTGTGGACCTTGCAAGGCGATCAGCGCATCGGGCAAGGGCTGGCCGCTGTCCGCGTCGACAATCGTGCCGTTCAGCACCGTGAGATCGGCCGGCGGTTGCGCCGACAAGGCCAGCGCCCGAAGCGCCAGAGCCGTGATGTAGGTGTCACTCTCAAAGTCGCCGGCGGGGTTCTGCCGGCTCGTCAGTTCCGCCACCCAGTCATCGTAAGGGGACCGGTCCACCGCTTCGTTCAGTAGCGGAATCAGTACTAGGGCCAGGCTCTCCGTGTCGGTCACGGCGCCGTTGGCAAGGCGGTTGCTTAAGAACCCACGCGCCTCGGCAAGCGCGCCGGCGATATTGAAGTCACGCCGGAACTCCCACAGCGATTGCATTACCAGGGCACTGGTCTGGACCTGGGAGCTTTCCCCGTCCAGGCCCCAGCCACCGTCTTCGTTCTGGCTATCAAGCAGAAAACCGATGGCCTGGGCCGCCGGCTCACCGGTGATGTTGTACTGCCGCAGCGCGGCGAGAGCGAACGCCGTGCTAAGCGGATCGGGCTGGTAGCCCGGGAAGGCACCGAACCCGGAACGCTCGCCCTTGCGTCGCAGCAGTCGATCACGAAGGTCGCCATCGACACCGTTGGCAGCGAGCCCCATGAACAAACGCCGCGCCAGATTTTCCGTGCTGGCGTCCGCTTCCGCGGTTTGCAGATAGGCCGGAAGGCCATCGATTAGCGCACCGCCGGACCATTCCGCCGCGCGCCACAGTGCCACCGCCTCCGAGGTGGCCTGAAAACCGATAGCCAGGCTGGCGTCTCCGGCCATGCCGCCATTGTCGGTGACCTGACTGGCCAGCCAGCTGCGGCCTTCCGCCAGACCAGCGTGCGCCGGTGATGACGCTGCTACCGCCATCAGGACGGCAAAAAGAAAAAACACAACACGAAACCGGAAGCCAGGTCCGGCAAAAGGCGTCTCCATGCCCTACCCCCAAATTGCTATTCCTTGCGCTTTTGATCCCCCACGGACCGAGAGCGGCAAACCTAGAGCCGCCAAAACTAGCAAAGCTAACCAACAAGATGCATAAGAGATCGCTTACACCGGCTGTAAGAAATCAGCCAGTCGGCAACGAAGTGTGAACTCGGTTCCAGAATGCTCTGGCAGCGGGTTACTGCACCGTCCACCACACCGGCAACAACGCCTTCACTTCGCCGCGTGCGAAACGGTCGTCGATCAGGTGCACCACGCCCCGGTCGGTTTCGGTGCGGATCACGCGGCCGGCGGCCTGCACCACTTTCTGCAGGCCGGGGTAGAGGTAGGTGTAGTCGTAGCCGTCGCCGAACAGGGCCGCCATGCGTTGTTTGAANTGNTCGTTGACCGGGTTCATTTGCGGCAGGCCGAGGGTGGCGACGAAGGCGCCGATCAGGCGGGCGCCGGGCAGGTCGATGCCTTCGGCGAAGGCGCCGCCGAGCACGGCGAAGCCGATGCCCTGGCTGTGCGCCTGGAAGCGTTCCAGGAAGGCGTCGCGGGCGGCTTCGTCCATGCGCCGGTCCTGGGCCCAGACGGTGAGGTCCGGGTGGCGCTGGCGCAGGGTGGCGAGGGCCTGGTCCAGGTAGTCGTAGCTGCTGAAGAAGGCCAGGTAGTTGCCGGGCCGCTGGCGGTACTGGTCGGCGATCAGGTCGGCGATGGGGATCAGCGAGGCCGGGCGGTCGCGGAAGCGGGTGGAGATGCGCCGCGCCACGCGCACCTGCAGCTGGTCGGCCTGGAACGGCGACGCCACTTCGCTCCAGGCAGTGTTGTCCGGCAGGCCGAGCAGGTCGGCGTAGTAACGCGGCGGGCGCAGGGTGGCGGAGAACAGCACCGTGCTGCGGGTGCTTTCAAAGCGCGGGCGCAGCAGCGCGGCGGGGACCACGTTGCGCAGACAAAGGCGGCTGGCGCGGCGGCCTTTCCGGCTTTGCTGCCAGGTGATGTCGAACAGAAACGCATCGTCGTCGAACAGTTCCGCCAACCGTAAAAAGTGCAGCGCGTCGAAATAGAAGCGGGTGAGGTCGCTGTCCAGGGCGAAGGGTTGTTCGGCGAGGTAATCGGTGATGGCGGCGGCGGTGCTTTGCAGCGTGTTCAGGAAGGCGATGGGTAGTTCCGGCTGTACCTGGTAATCGGCGTGTGGGTCCTCCGCTTCGCTGTCCCGGTTCAGGCTGTTCCATTGCCGGTGCAGTTTTTCGAAGGCTTTTTTGAGCGCCACCGGCGCTTGTTTTTTGACGGCGCGGAAAGCGCCCTGATCCAGCTCGGCGGAGTACATGCCCCGGCCCCGCTCCACCAGGTTGTGCGCTTCGTCGGCGAGCACGGCGACGCGCCATTGGTTGCTGGTGGTGAGGCCGTGCAGCAGCGCGCTGAGGTCGAAGTAGTAGTTGTAGTCGCCCACCACCAGGTCGCTCCAGCGGGCCATTTCCTGGCTCAGGTAGTAAGGGCAGACGCTGTGATCGAGGGCCAGTTCGCGCAGGCGCGTCTGGGTCAGCCGGGTTTCTTTCGCGGCGGCGGCGCGGGCGGCGGGAAGCCGGTCGTAGAAGCCTTGAGCGAGCGGGCAGGATTCGCCGTGGCAGGCTTTGTCCGGGTGTTCGCAGCTTTTATCGCGGGCCACCAGTTCCAGCGTGCGCAGGGGCGCCGGGTCCAGGGTTTCCAGCGCGTCCAGCGCCAGCTTGCGGCCCGGGGTTTTGGCGCTGAGAAAAAAGATTTTATCCAGTTTCTGCCCGGGCATGGCTTTGAGCAGCGGGAACAGGGTGCCGACGGTCTTGCCGATGCCGGTGGGCGCTTCGGTGAGCAGGCAGCGGCCGGTGCTGGCGCTTTGGTAGACCGCTTCCGCCAGCTCCCGTTGCCCGGGCCGGAAGCGTTGGTGGGGAAACGTCAAATCAGCCAGCGCGCGATCGCGGGCGTCGCGGTGGGCCAGTTCCTGGTCGGCCCAGTGGATGAATATTTCGCACTGGGTTTCGAAGAAAGCGCGCAGGTCTTCGGCGCTGTGGGTTTCGCGCAGCGGGGTTTCTTTCTGTTTAACGATATCGAAATAGACCAGCGCCAGTTCCAGTTCGTCCAAGCCGCGCTCGGCGCACAGCAGCCAGCCGTAGATTTTCGCCTGGGCCCAGTGCAAGGCGCGGTGGTTGGCGGGCATCAGGTCGAGATCACCGCGGAAGGTTTTCACCTCTTCCAGACGGTTGCGCTTGGGGTCGTAGCCGTCGGCGCGGCCGCGCACTTTCAGGTGTTTGAACTCGCCACTCAAAGCGACCTCGTTTTCGTAGCTCTCGCCCCGGCGACCGGCCACCACGGCGTGGCCGGCGATGCCTTCCTGGGCGGTGGGCGACGGCGTGAACCGCAGGTCCAGGTCGCCGGCCTTGGCGGTGAACTCGCACAGGGCGCGCACCGCCACGGTATAGGTGTTGGGGGTCCCGATGGCGTCGGTCATTGCCACGTCACCTGGCAGACCGCCACCGGCAGGTCGCGGGCGATGAAAAAATCCAGCCAGCGGCGCTGGTTGTCCTGCAGCCGGTCGCCGGGGCCTTTCACTTCCACCATCCGGTAGCGACGCTGCGCCGGCCAGAACTGGATCAGGTCCGGCAGGCCGGCGCGGTTGGCGGCGATGTCCGCCAGCAACCGTTCAAAGCACAGGGCAAGGTGATCGGCGGGCAGGCAATCCAGCGCCTGTGCCAGCAGCGCTTCGGAGAGCCGGCCCCAGTGCACGAACGGCGACAGGCGACCGGATTTTTCCCGGTAGCGGGCCAGGATCCGCGCCCGGTGCTCGCCGTCCGCCAAAGCCTGGAAGCCGGCGTCGAATTCGGCCCGGCGGCGGCAGCGAAACTCCGGGTGGTGCAAATCCGCCGGGCCGCTCTGGAACGGGTGGAAGAAGGCGCCGGGCACCGGCGCGAAGATCGCGTCCCAGAACAGCAACCCGAACAGCCCCGGAAGCAGGCTGTTTTCCACGTAATGGACCGGCGCTTCGGAGGTGGCCAGGGCCTGGGCCGCCGCCTGCTCCACACTGGCCGCCGGCGGCAGGGACAGGTGCAGCACCTGGGGCCGGGCCGGCGCCGCCGGGGTTGGCCGGGGCAGGCCCAGCTTGCGGTGCAGCCGGGGTATCAGGCGCCGCAGCTGCTGGCGCTCCGCCTCGCTTTCGAGGGCCTGATCCGCTTCCCGCGCCAGGGTCAGGGCGGCGTCGTAGTGCTCCCGGCGCTCCAAAACCCGCAGTTGCCGGCCCCGGGCGCCCGGGTGGCGGCAGTGGTGATACAGCGCGCCGGCCCGTTCCAGTTCGCCGGCCCGCTCCCACTCTCGCGCCAGCTTGAAACACAGTCGGTCCCAGCGTTCTCGGGCCCAGGGGTTCTCGGGCGCCGGCGGCAGCGCCGCTTCCACCTCCTCCAGGGCGTCGCCCGCCTCGAACCGGTCCCGGCAGGCGTTCAGGTGCAGGTAGGCGTCCACGTCCCGCCGGCTCTGAAACGGCCGCACGCCCTGGCTGAAACTCACCGGCTCGTACTGGAAGGTGCCCAGGTCACTGAGCACGAACTCGGACCAGTCCTGATAGAGATTACCGAAGAACATCAGCCGGAAGCGGTCGCACAGGGGCATCAGGGTGAGGTGGTACACCGGCGTGTCCGAAGGCGCCTGGTAAACGTCTTCGAGTTCGGACAGCGCTTCCAGCCAGTCCGCCTTGCGGGCCGAGGCCGGCACCCCGGCGGCGGCCAACGGCTCACGCAACAGGTGGCGCAGTTCCGCCTTGGTGAACAGCCGGAACAGGGTCGGCAGGTCGAGCGTCGGGGCCGGGTCCAGCCAGCCGTGATCGATCAGCGGCGCGGCGGCACTGACGGCATCGCCGATTTCCGGGTAAACCAGTTTGTCCGCTCGGAAGTGCTCGCCCTTGCGCGTCACCATGCGCACCAACAAGGCCCGCGACGGCCGGGGCAGTTCCGCGAACGCCGCCACGAAGGCGAGCTCGTCGTCGTTCAGCAGATCGCCATGGCGCGACGCCACCCAGCTCAGCACTTCCTGGAAGTGGTGCAGGTAGTAAAACGGGTCGTCCAAGGTGACGTTGGCGATCGGGGCACTGTCCATTTGGCTAGCATACCAATGGACAGTGCCCGCTCCAATCAGTCCGTTCCGGTCAGATAACGCCGTCGCGCCGCAGCTGGTCTATGGTGGCCGCGTCCAGGCCCAGCACCTGGCTCAGCACGTCGCCGGTGTGCTCGCCGAGCAGCGGCGGCGCACTGGCGTAACGCACCGGCGAACCGGACAGGCGCAGGGGGCTGCCCACCAGGGGCACGCTTTTCGTCAACGGGTGAGACAGATCGATGCGCAGCCCCCGGTGTTGCACCTGCGGGTCCTGAAATACCTGCTCGATGGTGTTCACCGGGCCGCCGGGCACGCCGGCTTCCTCAAGCAGGCGCAGCCACTCGGCGGTGGTCTTCATCACCGTGGTCTGGCGCAGGGCCGGAATCAGCGTATCACGGTTGGCCACCCGGGCGGCGTTGGTGGCGTAGCGCTCGTCGCTGGCCCACTCCGGGCGGCCGGCGACCTCGCAGAAGCGGGCGAACTGGCCGTCGTTGCCGATGGTGAGAATGATGTCGCCGTCGGCGGCGGGGAACGTCTGGTAGGGCACGATATTGGGGTGGGCGTTGCCCATGCGCCCGGGGGCGGTGCCGCTGGTGAGGAAGTTCATCGCCTGGTTGGCCAGGGTGGCCACTTGCACGTCCAGCAGGGCCATGTCGATGTGCTGGCCCTGGCCGGTTTGGTGGCGATGGTTCACCGCCGCCAGCACCGCGATGGCCGCGTACAGGCCGGTGGTGATGTCGGTGAGGGCGACGCCGGCTTTCAACGGACCGCCGCCCGGTTCGCCGTCCGGCTGGCCGGTGATGCTCATCAGGCCGCCCAGGCCCTGGATCAGAAAGTCATAGCCCGGCCGCTCCGCGTAGGGCCCGTCCTGGCCGAAGCCGGTGATCGAGCAATAGATCAGACGCGGGTTGATCGCCGCCAGGGATGCATAGTCCAGGCCATAGCGCTTGAGGCCGCCGACCTTGAAGTTCTCCAACAGCACGTCGCTTTCCGCCACCAGCTGTTTCACCAGCCGCTGGCCTTCCGGGCGGGTGATGTCGATGGTGACCGACTGCTTGTTGCGGTTGGCGCTCAGGTAGTAGGCGGATTCGGAGGTGGGCGCGCCCTGGCCGTCGTTGAGATAGGGCGGGCCCCAGGCGCGGGTGTCGTCGCCCCGGCCGGGGCGCTCGACTTTAATCACTTCGGCGCCCAGATCGCCGAGGATCTGACCGGCCCAGGGGCCGGCCAGAACCCGCGACAAATCCAGGACGCGGAGGCCATCCAGGGCGCCCCTGGCGGCGCCCGTTTGCGTCCCGGTCATTCGCCGGTGAAGGCCTGCAGGCCGGTCTGGGCGCGGCCCAGAATCAGCGCGTGCACGTCGTGGGTGCCTTCGTAGGTGTTGACCACTTCCAGGTTCACCAGGTGACGGATCACGCCGAACTCGTCGGAGATACCGTTACCGCCGAGCATGTCGCGGGCCATCCGCGCGATGTCCAGGGCCTTGCCGCAGGAGTTGCGCTTCATGATGGAGGTGATTTCCACCGCCGCGGTGCCTTCGTCCTTCATGCGGCCCAGGCGCAGGCAGCCCTGCAGGCCCAGGGTGATCTCGGTCTGCATGTCAGCCAGTTTTTTCTGGATCAGCTGGTTGGCGGCCAGCGGGCGGCCGAACTGCTTGCGGTCCAGGGTGTACTGGCGCGCCTTGTGCCAGCAGTCCTCGGCGGCGCCAAGCGCGCCCCAGGAGATGCCGTAGCGGGCGGAGTTCAGGCAGGTGAACGGACCTTTCAGGCCGGTCACTTCGGGGAACATGTTCTCTTCCGGCACGAACACATTGTCCATCACGATTTCGCCGGTGATGGAAGAGCGCAGGCCCATCTTGCCGTGGATCGCCGGGGCGGACAGGCCTTCCCAGCCTTTTTCCAGAATAAAGCCGCGGATCTTGCCGTCTTCGGTCTTGCCCCACACCACGAACACGTCGGCGATCGGGCTGTTGGTGATCCACATCTTGTTGCCGGTGAGGCTGTAGCCGCCGTCCACTTTCTTGGCGCGGGTGGCCATGCTGCCCGGGTCGGAGCCGTGGTCCGGCTCGGTCAGGCCGAAACAGCCGATCCACTCGCCGCTGGCCAGCTTGGGCAGGTACTTCTGCTTCTGCNCNTCGCTGCCGAATTCGNNGATCGGCACCATCACCAGNGANGACTGCACGCTCATCATCGAGCGGTAGCCNGANTCCACNCGCTCCACNTCNCGNGCNATCAGGCCGTAGCNNACNTAGTTCANNCCGGNGCCGCCGTACNGCTTCNGGNATNGTNGNGCCNAGCAGGCCCANNTCGCCCATNTCGCGGAAGATNNNCGNNTCGGTCTTCTCATGNCGGAANGNNTCCAGNACACGCGGCGCCAGCTTGTTCTGGGCGTATTGCTCGGCGGTCTGGCGCACCATGCGCTCGTCTTCGGTGAGTTGCTGGTCCAGCAGCAGCGGGCTGGACCAATCAAAAGATGCGTTCTGTGCCATGGAATTCGTCCTCTTCATTCCGAACCAAAGTCGGCCTGTCACGCCCCGGGGCGCCGCAAACCGGTGTCATTATTGGATTTGGGCGTCATCCTAGGGAGAACGGCGCACCGCTTTCAAACGATAAAATTGCACCAACCTGTGCTATTTTGTCACTTGTTGATACCAAGCGAGTGAATCATGCGCCGAAAAATCCCCGCCACCACCGCCCTGGTCGGCTTCGAGGCCGCCGCCCGCCACCAGAGTTTCACCAAGGCGGCGGAAGAGCTGGCCCTGACCCAGAGCGCCATCTGCCGGCAGATCGCCAACCTGGAGGACTTCCTGGGCGTGAAGCTGTTCCGGCGCACCCGGCGCGGCGTGCAGCTCACCGAGGCCGGCCGCACCTACAGCCGCCGGGTCACCGCGCGCCTGGACGATCTGGAGCGCGACACCCTGGCGGTGATGGGCCAGCACGGCCCCGGGCAGACCCTGGAACTGGCGGTGGTGCCCACCTTCGCCACCCGCTGGCTGCTGCCTCGGCTGCGCGGCTTCCACGACGCCCACCCGGGCATCATCGTGAACCTGACCAACCGCACCCGGCCGTTCCTGTTCGCGGACACCGAGTTCGACGCCGCCATCTACTTCGGCGACGGCGAGTGGCCCGGCACCCGCACCACCGCGCTGATGCACGAAGAGCCGGTGCCGGTGTGCAGCCCGCGCCTGCTCAACGCCAACGGCGTGCGCACTCCGCAGCAGCTCGCCGAGCAGACCCTGCTTCAACAGACTACGCGCCCCTACGCCTGGCGGGAATGGTTTGATTCGCTGGGCCTGCGGGTGGACCAGGACATGGCCGGCCCGCGCTACGAGCTGTTCTCAATGCTCGCCGAGGCGGCCATGCAGGACATGGGCGTGGCGCTGATTCCGCCCTTCCTGATCCGCCAGGAGCTGGAGGCCGGGCGGCTGGTTGTGCCGTTTCAGCACAGCTACCGCACCGCCAAGGCCTACCACCTGGTATTGCCGGAGCGCAAAGCGGAAGACCCCAGCCTGAGCGCGTTCAGCGACTGGCTGGTGGCGGAGGTCACCGCGTTTAAGGAGACGGCGGCGCTGTAACGGCCTCGGGCAGCGGCGCGCTGTTCAGGGTTTTCAGGAAGGCGACCAGGTCCGCCACCTGGCGGTCGGTGAGGTCGGCGATCAGGTCCAGGGTGTCTTCGCGCTTGCCCAGGGTGTTGCCGTCCGGTGGCTCCAGGTAAAACCGCACCGCCTGTTCCAGCGTGGCGAAGCGCCCGTCGTGGAAATACGGCGCGGTGCGCGCCACGTTGCGCAGGCTGGGGGTCTTGAAGGCGCCGCGCTGGCTTGCCGGCGGCGGCAGGAAACGCAGACGGTCGGCGTCGCCGTCATCGCCCGCGTAGGGCCCGGCGGCGTTGAACGGGCTCGCGGCCAGGCGCCGCAGCCCCTGCTCCCGGCCGGTGTCCCGGTGGTCCGTGACCGGCACGCCCAGGTTGTGGAACGCCTGGTTGCTGAACTCCGGGCCGCTGTGGCAGAGCGTGCATTGCGCCTCGCCGACGAACAGCTTGAGCCCGCGCCGGGCGGCGGCGGGGAAGGCGTCGTCCGGCGGCGGGTCCGGGTTGTCGGCGAGCGCGGCGGCGAAGCGATCGAACGGCGAATCATAGCGCACCAGCCGCCGCTGCCAGGCGGCCAGCGCCACGCCCAGATTGGCCATCACCCGGTTGACCGCGTCCTGGTCCGCCGCCGCCATGCGCCGCCAGGCCCGGCCTTCGGGCGAGTCNGATGCGGCCTGGGGCGAGCCGTGGGCCGGGAAACGCGCGCCCTCGGACATCGGCGGCAGGGGGCCGAAGCGGCGCCGGTAGGCGGCGCGCAAATCCTTATTTCGATACAGCGTATGCGCCAGGTTCAGACGGTCGTTATCCAGCTCCCGAGGGTTCTCAATCACCAGAAGCATTTGCGACCAGAGGCTGTCGGCGGCGCCGTCCCATTGAAACCAGGGGTTGTCCGCCACGTTGATCAGAGTCGGAGTATTGCGGTGGCCGCGCCCGGCCGCTTCCGGCAGGGCCAGGCCGTCCGTGAAGGCGCGTTCCGGCTGGTGGCAGGAGGCACAGGAAAAGCGGCCGTCCCCGGACAGCCGGCGGTCGAAGAACAGGCGCTGACCGAACTCCGCCAGCGCCGGGTCCGGAACTTCCGGCGGGGTATGGCCCGGCGGCACCGCCAGCGCCCGCACCGCGGCCCGCTCGGCGTCCGTGAACGCGGTGTCACCGGCGCCAGCGGCGGCCAGCCAGGGCACCGCCACAGCCAGCGCCGCGATCAGGGCGGCGCCTCCCAAGAGCCGGCTCATCCCCCGCAGCAGGGCAGCGTCAGCCAGGCCCGGTCTTCGCCGTCGTCACCGTCGATGGCGACCTGCAGGGTCCAGGCACCGCCCATATGGAAGTACAGCCCTTCCACGAGGATCAGGCCGTCGCGGGCGCTCACTTGCGGTTCGGACTGCATGCCGTGGGCGAAACCCTGGTCACGACCGTGGCGCATGCCCGCCTCGACGGTGACGGCGGAGGCGTCCAGGGGCGCGTCGGGGTTATCCATGCTCACCACCCGTAACCCCAGGCTGAAGTGCTCGCCCTCGGGCAGCGGCTCGGGCACCTGGCGCACTTCCACCCGGTAACGTCCCTGCTCGCTCAACACCTGGGCGGGCACGGCGCCGGCGGCGTCATCGCCTCCGGCGGCCAGTACGGAGGGCGACCAGAGGATCGCGAAGAGCAAGGTAAAAAGGGGCAGGCGGCGCGCTGTTATCATTATCGGGCTCCCGGTGATCCAAACCCGTCATCGTCGTCACGGCGGCGTGAGCCTTCCGTGAAACGCCGTGTTTACCCTGGCCGTTTTCGGCGGCCCGGGCGGCGCTTCAAGAGCGCCGCGCCGGGGCCTCCGGATCCGCTTCCCGGCGCCGCTGGGCCCGTCCCAGCAGAAAGCCGGTGCCCGCCCAGGTCAGGGCAATGCCGGCGCCGATGAACATGGCCAGCCCCGGCAGCTCGCCGAGCAGATCCAGTGCCCGCTTCACCCAGCCGCTGACCGCGTCGCCGCCGCGATAGACCACGGTGTCGATGAAGTTCTTGGCTTTGAACTTCTGCTGCGGCGGCACCACGGTGTAGAGCATCTCCCGGCCGGGGCGCACCAGCGCGTACTCGCCGGCCCGGCGCGCCACCATGATCACCACGAACACCGCGAAAGTGGGCGCCAGCGCCAGCCACAGGAAGCCGGCGGCGATCACCACCGGCACCGCCACCAGCAGCACGCCGATGCCTAGGCGCTGGGCGATGCGCCCGGTGAGGAAAACCTGGGTGAGAATGGCGAGGCCCTGGACCACGGTATCGATCAGGCCGAACACCTGGGTCTGCCGGGTGGGGTCCGGGAAGTGCTCCGCCACCAGCCGCGCCTGCTCGAAGTAGAGAAAGGTGCTGACGCTGGCCAGCAGCACCACGAACACGGCGATGCCGATCAGAAACGGGGTGCGAGCCACCTCGGCGGCGCCCTCGAAGGGGTTGCCGCCGAGCGGCACATGGCGGCTTTCCTCCTGCGACCGCGTCCCGGCCGGCAAGGGATTGCGGTCGCGCCAACGGTACAGCCATACCCCGGCGCCGGCGCTCGCCGCCAGCAACAGGGCCGCCAGCATCAGCAGGCCCACATGGCCCACCGGCGCCACCAGCAGCGCCCCCAGGCCGGGCCCGGTGAGCCCGCCCAGGCTGGCACCGCCGGCGATCATGCCGAACAGGCGCTTGGCCTGGGTGGTGGAGAACACGTCGGCGAGCACGCTCCAGGCCAGGGAAATCGCCACCAGGTTGAACACCGACAACCAGATATAAAAACTGCGCGCCGCCCAGGGGTTTTCCGGCCAGCGCAGGAAAACCGCGGCGAACAGCAGCAGGTTGGCGACGAAAAAGGCGTAGGCCCAGGGCATGATGCGCCGCCGCGCCACTCTCGAGGCCAGCCAGCCAAACAGCGGCAGCACCGCCAGCGTCGCCACGAAGGTGCCGGTGAACAGCCACTGCAGGTTGTCCACGCCGCCGGCCACGCCCATGGTCTCGCGTACCGGGCGCAGCATGAAATAGCCGGTGAACAGCAGGAAGAACATCAACAGACCGGCCAGCACCGAAGGCGCTTCCCGGCTGTGCAGATTGAACAAGCGGGCGAAGGTGCTCACGCCGCTACAGGTCCATCGCGATCAGTTCCCGGGTTTGTGCCTCGCTGAGCAGGGGCCCGTAGCCGGCCTGCAGGTTGTCCCTTTGATGCTTGGGTTTGCTGGTGGCGGGGATCACCGAGGTCACCGCCGGGTGGCTGATGGCGAACTTGAGGAACATCTGCGCCCAGGATTCCACCCCTACTTCCGGCGCCCAGCCGGGCAGCGGCTTGTCCTTCACCCGGCCAAACAGCTTGCCGTCGTCAAAGGCGCGGTTGATCAGCACCGCCACACCCTTGTCACGGGCCAGCGGCAGGACGGTTTCCGCCGCCGCCGGCGCGTTGATGGAGTAGTGGATCTGGATAAAATCGAGCGGTTCGCTGCGAAGGATCCGCTCCATTTCGTCCAGGCCACGATCCAGGTAGTGGGTGACACCCACATACCTGGTTTTGCCCTGCTCTTTCAGCTCGCGGGCGTAAGGCAGCTGGGTTTTCCAGTCGCGCAGGTTGTGCACCTGAAGCAGTTCCACCTTGTCAGTGCGCAATGCCTTGAGGGATTCGGCCCACTGCCGCTCGGCCTCGGCGCGGCTGTCGGCGGCGATCTTGGTGGCCAGGAAGCATTGGTCCCGCCAGCCGCCCTCTTCCAGCAGCGCGCCCAGCACCTTGTCCGCGCCGCCGTAGTTGGGCGAGGTATCGAACACGGTGGCGCCGCCGTTGAAGAAGATCGCCATGACCTCCTTGAGGCGCTGGTACTTCTCCGAGCCGATCTCGGCCACGAAGCTGCCGGAGGTGCCGGCGCCGACCACCGGAATTTGTTCGCCGCTGGCCGGGATGGCGCGGGTGCGCAGGCTTTCGCCAGCGGGCAGCGCGCCCTTGCCGTCCGCCGCCAGTGCCGCGCGGTGCACGCCCAGGGCCAGGCCGGCGCCGGCCCAGAGGCTGGTATTGAGGAAATCACGACGTGAAAACATGGCACTCTCCTTGTCACTCTCCAACGGCATTATTTTTGGTCAGACTAAACCACTGGACACTGGATAGGCGAAAAAGTATCCACAAAACGTGAAACCCGGATTGTCGAAACGGCGGCCGCCACGACGACTGTGAGACGACACCCTTCCGTTAACAGGAGCGAACATGAAATATCTTTGTCTGGCTTATGAAGCGGAACAGGACCTCAAGTCCCTGAGCCGCGAGGAGTGGCTGGCACTGCGCCAGGAAACCCTGGATTATGTGGCGGCGCTGCGCGAGCGCGGCGAGCTGCTCGACACCCAGGCCCTGCAAAGCCCCACCCGCGCCAGGGTCGCCCGCGTGCGCGACGGCAAAGGTTCGGTGACCGACGGTCCGTTCGCGGAAACCAAGGAGCAGATCGGCGGTTACTTCCTGATCGAAGCCCGCGACGACGAGCACGCGCTGGAGATCGCCGCCCACTGGCCGTCGGCCCGCATCGGCGCTATCGAAGTGCGGCCCATCGAGGCCGAGTTGCGCGAAGAAGGACGTTACTGAAAGGATCCCACCATGCCCCCCGCTGTACCCGATGAAATCACCGCGACCCCGGCGACCCGCCGCGAATGGCTGGGCCTGGCGGTATTGATGCTGCCCACGGTGCTGCTGGCGCTGGATATGACGGTGCTGCACCTGGCCGCGCCGCATCTCAGCGCCGACCTGCGGCCCACCAGCGATCAGTTGCTGTGGATTCTGGATATCTACGGCTTCATGATCGCCGGCTTCCTGGTGACCATGGGCACGCTGGGCGACCGCATCGGCCGCCGCAAGCTGCTGCTGGCCGGCGCCAGCGCCTTCGGGCTGGCGTCGGTGATGGCGGCGTTTTCGGAGAGCGCGGAAACCCTGATCGCGGCGCGTGCTCTGCTGGGCGTGGCCGGCGCCACGCTGATGCCGTCCACCCTGTCGCTGCTGCGCAATATGTTCCAGGTGGAGCGCGAACGCACCCTGGCGATCACCGTGTGGATGACCGGTTTTATCGTCGGCAGCGCCATCGGCCCGCTGGTGGGCGGCGCCTTGCTGGAATTCTTCTGGTGGGGCTCGGTGTTCCTGCTGGGGGTGCCGGTGATGCTGCTGTTGTTGCTATGCGGTCCCTGGTTGTTGCCGGAGTTCCGCGACGAGAACGCCGGCCGCCAGGATCTGCCCAGCGCCCTGCTGTCGGTGGCGATGGTGCTGGCGGTGATCTACGGGCTCAAGGATCTGGCCCGCAACGGCGTGCACGCGGCGTTGTTCCTGTCGATGCTGCTGGGCCTGGCCCTGGCCGTGGTGTTCACCCGGCGCCAGCGCCGTCTCAGCGAGCCGATGTTCGACCTGAGCCTGTTCCGCAGCCGCCATTTCAGCACCTCGGTGGCGGCCATGATGCTGACCATCCTGGCGCTCTCCGGCGCCTGGCTGATGGTGTTTCAGTACCTGCAGGGGGTGCTGGGGTTGTCGCCGCTGCAGGCGGGGCTGGCCATGCTGCCGCCGGCGGTGGTGCAGACGGCGGCGTCGTTACTGATTCCGGCGGCCACCCGCTACATACCGCATTCGCGGCTGGTGAGCGGCGGCCTGGTACTGGCCGCCGTGGGCCTGGCGGCGCTGATGCGGGTCAACGATATCGACGACCTGATGCTGCTGGTGGTGGGCATGACGATCATGGGCATGGGCGTGATGCCGATGATGATCCTCGGCACCGACATGGTGGTGAGCGCGGCGCCGGCCACCAAGGCGGGCGCCGCCTCGGCCACTTCGGAAACCGCCACCGAGCTGGGCATGGCCCTGGGCATCGCGGTGATCGGCAGTGTCGGCGCGGCGGTCTACCGGCGGCATATGCTGGACGCCATGCCGGCGGGGCTCAACGACGCCCAGACCCTGGCCGCCGGCGATACGCTGGGGGGCGCCATCGGCGCCGCCGCGCAACTGCCACCGGCGCTGGCCGCCCAGGTGCTGGAAGCGGCCCGCGCCGGCTTCAGCGCCGCCCTGCACACCAATTCCGCCATCGGCGCGGTGATCATCGCCGGCACCGCCCTGATGACGGCGCTGTTACTGCGGGGCCGGCCGGCGAACGGCGCCGCCCCGGCCGGCGCGGCGGAAACCTTGGAGGAGCAGCCCTAGGGCCGCCCCTTTACTCGAACTCATCGTCCTGGCTGGCGAACGCCACGAACAGGCAGCCAGCGCCCACGTTGATGGCGCCGGTGGGGCTCATGGTGGAGACCAGCAGCTGCACATCGTGCTCGCGGGCGGCGGCCTCCAGCTCGGCATAACCGGGCATGGTCGGCACGCGGGCGGCGTCGCCGGCGTAGCTGAGACAAACATGGCCGGACATCAACTTTCCGGCGCGGATCTGCTTGGCGACGTGCTCCAGCATGCGGCGCACGGACTTCTCGTAGCTGCGGTTCACCGTGGCCGGGTTTTCCTCACCGCCGTGGATGCGGATCACCGGGTGCATGGACAGCGCCGATCCCACGGTGAGCGCCACGCCGCGCATGGAATCGGAAAAGCTTTTGCGCTCGCCCTTCTTGAAACCCCGGTNGCGCACGTAGGCCAGTTTCTCCGGCACCATNTAACCGCANATGTGCGGCAGCATCTCATCGATACGCAGGCGGATCGCATTACGGTTGGCGCCCTGCTTGATCATTTTAGCCACCTCGCACACCAATACCGCGGTGCCGGAAAACAGGGTTTTACTGTCGATCACCCGCATCGAGAACGGNCCGGGCACGCCGGCGTCGGCNCGCACTTTCTGGTACTGCTTGAGAATCGAGAACGANGCCTTGGTGGCNTTATCAAAAATCAGGCTGCGCTTNCCGGATACGGTAATGCAAAACACCAAGTCATAATCGATGACCAGCTGCTCCAGAAACACCGCCTGAATCTGATCCACGGAATAAGGAATGGATTCCGCGTGGATGCCTTCCGAATCCAGCTGCTCCTGGTAGAACCGCCGCGTGGCCTGCGCGTCGCGCTTGTCGACCAGCAGTTCGTCGCCCAGGCGAATGGAGATGGGAAGAATCTGTATATTATTTTTTTCGAAATAGGATTCCGGTAAATCGCAGGTGGAATCCACGACAATACCAATGCGCATTGTTTACCCCATTAATTATGTTTATTTTTATTTCGGGCAAACTTAGCATGACAAAGGACGCGCAACCACATTGTTAATGTAATTGCGCGCCACAAATTAAAACCGGTTCTTCACGGATCCTTGCTGCCGCCCGTGCCCGCCTGGTCGGCGTCCCGGTAGGCCTTGGTGTCGATTTTCTCCAGGGCTTCGCGCACCGCCTGCTCGCTCTGCGGGCGCACCAGACGCGCCACTTCCTCGCCCTCCTGCAGGAAGATCAGTGTCGGCCATTGTTTTACCTTGAACGCGCGCCCGAGCAACCGGCCCTTGGCGTCCTCCAGTTTCAGGTGCACCACCCCGGTAAAATCGGCGAACGCCGCCTTGATCAGCGGCGCGGCGGCCTGGCAGTGGCCGCAACCGGGCTGGCCGAATTCCACCACGGTGGGCTCGCGGATGGCTTCCACCTCGTCCCGGGTGGGGTGATCGGTAGCGTACTCCGCGCTATAGGTCATGGTGCTCTCCTTGCCATTGGGCGTGTATGAACGAGTTCCAGTGTAGACACCCGGCCGGCGGCGCGGATACGGCGCGAATGCAAAATCCGGTTAGAGCTCACCGGATACGCCGTGCCAGTGCCGCGATCACCAGCGAGGCCAGCGCGCCGACCGTGGCCAGTGCCATGTCCTTCTGGGCGTCCCAGGGGTCGCCCTGGGTGCCGAGAAAGGCGGTGCTGCCGTCCCCCAGCGCCACGGCGGCGCCCCACTCAATCAGCTCATAGAGCAGCGACGAGGCCAGTATCAGGCTGAACGCGAACAGCGCCGCACCAGGCCGCCGCAGACCGCCCCACTCCCGGCACAGCTCACTCAGCGGCAACACCAACAGCACGCCGTAAAGCAGATGTAGAAAGCGGTCGTACTGGTTACGCTGCCACCCCATCACCGCGTCCGGACTGAAACCGAAGAGCGCATGCACGGTCTGGTCGTAGGGCACATGGGAATAGGTGTAGTGGGCGCCGATCTCATGCAGCGCCAGAAACGAGAACATCATCAGGTAGGCGCTGCGCGAGAACCGGAACCAGCGGCGCGTCGCCCACAGGCCGATGACGAACAGCACCGCCACGGCGTTTTCCATCGCCCAGGTCGCCGGCTCGCGGGGCGACACCGCCAGCACCGCAAACAACACCACGAACAGCGCCATCAGCACACCGAAACAACGCCGGTTGGACATCCCTTTTCCTCTTTCGCCACGACACAACGTCGAAGCCGTCTATAACGTCACAGGAGGCCTCACCATTGCAAGCGCGCCGAGCCGGCAAGGGCGCATTGACAGACTGTCGGCGCCACGCGCATTTTGGTCCGATCAGAACAACAAGATGACACCGGAGCCCCAACATGAAACCAGAGGTCCGTGCAGACCTTCACCGGCGCACCCTGGAGGCGCTCAACGGGACGCGGCCGGAAGGTCGGGCCGCCCCCGGCGAGGTGCCGGTGGACCGCTATCTGGACCGCGGCCGTGCCGACCGGGAGCGGGCCCTGATGCGGCGCCGCCCCCAGGCGGTGGCCGCCAGCAGCGAACTGCCCGCCGCTGGCGCCTGGCTGGCCCGCGACCGGCTGGGCGTGCCTTTGCTGCTGGTGCGTCAGGAGGACGGCGCCTTGCGGGCCTTCCTCAACGTATGTCGCCACCGGGGCGCCCGCCTGCTGGACGAAGGCGCCGGCCACAGCGCCCGGACCTTTGTTTGCCCTTACCACGCCTGGACCTACGCCCTGGACGGAAGCCTGAAGGGGCTGCCCCAGGCGTTCGGCTTTCCCTGCCTGAACAAGGCGGAATCCGGGCTGCGGCGCCTGGCCGTTCGGGAGCGCGGCGGCCTGGTCTGGGTAGTCGCCGACCCGGATCTCGCGGACAGCGATATCGACAGCCATCTCGATCCATTGATGGGCGAGCTGGAAGCCCTGGATCTGTCCGCGCCCGTGGCCTACGCGCCGCGCCACTATGAGGTGGCCGCCAACTGGAAACTGCTGGTGGACGGTTCCCTAGAGGCCTACCACTTCAAGGTGGCGCACCGGAATACCATCGCGCACCTGTTCACCGACAACCTCCAGATCATCGACGAAGCGGGACTCAATCGCCGGCTGTATTTGGTCAAATCCAACCTGGACCCGGCCAACCCGCCGGACGCCGACGGCTTTGAACCGCGCCGGCACGGCAACATTCTGTACTTCTTTTTTCCCAACACCACCGTGCTGGTGCAGCCCGACCACGCCCAGTTCAGCACCCTGGAGCCGCTCGGGCCGAACCGTACCCGTGTCCACGAGATCACCCTGCTGCCCGCCGCCCCGGACAGCGACAAAGCGGAGCGTTACTGGCAAGCCAACGTGGACCTGTACCGGCGCACCCTGGCCGAGGACTACAACCTGTCGGAATCGATCCAGAAGGGACTGCCGTCCGGCGCCAATCAGGTACTCACTTTCGGCACGTTTGAGTACAGCGCGCCGCGTTTTCACCGGCAATTGGAGGCGGAACTCGACGCCGCCGGCCGAGCGCCGTGAACCACCCCCTCCACCAGGGGATGCCCGCCATCGGCGAATAGCGTATAAGGGCGGCATGAAAACCCCGAAACGGATACAACCCCTGGTCGATGACGGCCTGGTGGACGAAGTGATCAGCCGGCTGATGAGCGGCAAAGAGGCGGACATCTATGTGGTCCGCTGCGGCGACCGGGTGCAGTGCGCCAAGGTGTACAAGGAGGCCGCCAAGCGCGGTTTCAAGCAGGCGGTGCATTACCAGGAAGGCCGCAAGGTGCGCAGCACGCGCCGTGCCCGGGCCATGGAAAAGGGCTCCAAGTTCGGCCGCGATCAGCAGGAAAAGGTCTGGCAGACCGCCGAGGTGGACGCCCTGCGCCGCCTGGCGGACGCCGGCGTGCGCGTGCCCCGGCCCTACGACATGCTGGAAGGCGTGCTGCTGATGGAGCTGATCACCGACGACGCCGGCGACGTGGCGCCGCGCCTGTGCGACGTGGTGCTCACCGAGGAACAGGCACTGGAAGACCACGCCCTGATGATGCACTACGTGGTGCTGATGCTGTGCGCCGGGCTGGTCCACGGCGACCTGTCCGAATTCAACGTGCTGGTGGACGCCTACGGGCCGGTGGTGATCGACCTGCCCCAGGCGGTGGACGCCGCCGCCAACAACCACGCCGAAGCCTTCCTGCTGCGCGACGTCAACAACATGACGCGCTACTACGGCCAGTACGCCCCGGCCCTGGTCGGCAGCCGCTACGGCGAGGAGATCTGGGCGCTCTACGAGGCCGGCGAACTGCACCCGGAGGTGTCACTCACGGGCGTATTCGAGGACTCCGGCGAAGCCGCCAACGTCGAGGACGTCCTGGCCGAAATCAAAGCCGCCTTTGAGGAAGAACAGGAGCGACAGGAGCGCCTGCACGACGCCCGCGACCCGGATTAGCTGGAACCTTTGTGGGAGCGGGCCCAGCCCGCGAAAGGGCGCGGAGCGCCCGGCAGGATCCCAGAGCCCTTTCTAACTGCAACACAAAGAGCGTCTCTGGAATCCTGCCGGCCGGCTTCGCCGGCCTTTCGCGGGCTGGGCCCGCTCCCACAAGCCCGCTTTCACAAGTCCGTGTCTACCGTCAGTCGTGGCCGTCGCTGAGGATGTGGTGGAGCCCGCCGCAGTCGACCATCGGGTCCTCGCAATTGACCACGGTTCTGGAGTGCGCCAGCACGTAGCTTTTGCCGGTGATGGTGTTTTCCACCACGTCGTGGTCTTCCTCCCGGCGGGTGTCGATGAACTCGCCGATAAAGCCGGAGCCGCGCAGGGAGACGGTCTCCAGCCGGTCGCCGGGTTTGATCCTGCCTTCATGGTGCATCAGCGCCAACCGCGCGGAGGTGCCGGTGCCGGTGGTGCTGCGGCAGATCACGCCGGGGTGCACATAGGTGGCGGAGCGGGAGCGGTAGAAGTGGTCGCCCACCTGCTCCACCGGGCCCATGAAGTGCAGGAACGGCAGCGGCCCCACGTCACCCAGGGTGTAGTGGGAAAAGCCGCGCTCCGCCTGGATCGCCTCGACGATGGCGCGGGCGCAGCGGGCCAGATCCGCCTCTTCGTCCAGGGTCAGATGAAAACCCAGCTCGGTGGCGTCCACCAGCGCGTAGAACCCGCCGCTGTAAGCCACGCTGTAGGTGACGTTGCCCAGCGACGGCACATGGATGGTGGCGCGGTGGGTGTCGATGTAGCTGGGCAGGCCGCCGCAGGTGATCGATTCCACCACGCCGTCGTGGACCTGGGCCTCGATGTGCACCAGCCCCGCCGGCGATTCCATCATAAAGCTTTGCCGGCCCTCTTCCTTGGGCACCAGCCCGCTTTCCAGCACCGCCGTGGCGGTGCAGATGGTGTTGGAGCCGGAGTAAATCGCATAGCCCATCACTTCCATGATGATGTAGCCGACGCTGGCGCCCGGGTGGGACGGCGGCACGATCAGATCCACCGACATTTCCGGAATGCCGTAGGGCTCCTCCAGTAAAAGCCGGCGCAGGCCGTCGGCGTCGTCGCGCAGGTACTCCATTTGCTGGCGCACGGTTTTACCGGGCAGCGGATCAATACCGCCGAGAACGATGCGACTGACATCGCCGCCGGCGTGGGTGTCCATGAGGTTCAGGCTTAACTCCTCGCGCATCAGGTTGTCTCCTTTAACGCGAAGGGTTCGCCGAAGTCCGCCCACTGGCGGTCGGGGACGATGACGATCTTGCCGAGGAAGTTGTTGCCGCGGCTGACGAAGTAATCCTCCGCGCGGTGCAGGTCGGAGAGTTTGAAAGCCGCGTGCAGCACCGGTTTGAGCTCGCCGGAACGGATCCAGCCGATCAGCTGTTCCGCCTCTTCCCGGGTGCCGTGGGAGACGCCGAACACCTGCACCTGATAGAGGTAGATGCGCGTCCACATGATTTCGCTCAGGTTGCCGCCGCTGGCGCCGGCGATGCTCAGACGCGGGTAGCTGCTGCGCGCCTTCATGTCGAAGATCATGGCGTCGATAAAACGGTCGGTCATGTCGCCGCCGACCAGATCCATCACCGCGTCCAGGGGCGCGCCGCCGGTCAGCTCGCGGACCCGGTCGGTGAAGCCGTCCATGTCGGAACGGTCGAGCACCGCTTCGGCGCCCAGCTCACGCAGGGCGCCCGCCTTGTCCGGCGTGCTCAACGCATAGGGAATCGCGCCCAGGACCCGGCACAGCTGGATCAGCGCCGTGCCGACACCGCCGCTGGCGCCGGTGACCAGCACCCGCTCCCCGGCGACGACATTGGCGGAGGTGAGCATGTGCAGGGCGGTCTGGTAGGAGCACATGCCCATGGCCGCCAGCTCCGCGTCGGCCAGGTCCGCCTTGTCCACGCTGTGGAACTGATCCGAGGGCACCGCCACGTACTCGGCGAAGCCGCCGTCGGCGCCGTGGCCGTAGTAGTCCGGCGTCAGGTTGATGTCACGGCGGTCGTCCGGGTAAAGGTTGAAATCCAGCAGGCCGCGCTCACCGAGGCGCGCCGGATCCACGCCCTCGCCGACGGCGACGACGCGTCCGGCCACGTCGGCGCCCTGAATACGGGGAAAGGTCAGCGTGGCCGAACCGCCCATCTGAAAGGACGCCACTTCATCCTTGTCCTTGGTGGGGTACAGGCCTTCACGGGCCTTACGGTCGGTGTTGTTCTTGGCGGTGGCGGTGACGCGTACCAGCACCTGGCCCGGCGCCGGCCGCGGCACCGGCACATCGTGGCGGTACACCAGTTTATCCACGCCACCGTGGCCGGTGAGCACCATGGCCGACATGGTCTCGGGAATAGCGGGCTCGGTAACCATAGGATCGCCTCCTTGCTGCGAAATGCCGCTTACCCGGTGCCTGGAGACGTGCCGGAGGATTTCAACCCCGCATACCCTGTTTGGGGTATGCGGCGGCATAGCGCCACTGGCTAGGCTTAAGTGGTTTGCTTCCTCCGTCAAAGGGTACTGTCATGATCAAATCCGTTTCCTATCTCATCACCGTGATCGCCATGCTGGCGGCGATCAGCGGCTGTGGCGGGAGTTCCTCCTCGTCCAGTGCGCCCAGCGACCCGGCGCCCCAGGCACTTACCGTTGAGGGCACGGCCAGCGCGCCCTCGGGCATGGTCGCCGCGTTACGCGACGACACCTTCACCCGTATCGTGCTGAACGCCTTGATCGAACCGGCCGCCGCCGCGATTACCGGGCTGCAGCCGGTGGACGGCGCCACCGTGGAGCTGATCCGCGTGGACAACAACGGCGATCAGGTCGGCGACGTGCTGGCCGAGACCGTGACCTCCATCAGCGGGGACTACGATCTGACACTGCCCCAGGGGGTCGATCTGGCGGGTAATCTGATCGTACGCATTACCGGCAACGGCGCGGAACTGCGCGCCCAGGTCGTTGATCAGGCCGTGGACATCAACCCGGTGTCGGAATTCGTGCTGCGCAAGTTCATCGAGCAAGGCGCGGACCTGGAACAGCTGGTCGTCACCGAAGTGGTTACTCTGAGCGGCAAGGTGGACACCTTCGATCTTACCGCCGGAAACGACCTCAGCGAAATGCTCGCCAAACTGGACCAGGAAGTGGGTGAGTTCGTCGAACAGCAAGTGGCGATCATCAATGATCAGCCCGGCGATGCCGGTGATATTGCCGGCGACTACCGCAGTTCCGCATTCGGTCTGGGGCTACACGACAGCGACAACGATGGTTTCGGCACTTTCGCCAACGACTTGTGGCTGACCGACTTCACCTTTGCCGACGGCGGCGACGGCACCGTGGCAATCACATTGGAATCGGAAGAGAGCGCCTCGTCCAATTTTTCCGGCGCCAGCGTGGACACGGCATCGCTGTTCTATGAAGCGGAGATTGAAGACGGCGAAAGCTTCACCGGAACCTTGACCGAATCCGGGATTCTCAGCATCGAAGGCGCCTTTGAAGAAGAAGTCGACGGCGACTTCGCCTTCCGTTATCCAGCCGTCATCTACAACCTGCAAAAGGCTAATAATAAAGGGCTTTTCTTCCTACTTTCCCAGGAAGCCGGCGTGCGCTATGGCACCATTGATACCAACGGCGACCAAGAGCCGGACGCCTTGAATCCGGATGACCGCAGAGGTGACGAAGTATTCCGCGCTCTGGAGATATTCGCACGCTCACCCTCGGCCATGCAGGATTCGGATCTCAACGGTGATTTCGGCCGCGTATTCATCGAGACCTATCTGGAGTCCGGCGTGATCGAAGTGCAGACCGCGACCAACGAGCTCACCTTCAACGGCGACGGTACTTTTGATTACGGCGACGCCAGTGGGCACCTGTTGGCCCTGCAAGGGAACGGCACTTTTTACCAGACCACAACCGAAACCGGCTTTACCGGTGAGCCGATCGAGATCACCGAGGACGGTGACATTGTGTCCGCCGGCACCGATGACGGTCAGCCCTCCCCCGCCGATGGTTTTATCAATGATACCTTCGATTTCCTTGCCTTCGCGGAATCCGACAACGATGAGAACTTCTCGGCCGATTTCAGCAACACCCTGATGGTGAAGCTGCCCGATAGCGCTCCGGATGTTACCGGCAAAAACTACCGTTTCATGCAATTGTCCGTAGCGCTGGACGGCGTGGGTAACGGCACCGGTGACATCGAATTGCTCAACAGCCAATTCAACAGCTTCATCAGTATGACCAGCAACACCGCCGGCACCCTGGACGGCGAAATCACTGAAATCGAGAAAGCCGGCCTGGGCGGTAACGTGGGCATCGAGAACGATGCCGTCAACACACCCCTGAGCGCGGACATTGCCGCCAACGGCGCGACCACTCTNACCATCACGGACCAGACCGGGAGCACCGTTATCGAGGGCTTCTTCAACCAGGACGCCAGTGTGGGCGTATTCACCATGCGCCGTGTACCCGACGGTGGCGACCCCAGTGAACTGGGCCTTGTGGTCTTGGTGGAGGTGGCTGACGGCGCCACAAACCCGCAGTAAGCCACTCACGGATTCACCCCCCGGACGCCGCGAGGCGTCGCCCCTGACCCCGGCTCGCCGGGGTCTTTTTCGTTGCGGTGCCGGTAAACGCTTCCTATGATCAAGCTACACGCAGACCAGACCCGGGGACTTCCGCCTTGCAGGACGACAACAACAACGACCTGATCGGGCGTATCTACGAGACCGCGCTCTCCCCCGGAGACTGGGTGGATTTGCTCGACACCCTCACCGGCTGGAGCGCCGACCCGGTCGATGCCGGCGGCGACCCGGCCGGCGGCGCGGTGGCGGTGGACCGGCTGGTCGAGCATCTGGAGCGGGCGGTGCGCAGCAGCGCCTATATGCACGCCCTGGAAGACCGCACCCACATCCTCAACACCATGTACAACCAGATGCCCTGGCCGATGCTCATGCTCGACGAGCGGATGCAGTGTCTGGAGTGCAATCCGGCCGCCAGGCAGGGGCTGCGCGAAGGCGCCGTCACCCTGCTCGACGACGGCAGCCTGAGGTTCACCGACCCGGCCCTGAAGCTGGGCGTCAAAAGGGTCACCACCCTGGCCGGCGGCCGCCGCACCCAGCTGCTCTCCTCGCAGCGGGACGCGGTCACCCTGCTGTGCATGCCGGTCCGCAAATCCGACGCCCCCGGGCGCATCGCGCGGGTGCGCACCATTGTCTGGGTGCTGGCCGGGCACAGCCTGGTGGCGCCGTCACCGGAATCGCTGAAAGCGATCTTCAACATCACCCACGCGGAAGCCCGGCTGCTGCATCTGCTGTGCAAGATCGGCAACGTCAGCCAGAGCGCGGAGCTGTTGTCGGTCAGCGTACACACGGCGCGCACCCAGCTGAAATCGATCATGGCGAAGCTCAACGCCAACAGCCAGGTGCAGCTGGTCAGCCAGGCGATGGGCCACGCCCTGGTGCAGACCGTTCAGCCGCCCGCCCTGCGCCAGACCCCCGAACGCACTCTGACCCTGGCCGACGGCCGCGTGCTGAGCTGGTTCGAGTACGGCGCCCCGGACGGCCGCCCGGTGCTCACCCTGGACAACCTGGGCGGCACCATTCCGGACCACCGCCTGTTCGAAAACTGGTACCGCGAAAAAGGGCTGCGCATGATTCTGATCGTGCGCCCCGGCTACGGCCTTTCCACCGCGCAGCCGGACATGGAATTCCGCGACTTCGGCCCGGACATCCGCGCCCTGTGCCGCCACCTGGAGATCGAGCGCCCGCCCATGGCCGCCTACTGCGGCGGCGGGCCCTACGCGCTGTGCGCCGCCGCCCAGTACCCGGACCTGTTCGAGCGCCTCGGGCTGATCGCCAGCACCGTGCCGATCGAGCATTTCGAGCTGGACAAGCTCGACCGTATCCACGCCATGTTCCTGCGCCTCTTCCGCCGGGACCCGCGCCTGTTCGTGTTGATCGGCCGGCTCGCGTTACGCGGCGTGCAGCGCGCCCCGGAAAAGTATTTCGCCAGGCTGGCCAAATCCCTGTGCGCCGACGACCAGGCGGTGCTCGGCGACCCGGACCTGCTGGCGAGGCTGATCGAACGGATGGAGCTCAGCCATTTCCAGGGCGCGCGCATCATCATCGACGAATACCTGCGCATGCAGCATCCCTGGCATGTGGACCTGAGCCGGATCACGGTGCCCATTCTCCACTGGCATGGCGAGGACGACCGCATCATTTCCATAGGCAGCGCGCGGGGGCTGGCCGCCAGCCTGCCCAACGTGACCTTCCGGAGTTTCCCCGGCCTGGGGCGTTTTATGGTGTACCGGGTCTGGAAGGCGTTTCTCACCGAACTGCTGGAGTTGCCCGGCGAGGCAGCGCCGGATGTCACCCGGCGTCTGCCCACGGCGGTCTGAGTCCGGCCCTAGGAAAGGCAATCACGGAACAGGGTGTTCAGCTGTTCCAGGGACGCGGTGGGTGGGGCGGTCTGGATGGAACAGCGCGATACCCTGGACAGCTCCTGCTCGATAAACTCATTCAAGGCCTGAATGACCGGCACGAATTCCTTTTCCTGGCTGCGCTGCTTGCGCGCCAGCAGCCGCTCGATCTGACCGTCCAGGTCGGCGTCGTCGGCCACCAGCGTGCGCAACCGCTCGAACGCCACCGGCGCCGGCGTGCGGTGGCGCTCCAACCAGCGGATCGCCAACAGCGGCCTCAGGACGTAGAAGTATTTTTTCAGCGGCACCAGCTGCGCTTTCAAATAGCCCCGGTAATTTTTGTCCGCCATGCCCAGATAGTGGTGCACGCCCTTATTCAAATCGTAGACGTCGGGCAGCAACGCCCTGGCCCGCGCCGCGAAATCCGCCTCGTCCCGGTATACGATCGGGGAATGCAGCCATTCCACGAACGACGGATTGGACTGCCAGAACAGCTTCAAGGCCTTGCGGATATCCCAGCCGCTGAGATCGATGTCGTCGACGATCTCGCACTCGATCACGTCCCGGCGCTGCTCCAGGTCCAGCGACAGGTACCATTCGCGGGGATGGGCGTAGATAAAGCGCACGTCGTAATCGCTGTTCGGTGAGGGAAAGCCCCAGGCCCGGCTGCCGGACTCCACCGCGAACAGCACGCGCACGTCGTGCGCCTCCTCCACGGCGCGGAGGCGGCGCTGAATCTCCCGCCGAACATCATCACTGATCATAAAACCGTCCTTGTCGGATCGCCGCCGTGAGCCGGAAAAACGCGACCTGGCTGGGCGGCCCCAGCTCCATATCGGCGTCGCCGATGCCACCGAAGGCGACCCGGTAGCCGTTGCGGCCCGCCACGCCCCGCGCCCACTGGCGGAACTTGTCCCGGGACCATTCAAACTTGTGGTCCGCTTCGCGGAACTGGCCCGGCGCCAGGCCGTAGAGCGGGTTGTATTCCACATTAGGCGTGGTGACGATCAGCGTCGCCGGCGCCAGGGTGCCGAACACCGCCTGCTCCACCCGGCTCAATTGCCCCGGCGGAATATGCTCGATGGTTTCGACCATGGCCGCCGCGTCGAAACCGGCCAATGCCGGGTGATGGTCCAGATAGGACGCGTTCAACAACCGCAAACGCGGCACCGGAGCGTCCAGGTCGGCGGCCAGCATGGCCCGGGCCTCCGCCAGGGCGGCGGCGCTGCTCTCCAGCCCCACCACCTCGGTGAACTGGTCATCGCCCAGCAACTCATGCAATAGCCAGCCGCCGCCGCACCCCAGGTCGAGCACCCGGCGGGCGCCACTGGCTTTGAGGTGGCGGAGCACGTAATTCAGGCGCGCCGCGTGGAGCGGCGTGGCCTGATCCATCATCGAGGTGGAGAAAGGCATAGGCCAGTCAGTCTAAAGACCGGCTGTTTCAACGGCCAGCGTCAACCGCCGGTTCATTCAAACAGCGCGTGCATATGCTCGAGCAACTCCGGGCCGCCGGGCTCGCCGTGGCCGGGAATCACCGTTTCCGCCCCAGGGTAGCGCGTCTGGGCATTGCGGATCGCCCGCGGCCAGTGGGCCAGGTCGGCGTCGGCGGTATTGCCCAGGTTGTCGGTGGCCAGTTCGCGCACCGCGCAGCCGCCGTAGAGCATCTTCTGCTCGGGCAGCCACACCATGATGTTGTCGCGGGCATGACCGCCGCCGGGGTAAAAAACTTCCACGGTGCCGAAGCCAGTGGCGCTGCCCGGGGCGTCGATGCCGCTCAAGGCGTTGGGCGGCACCGGGTTGCCCTCTTCCGCGCTCAGGCGCTGCGTCATCGGATGCGACCAGACCGGAATGCCCGCCGCTTCCAGCACCGCCACGCCGCCGGTGCGGTCGCTGTGAAAATGCGTGGACAGGGCACGGTCCACCGGCAGGCCGATCTCTTCGTCGATCCACACCAGCAGTTCTTCCGTGGCTTCGGCGCCCCAGGCGGAGTCCAGCAACACCAGGTGGTCGCCTTCCCGGACGATCAGGCCGTTGGAGGGGTAAACCACGCCATCGAAGGTATTGTAGGAGATGTGCATCCAGATGCCGGGGCGAAGCGGCTGCACTTCCAGGCCGGGGGCGCTTTGCGGAGCCTGGCTGTGAGGGCTCTGGCAGGCGGCCAGTAGCACGCCGCAAAGCAACAACAGAGAGGGAAAGAAGACGTGGCGTTTCATGCAAGGGGTCCCGCTGCGGATGGCAATAGCGGCGACCTTAACCCGGTATCCCGGCCCGCGCTATGACGGGCTCGGCATAACCGGCGATCGCCGGCCACGGCGGGTGGATCAGGCCAGGTTAAGACTCGGCCGCGCGGTGCGTCCCCGCGCCATGGCCTTGTCCACGAACGGTGACGTCATGGCACGGATCAAGGCGCTGTAGTTCACCGCGAAACGGACCTCGGTGCCCACCTGCAGGCGCCGCTTGCCGCAATCGATCAGCAGGTGGTCACCACTGGCGCCGAGTATCGCCAGGCCGTCCGGCGGCACCAGACCGCCCGGGTCCATATCCTGCTCGCCGAGGGCTAGAATCGCCCGGCTCATGTCCCCGGTATCGGTGGAGGTGACGTCGCCGCCGAAGGCGGTCTCCGCCAGCGTGCCCCAGGGCAGCGACGGCTTGGTCTTCGATTCGATTACCTCCGCCACCAGGGTGATAGCGTCGGTGTGCAGGCCGTCCACCGGCGCGCGGTGCAACGGCTCGCAGCCGAGCAGAATCGCTTCGCCCAGACGCAGATGATTGATGCGCCCGACCTTGCCCTTGCCCAGCGCCCAATTCAGATTGGCCGAATTACCGCCGGAGACAATTTCCAGGCTCACGTCCAGGGCCGCTTCCACTTCGTCGGCCAGGGTCGACAGCGCCGCCATATTGTTGGCGTCCGGCGCCATGCCGCTATGGCAGGCCAGGTTCACACCGATGCCGGTCAGTTCCAGGTTGGGCAGGCGCAGCACCTCCCGGGCGGCGCCGATCAGGTCCACCGGCAGAATGCCTTCGCGCAGATCGCCCAGCTCCACCATCAGCACGATGCCGTGGACGCGGTCGGCGTCCTGGGCGGCGGCGGACAAACGGCGCACCACCGACAGCTCGGTGTTGAAGCTGATGTCCGCCGACTTCACCACCCGCTCCGCCTGGCTGAGCATGGGCGAGCGGATCAGCATGATCGGCGCGGCGATGCGCTGGTGGCGCATGGCTTCGATGTTCTCGATGCGGGAGTCACCCAGACCGCTGACACCGGCGCGCAGCATCGCCTTGGCCACTTCCACGGCGCCCAGGGCGGCCTTGGTGACGCCGGTGACCGCGATACCGCGCTCGCCGAGATCCTCCACCAGAACGCGGGCGTTATGGGTAATTTTATCCAGGTCGATTTCCAGTCGCGGCGCGCTCATTGGCGTTCTCCGGTAAGGCGTGCGGACAGCTCCGGGAAGGCCGCCAGCACCATGGACACCAGCTCGCCGCCGGGGCGGGCCAGCGCGTCGGTGACGGGGATACCCAGATCGAGGGCGAACGCGGCGATGGCCCGGGCCACCTGGTCGTCGTCCATGTCTTCGTGGTTCAGGGTCAGACCGATCACCCGGGTATCGGAAAAGGTTTCAATCAGGTTGATTTCAGACGCCGGCTCGGGCATCGCCATGGTCTCGAAATCGCACCGGAAGGCCCGCGCCGGGGCGTGCTGCAACACCACCGCCTGGGGGCAGGCGCCGCGCAGAATAAACGAGGTGGTGGAAAACGCCGGGTGGCTCAGAGCGCCCTGCCCCTCGACGATAATCACGTCCGGGCTCTCGGCGTGGAAGGCTTCGACGATGGTGGCTTCCAGTTCGCCGGCGCAAAACTGCGAGGGCACGGAATCCAGCGCCACGCCGTAGCGGGCACCCTGGATCAGCCCGGTCTGGCCGGTGCCGACCATCACCGTCTTGAGGCCGACCCGGTTGAGCGCCGCCGCCAGCACCGTGGCGGTGGTGCGCTTGCCGATGGCGCAATCGGTGCCCAGCACCGCGATGCGCGGGCAGGTGACCTCATGGATGCGACCGCTGAACATGCGCAGGTACTTCTTCGGCCGGGGGCGGCGCACGTCGACGATATCCACCTTGTGGGTGATGCGCGCGGCGGCGAACTCCGGATCGTCGTTAAGGAACTCATGCAGGCCGTTGACGATGCTCATGCCCTCGCCCATCGCCGCCAGCACCACCTTGCGCTGCCCTTCGGAGAGCAAGCCGCTGGCCGGCGCCATGCCGAAGATCAGAAAGTCCGGCACGGTCTCCGCCTGCCGCAACGAGTCGGCCAGGTCGCGGCACACGGGAATGCCGTTCGGCACCCCATCCAGGATCGAACCGGTATCGAGACCGGCCTGATCGCTGTCGATCACCGACAACACATCGTATTTTTCCGAGTGGCGAATCAGGCCGTTGGCGGTCTTGCCGTCGATGGCGCCGAACTGGCCTTCGCAGTAGACAATCGCGGTGGCGGTGCTGCGTGACGGGGCCCGATGAGCGGAGGGGTGTGCGTGGTGAGACAGTGGATCGAGGGGAAGAGCGGACGAAGCGGGGGATAACGCGGCACGCTGGGTGCCGGGCGGAGCTTGCGCCGAATAAGGGCGGGCTCGTGGTGAAGCGGGGATAACGACGGTCATGGGAACTCCTCGGGCGGCGCAGGGCTTAGAGGGGCCATGGCGCTAGGAAGTCCCCACTAAGCGGTGGGGTGAAGCGCGGCTAGTGTAGCACGAATCGGCCCGGTGCGCCGGACAACGTCAGCGACAACGCATCACCCGCACGTTATTGCGATTGCGGCTGTAGGACGGCGGCTGTCCAAACCAGCGTTGGTAGGTTCGGGATAAATGGGCGGAATCGGTAAAGCCGGCGGCGTGGGCAACCTCGGTGATGCTGTGTTTGGAGTGCAACAGGTGAAACACGCGCTGCAGTTTTTGCCACGACTTGTAATCGCGCAACGACATTCCGAACACCTCGGTCATTAACCGGGACGCCCAGAAGTAAGACGTGCCTAACTCCCTGGCGAGATCGGTAAGGGTGAGATCGCGGCCGCTCTCCAGCAGTTGACGTATCCGTTGTTGACGCGGGTCGGGTTTGGACTCAGGCGTCAGGTGCTGAAACGGAATACGCAGCGCCTGATCATAGATTTCAGCGGCCCGCGCCGGCGCCAGGCGGCCGTGATAGAGAGCGTGCAGTGGCGCATCCAGACTCTGGAAAAAAGCACGCTCAAGCAACACCACCCGGCCGTGCGCCAGTGCCCTGAACTCGACATAAAGCGGGGAGCTTGGCGTGATATGGAAACACACCAGTGGAACCGCCCGGGCATCGAGCCCGCGCGCCAGAAAGGGGGGTATCACCGCCGCCCGGGTCAACAGTTCCTGCCCCTTAACCAAAATCTTGAACGGGGTTGGCCCGGCCGAAACAATCAGCGCCGCCGACGGCGGCCGGGTTTCCTCACTGACAATCGAAGCCCCCGTGTAGATAAACCCGGAGCAACCGACGATGTAAGCGTTATCTATAGGTGCATCCGGCACGCTACCCCGCGCCGTGCTTTCTTGTTCTTGATACTTTAAAACCATGGGATCTCTCCTGCCCTCGATGGCGCATTCGTTGAACGGCGCCAAGACACAGCTCCCCCTTTTTACCCACCCTGATCATAGCCCACCGCTTCGATGGCCCGGCTTGTACGTTTTTGCGGTGGCGCGGCAAAAACATTCAATACTTCCCCGCCCAGCCTATAACACCCTGAAGGAAGCAGTCTGAGAATAAAAAATACTTCGGGAGAACAATATATGAAAAAAAGTGACAGCGCTCACAGTCCGCGCCTGCGCGCGGGCCTGGCCGCTTCCCTGCCACTGATCCTTCTGTCACTGACCGGGTGTGGTGGCTCCTCGTCGTCGGACCCGGATCCCGCCCCGGTATCGCGCACCGGCACCTTCGGCAGCACCGCGGTGTCCGGGCTGCACTACCAAAGCGGCGACGCGGCGACACGAACCACCGACGAACGCGGCCGTTTCCTCTACACGGGCAACCAGAAGGTACTCTTTTCCATTGGTGACCTGAGCTTGGGCGAGGCGCCGGGCGCGGAGAACGTCACGGTCTTGGGCATCAGCGGCGGCGCGGCGTCGACCAACGAGCCGGACGTCACCAACAAGCTGATTCTGCTGCAGACCCTGGACGCGGACGGGGATCTGAATAACGGCATTCAGCTCACCGAACAGATTCAGGACGCGGTCTCCGCCAACGCCGGCGATCTGGATTTCGAGCAGCCCACCGCCGACTTTACCGCCGCGCTGCAAAACGTGGTGACCAGCCTGGAAAGCGCCGGCGCCTTCCCGGACACCGACCCGAGGGCACGCGCCCTCACCACCGCCGGCGACGCCCTGGAGCAGTTCGAGCGCGCCAGCAGCCCGCGCCGGGTAGTGGACACCGCCGACGGCAAGCTGAGTGGCTTCGAGGCGGACGACCATACCTGGCAGTTCCTCGGCATTCCCTACGCCCAGCCGCCGCTCGGCGACCTGAGGTGGCGCGCGCCGCAACCGGTGGCCCCGTGGGACGAGGTCCGCGATGCCACCGCCTGGAGCGACCAGGCCGCCCAGAACGCGGCCCTGGAACGCTTCGGCGAAGGCGGCATGAGCGAGGATTCGCTGTATCTGAACGTGACGGCCCCCAAGGACGCCGACGGCCTGCCGGTAATGGTGTGGTTCCACGGCGGCGGCTTCACCGCGCTGACCAGCAATACCAAGCCGTTCAATAACCCCGAAGCGGTGGCCAGCAAGGGCGTGGTGCAGGTGTCGGTAAACCACCGTCTGGGGCCGTTCGGCTACATCGCCCACCCCGGTCTCAGTGCGGAGAGCGGCTACAACGGGTCCGGCAACTACGGCCAGATGGACCTGATCGCCGCGCTCGAGTGGGTGCAGGAAAACATCGCCGCGTTCGGCGGCGACGCCGACAACGTCACCATTTTTGGTGAGTCCGGCGGCGGCCGCAAGGTGCTCTCGTTGATGGCTTCCCCAGAGGCTTCAGGCCTGTTCCATCGGGCCATCAGCCAGAGCGGCACGCTGATTCCGGATACCCGCAGCCTCGCCAACGCCGAAGCCATAGGCAGCGAGCTGCAAACCAATCTCGGCGCCGCCTCGGTAACGGAAATGCGGGAAAAAAGCTGGCAGGACGTAGTGGCCGCCGCGGCCACCCTGGTGCCCTACACCAACGTGGACAACCACTATCTGCCCTACACCGAACGCGTCGCTTTCGAGTCCGGCAACCAGAACGACGTGCCGTTCATGTTCAGCATCAACGCCAACGACACGCCGGACCCCACCAACACCGCGATCAACGTGTTCCCGTGGATGGCGCCGCTGTGCTCGGCCAATCATTACGCCACCTATTTCACCCACCAGCCCGCCGGCTGGAAAGCCCAGGGCGTCGAGGCTTACCACGCCGCCGAACTGGCCTATGTATTCAACATGCCGGAAAGCGTGATCACCCATCACCTGCTCGGCCTGGTGATCGACCCGGCCACCGGGGATTCACTGGAGATCGGCGACCTGAACGGCAACGGCGTGACCGGCTCCCAGGGCGACCCGGTGGACATCTTCGCCTCCGCCGGTTTCGACGCCACCGACCAACAGGTGATCGACCGCATGCTCACTATCTGGACCAATTTCGCCCAGACCGGGGACCCGAGTATCGACGGCGACATCGATTACCCGCTCTACGACGCGGCCACCGAAAGCTATGTGGAGATCAGCGCCGACGCCGAGATAAAGGCCGGTCTGGGCGACGTACTGAACGATTAAAGGGAGAGCACCATGACACACCCACAACGACACGGCGCCCGGCCGGCCTGGCTGGCCGCCGCCGTTACGCCCCTGCTGCTGGCGCTGGTCGCCTGCGGCGGCGACAGCGACAATGACCACGGCGGTTCAGCCGGCCCGGCCACCCGCACCGGCACCTTCGTGGACAGCCCGGTGGCCGGTCTCGACTACGCCGGCACCGACAGCGCCGCCGGGGTCACCAACGACGCCGGCCAGTTCCAATACCAGGATGGCGAAACCCTCACCTTCTCCATCGGCGACCTGCCGCTGGGCAGCGCCAAGGGCGCCCGGCAACTGACCCCGCTGACGATCACCGAGGGCGCCGACGCCGCCGAGGACGACCGCGTCAGCAACAAGCTGGTTCTGCTGCAAACGCTGGATCAGGACGGTGACCTCAACAACGGCATCCAGATCACCGAGGCCATTCGTACCCTGGTCTCGGACAACGCGGCGGGCATTGATTTCGACCAGGCCACGGACAGCTTCCGCACCAGTCTGGCATCGCTAGTGACCGAGCTGGAGAACAACGCGTTGTTCACCGACACCGACCCGCGACCGCGCCAGGTTCGTGACGCGGCCGACGCGCTGGCGCACTTCAGCCGGTCCACCGGCGCGCGTGCGGTGGTCAGCACCACCGGCGGCGAGCTGCGCGGCTTCGAAGCCGACGACAGCACCTGGCAATTCCTGGGCATCCCCTACGCCAAGCCGCCGCTGGGCGAGCTGCGCTGGCGACCGCCGGTGGCGCCGGAACCCTGGAACGGCGTGCGCGACGCGGTGGAGTGGGCGGACCAATCCGCCCAGGACCGGGCGCTGGAGAGCATCAACGAAGGCGGCATGAGCGAAGACTCGCTGTACCTTAACGTCACCGCGCCCAAGGACGCCGAAAACCTGCCGGTGATGGTCTGGTTCCACGGTGGCTCGTTCGCGATCCTGTCCGCCAATTCCGAGCAGTACAACAACCCGGACAGCCTCACCCAAAAGGGCGTGGTGCTGGTCACCGTCAACCACCGACTGGGCCCGTTCGGCTACATCGCCCACCCGGACCTCAGCGAGGAAAGCGGCTACGGCGGCTCCGGGAACTACGGCCAGATGGATCTGGTAATGGCCCTGGAATGGGTGCGGGACAACATCGCCGCCTTCGGCGGTAACGCCGATAACGTGACGATCTTCGGCCAGTCCGGCGGCGGCGGCAAAACCTACTCGCTGATGAACTCGCCGCAGGCCACCGGCCTGTTCCACAAAGCCATCGTCATGAGCGGCTTCGCCCCGCTGGACACCGACAGCGTGCCGGCGGACTCCCTGGCCGAATCGGAAGCGATCGGCAGCGCCCTGTTTGACCGGGTCGGCGTGGACTCCCTGGAAGAGGCCCGGCAACTGCCCTGGACCGCCTTCACCGACGCCGACGCGGCCAACGATATCCCGCGTCAGACCTACCGGCCCAACGCCGACTATTACTACCAGCCGAAAACCTACTATCAGAACGTGCTCGACGGCATGCCCAGCGACGTGCCGCTGATGGCCGGCGTCACCGCCGGCGACTACACCAGCCTGCGCGGTGCCATGCCGGTCTGGCTGACGCAGCGTTCCCAGGATTATCAATCCGACCAGTACGTCTACAAGTTCACCCGGGTACCGGACGGCTGGGAAGAGATGGGCCTGCAGAGCTGCCACGGCTGTGAACTGCCCTACCTGTTCAATCACCCCAGCGGGCTGGTGCAGAACTTCCTGCTCGGCCTGGTGCTGACGCCGGAAGGCACGCGACCGGCCATCGGCGACCTGAACGGCAACGGCGTGACCGGCAGCGATGGCGACCCGCAGGATATCTTCCTGTCCATGCAGTACGGCGCCGACGACGCCACCGTCAGCGAACTGATGATGACGATGTGGACCAACTTCGCGAAGACCGGCGACCCCAGCCCGTCCAGCCTGCAATGGCCGGCCTACACCGAGGCCAACGACACCTACCTGGAAGTCCGCCAGGATACGGAAGCCTCGGTGGAAACCGGCGTCGAAGCGGCCATGGGCCTGGATTAAAGACGCGCCAGGCGCTCCAGAGTGTCTGGGTACTGTTGGATAAGACGGAGCAGGATGGCGGCCTGGGCGTTCGGCCGGGCCCGGCCCTGCTCCCAGTTTTCCAGCGTACGGGGGTTGGTCCGCAGGTAAGTCGCGAACACGCCCCGCGACAGGCCCAGCTTCTCGCGCAGCGCCAACAGCTCCCGCGCATCGAAGCCGGCCACCGGCGCCCAGCGCGCGGGCTGGTCGCGCAGGGTGAGTTTCCCGTGGCGCTCGGCTTCAAGCTCCGCGAAGCCCTCTTTCAGTTCGGCAAAAAGATTCCGTTTCATAAGCCTCTCCTGGCCTCTATTTCTACCTGCAGCATCCATTTCAACGCGGTTCGTTGCTCAGCGGTCAGATCACTCGCGTCGTTTTTACCGTAGAGAGTGAACAACCAGAACTGGCCGCCACCGAGCCACCAATAATAAATAACCCGCAAGCCCCCGCGCTTACCCTTACCCCGGCGTTCATCGGCGAAGCGCAGCTTACGAAGCCCGCCTGTCCCGCGCATCAGGGCGCCCGCCTCCGGGCGCGACATCAATAGCTGCTGCAGCAACCGATAGGCGTCATCATCCAGATACCCCGCGCGATGACGGCGAAAGGGCGCCAGTTCCACGAACACAGCATCCATACTGTACGCTACCTGCGTATATATTAAAAGGGCGGCCAATCAGCCTTCAGCCCACTCTAGAGCGACTGAATCCAAAGAGATGTCGGCAACACACGGGGCGTGCTGTCAGCAATTAGCTCGCTGACAGGTAAGATTTTTGCTGCGGGTGAGCGAAGCCCCGCAGGATGATCTGGTCGTTGTGGTTGGTGTGCGGGGGGGGTCAGTCAGGCCAGGTTAAGGCCAGGCCGCGGGCCATACGTCATACCGGGCTACTCCTGGGCAACGCACAAACGATCACGGCCGCCCTGCTTGGCCTGATACAGGGCGAGGTCGACGCGTTGGAGCATCGATTCCAGGTCATCTTCCGGCTGCAGCGACGTCAGGCCCGCACTCACCGTGACCTGGATCGATTCCCTTTCCGACACCGGCATCGGGGTCCCCGCGAGACGACGGCGCAACCGGTCACCCACCACACAGCCGCCGCTGGCGTCCGTGTCCGGAAGCACTACGATAAACTCCTCCCCGCCGAGCCGGCCGCACAGATCAACCTCTCGGGTCACGCCGCCAAGTAGTTCGGAGAAGCCACGCAGCACCTGATCCCCGGCCGCGTGCCCCCAGGTATCGTTAATAGCCTTGAAATGGTCCAGATCCAGCGACATTATGGTCAGCGGCAGGCCGGACCGCAGTGAATGCGACATCTGCCAGCGCAGCGACTCCATCACCGCACGCCGATTGGCCAGGCCGGTGAGTTCGTCGGTACGGGCCAGCACCCCCAGCTGCTTTTGCATGGCACTCTGGTGTATCTCGTAACCCACGGTGTCAGCGAGCAGCTGCATCAACACCAGATCATCACGGGAAAAGGGCTCGCAGGCTCGTACCGAGGAGAAATTCAGCGTGCCGTACAACGCCCCGTTCACCTGAATAGGGCTGCCGATATACGCCTCCAGGCCGAAATCTCGGTAGCACGGATGGGTACGGATTTCACTTTCCCCGGCATGATGAAACCCCACCGGCCCATCCGCGCTCAAGACATGCACGCAATAGGTACCGCCGAGATCAAAAGTGGTACCCGGCGACAGCCCACCAGCCGGATCATGGCAATGCTCGACGCGGTAAACCTCACCCTGGATGCTGGAAAGGATCGCCAGGTCCAATCCGAAATGCCTGGCCCCCAGCGCCAGAATATCGGCCATTCTGGCGCGATGATCCCGCTTCATATCGGCGGTAATGGCATGCAAGCGCTGCAACGTGTCCACGGACTGTTCCACGGAGCGAGCTGGCCGAATCAACGCCAAGTACCCCTGTATCTCCCCTTGAGCACCGGACAAGCCGCCTGCGGACGTCTGGCCCAAAAACTGCGACCCGTCGGAACACTGGTATAAGACACGGTACGCGGAAAAACCCCGGCTCGCCGTCGTGTTGTAACGCTGCTTACCCATGTTGAGGAAGTCGGCCTGGTTCGCGTAGAAAATCTCGGTTTTCCTGCCACGCAGGTCCGCCAGCCGGTAGCCGAACAGCGTTTCCGCCGCCGCGTTGATATACACCACCCGGCGCTCCCGGTCCGCCACCACCACCGCTTCAGGGAGCGTATCAAACAGGTTGGCCAGCGAGAACGGCGACAATGCCGTCAAATCACCGGGGGCCGCGGTTCCGGCATTGTGCGGCTGACCGTCGGAATAAGGGTCAGTGTGGGACATGACCTATCTCATTGTTGGTTTCAAAGACAACCAGGAGTTTAGAGCATCCACCGCACAACACCACCCCGTAGACCAAGGCTCGGCAGTGACCAGCGCCGTTACTTCTTCAACTGGCCGCTGTCCACCAATTGCTGGAAGAATTCGTTCAAGGATTCGTCCAACGGGCGGTACTGGATGCCGAGTTGTTCACGGCTGCGGCTGTTGTCGGCGCGCCACGGCAGGTTGACGTTGCGGCTGACGAACTTGCGGGTGAGGGTTTTGTTCACCACCGGGCCGACCAGCCATACCGCCGCCTTGGGCAGGGTGCGCTTGGGGATCGGGTATTTCTTGCCGAAGCGGCGGCGCAGCACGGCGGCCATCTCCGGGAAGTCGGTGTTATGGCCGGAGAGGATATAGCGGCCATTGGCTTCGGGCAGGTAGGCGGCGCGCAGGTGCGCTTCGGCCACTTCGCGCACGTCCACCACGCCGATGCCCACATCGGGCACGCCGGGGCGCGCGGTGCCGTCGCCGAATTGACACAGAATGTCGAAGCTCTCGGAAGTGGCGTTCGGGTTGATGCCCGGCCCCACCACCAGGGACGGATTGATGGTGACCAGATCCCAGCGGTCCTGGGCATCGGCGATCTTCCAGGCCTCTTTCTCCGCCACCGTCTTGGAGTAGGCGTAGGGCTGGTGATCCAGCGACGAGCTGGTGTTCCAGTCCGCTTCGGTGAAGACGCCGCTGGCGGTGTGCTTCAGGTCCGCGTTGTCACCGTAGATCGCCGCGCAGCTGCTGGTCAGCACCACCCGTTTCACGGACGGCGTCTCGTTGACGGTTTCCAGCACGTTGCGGGTGCCCAGCTGCGCCGGTTCCACCAGCTCCTTTTGCGGATCCTTCACCGTGGTGGTGAACGGCGACGCGGTGTGAAACACCACCGAACAGCCGGCCATGGCCTCCGCGTAGGAACCGGGTGAGAGCAGGTCCGCCTTGAAGTAGCGGATGCTACCCGGCGTTTTTTCCGCGATGGCGTTCAGATACTGAAGCTTGTGGCTGTCATCCGGGTTGCGCACCGCTGCGTGCACGGTGACGCCCTCTTCCAGCAAACGCTCCACCAGACGGCCGGCCACGTAGCCGGTGGCGCCAGTGACCATCACCGGCGTGCTCGTATCGATTTGCATAGTCAGCCCCTTTACCAAGTCGGCCACCATCATGGCGCCGGCGGATGGACCTGTAACGGGCCTTTCGTGCCAAACAAGGTGGACATTAGGTTACCCGGCACGTGCGGCGGGTCGCCGGAGTAAAGAGTGAGGTCAGGTGCCGATCACTCCGCCGTCCTCTTTTGTGATCATCACGGTGGTGGAACGGGGGCGGGTCACACCATCACTGGCGGGGTAGCTGATTTTCGGGTGCTGGATATTCACCCACAGGGTGCGCTGGTCCGGCGTAAAGGTAATGCCGGTGATCTCGCAGCCGCGCGGCCCCACCAGAAAGCGGCGCACCTCCCGGCTTTGCGGGTCGGCGCACAGCAGCTGGTTGCAGCCCATGTTTTCCATCAACGGGTCCCGGTCGTCGTAGTCGGTTTCGATCCACAGCCGGCCAGCGGCGTCGAAGGCCAGCCCGTCCGGCGAAGAGAAAATATCGCCGTTGATGGTGCCGGTGAGGTGATCGGGGTGGCCGCCTTGCGCTTCCCCGGCCAGCAAAAACAAATCCCAGGTGAAGCGGGTGGCGGTGACATCCGCGCCCTGCTCGCGCCAGCGAATGATCTGGCCATGGTGATTGTCGTGGCGGGGGTTGGCGGCGTTAATCGGGTGGGCGTGACCACGCTTGTGGTTGTTGGTGAGGGTGGCGTACACCTCCCGATTATTCGGGTCCACGGCCACCCACTCCGGGCGGTCCATGGGCGTGGCGCCCAGCCGGTCGGCGGCGGCGCGGGCGTTGACCAGCACCTCGCCCTGGTCGGCGAAGCCGTTGGCCCGGGTCAGGCCGTTCTCACCGTGCACCAGCGGCAGCCAGACGCCGCGCCCGTCGCCATCGAAGCGGGCCACGTACAGGGTGCCGCTGTCGAGCAGGTGGCGGTTGTGCTCGCGGTCGCCTTCGATGTAGCGGCCCTCCGGCACGAACTTGTAGAGGTATTCGCCACGGGAGTCGTCGCCGGAGTAAAACGCCATGCTGCCATCGTCGCCCAGGGAGGCGGTGCAGCCTTCCCGGCAGAAGCGGCCGAAGGCGGTGCGTTTGATGGGCCGGGAGTCCGGGTCGAAGGGGTCGATCTCCACCACCCAGCCGAAGCGGTGCGGTTCCTGAACGTGGCCGCCGAAGGGCCGGCTGTGATCGGCGGTGGCGTCGAAGCGCGGCTCCGCCGTATTCCAGGCGTACTTGTCCGCCCGCTCCCCATCGAGGATCCCGTAACGCCGATGGGACGTCCGCCGGTCGCTGCTGTCCCGGTTGACGAAATAGTCGTGCCAGTTCTCTTCGCAGGCGAGGTAGGTACCCCAGGGCGTGTACCCCATGGAGCAGTTATTCAAGGTCCCGATCACGGTTTTGCCCGCCGGGTCGTCCACCGTCTTCATCAGATCGTGCCCGGCCAGCGGACCGCGGATTTCCATATCCGTCAGATTGCTGACGCGGCGGTTCCACCGTGAGGGGACGACCCGCTGCCACTGGCCGGCCGGGTCTTTTGCAATCTCGATCACGCTGACGCCATGGGCGGCCTGCTCCTTGCGCACCTGTTCCAGCGGCCGTTTGCCATCGACGAAGTCAAAGCCATCGCGATGCAGCGTCGGATTGACGTACTCGTGGTTGACCACCAGCAGGCCACGGCCGTTGGGATCGTCCGGGAACGGGAAGAAGTGCATGCCGTCGTTGTTCTGCCCGCCCTGCTTGAGCTGATCCTGCCAGCTGTTGCCGGCGTCCGGCCGCCAGGCGGGCGCGTCCGCCAGCACCGCGTCGCCCCAGGAAAAGAACGGCCGGGCGGTATAGCCCGGCGGCACCACCACGGTGTCGAAGTCTTCCCCGGTCTGTATCGGCACCGCCTCGAAGCCCTGCGGCGCGGCGCGGCCTCCGGAAGCGCAGCCCGATAACGAGCCGCCCATGAAACCGGATACCGCCAGCGCCAGGGAGCCTTTCAAAAAGCCGCGGCGACGCAGCCGGATCACGTCGTCCAGCGACCGGTTGGTTGACGTATTCACTGACACATCACCCTGGGCCTCAAGGGTCCGGTGAAAGTGTTCATGTTGTTGACGGAGTTTTTTCACGATATTCCCCCTGGCCGCGCGCTCAACGACTCAGCCGGTAATGGAAAGTATTTTTGACGCCGGTGACGGTGACCGCTTTACCGTCGATCTTGTGCGGGCTGTACCGGAACTTTCGGGCCGCCGCCAGCGACGGCTGCTCGAACAGCGGGTGGCACTCGCCTTCCTCAATCTTCAAGGCTTCCACACGCCCTTGCTTGTTGACCGTGTAGGTCACGGTGCAGTCCGCTTCCATGTCGCGCATCAGGGCGCGGCGCGGATAGTTCGGCGGTGCCTTGCTCAGTGGCCGGTAGCTGCTCTCGATGTCGCTGGCGGCCACCTGCTCGGGGACAAAGACCGGCGCCGAGGACTCGGCGGTGGACTCGCCGGCCACTTCTTCCTGCGCCCGCGGCGGTTGCTCCCTCGCCTCGGGCTGGGATTCCGGCCGGGGCTCCGGTTCAGGTTCAGGTTCAGGTTCAGGTTCAGGTTCGGGCTCGGGCTTAGGCTCCGGCTCCGGCTCCGGCTCCGGCTCTGGCTCTGGCTCTGGCTCTGGCTCTGGCTCTGGTTCAGGCTCCGGCTCAGTCCTCTCCCACGCCAGGTCCGCCTGNTTCCGGNTCNGGTTCCGGNNCGGGTTCCGGTTCGGGTTCCGGGNCGGGCGCGGGNGCGATCTCCGGGGGTGGCGGCGGCAAGGTCACCAGACGGGCCTCCAGGGTCTGAATCNCCGGNGCCGGCGGCGTGGACGGCATCCAGTCGCCAAACAGAAACAACGCCAGCAGGCCATGCAGCAGCACACTGATCGCCACCGCCAGCCACCGCTGGCGGCGTTGCCACACGCTGTCTTCCGGCAGGTGGTGGGCACGGATCACATCCGTCATTGCGGGGCCTCGGTAATCAACCCGAGCTGTGTCACCCCGGCCCGTTGCAGCGAGGCCATGCCGGATACAACCATGCTGTACACCGCGTCTTCATCGGCNCGNATAAAGACCTGCACGTTGGCCTCGCGGGCNACGATCGCCGATACATCCTCGACCATGGCGTCCACNTCCGCNGCNTTNCCGGTNTCNCCACGAATGTCCAGCTCGTCACCCAGATTCCAGTAAAAGCTGCCGTCGTTCTTCACCGACAGNGTCAGAATNTTCNGTTCGTTTTCGCTGGGCAGNGCCTGCGCTTCCACCTTCGGCAATTCGATCTGAACNCCCTGGGTGAGCATGGGCGCGGTNACCATGAAGATCACCAGCAGNACCAGCATCACATCGATGTAAGGCACCACGTTCATNTCGGCGTTCTGTTTGTGNTTGTTGGCGGGCGGCTTCATGGTGCGCTCCTCAGCCGCGCCCCCTCGCCCGGCTGGCGGCCCCCTTTCCTGGCGTACAAAAGGCGATGCAGACGCTGCTGCAATTCCGTACCGAAGGCATAGCTGGCGGCGGTCAGTCTTTGCCCACGGGCGGCCAGACGGTTGTAGGCGATCACCGCCGGAATCGCCGCGAACAGGCCGATGGCGGTGGCGATCAGGGCCTCGGCGATGCCCGGCGCCACCGTCGACAGCGACGCCTGCTGCACCTGAGACAGGCCGATAAAGGAATTCATGATGCCCCAGACGGTGCCGAACAAACCGACGTAAGGGCTCACCGAACCCACGGTGGCCAGGAAGGAGAGACCGGTTTCCAGCTCGGCCTCTTGTTCCGCGATCACCACCTGCATGACCCGTTCGACACCCTCCTGCACCGAGGCCGGGCTGCTGTCCCAGTCGCCATGCAGCAGCTCATACTCGGCGTAACCGGCATTGAACAGGGTCTGCACCGCCGCCTGGGGGTGCCGGGGCGACGGCATCGCCGTCATCGCTTTCAGATCCGGTTCACTACGGAAGGTTTGCAGGAACTGTTTGAGGTGTTTTTCACCGCGGCGTAGCGCCAGATGGCGCAGCACGATCACACACCAGCTGGCCACCGAGGCCATCACCAGCAGCAGCATCACCGCCTTGACGACCAGGCTGGCCTCGCCGACCAGCCCCCAGAGGGTCATGTCATCCATGGTTGAATGCATAGCAAATACCTGTATCAAACGGTTGTGTCAGAAAGATGTCGCCCTACAGATCCAGGGCCTCGATCACGTCCGCGAAGGGCAGCAGCTTGTAGTTCTGGTTGCCTTCGGGCATGCGCTTGCGCCCGTCCTGCACCACCAGCAGACCGTCCGCGTAGGCGCCGCCCAGGTCGGCGGCACTGGCTTCCAGGCCGTCGGTTTCCGAGGCGCCGTCGATGCCCAGCCGCGCATTAAGGCCGATGCGGAACGCCCCACGGACCGCATAGGGTGGCGTCGCGTCGGTGATCACATAGGCGTTGTTGCCCTGGCTGGAAATCACCAGATAGGCGCGGTCGCCGCGACGCCATACCGCGAGGCCTTCGATATCGGCGTCCACCAGGTCGCCGTCCACCGCGATCACTTCCGTCAGCGCGGTGTCTTCCGCCGGGTCCAGCGGCAGGGTCCAGACCGCCGCGTTCTCCTCACCAACGAACAGGCGGCCGGCGGCATCGTCGGCCACGCAGCCTTCCGGCTGGCTGTCGACGTTGAAACGGCGCACCTCTTCGGCCTGCATCTCGCCGTGCGGTGCGCTCAGGCGGTACTGGATGAAGGTGCCGTCCTTGTCGTTGGGAATGGCATAGAACGCCTCGCCCTGCTTCGCCATGCACAGGCCATAGATTTCCTGCATCGGCGTGGCGATATCGCCCAGGTCGGTGAGCTGGCCGCTGTCGCGGTCGATGGCGAAGAACTGCAGGCTGTTGCGGTCCCGGTTGCTGGCCACGGCAAGATCCACGGTGCGCTCGCCCAGCGCAAAACCGGTGCGCACGTCCACATTGTTCATGCGTCCCACCGGCAGGTACTGCACCTGNTTNCCGGACAGGTCGTAGCTGCCCAGGCCGCCNTGCTTGTCGGTGCCCAGCACGCGGCTGTCACCGGNCCGCTCNGGGTGCACCCAGATGGCCGGGTCGTCGGCGGCATCGCCCAGGCTGGGNACCGGATCGGTCTGCACCGAGGCGCGCAACCGGGGTAGCACTTCCGGCGCGTCCACGCTGTCCGGCTGCCACGCCAGGGTGGCCCGCGAAAGCCCCGCGTCGTCACGTATCAACAGCGCCAGCGTGTCGCCCTGGCGGCGAACGTCCAGGCGCTCCGGTTCATCGAGGCTTGCTAACGGCAGGGCCGTGCCGGCCTCCCAGGCCAGTTCGTTATCGGCAAGACGATACGGATAGCGGTGCAGGCGCGCCTCTTTCGGGTCCAGCACCAGCAGCGCACTGCCCGGCAGGACCGCCATCGCCGCCGCGGCCCCGGTGATGTCACCGAACGGCGCCTTGACGCTCACCGGNTCACGGCTGAGGCCGGCCTNCGGNTGCGCCTGGTANGCCCACAGCCCNACGTTCTCTTCGTTCACGTAGAGACGCTCATGGACGTCATCGACCTGGCAGTATTCNCTTTGCGGCGGCAGGCTCAGGTTGCGNACCTTNCCNGGGNGCNCCACCAGNCGGCCGTTTTCGGCCACCAGCCATTGCTCGCCCAGACCTTCCTCGCCGACCACGAANAGAAAGTCGTTGTCGCCGCTGTCGCGGTGCAGGCANAGNCCGTCGATCTTGAAATCCGGCTGCGGCAGATGANGCGTTTCCCAGCTCAGGTCCTCACCGTTGAAGCGNGCCAGCAGCGCCTGCTGATGCTCTTCATCCACCAGCGCCACCAGCAGGCCCTGCTCGTCGCCGCGGTGATCCACGGCGCCGAACCCGCCGGGCAGATGGGCCAGGGTCGCGCCCTGCTCGCTGACCAGGAACAGCCCCTTCATCTCATCGGTGACCAGCATCTCCGCGTCCGGCAGGAAAGCCAGAGGCGGCAGCCACTGGGCGGCCTCCGGAGCGATATCGGCCTGCAGCGTGACCGGTTCGGTGACCACAACGTCATCGGTTTGATCCGCTTGACCGGTGGCTTGCTGTGCATTGCTGCCGCAACCGGCCAACGGCAGGACCGCCAGCATCAGCAGCGAGGCGGGCTTGCCGCAAAGGGAGGAAACGGCATCGCGAATAGGTACTTTGATCGACATAGAAACTCTCTAAAACAGTTAAAAAACGCCTTTCCCCGCCCTGTGGGCGGGCGGGGAAAGGTGCCTGTAAAAATCAGAATCCGGTCCAGGTCAGCCCCAACTTGAACGTCGGGCCGTACTCTTCGTATTGCGCGTTGAACCGCTCCTTGCCGAGGTAGGCGTAATAGACCTCGTCGGTGAGGTTGAGGGCGTCGAAGTTCACTTGAAGCTGGTCGGTCACGTAGTACTTGGCGCTGAAGTCCAGATAGAAAGCGTCATCCACGTAGCGGTCCCGTTCCGGCTCATCCAGCGCACTGATTTCATCGAGATAGGCCGACTTGTAGTTGCCCGCCAAACGCAGGCTGACCAGCTCGTTCTCCCAGCCGACGGTGAGGTTGGCGACCGTGTCGGAGTGCAGCGGCAGGTCGATGTCGCGGCTGCGGTAGTCGCCGCCGTTAAAGCCGTCGATGGTGGCTTCGGATTCGCTCAGGGTCAGGTTGGCGCCGGTGAGGAAGTTGCCGAACTTGCGCGAGAAAGCCAGTTCCAGGCCGTAGATGCTGGCGTCGTCACCGTTGGCGAAGGTCGCCGCCTCGTCATAGGCGGCCCACTCGCCGGTACCGGCCAGATCGGTGGCGTAGGTGTAGTTCTTAATGTCCTTGTAGAAGAGGTACGCGGACATCAGGCCCAGGCGCCCCATGTAGCGCTCGATCCCCAAATCCAGATTGCTGGATTCAAGCGGGTCCAGGTCCGGATTACCGAACTCGGCTTTCAGGTCGCCGTCGTCATCTTCCAGGTAGACATAGGGCGCCAGCTGTTCGAAGGACGGCCGCACCACGCTCTGGGTGAAAGCGGCGCGCACCAGGGTGTCGCTGTCCAGGCGGTAGCGGGCGTGCAGGCCGGGCAACAGATAATCGTCGGTCTTGTCGCTGCGGTTGGCGCTCCATTCGCCGCTGGCGTCGTCATAGCGCACGCCGTCGGCTTCGAAGGAGGTGCTTTCATAGCGCACGCCGGCCAGCAGATACCAGTCGCCCAGGTCGACGCTGTTCATCACGTAGAGGGCGTTCGTGTCCTCGCGCATTTCGAAGTCTTCCAGGCGCGAATCGACTTCGTTACGGGCGCCGGCCATGCCGGCGATCGCCGCGCGGATGGCGCTG
>FUFK010042099.1_pt1 | contig 89439 bp, 142 predicted proteins | sample 1021851 | NCBI WGS metagenome assembly FUFK01 (sample SAMEA51879418, study PRJEB19060) | metagenome
ACTGTGAGATGTTGCACACAGAATGGTGTGCGTGGCGGTAATGCAACCGTACACTTTCCAATATGGCACCAAGAGATAGAAGACATACTTGTTTTAAAGAACAATAAAGGCACTGAGGACAACAGAGTAAGACGTATGGACTATTCAATACAGATGTCTAAACTATTCTATGAAAGATTTATTAATGAAGAGGATATCACTTTATTCTCTCCACACGCAGTACCAGGATTATATGAAGCATTTGGCACAGACAAGTTTGATGCACTTTATAAGAAGTATGAGAAAGATAAAAACATTCCNAAAAAGACTATCGCGGCGCAAGAACTTTTCGCAGACTTGTTAAAAGAAAGAGCCGAGACTGGTAGAATATACATAATGAACATAGACCATTCAAACAGTCACTCCAGTTTCAAAGACAAAGTATCTATGAGTAANTTATGTCAGGAGATAACATTACCTACGACACCTATCAAAGGCATAGATGATCCTGATGGAGAAATAGCACTTTGTATATTGTCAGCAATCAATGTTGGGGCAATAGGAAACTTAAATGAATTAGAAACTTTATGTGATTTAAGTGTAAGAGCATTAGATGAAATTATAGAATTACAAGACTACCCTGTGAAAGCGGCAGAAGTATCTACTAAATCTAGACGTTCTTTAGGCATTGGATACATTGGGTTAGCACACTATCTCGCGAAGAACGGTGTTAAGTATTCAGATCCAAAGGCGTGGGAGTTAGTAGATAGACTTTCAGAAGCATTCCAATATTACTTGTTGAGAGCGAGTTGTGATATTGCAGAAGAGAAAGGCAAGTGTTCTGCATTTGATAGAACAAAATATGCAGATGGTTTACTTCCTATTGACCATTACAAAAAAGAAGTAGATGAAATTGTTGTACACAAACAGAGAATGGCTTGGGAGACTTTAAGAAAAGATATTTTAAAGTACGGCTTAAGACACTCAACACTATCGGCTCAAATGCCCTCGGAAAGTTCTTCCGTTGTTAGTAACGAAACTAACGGTATAGAACCTCCAAGAGCACTCCTATCAATTAAAAAATCTAAAAAAGGTCCATTAAAACAAATAGTTCCAGGTTTCCCTAACTTAAAAAATGCATACACTTTGTTATGGGATATGGGATCCAACGAAGGATACATTAAGATTGTATCTGTGATGCAGAAATATTTTGATCAAGCGATTTCAGGCAACTGGAGTTATAATCCATTGCAGTTTGAAAACAACGAAGTTCCGTTATCAGTGATGGCGCAAGATATGTTAATGGCATACAAATATGGTTGGAAGACAAGTTATTATCAGAACACATATGACTTCAAAGGCGAAGAAGAAGATGTGCAACCTTCAGGAATTGACGCTCCAGTTATTGGGAATAAATCCCATGTTAATGGAGAATATGTAAATGGTAAGTCACAAGTCAACGGTGAACACATCAACGGCGAAACAAAAGTAGAAGAACAACTCCAGGACTTGGAAGATGGCGAATGCGAAGCCTGTACAATTTAACCAAAATAAGATAATTAATAGNTATGGCGAAAACAGTTTTTAATAGAAAAGATATAGACTTTACAAAAGAACCTATGTTCTTTGGTGCAGATCAAAACGTGCAGAGATACGATGTATTCAAGTATCCGCAGTTTGACAAACTGAATCAAACAATGTTAGGTTACTTTTGGAGACCTGAAGAAGTTTCTTTGCAAAAAGACAGGGCCGACTATGCAAGTTTCAGACCAGAACAAAAACACATATTCACATCTAACTTAAAATANCAAACACTATTAGATAGTGTNCAAGGTAGAGGTCCGTGTTTAAGTTTCCTACCATACGTTTCCAATCCTGAACTAGAAGGATGTATTGTTACTTGGGACTTCTTCGAAACTATTCATAGTAGAGCATACACGCACATCATGAAGAACGTCTATTCAGATCCTACTGAAGTGTTTGACACAATTTTAAATGATCAAGAGATTTTAAAAAGAGCAGTATCAGTAACAGAAAACTATGACAGGTTCGGCGAAATGGCACAGGACTACACAGTCAAAGGCAAAGGTGACATTGATGAATTAAAGAAACAATTATATCTTGCAATGGTCAATGTTAATCTACTTGAAGGTTTAAGATTCTATGTATCATTTGCTTGTACATTTGCATTTGGTGAATTAAAACTTATGGAAGGTTCTGCAAAGATACTTTCATTGATTGCTAGAGATGAAGCAACACACTTGAACTTATCCACACACGTTATCAAAGCATGGCAAAAAGGTGATGACAAAGGCATGAGCAAAGTTATCAAAGGATTAGATAAAACTGTGATTGGAATGTTTAAGAAGTGTGTAGAAGAAGAAAAGGCTTGGGCGAAACATTTATTCAAAGATGGTTCAATTATTGGACTTAACGAAAGATTATTAGGAACTTATGTAGAATGGATTGCAAACAAAAGATTAAGAGCATTAGGTTTTGATCCACTTTATGACGTAGGTGCTTCACAAAATCCTTTACCATGGACGCAACACTGGCTATCATCAAAAGGTCTTCAAGTTGCTCCACAAGAAACTGAAGTAGAAAGTTATCTAATAGGTGGAATAAAACAAGACGTCAAAAAAGGACAGTTCAGCAAATTCAAATTATAATGAATCAATACGAAGGCATGAATGGTTTAGAAGTTTTATACACCATTCTATTTGTGGAATGGGATAAAGGCCTATGGGGCATAATTGCTTTAGGTGTGATCTTCGCTTTGGTATCCATAATCACAGATGACGAATTCCAAAAATACATCAAGCACTTTAATCAAGATGTTTGATTGACTTTCCTAAAAAAATTAAGTATAATAAAGCAAATAACGGAGATTAATTAGATGTCAACTATAACGGAAGAATCAACAATAGTTTGGAGTAAGATGATGTGTCCGCAGTGTACGGCGGCGAAGCAGTTGCTCAAGTTAAATGAAATCACTTATGAAGAAAGAATGATAGGTGATGGATGGACCAAAGAACAATTATTAGAAGCAGTACCAACTGCCAGAACAGTGCCACAAATTATATTGAAAGGCAAGTTAATTGGCGGGTACGATCAGTTGAGAGAACATTTCAATAAAGAGCAAGAGGCAAAAGATGCCAGCAATTAACGAAGGCGATACAGTCAGTATAAAATTTACCAGCGGTGAAGAAATCATTGCTAGATTTGTTTCAGATGATGGAGCAGTAGTAAACATTCAAAGACCTATGGCATTAGTTAATCTTGCAAGTGGTATTGGATTAGGACCATTCATGTTCACTGTGCCAAAGTTTTCTGAACTGCCAATTAATAAAAGTTTAGTACTTACAATGGCGAAAACTGAAGTAGAGTTCGCTAAAAAATACGCAGAAGGTACGACAGGACTTAAATTCACTACAAAATGACAGACAAACTGATTGCCACTGACTGTGATGGTGTGCTTTTCAAATGGGAGGAAATGTTTGACAGGTACATGAAAGTCAATGGCTTCGAAAAGAAAACCAAGGATCATTACGAATTACATATGAATTATCAAATGCCTGTACCTGAGATGCAGGTGTTGGTAAAGATATTCAACGAGAGTGCTTATATGAGATACCTGGAACCAATGGAAGGGGCAGTTGAATACGTTAAAAAACTTGCTGACGAAGGTTGGAGGTTCCATGTTATTACATCTCAAAGCACAGATAAAGTAGCCAACCAAGCACGAAAAGACAACTTGAAAGATGTATTTGGAGATGTGTTTGAAGATTTTACATTTTTGGACACAGGTGGAGGCAAAATAGATGCACTCAAAACTTTGGTGCCAGGCACTTGGTGGATAGAAGACAAACCAAAAAATGCCTTTGATGGTGCCGTTTTAGGTTTGGCATCAATACTACTTGACCTTCCGCACAATTCAAGTTATACTATAAACAAACAAATGAATTTCCAGAGAGCGAAAAACTGGGAACACATTTATGATATCATAAAGGAGAAACATTATGTCAACTCATGATGAAATAAAAACAGCCTACGAAAGTTATGTTGCAGAGCAAGAAGCCTTCGAAACAAAAGGTGTAAAAGCGGCGGCGGCTAGAGCAAGAAAGGCTTTAGGAAACTTAGGCAAATTAAGTAAGACAAGAAGAAAAGAAATACAAGAGAAGAAAAACTCTATGTAATTTAGAATTGGTTGCTTGGCACCCGTCAAGCAACCAAACTTATCCCATTTTGATAAATAATTGTTGATATTATATCACTTAAGGAAAAAAGATAAAATATGGAAAAAGGTAAGGTAAAATGGTTCAACTCCGCTAAAGGTTTTGGATTTATAACACCAGACGTAGAGGGCAAGGACGTATTCCTTCATATATCAGCACTTAAAGCCGCAAACATAAAAGAAGTTATGGACGGCGATGTGATTGAGTATGAACTGAAAGAGTTCAAAGGAAGACAAGTTGCTTCTGACATCAAAATCATAAAAAACTTTAATCAATAATCATTGACAAACACTCTATAATCTGTTTAAATACAGAGTAGACGTTGAAGTGTGAGTAATAAACATTTAGGACGTCGGGGCAGTACCGACCACCTCCACCAAATCGTTCACGCAAAACACATTGTCACTTTGTGCTTTACGGGGGTGATATAGGTTCGACTAGTGTCAAAAGGCGCATGGAGTTTACCAGTAAGATCTCTGTAAAAGGTCATCTATAAATGCAAACGCATTTAAACCAGAAGTGACAGTTCCAGTCAGCATATTCGCTGATGCGGAATTGGTTGCCGCTTAATAACCGGCCACTTGGCGGAGAAGACTAGCCGGGCAACAGAAGTAGTCAGGTGTGGGAGTTTCGGCTCCCACACGCATTAACACATCTTATAACTTATCTTTGCATTAAACTTAACACAATAACAATCTAAATATTACTGTGATTGGAGGAGATTATGGTGCGATTTAAAAGGACATCGTCTTCTAAAACATTATGGAAAAAGTGGAAAAAGAAGGCGCCCAAAGTGCCTGATATCACTTGCCCTATCATCGATGATGTTTTAAGTAGAATAGAAAAGCATCAACAAAAAGGCAAAGTGATGTCACAGTACCAATGGGACATAATACAAAGAAGAATGGAACAACTCCGAACTGACAACGAACTATTAAGGGAAAGTGGAATTTACTGGTACAATATCTGTAAAGACCACTACAAAGATATAAAGGATTAAATAATTGTATGTGGAAAGTAATATTAATCATTTGCACTCTGGGTAATCCATGCGTGATTATGGAAGAGGATCCAATTAAGACTTACAAAAGCAAAGATGATTGTTTGGCAGTAGCACAGGAAAAAGAAGCAGATATTATAAACACATTCTCACAATACGGTTATGCAGTGACAGATACCAGAGCAGACTGTGAAACTGACCCCCAAGGCATATAAAAAGCCAGTAAAATAGCGACTTTTTAACACTTGACCCAACAGCCAAAATAATATATAATATAGGTATGAAACGGGTACAAAAGTCTAAGGAGTCTGAGTCTACGCCTACAATAGGTTCTAAGATAAAGGCATTCTTAATTAAAACATTTTTTGTTGCACTGGTAATTGGTGTGGCTTTCGGAGCAGGAACATTCAAGCCTAATTTTATTGTAGTAAAACAAATCCAACAAGAAGAAGATAAAAAGATGGTTGCTCTTGCAAAAGAGTTCGGACTACACGAACCTGATTTTACATTTAAAAACAATAAAGAATTTGTAATGTCTATGAATAAATGTATAGACTATCTAAATTGGACGACAGCATCAGACCAAAGAATACCAAGAGACATTATAGTTGCAATGGCTATTGTGGAGTCCGCATACGGTACAAGTAGATTTGCCACAGAAGGTAACGCACTATTTGGTGTTAGAACTTGGAGCAAAGATGTTCCGCAGATGAAACCTTTGGCAATACCTAACGCAAAATTTGGTGTAAAGAAATACAAAACAAAATGCCAAAGTGTAGCAGATGTAATAGACATTTTGAATAGACACCCTGCATACGAAGAATTCAGAATAGAAAGAACCAAGCAGTTCAAAGATGGTAAGATAGATTATACCAAATTGGTAGAAGGACTTAAGGCTTGGTCAACCAATGAAATGTACAGCCAAATTATATTGGCAAAAATAAAATCAATCAACGCAGTTGACAAATAATTAAATATAACGTAATATCAAACTATGGGGTTTATACAATTGAAATTACCTAAGAGATTAAAATTNAAACTGCCTAANACATCTTCTTTGCGTAAGGCTAGGGANGAGTATAGACAGTGGTTGAAAGAGAGAGGTTTGGACAAACTGAAACCTCGTAAGAGCACTGGCACATTTAAGTTCGATCCAGGTGAAGAAAGAACAGGTGTCCCGTTAGGCAACAAGATTCCTGTGAGTGGCGGTAAGAAGAAGGAACCAATGTTCTACTCGGGCAAAAGAAAATTAGTAGGTATTGCGACAATGCACAAAAGCAATCAGGTGCCTGTGTTCGCAGATGACGATGATGTTGCAGGTAGAAAGGCGGCAACAGAGATTACTTTGATGAAAGGTAATAAATGAACCTTTTAAGGTTAGCAATATTTGTATGTGGAATAGCAATAATAATTTTAAGTTATATAGTTTACCAACAACAATTGGCTATCAACGAATTGTATTGGGAATGGATGAGTATAATGGAGCATTTAATTGAATGGTTAGAAGAGAAGGGAATACAGATTCCGGTGACGGAACAGACAGAAGTATAGAAGAAGTATGGAACTGGTATTGTTACGATTGCAGATGGCGTGGAGTAGCACAAGATCTCGTGCAAGATTACAATACAGAAGAATGGTGGGTGTGTCCCAAGTGTGGTGGCACAAACATAGAAGACAGAGGATGGCATAGGGGGAACGAAAAATGGACTTAGAAAGTGGATTGCTTTTATTTTTTATTGGAATACCTTTTTCAGTAGGATTTCTAGCACTAATAATAAAATTTATAGGAGCAACAGAAAAACGAGACAATGATGAAGATTCCGAAGATATCAATAGATTTAAACTTTGATTGGTTAAAGAAGGCAAAGTTAGTTGAACTTAAAGACATAGACATAAGTTCAGATCCAGTGAGACCTGATTTACCTATATCGTGGAGAATAAACCATGGCAGAAAGATGTACGGTCTTTACTATGGAAAAGACTTAATGGCTGTGATGTGTTTCGCATACACAAACGAAGTACCAAAGACTCTATATGAATTAGACAAATTAAGTGAAGTTGCACATTTAGAAAGTGTGCATAGGGTAGGGCAACAAGGAAAGATTGCGGTTGCATATACGGTATGGAGTCTTAAGAAGGGTGGCGGAAGAATGATTGTGAATGAAGTACACAAGATGATAAAAGAATCTAGCCATTTAACAAGATTGGTCACACTGTCTCCATTAACGCAGATGGCAGAGAAGTTCCATTTAAGGAATGGTGCCAAACTATTACAGAAGAATTTGTGGAGTCAAAACTTCGAATATTCGTTAGATAAAAAATAATTTTGGTAATATTACCAAAATAGTTCAACAAACACGCCAAAAATAAAAAACCAAATTACTTGACTATTTTTCCAAAATCTACTATAATGTACACTTACAGAGGAGGCTTATGAAAAGGCACTTAAACATAATAATGGTATTAGCACTGGCATTCGTGCTATCCGCTTGTTCGGGTAGAATGGTGAACTTGCCAACTGAAAATACTAAAGCAAAGAAAGTACCTAATTGGTATTTGAAGCACCAAGACACAGGTAAAGAAGGAGTATTGTTTAAAGGTTACTATTATGCAGTAGCGGTGGCAGTATCTCCAGATATGGAAATGTCTATGAAAAAGGCAGTTCTAAAAGCAAAGGCGAAGATCACTGACAGAATAAATGGTGAGATGAACAATAAGACATCTATCATCTATACTGAAAAAGGTGCTCCAGAGTCTATGACAGGTGTTGTTGAATCTCAAGATACTATTGTTAATATGATCAAGCAGACGGTTCTTAGAACTTATTCTGTTGAGAAGAAGTTAACAATGTTTAACACAGAGAAAAGCAATTACAGGTCGTTTGTTTTGGTTAAGATATCCAAGAAGGATATTGATGCTATAATTCAATTGGTGGAAGAAAAGAACAATCTTAAACTTACATCAAAGATTAGTAGCACAATAGACAAGACGTCTAATAAAGTATTGAACCAAACGAAGGACTAGTATATGAACTGGAATAGCATTATAGTTGCTATTAGTTTGGTGATGCTGACTATCTTCGTGACGTTAGGATTCTTAATGACTAGGGCGAATGCAGGTGGTCCATGGAGTGATCAATATTGCAACGCAAAAGTCGAGACAGTGGTTGTTAAGAATGAAAAAGGCGAAGTAATAGACAAGCAGTCTGTTGAAACTTTAATATGCGACGACGGTAGGAACGATTTCCTTGCATTCAGTGGTATAGCAAAAGAATGCAAAGAGTATTGGTTCGAGATGTATGTTGCAGGAAAATGGCAAAGGAAGAGAGGATATGTCTGTCAAAAATTTGATGGCAGTTGGGAAATGGTTAATCCTATTAAGTAGTCTGTTATTGACTGCCTGTGGGACACCAACAAAAACAACCAACAGTCTATCCAGTCAGAAAAGTGTTAGTCATAACTACACACACGCAGGAACGGGTGTTGAGGTATGGTATAACTTTGTTCGGAACAATATGGGCAAGTTATCCAAAGCGGATATGAAGAAGCAGGACCAAGCAGTATTCTTCGCACTTAACAACCTTGAAGAAGGCAAAGTAGTTTCTTGGCATAACATCGAAAAGGATACACACGGATACGTCAAAATAGTTGCAAGTTACCCACACGGTAGTGGTTATTGTAGAGTTGTGTTTACACAGATACAAAAGAAGGGCAACGCAAGGGACTTTAAGGAAACTGCCTGTAAAGATGTGTCGTATCGGGGTTGGCAATTTATAAGGTAAATTAAGGTAAATATATAAACTTTTAAAGGAGTTTATATGTTATTCGGATTATTAACCTTTTTTGTTGCATTAATTATATCCAGTGTAGCAATCTATTATTCAGTTGCAGGTCTTGTGGCTATATTTGCCGCGGCGGCTGTGCCGATTATCATAATGGGTACTGCCTTAGAAGTTGGNAAACTGGTCACCGCAGTATGGCTCCATAGGTATTGGAGCAGGGCNACCTGGTGGTTNAAGACTTATCTATCCATCGCAGTNGTNGTATTGATGTTGATAACNTCAATGGGTATATTTGGATTCCTTTCAAAAGCACACGTAGAACAAAATTTAGCCAGCGACACAGTCACATCTAGAATAGAAATATTAGAAGGCAAAATACTTGCCGAGGAGAAATACATTGAAAGACAGAATCAAGTATTATTAAGGATTCAAAACAAAGACGATAGTGGCGTAAACAGATTNAATCAAGACATTGCAATAGAACAAAAGAAAATAGATGATGCCTATGCAAGAATACAGGTACTAGATGCTGACGTAGAAGCATTCACATCACGTAATAANGGATTCGGTGGTACTGGTAGAGTCAAGCAAGGACTTGAATTAAGAGAGAAACAAGGTCCAGAACGTGAAGCACTAATGCTTNAGATAGAAAAAGCATCACAGAAAATAGACGAATTGAGAGCGAAGAACGATGCTTCACTAGACGGCATAGAAGCACAGATACNGATAGCAGAAAAGAATATATTTGATGCNACNGGTCGTATNGANGAGCACCTATTAGCAATAGAACCATTAAAAGGTCAAGTAATGAAACTTGAATCAGAAGTTGGACCAATAAGATATATTGCAGAATTTGTATATGGTGAAGAAGCAGATAGAAATTTATTAGAAGAAGCAGTAAGATGGGTGATCATTACTATCATATTTGTATTTGATCCTTTAGCAGTATTATTGTTGATTGCTTCGCAGTACACTTTCCGTTGGAGATATATTGATTCAGGTGGAAAGCCTACACCGCCAGCACCTAAGAGTCCACCAAAAACTCCAGCACCAAGTGGGGGTTTAAAATTAAGCACCATTGCTCCTAAGAAAGAGGAACCAAAGAAAGTTAGTAAGCCAATCAAGTTAAGTGATATATCTAATGCAAAACCAGTTGGAGAAAAGACCACTTCAGAAAGAATCAAACCTGACTTCACAGAAGTGATAGAGCCAGCACCTAAAGTAGACAAAGCAAAACAGGAAGAAGAATTTAAGCAAAGAGAAAAAGAAGAAGTTGAAGCATTGAGACGTGTGTCCTACGAAGCCAAAGAAGAAGACGAAACATATCAAGCAAACAAGCAGGATTGGAAACTACAAAATCCAAACGACACTATTCATAGACACAAAGAACTTTATATCAAAGGATTTATTGATGAATTGCCTTGGGAGAATATGCCACCAAAGGAAGAACCACCTATGCCATTAGAACAATGGAACGCAATGATTGAATCGGCAGAGAAAGAAGTTGCAAAAGAGGAACCAAAAAAAAAGACTTCCAACTACATAATGAGAGCGGAGACTGGCGACAAGCAAGTCAAAGTGAAGGACCGTATAATAGCGGACGAACAGAATTAGACTCATACATCCAAAACGAAGAACAGAACAACAAATCACATTGGAAAAAAATAATCGGATAACAGAATAATTATTAGTATGACCAAAATTACTATGATTACCGAACCCGATAAGTTGCTCAACAACAGGGTGAGTGTATTATTAGTTGCACCAGATGATGGTCTTAAGACTCAATTCAACGACGCAATGAAAGAGATCAATGCGGAAGTTAATCTGTATATGTGGGAGATAGGTGATCCTGATTATCAAAGCAACATACAGTGGCTAGTTGAAGTTGCAAGAGATGTGGATCATGTTATCCTAAACTGTGATGATATGTACAAGGATAGATGGATAGTAGGATATCTATTACAATTAAAACATTGTTATTTCAAACACATGGGATCCACAGAAGCATTTGGTTATAATGTGGTAAACAACAACAAAATATGGAATCTAGATTATCTTAAAGAACACATTGAAAATTTAGAAGCACAAAGGAAAAATGGACATTAAAGCGGACTTATGGTTTCCAACTGTGGTATGGAACTATCAACTAAAACAGATTAACAACGCAGAGTTGCGTGATTATGTAATTAATTTTAGACAGGAAGATCCAGGCAAGACGGCATCCAACTATGGTGGGTGGCAAAGTAGGAACATCGATATACTGGACGAAAGACCTCTTAATGTAGAAAAATTTATTGTGGCACTACAACAAAATGTTAATGCCGCGGCTAAGATGGCTGGTCTACCTAAACTACAGATATGTGATTACTGGTGGAACATTAACAACAAAGGCGATTACAATCATCCACATCATCATAGAGATAGTATATTGAGTGGCGTCTATTATATAGACGTACCAGATGAGAACATGGGTGACATTCATTTTGAACGTGAGGACGATGCAGAATATTTTCTACCTAGATTTATGCCAGGAAGAAATCAAATAACGGCTGTGAGAGCATCTTATAAACCAAAAACAGGTAATGGTTTGATATTTCCAAGTTGGGTCAAACATTCAGTAGATGGTAATCAATCAGATAATCCAAGAATATCAATGAGTTTCAATACTGCCATTTCAATGGATGCTTCTAATGATGAGTTGGCTGAAATGAATGGTATGCCAACAACTAAAGATATGGCTCCCAAAGAGCCACCAAAGCCAATTGACAAATAAAACCTAGTGTGTTATTATACACTAGATGGCAAGTTCAAAAGACAAAAAAGTTCTAATAGAAAAAATCAAAAACGAAAGAAAGTTCTACGAGTTTAGATTCGAAGCATACGGCGGAGAGGCTGTGATGGGTTTCGTTAGCAAAGAGGCGTATGACTATTGGACAAAAAAATCCAGCAGAGACTTTGACGCATACATGGCAGAATATAGAGATAGCAACATTGTAGGCAAAGTGCCAAGAAATGCACAGATACACAAAGACTGGTATGAACACGATGACATTACACACGCATCAGGAATAGAATTTACTTCGCAGAACACATTATACATTGATCAGTATGACAAGAACTTTAAGTATGAAGATTGTATCATGCAAATACCTTTAGACTTGGACGAGTTTTATAAATTAGGAATCAAATGCATAGATCATGGCAGTTTTGATGGGGATCATTCTGTTGTAGAGAATAGGCATTACTTCTTTGGACAAAGTTTTGAAAAAGGTGTGTGGTACACAGAAGAAAAGATCAAAGGTGGCCCACATGGATTAGAACTTGGTAAAGTGTTTTTGGATTATCAGGCAATAGACGGTTGGCCCGTNATAACAGGCGTACAATACGACGGATACGATTACCACCTTACAGCCGACACTAGAGGCAAAAGTCTTAATATGAGTCTGCATGAAGGGTATCAAACACAGGATTTTGGTAAAGAAAGTGTAAAAAATATATGAATTTGCTCTTGAATTTTTGTAATGAGTTATTATATAATAGTGTATCACATAAGGTGATAAATAAAAATGTAAGTTGCTTGGATAGGACTTACATTAAATTAACTTGCTTAATAAGGAGGAAAAGCGATGACAAATAAAGCACTATCTATATTCAATCAATTGAGACCAGTAACAGTAGGATTCGACAATGTGTTCGATCATTTCGAAAGTATGTTCGATGACGGATTCATGAGAATGCCGACTGCTACAAACTTCCCACCATACAACATAGTGAAGACTGGTGAATACACGTACGACGTAGAACTTGCACTTGCAGGTTTTTCTAAGGACGATATCGAAGTTCACTACGAAAACAATATGTTGACTGTGAAATCTAAGCAGAAGGATAAAGCCGAAGCGAAAGATTCAGACGGTGTGATACACAGAGGCATCAGTAAGAGATGGTTTAGTAAATCATTCACTATTGCTGACGATGTGGAAATCAAAGGAGCGGAATTAAAAGATGGCTTGTTAAAAGTATCTATGGAAAGAATTGTTCCAGAAGGTAAAAAAGCAAGAACTATCGAAGTGAAGTAACTTTGAATATGGGTAGGGTGGAAACACCCTACCTAAGTAAATAGTATTATGACAACAGAACTAGACGTAAAAGTAGACAACAAAGTAAAGGCAATCAAAAAAGAGCCATCTAACTACACGGTCATTTTATTGAACGATGACGTGACTCCGATGGACTTTGTAATAGAATTAATAGTAAAAATTTTCAGACACACACCCGAAACTGCAAAAGATTTAACCTTAAAGATCCATAAGGAAGGTTCGGCAGTAGTTGGTATATATACATACGAAATAGCAGAGCAGAAAGGTATAGAGGCGACCAACGAAAGCAGAACAAGAGGTTTTCCTCTACAGGTTAAAATTGAGCAAGAGTAATTTAAAAGAACTTACCAAAGAAGTACACCAAGACGCAGAACGTCAAGAGTTCGTGCATGAACTAATGTCGGGCAAGATGTCCGAAGAGATGTATGCGAAGTTTCTGTGGAACCAACATTCCATATACAACCTATTAGAAGTATTTGCAATGAAGCACGGACTTCTAAATGAATTTCCTGAAATAAGAAGGGCACCTAAGATATTGGCAGACTTCAAAGAACTATGGAAAGCAAATGAAGTGCCACCAGTAACAGAAAGCACAAACAGATATCTCAAACACGTATTTGAAATTGGAGAAGATCCACAAAAGTTAATGGCCCATATCTATGTTAGACACATGGGAGATCTATCTGGTGGACAGATGATTAAAAAGAGAGCGCCAGGTCAAGGAAGTATGTACGAATTTGATTGTGACATAAAAGAAACAAAGGAAAAAATAAGAGCAAAAACAAATGATGATATGGCTGAAGAGGCCAAACTTTGTTTCCAATATGCCACTGAACTATTCAAGGAGTTGTATGCCGAGAAGAAAGAAACTGACCAATAAGTGGGACTTAATTAAAATTAAAGTTCTAGAAGACGAAATAGAATATTTTAAGAGTTGTATTCAAGAACACGACACAGGACATATCTACACTACAATAGATGCGTTAGAAACAAGATTGAAGTTGCTTAAAGGAATCGAAACAGATGATCCTTTTATATCACACAGAACGGATCCTAATTTAATATGAGTTACATCTGGGACACATTGATAGANTGTAAAGAACAAATTATAAAAGAGTTTGATTCTAGAGGTAAAGAAATACAAGAAGAAGGTATGGCACAATTTAATCAACCAGACAACGGTTGGATCAATAGAGTGTGGCAGACAGAAGATTGTAGACGTTGTCACATAGATGTTGTAGACGCTAGAGATTCAAAAGGTTTATGGATGATGCACGTGTGCATCTTTCCCAACTTAGATAATAACGGTCCTATATATGGCTTTGATGTTATTGCAGGTAAAAATAAAATGACAGGTGCTTTCCATGACTTTAGCAAAAGTTCTGGAGGTGAAGATCACCCTTTGATAGATTGGTTCAAAGATGCAGTTGAAGAATTTGTTCCAAGCAAAAGAAGAGAATTACCTGAATGGGCATTGAACATATTCAGTGGTTCAATGATTGCGGCAGGTAACGTAAGGACAGATGAAGAAGCAAAAGCAATAGTTGACCTTGCGGTTGATAATTTAAAAGTTTATTTTGATTCTATATGTGATTACAGGGGAACCGCAGACAAAGACGAAACAATAAAAGCACAAAACTATTATTGCCATAACCAACAACAAAATCCACACACACCAAAAGTAATGAAGTCGTTAGGACTTAAAGAAGCAGATGTAGAACTATTTTGTACAGATGCACTATTTCCAAAGATAAAAGACTAATAAAATAGCGAACTCTGTGCGTTTGACTTATAATAATTAATTTGTTATAATGTAAGTATGAAGTTAAGCAATTTACATACACCGAATCAAGTTAAGACAAAAGCAAATGCAGTAGATGTCAAACTAGCAGAACTGGAAGATGCTATTGACAAGGATATGCCTAAAGATCATATCAAGTTCTTGTTCGATGATTTAAAAGTTTTAATCAGAGAATTACAAGATGGTAATTAATATTACAGGTGGCAATAAAACAATTAGGTCACTTACTAAAAGTCTTGTAGAATATTGTGCTGATAAACTTAAACTGAACGATACTATCCTATTAGACATAGAGTTTTCAAGAACTTTATACAAGGAAGACGGAATACTTGGTGAAGTTGATTTCGACGACAACAATCATAGACCAAAAGAATTCACAATGACAGTAGACAGCACCGTGAGTAAACGGAGAATAATGGAGACCATCGCACACGAAATGGTCCACGTGAAGCAGTATGCCAAGGGTGAATTAGTTGACCTATCAAGATGTGGATCAACTAGATGGCAGAACAACCTGATAGATAGTGCCACAAACTACTGGGACCTGCCTTGGGAGATTGAAGCACATGGCAAGGAGTTGGGCCTGTTCATCAGATGGGCAGAAGAGAACAAACTGGGCAAATACGCATGGACCCAGGAAAAGTACGCATAAAATCCACAATATTTTTTTTATAATATACTACTATTATTAATTTCTGACACTTTTTCAGAGTAGAATTTTAATTAAATAGTAGTATGAAATCCAAAAGACATTACAAAATCAAGATCAAGAAAGCATTGGAGCGAAGAGGTGACGAGGCTGACTACTTTCCTACTGAAGCAGTCGCAGTAAGATGGTACGAGATACTCAACAGATCTCTATTTGAAAACAAACTAACACGTCCTAAATTGATTGTTAAAAGATTGAGAGGTTGTAAAGGTCAATTACATATGGATTGGGACGCAAGATATTCTAGAAAAGGAACTTGCAATCAGAACCATATTCCATATCATAATCCAACATTCGGATACGTGATAGAGTTACATCACAGATTTGAAACATGGAGAACATTCATTGAAACACTTGCACATGAAATGGTCCACCAATGGCAAGTAGAAATAGTTAAGGACCCAACTGCCAACCACAACAAGAATTTCTTTTCTTGGAGAGAAAAATTTTCAAAATATAGAATGGATTTAGGTTTATAAGAAGTTAAAACCTATATTTATCTTAATCCGGTTTAGTTAGATCATCTAGGGTGATTATGTGGGATTTTGGAAAAGTCCTTGTACCGTCTTTTGGTTTTTCAATCACACCTTTTGGTTTTTGGCGTGACATATTCCGGACTTGTTTAGCGGCTTTTTTCTGTTCTCTTCTAATAACTCTGTCAGATTTTTTAGCCATATAAACATCTCCATAAAAATACTTATTTGGTTATTGACTTTATCGCCAAATAGTGTTATATTTTAGCATATTTGATATGTATAAAAAAGATAATAAAAAAATGTATCTAGATGATGCAGTAAGACAGGACGGTGATTACGCACTAATATTTGACAAGCAGGGCGAACTTGTAAGTCTATTCGTTGCAGAAGAATATAAGCAGGAACCAATACCTCAACAAATAAAAGATATTTGTAAACACATTTTTAATATCGATGTAGAAACCTATCAGGAGAGGAGGTTACATTGACAATTAAGATTGAAGTTCGAAACAATAATGTTGAGAAGGCTTTAAGAGTTCTTAAAAAGAAATTGAAGAAAGAAAATATTTTTCAAGAAATGAAGGACAGGCAATATTATCAGAAGCCAAGCGAAGTTAGAAGAGAAACAAAAAAGCAAAGAAAGATTGCAATTAAGAAAGCAGAAAAATTAAGAAGAAACTTTTTATAAGATGGCAAACAGATTTCATTTAGCAATACCTGTAGGCGATATTACAACAGCCTTGAATTTTTATTGCAACGTATTAGGTTGTGAGAAAGGTAATTCAGAATTCAAATATCCAGATGCTTGGGTAGACATAAACTTTTGGGGCAATGAACTGACACTCCATTCATCAGAAGACTTTGAAAAAGTAGAAAGCAAAAGACACAATGTAGATATGGGTAACGTCACAGTGCCACACTTTGGTGTTCATATAAGTGCCGAGGACTTTGCAAACTTAAAAGAAAGATTAGCAGAACACAAAATAAAATACATAGACGAACCGTATGTAAGATTCGAAGGAACAGAATTAGAACAGGAAACAATGTTTATTGCAGACCCATATGGTAATGCAATGGAAATTAAAACAATGAAGAATCCTGATATGCTATGGAAGATAAACAAATGACATTTGAAGAAAAAACAAAAGAGTACAGAGATCAAATAACTTCGTTGAAAGAAATTGATAGTCTAGAAGTTTACCAATGGCTTATTAGTTTGGGCAAGAAGTTAAATGAAAATCCTTTAAGTAAAGAAAAACAAACGCAGGAAAATAAAGTAGTAAGATGCCAGTATGATTTGTATGTAGACAAAGAGGATGACACGTTTAAGGCATGGAGCAACGCAATGGTGGCAGGTGGTTATGCTTATGTACTTGTAGATATCTTTAATTCAATCAGCAAAGAAGAAGCAAAAAATATCACTGTGGAAGACTTTAAAAAAATTAAACTTGATGAAATGTTGACCATGAATAGGCAAACAGGTTTCTATGAAATGGTTGAAAAGATGTTGAGAAAAATATAATGTACGCATGGTTGAATTGGTACGTACCAGACGAGAGAGTTAAGCACTATATCTTTTTTATGGTTCTTGGACTTTTTGTATTTCCATATTTGTTTTTAGGTATGCGATTTACAATATTTGGTTATCTAACAAACCTTTTATTGCTAGATGCATTATATTATTGGATGTATAAGATGCAAAAGAAATTTTTAGACGATAAGGATGACAATGGAAACAATTCATTTTGATGATAAGTGTACCATAGAGTGTACAAGGAACGGACAAAAGGTAGAGGCTGATATTCTTACTTTTAAAGAGAATCAGTTTTTAAGTGTGGTATTCCAAAAATCAGTTAAATTACAATTACAATATAACACTGAGAAAAGTGTGTATATTGGAAATATGAGTGGACTCGAATTCATCACTGAAGGTCCTGAAAAATTTGTAAGTAAACACGGAAGATAGACAATGGCGAAAATTTGTGTAATAGGGGCCGGCAAAATAGGCCGAATAGTAAATGCATTTCTTAAGTTAGAAAAGCATGAAGTATTTTTAGTAGATTCAAACACTGAAATAGAAAACGCAATTCACATAGATGCAAATGACGAAAATGCAATTTCTGATTTTATAAAAGACAAAGACATAGTTGTTAGTTGTGCTTCGTATGATGCAAACATTTCAATAGCAGATGCCTGTGCGGCAAATGATGTTGCATACTTTGACCTAACAGAAGATGTAGCAGTATCAGATCATATCAAAGGATTAAAAACAGAAGCATTCATGATGCCACAGTGTGGACTGGCACCTGGAGCAGTCAACATTATAGCATCTGATCTTATAAAACAATTCAGCAGAGTAGACAAAGTTAAAATGAGAGTTGGTGCCTTACCAATGTTTACAGCCAATAGTATGGCATATTACCTAACATGGTCAACATCTGGATTGATAAACGAATACATCAATGAAGTTGATATTATTGCAGGTGGTAAAGCAATCAAAGTACAACCATTAGACGGATTAGAACATCTATTCATAGACGGAAACAAATACGAAGCATTNAACACATCAGGTGGAGTTGCTTCTATGTGTGAAACTTTCGCTGGTAAAGTAAAAACAATGAGTTACAAGACTATAAGATATCCAGGTCATCATGCAAGTATGAAGTTTTTGCTAGAGGATCTTAATTTAAAACACAATAAAGAAAAGTTTATAGATCTATTTGATCAAGAAGTACCATACACTACAAAAGATGTGGTTGTGATGTTTATTACTGTGATTGGAATGATAGATGGTAAATTGCAAGAGCGAACTTTCCAGAAGAAAATTTACGGAGACAAGGCTCTAAATGCAATTCAAAAAACAACGGCTTCAGGAGTGTGTGCAGTTGTTCAAGCATATTCAGAAGGCAAACTACAAGGTTCAGGATTCCAGAAACAGGAAGAAGTGCCTTTTGATGTATTCACAAGCAATAAATTTGGAAAACTATATGAACAGGAATGATTACGATAAAATTATAGACAAGGCAAAAGACATTCAGAAAGAATGGCGTACTATCCCAGCACCTAGAAGAGGAGACCTAATTAGGGTATTCGGCAATGAGTTACGTGCTGATATAGAAACAATAGGCACAGCCATAATGAAAGACGCAAAAAAGATTCACGCAGAAGCAATAGGTGAAGTCCAAGAAGCAATTGATATGTGTGATTTCGCAGTAGGACTTTCAAGACAGTTGTATGGTTTAACTATTCAAAGTGAAAGACCAGAACACAAATTACAAGAAGTTTATAATCCATTAGGAGTCGTAGGTGTAATCACTGCCTTTAATTTTCCTTGTGCCGTTTGGGCATGGAATCATTGTTTGGCAATGGTGTGCGGAAATAGTGTGGTATGGAAAGGTTCACCCAAAGCAAAGAATGTCACTGACAGTTGTAAAGTTGCATGGGACAGAGCAGTAGAAAAAACTTTTCCGGAACCTTGGTTTAAGTTCAAAGATTTATTACAAGTTGTAGAAGGCGACAAAACAGAAGCAGAATGGATGGCAGATGATAATAGAATCAATTTATTAAGTGCCACTGGATCTACTGAAATGGGCAAAGCATTGGCTCCAAGAGTTTCAGCGAGAATGGGTAAAGCCTTATACGAGTTGGGTGGCAATAACGGAATGATTGTGTCAAGACACGCAAACATAGATTTAGCAGTAAGAGGAATTGTGTTTGGTGCAGTTGGTACGGCAGGACAAAGATGTACTACATTAAGAAGATTAATTGTGCATACATCTGTTTATGATGTATTGATGACAAAATTAAAATCTGCTTATGCGAGTTTACCTGTTGGAGACAATTTCAAAGAAGAAACATTAGTTGGNCCACTTATAAATCAAGAGTCTGTTGATAGAATGCAATCAGCATTAGAGCAGGCAAAAGCAAAAGGCTACACAGTTCATGGTGGTGAAGTTGTTGAAGGTTGTTCAGTAAGACCTGCTATTGTTGAAGCAACAGAGCAATGTGATCTAATCAAGACAGAAACATTTGCACCCATTTTATATGTCTTAAAATATTCTGATTTGGATGAAGCAATAAATATTCATAACGCAGTTCCGCAAGGTTTAAGTTCTTGCATATTCACGGATAATGTTCAAGAAGCGGAAACCTTTACGTCAGCAGTAGGTTCTGATTGTGGTATTGTTAACATAAACATTGGACCAAGCGGTGCGGAAATTGGCGGTGCATTCGGTGGTGAGAAAGACACTGGTGGTGGACGTGAGTCTGGTTCTGATGCATGGAAACAATATATGCGTAGAAGCACAGTCACTATCAATTACGGAAAATCATTACCATTAGCACAAGGAATTAAATTCGGAGACTAAAATGCCAAAAGGCTTTTATAAAGATCCAGAACTTAAATTCGATCTTGACAAAATGCAATCTGCATTGAAAGACGTAGACTCACGTGTGGCTAGACAATCACCATTGGGCGAAAGAGATATCAATGCAATATGTCTTACGCAAATACCAAACGATCCAAATTCAATCACAGGCGGAAATGTAAGAGGTCTATATTGGACCAAACCTGACAGCACTTATGAAGAGGTGCAACGTGAAGAAGTTATAGATGAATTGCAGTATTCCGAATTTGTTAAATTGTTTGAAGATACCTATTTCAAAGAAATGTATGATGCACTTACCAAAAAATACAAACTTGGTAGGGTTAGGTTGCTTTGGAAACTTCCTAGAACAACATTGAGTTGGCATAGGGATCCAGAACCAAGATTACATATTCCAATAGTTTCAAATTTTGGTGCTCGTATGTGTATAGATACAGAAGTTCATCATATGCCTGCAGATGGCAGTGTTTGGATTACCGACAATACCAAATATCATAACGCATTCAATGGCGGAGAAGAAGATAGAGTTCATCTTGTTGCCACAGTTTTGGATTGCGATATGTCTATATTTGAATAATTTGGTAAACCACTTTCCCAAAAAACCTTGACTTAAAGTACCTAAGACTGTATATTAATATTATTATGTTAAAAACGATAACAAATATCTTTAGAGGAGATATCTCAATGACAAAAACAGCAACAATCCAGAAAAGAGTAGAATCTGCATTATTATCTGGTGCGGCATTAACATCAAGTGCTATTAAAAATAGATTTGGTGCTGGTAACCCACAAGCAGTAATACAAGCATTAAGATTCAAAGGTATCCCTGTATTCTTAAACACTAACAAAAGAAGTGGTGTAAAAGTTTACAGAACTGGTAAAGCACCTAAATTCGTAGTAGGCGCTGGATACAAAGCGATTGCAAAAGGTTTAGTTAAGTAATTAAATTTTTTTCGAATTGATTAAAATAGGCGGCTTTATGTCGCCTATTTTTTTGACTTGACTTTCAAACTTATTTCCTATATACTTGTAAAACAAGGAAGAATTTATGAGTGAATTTAAACAAGGTATTTTTAACCTATTAAAATTGTTGGGTACAAGCAGTTTAGCCTTGGCTTTGATTTACACCTTAGGTCATATCATAATTGCAATGTCAGTTGTGAGTGTAATGACTGGTGCAAGTCTTTGGGAGGCTGGTGCAGTTGCTTTAATAGAGCCTAGTATTAATGGTGTTTGGTTCTATGTTTTACACAAAATTTGGCGAAAATTTAGTAATAATCCCAAAGCAAAAGCATTCGACGACTAAAAACCCGCATAATCATTGGCTTTTTTAACCAATCTTTTTGGTTGACTTTTTGGTACCTTAGACATTATAATAATACTATAAACAACAAGAAAGGCACCATGCAAAAACAAATAGAACAATACATAGAAAACATAAAAAAAGACTACGTTGGTTTTGGAAGACCACAAACTAAAACTCAACAAGAAGTTCACGAAAACATGAAGAACGAGTTCAACGACAGCATTAGAGTTGAACCTGGTAAGAAGTATATTAAAATTACTACTGCCATTGGAACTAGCAGATCAGTTCATTCATTTTTAGCGGCAAAAGACTTCACTACTTCAAAAGGTGTGCAGTTTAAAAAAGGTGATATCCTTAAGGCGGCTAGTTGGCAAAATCCAACTTTGAATGCTCCAAGAGGTAACATTTTTGGTGATTATGTCGTTAAATGGACTGGTGCGTGTTATATGGACGGTCAAAAAAGAATATTAGTTTAATTAACATAGAAAGGGCAACAATGCAAACTCAAGAAAAACAAATAGTTAAATTTATGAACCACAAAGTAGATCCTACATACATTTGGCACACTGCCAAAGATGCGGCTGTTAAGGCAGTTGATGAGTACATGAAGGATAAAGAGGAACCTATGTACTGTGGTTTCGCAAATGTTAAAATCAGACCTGCAAAAGGTAAGTTCGTTAATTTCTTAAAACAACAAGGAATTGGTGATATTGCATATAAAGGTGGTTGGAGAATATCTTACTACGATATTATGCCAAAAAGTCATCCTTGGAGAATGACACAATCTATGAGTATTAAAGAAATTGGTTGTGATGCGTTCGCAAATGCTTTGGAATCTTTTGGTTTAGATTGCATAAGTGAAAGTAGAGCAGACTAATAGGTTGACTTTTTTGAATAAAGAAAGTAAAATGAAGTATAAGAAAAGGCAAACATAAAAGGCAAGAAAGGGCACAATGCAAAACACTATATACGTTCTGGAAGGTTCTTACAGAAACAAATTAATAGAGAACCAATCATTTCAATTACTAAAACCATATCAACCACATCCGCACAAAGAAGGTGGATACATCACAGTTAAGGTTGATCCAAAAGATTATCCTGGAGCAACATCGGATAAGATTAAGGTCAATGTGGTGAGCGAGAGCCAATTGAGAGATTCGGCTCCTGAACAACCTAAAGAAGAAAGCGATACTGAGACTGTGGAGAGAATGAGAAAAAGATTCACAATCTTAGACAGCATGACAAAGGCTTGTAAAAAAGGTGATGTCAGAGCAATGATAGTTTCAGGACCTCCAGGTGTTGGTAAAAGTTTTGGTGTTGAGACCGTGCTAGATAGATATGGTGTTGTGTCTACACTAGGAAACACAAAACCTAAATATGAAGTTGTAAAAGGTGCTATGTCACCAATTGGTCTATATTGTAAACTTTACAATTATTCAAGTGCCGATAATGTATTGGTATTTGATGACTGTGATAGTATATTGTTAGACGATTTAAGTTTGAACATTTTGAAGGCGGCACTTGATTCTAAGAAAACTAGAAGAATATGTTGGAACACAGACTCCCATATGTTAAGAAGAGAGGGTGTGCCTGATACATTTGAATTTGCTGGTTCAGTAATTTTTATTACAAACATTAAATTCGATAATGTAAAAAGTAAGAAGTTGAGAGATCATTTAGAAGCATTAGAAAGTAGATGTCATTATATTGATTTGACAATTGATACTATTAGGGAGAAGATCCTAAGGATTAAACAGATTGTTACTGATGGTATGCTTAAGAGTTATGCATTACCAAAAGAAACAGAAGATGGTATTGTTGCTTTTATAGATGAGTATAAAAGACAATTAAGAGAAATAAGTTTGAGAACGGTTCTTAAGATTGCGGATTTGGCAAAAGCATTTCCAGAAAATTGGAAAGAAATGGCAAAACAGACTGTTTTAAAACCTGTGTAATGGAGTTATAATGTTAATGATGAAAAAAGCAAAAAGAAACAAATTGGAAAGAAAACTAGACGAATACAACCACACTATGGAATTGATTAGAACAATAGTTCCTATTGCGGTGTTGGCTTTACAAATATACATTTTGGTGAAACTGATATGAGAACACAACCACAAGACGTTATTGCAAAACTAGAAGCAGACAATAGTAGACTAGCAAAGGAGAAGATATTACTAGATGCTATGAATGAAGGACTAGATGAGTTCTTCGAAGGCTTGAAGATGTGTTTGGATAAGTTGTACACATTTGGAGTGAAGCAAGTTCCAACAAAAGATGAAGTGGTTGCTGGACAAGGATGTCCTTGGAATGTATTCAAGGATCTAGCAGAAAAACTTTACAATAGAGAATTGACTGGACACAATGCCAGAGATGCTATAAACCTTGTAATGAGTTCAGCGACAGCAGAACAATGGAATGGCTTCTATAGAAGAATATTAATTAAAGATTTGCGTTGCGGTGTTTCGGAAAAAACTGTGAACTCCGTTGCAAAAAAGAACAAGTTTGGCAAGTACATGGTGCCCGTGTTTACTTGCCAACTTGCCCATGATTCAGCAAACCATGAAAAGAAATTAGTGGGTAAGAAAATGTTAGAAGTGAAACTAGATGGTGTAAGAACTTTGGCTATCGTACATCCAGATGGTAAAGTAGATATGTTGAGTAGAAATGGAAAAGAGTTTACAAACTTTGGACACATACAAGATGAGATCTCCGCAGTTGTNAAACAAGATCCACCACCATATCCTTTAGTGCTAGATGGTGAAGTAATGAGTGAGAACTTCCAAGACCTAATGAAACAGGTACACAGAAAAGGAAGTGCTGATGCCAAAGATGCAGTGCTACATTTATTTGATTTCATACCATTAGAAGAATTCAAAAAAGGTAAATGGGACAAGACACAAACATTGAGAACTGCCATGTTAAAGGCTTGGTACCAAAAGCATGAAACCAATTTAAACGCCGTTAGAGTGCTGGATCATGAAATTGTGGACTTAGACACACCCGAAGGGCAAACGACGTACACAGAGGTGAATAAAAGGGCCGTACAGGGAGGATATGAGGGTATTATGATTAAAGATCTCGAGGCTCCATATGAATGCAAAAGAAGTCATGCTTGGCTAAAACTAAAACCATTTATTGAAGTTAGTTTGGAAATTAAAGCAACAGAAGAAGGTACTGGTAGAAATGTTGGTAAATTAGGTGCTTTGATTTGTGAGGGTGTTGATGATGGTAAAAAGATTAAAACTAATGTTGGTTCTGGTTTGAGTGATGACAACAGGGATAAATTTTGGGAAAGCAAAGACAAACTTATTGGTCAGATTGTAGAAGTGAGAGCAGATGCAATCACAAAGAACCAAGACAGCGAAGACACTTATTCTTTGAGGTTTCCAAGATTTATGAGATTTAGAGGATTTGACTTAGGAGAGAAAATATGAACAAATTTAAATGGTGGATACTAGATAATTTACCCGCTGTCTTTATAATACTGGTTTTTACGTTTGGTATTTTTATGGCGGCTAATCAGGCAGGTGTGCTTTGAAGAAGAAAAGAAAATTTAAAATAAGAAAGCCAGTGGAGGAAAAATGGACATTCACACAATGGGACGGACCTCCATATTCTTATAGTGTAAAAGTAAATGGCAAATTAAAACGAATGAGTGGTTTTGATGAGGAACATATTAAGAATCAATTGTGGCCTAGAAAAGCAACAATGATTAGGAAGGTGAAAGATGCCTAGAGCAAAGAAAAAATACAATCAAATGGATCATATGGTCCAGTTAGGCAAAGTTGGTTCTTTAATGCAGGCATCAATACAATTGAATAAGTTAATTCTAAAAGAAAAAAGAGTGCTTAAACAAATTGAACAATTAAGATTAGTAAAAGATATTAAAAATGACTAAAGAAGTAGACATAATAAAGAAAGCAATGGCGGACAACAAGAAAGTTTTCTTGAAGGAAATGAAACAACTGAACGATAAGATTGATAACTTGGACAAGCGTCTTACCAAACACATTGATTTTATAGAAAGGGTGTATGGACCGCTATCAAGCAGTATCGATAAGTTTAAGAAATTTTTTAGGTAATAGTATGATAAACATAGAAAATTGCGGATGGTGTAATAAATTAAGGAATTGGGCGATAGATACAGCCACAATACTATTTGACGATAATCATAATGATTTAAGAGCATTACCAAAGACTGTGAGATTACAGATCCTTGTCGTATTAAGTTTCGTATGGAGCACCGTATTCACAGTTTATTTCTTTAATATTTCAACAATGCTTTATGGTTGGGTAGGTTTAGTTATTGGACATTTGGGAATTATATTTGCCATGTATGCCACATTCAAGCAGTTCCACAATGCACAGAAAAAATTTATAAACTACAAATTTGACAGTTATCATTCCGCTGGCAGAACCAGAGGTTTTATGATTGGTAGAGACAAAAAGGGAAATCCTTACAAAGTATATTTTGATCCAAATGATCCAGGAGGTGAGCATGAGTAAATGGATAGTTGGAGTAATGTTCATTGTTGTGATAGCAATGTTCTACAAAGGCATAGAAGTATTAGGACCAAGCAACACAAACAGAGATGTGTTGTATGAAGGTCCAAAAAAAACTACAGAACAAAGATGGAAGGCGGCTTTCGAATGGATGGAAAAGAGAAAAAATTAGATCAGTTTGAAATAGAAGCAAAGACTTCTGGTGGTGCAGTATTCGAACAAGGTGTTAAGATGTCGAAAAGTAATAAGGCAATTAGAAGGATAGCGGAGCCTCTTATGGCGAAACATTGGAAAGACAGTGTGACAAATCTACATAGAATTTATAGAGTAGCGGAATATCTACACAAAAGAACAAAGAGATTAAAATGAATAATGAATTATACAAAAAGGTAGCCAAGTTTATTCCAGAAGTAGAATGGGCAGTGCATGAACCTTTGATTGAAAAAATTAATAAACTTAAAAAAGAAAAGAATGCAGTGATACTGGCACATAGTTATATGACTCCAGAAATATATCATTGTGTGGCCGATATAGTTGGAGACTCATTAAAACTTGCAAAAGAATCACAGAAAGCAAAAGCAGACGTCATTATAATGTGTGGTGTACACTTTATGGCTGAAACGGCTAAGATATTAAATCCTGACAAGAAAGTATTGATACCTGATATGTCGGCAGGTTGTTCACTTGCTGAATCTATTACAGGAGAGGATGTAAGACTTTTAAAACAAAAATATCCTGGTGTGCCAGTTGTTTCTTATGTAAACACATCAGCAGATGTAAAAGCAGAGACGGATATATGTTGTACAAGTTCTAACGCAGTAGAGATAGTTGAGTCGTTGGGTGTAGACAAAGTTATATTTTTACCAGACGAGTATCTAGGCAAGAACGTTGCCGCACAGACTAAAGTGAAGATTATCACATTTCACGGAACTTGTATAGTGCATGAAAGATTTACGCCAGAAGAAATTAGAGAATACAGAAAAAACTATCCTGGCATAGTTGTATTAGCACACCCAGAGTGTCCACCAGAAGTTGTAGCAGAAGCAGACTACACTGGATCAACTTCTAAGATGAGTAACTACGTGAGAGACAAACAACCTAAGAAGGTTTTGATGGTTACGGAATGTTCTATGAGTGACAATGTCGCTATTGAGAATCCCAATGTCGAAATGATTAAACCTTGTAATTTATGTCCGTATATGAAAAAAATTACTTTGCAAGGAATCTATAATAGTTTAACAAACGGAACAGACGAAGTTAAACTGACTGATGCAGTGATGGATAAAGCAAGATTATCTATAAAAAGAATGATTGAGGTAAAATGAAGATTTGCATAATATATGGACATCACAACACTAAAAGCAGTTTCAATGCCGCTATCAGAGATACCTTTATCGAAGAAGCAGAAAAATGTGGACACGAAATCGATTTGATTAATTTGTTTGATGAAAAGGAACAATTACCATTTTACAATTCAGATATAAATCCACCACCTCAATTGGTATTGGATTATAGGAAAAGATTAGAAAACAGTGACGTTATGTTCCTAATTGGTTCATGCCACAATTTAAGGATGCCATCAATACTGGAAAATTGGGTTGACTGGGTACTACACCCTAAATGGTTTTTCAGTTATAGAGCATTGGTGCCTGGCAGTAAATTTTTTAAGAACTATGGATATCCGGTGCCTGGAGCAATGAATGGTAAATTAGGATTGATATCAATCACATACGGTGGACCTATGGTGACCTATTTTAATTTTAGTTTATTTGATAATATTCCTTATAGAAGAATAAAAAAGGCAGTGTTTAACTTGGGTGGCATGGTTACGAAGTATATAAGGTTTTATTCTGTGTTACCTGGCATGGATAAAAAGGAATTTGACAGTCATATGAATAGAGTAAGAAAACTTGCAAGGAGTTTAAATCCAAACAAGAAGAAAAAAATAAGTTGGTGGGCATAATGAAAAGTTACACATTAGATATCAAAGTAGGTGATAAGGTTGAAGTTGGACGTTTTAGAAACGTCATGACTACTGTCAGAGCAATAGAGGTAGACGAACACGGACAACCAGTTATTATTACAAGCAAAGGTCCTAAAAAGTTATTAAGCCTAAGACTTATGAAGTTATCACCAGGTGCAAAAACTCCAAAACAGATACTTTTAGAGAGAAATAAAACAAAAAAATCTTGATTTTTCTTCATTGAGACTATATAGCATTTATAGTACCATGGAAAAAACAGAAATAAAAAAGCCTACCATACAAGAAAGAATAGCCAGTCGTGTAAACGAAATACTAGATCCAGTTGAGGCATGGCTTGATAGATACAACAACAATCCTGATAGATTTAATCCTGAAACCTTAAAACTTGTTCCATTGTTCAAAAAGGAAAAGGTGGGAGGTGTACACGCAAGAAAGATACAGGAAAGGTTTGAAGAACCATACAAAGAATTCAAAGAACTATTAGACCTTAGGAAGAAAAACTTAAAGTTCAAGGAACTGGATGACGAGGAAGATTTTGATTCGGATGATAGGCAGTTGCTTGAAGCATACGAAGATGTATCAGATGAAACAATCAAAAAAGGTATACAAGCATACGACAACATCTTTGAAGCCTGCGATTACATGATTAGTATTGCAAACGCAAATAGGAAGCCACGCAAAAAGAAAGAGAAGTCTCCAGAGCAGTTGGTGGCAAAAATGCAGTACAAAAAGGAAGACACAAAATTAGAACTCAAATCCATAGATCCTACTGAAATAATATACGCAGAAGAACTTTGGGTGTACAACACAAAAACAAGAAAGTTGGGCCATTACGTTGCTAGGACATTAGATCCAAGAGGTCTGAATAGACCAGGCACAGGATTAATGGTCAAGGGCACGTCTATCAAAGGATTCAATGAAGAAGCCAGTGTGCAAAAAACACTCAGAAAACCTGAAAAGCAGTTAGAGGAATTCACTAATTCAGGCCCTAAAAAAGTGCTTGAATTTTATGATGCTATTAAGACTATGGGCATTAAACTCAATGGACGTATTAATACTGAAGTTCTTTTACTCAGAGCAGTTAGATAAATAACTTTATATGAGCATAAGAGACGATATAATTTCTATTAAAAATGGGTTGATTACACTTGGCAATGCCATTGACAATCTCAGTGTACACGGCGAAGACTCTGAGCAGATAGTTAATTCAGCAAAAACAATTAACTTCAAAGGCAAAGACCATAACTCAATCTATGGAAAAGGTTTACAATGGAGTGGCATGGGTAATACTAAAATGCTTAACTTCCAAGGTGATCCTGATAGACTGTGGAGTTCAAACACAATAGACCTACATCACGAAGCACATTATTCAATCGACAGAACACCTGTTTTAACATCAGAGGAACTAGGACCAACAATTAGAAAATCTAACCTAAGAGAAGTTGGTATATTAAATGGATTAGCAGTTAACGGAAACGTTAACTTCGATCAATTTGTGTTCTTTGATTCAGGCATGAGCAGATTGGGTATTGGTGCTGAAGCAATGAACGGACAACTTTCCGTTGCTTCTAACTATGTAGAATTTATTGTACAACCTAACGAAGATCACACAAACATAGGTAACTGGACAACACACGAATTAAGAATTCAAACTGACAGCACAGACAGAATCACAGTAAGAGCAAACGGTGATATTGTTATAGGTAACAAAGGTGGCACAGATAACACTGTTAACATTCATGGTAAACTAGGAGTAGGTGTATCTAATTTAAGAGGCGATGCATCTTTAGAAGTGTCTGGAGCATTAAGATTCAAAGGTAGAATATTCGACGTCGGATCCGAAGAGCCAACACAAGGCACTTATTCGCAAGGTGATGTAATTTGGAACATCAACCCTACACCAGGAAACATAATGGGTTGGGTGTGTACAAAAACAGGAACGCCAGGCGAATGGAAAACTTTCGGAAATATTTCAAACTAGAAAAATCAGTTAAACACTGGATATGGATAGGCAGAGTTGCTCCGCTTACCGCTCTGGTCCTGTTATTGTTATCTTTATCTTTTGAACCTACAGGTGTAACTTCTTATATCATAATAGGTATCTGTATAACTTTCGCAATAACTGCCTTTGCATGGTGGTGGTGGGTGATACACGCAGTAAAAGATATATTCAATCTACTAGGTGAAGCAAACAAAAGATTCGCTGAAGTAATCAAAGAACTAAAACAAATCAAACAAGACTATTTTAAAAAGAAGGACTAATAACTCCAAAGTTCTTTTTTGTATTTTTTAGAAAGGTTGTCGTAGTATGACGTATTTCGTTCTAAAGTTTTTCTTGCCAATGTTAGGGGTTTACGTTTCTGTGCGAGAATTAAATTATATTTTCCATTCCCTGTCGACAATCCTGCAATTTTAGTATTTGATTTTTTGTGATCTGGTAAAAATATATATTCTGCAAATTGTTGGCTAGCCTTTTTACAATACTTTTCTAATTTTGACTTTGTAATGTTGTCTGGTACGACAAAGATACAAACTTCTTTTTTAATCAACACAGGATCTACATCTAATGCTGACACTTGAATAATTTGGAATTTGGCATTTTTGGCAAATGGACATATACTTTTATTGCCTAATTTTTCGTGAGCCACACTAACTTTTTTTATCCACTCAGTGATATCTGTGTAAATAGAACTAGTCATTATAAACGTATTTAATTATGTTAGTCATCGGAAACGGCGAGAGCAGAAAAGCATTAAAAATAGAAGAATTAAATTTGCCCACTGTTGGGTGTAATGCCATTTTTAGAGACATCAAAGTGGACCATTTGGTGTGCTGTGATAGGAGAATGGTGCGTGAAGCAATAAAACACTCCAACACATCACAGTCTATAATATATTCACGTCCAGACTGGTGCAACGAATTCAATGTGTTTCCGGTTCCTGATTTGCCTTATGTGGGAGAATTACGACAGGATGATCCTTGGCATTGGGGCACAGGTCAATATGCGTTGTTGGTTGCCACCAAGTATTGCGTAATGGATCATATTCATATTGTTGGATTTGATATGAAAAGCAAAGATGGATTTGTCAACAACATTTACAAAGGTTCCGAATCATATGATGCTTCTTCCAAACAAGCAGTGGATCCTAGTTATTGGATATATCAGAACAGAAAGATATTTGAACACTATCCCAAGCAAAACTTCAATTTTTATGTGGACCAACATTTCAAAATACCAGAAGGTTGGGAGGAAATGTCTAATGTACAAATATTACCAATTTCCGATATCCAAAAGCATATTGTCATCTAAATACTTGACAAAAATAAAAATATTTTATATTATGTAAAATATGAGGACTTTAGCGTCGACCCTCTCTAAATATTCCGCCGTATTAAAAGGAGAACTATGAAACATCAAAGTACTAAAACATATGGCACAGATAGAGGATTCAGTTGTGCGTTCAGACAACCTAAAGCGACTCACAGCCATTGTTCATTAATTCACGGTTACAGTTTAGGATTCAAATTTACTTTTGAAGCAGATTATCTTGATGATAAGAACTGGGTATATGACTTCGGAAACTGTAAATGGATTAAAAAATATCTTGAAGACAATTTTGATCACACACTTGCAGTGGACATGAATGATCCATTACTTGCAGACTTAAAACAATTAGAAGGCAAAGGACTTGCTAAGGTTGTTGAGATGAACGGTGTTGGTTGTGAAAAATTTGCAGAACACGTATTCAATTATGTGGCTCCGCAAATAAGTAATGAAACAGCCAAGAGAGTTAAATTAGCAAGTGTTGAAGTATTTGAACATGGCTCTAATAGTGCTGTGTACCATAATACTGATAATGTCTAATTTTTTAATTTGTCTAAAACACGGAAACAAATACGGTCCGAACTACGTTAACACACTAGAACAGATGGTGCGAAGGAATAGCACCGTGCCGTTCGAATTTATTTGTTACACTGAAGATACAACAGGCTTAAACAACAGCATTAGAACTATGGACCTTACCGGTGCATATGGAGTTCAAGGCTGGTGGCACAAACCTTTACTGTTCAATCCAAATAATCCAATCGGTGCTCCTGGAGACACAATCCTTTATATGGACTTAGATGTAATTGTTTTTAGGAACATAGACAAATTATTTTCTTTTAAAGAAGGAAAATTTTGTGTGATAAGAGATTTCAATAGATCAGCAAATCCCCAATGGCAAAAATTTAACAGCAGTGTGGTACGATGGCAGATAGGTCAACATCCACAAATTTATAATGACTTCATAAAGACAGCACCAACGCAAGTAAGAAGATTCCATGGAGATCAAGATTGGTTATATTCACAAGTGTTCAACACAAAAGACTTTGAATTTTGGCCCGATGAATGGATAATGAGTTATAAATGGGAAATGCGTAACCGTCCGCCTATGCACAGAAGACAAGATGGAATAAGAGATTTTATTAGTCCTGGTGTTCCCAACATTAAACCTGAAACTTCTATCGCAGTATTTCACGGAGATCCACAGCCTGGAAACTGTCAAGATCCTTGGTGTAAGGAAAACTGGCGTTGACGCATACCAAAATATTTGCTATAATAAAGAATGACTAGACGTATTGGATTCTGCTGTCAATGGTTCCACCATGATAGATCACTTAAAAAGAAACAACTAGAAGAAATAGAAAGACCAATGAACACACGTGCAACGACTGTGCGTTGGTTGAACGAACACAAAGATGAAGCAGAAGCGAAACTTGATTTTGTATTCAAACACAACATAGATGGTATTAAAAATTTAATTTTAAAAGTTTCCACACTTCCTAAAAGCAGAAGAATGTGTAGAATNAGTTCTCCTATATTGCCCGTGGCTACACAGGCTGACTGGAGATACTANTGGGACAAACCTGAAATAATAAAATATTGTGAAAAGCATTTCGCAGAGGCAGGTGAACTTGCAAGAAAACATGACGTGAAAGTTAGTTTTCATCCCGGACAATTCACAGTACTTGCTTCTGATAATCCAGACATTGTAGAAAGATCAATTGATGAATTTGAATATCATGTAAACATGGCACGTTGGATGGGATTTGGCAAATCTTTCCAAGACGGTTGCAAGATTAATGTGCATATATCAGGTAGACAAGGTCCAGAAGGAATCATTAAAGCAATACCTCGGATGTCGCCTGAAGCACGTAATCTACTGACGATAGAAAATGATGAGATGGGTTGGGGACTAGAATCCTCTTTAGAACTAGAAAAACATTGTGCGTTGGTATTAGACATACATCACCATTGGGTAAGAACAGGTGAATACATACAAGCAAATGATGACAGAGTAAAAAGAGTGATAGATAGTTGGCGTGGTGTAAGACCAACTATGCACTATTCATATTCTAGAGATGAATGGTTATCTCCAGCATACCCAGATGGAAAAATGCATGAAGGAATTCATGATATGCAAACACTTTTGGATAAAGGGTGTAAGAAACAAAAATTACGAGCACACTCAGATATGCTACCCAATCGTGCAGTAAATGAGTGGGCATTGACATTTTTACCAAATCTTGACATACAGGTTGAAGCAAAGGCTAAAAATTTGGCGGCTGAACAACTACACACTCAGGCTCAAGAATTGGATCTTGTATAAAAATAAATACAGCATATGAAATACGATCAAATTACTGAAGCGAAGAAAAATCGCGAAGACAAACTTGAAGTTGTTAAACTACCTTACAAGTTAGGCGATCTATCTCCTGTACTGTCTAAAAATAATGTAGACTATCATTACAATGTTTTAACAAAAGCATACGTTAGAAGATACAACGAAGGAGAAGGTGATCCTGATTTTAATTATGGTGGTGCCAAACTTCACAATTTGTTTTGGAGTCAATTACGTAAACCAACACCATCAAACAAACCTAGTGGTGCAGTTAAAGAATTAATTGAAAAAAATCATAAAACATTTGATGCATTTAAAAAAGAAATGTTAAGAATGGCAATGAGCATACAAGGTTCTGGTTGGGTATACATGGCACGAAATGGATCGATAAAGAAAACTCCAAACCAATCTTACAAAACAGATATATTGATGCCAATTGATATGTGGGAACATTCTTTTATGGATTACATTCCTGCCAAAGATGCTAAAAAGAAATATGTAGAAAGCATGATGAGAATTATTGATTGGGAACAAATTAATCAAAGACTATCATAGGAGGAAAAACAATGATAACATCAGTACAAAAATGGATCAATGCAAGGATCAAAGAAAGAACTACTCTTGACGGAGCAATTCTTATTGGTGCGGGTATTGCCTTTTTAATTTTCAAACCTATAGCAAGTATAGTGGCATACGGAGCGATTGCCTACGGTGCTTGGACTATTTGGAAATCAGAATAATTAAAGTGAACTTATAGGTGTGTCGCTTGATGCGTCCATTCTAAGAACTTGTCTTTGTTTGACACCTTGTTGTTGAGCAAATTTCTTTGGATTGCATGAGTGGCACACGTGTTTATAAAAGTTAGTAAGTCTTTTCTTTTCTATCTTACCTTTCGCCCTTTCAAACTCTTTACCACAACTATCACATTGAAACAAGTATATTGTCTTTATCCTAGTGCATTTGTGCTTATTGCCCAGTTTACTCTTACGGATTGATTCAGTTTTTATTTGTTTTTCACCTTTAAACATATACTTATTTACATTAGCATTAGTAAAAATTCCATAAATACAAATGAAATAGGACAAAAAATTATGCCAATAATGACATTGACTGACACAGCAGAAAAGAAGATTAAAGAACTGTGTTCAAACAATAATAAGTGGGCAGTGCGTTTAGGCATAAAAGGCGGTGGCTGTGCAGGTTTTTCCTATGATTGGGGTTTTGCAGATCAAGGTGAAATGCAGGACAACGACGAACTAATTGAAACAGAAGGTGGAAGATTAGTTGTAGACAGCCATAGTGTAATGTACCTATTAGGAACTGAATTGGATTATGTTAATGAAGTGTGGGGTTCACATTTTGATATCAAAAATCCTAACGCAAAAAGCAGTTGCGGTTGTGGAGAAAGCATTCAGTTCGATTTGGAAAAAGTAAATGGCTAAACAATTTGTAAACATTGGAATAGAAGGAAACGACGGGACGGGTGATAGTATCAGAGACGCCTTTAATAAGGTAAATGAAAACTTCACAGAACTGTATGCAGTATTTGGTCAAGGTGGTCAAATCAGTTTCACTTCATTAAGCGACACTCCTAACACATTAGGATCGAATAAAATTCCTGTATCTAATTCGGCGGGCAACGCAATCACGATGCGTGGCATCACTGGAACAGGTATAGCAGTAGATTTAAATTCAGATCCAAACAACATCCAATTATCGGTTACAGGAACTTCTGTTGCTTCAGACACAACACCAGGATTAGGTGGTCCACTTAATGCAAATAGTTTCGCTATCGCAAACGTCGGCATAGATCAGAATGCAGTAAATGATTACAACACTACACACGGAACTAATATTTCATTAGATGATGTTGTAATAACAAAACGATATGCAGACTTAAATTACCTTGCAAGTTCAGGCGGTACAGGAACCTTAGGTGAAATAAGAGTTAGATCCGAACCGGCAAACGCAACAGACTACACAAAAACAATTACACAATTTCAAAATGGAAATTTAAATATTCCATCACACGGATTTTCAAATGCTTCCAATGGTTTAGCATTTAAATATAAAACCACAGGTTCAGCGGCTACAAACTTAACAGACAATCAAGTTTACTATATTAGATTTGTTGATGCAAATTATATTAGTTTACACTCAACTAAATCTGAAGCGACTAATAATAATGACGCAACAAGAGTAAAAATCACAGTAAGCGGTGGATCAGGAACACAAACTATCGTAGACAATGAATATGATAGTTCATTAGATGGTTTTTATCTAAGCACAGAAGCAATACAGAGACAATCCGCAGTTAGACGTCAAGGTGACAAGATGACTGGTAACTTGTTCCTAAGTGATCACCCAGGTGACCTAGCAGGAGCAGGAACTCCTAACTCACAAGACGATTTACAAGCGGCTACAAAATATTATGTGGATAATACAAGTTATGCTTCTACAAAAAATTTATTTGTTAGCACAAATGGTGACGATACAATGTCTGGTGTACCGGCAGATAAATTTGGTAGATCATTAAGTTATGCATACAAAACAATAGCGAAGGCTTGTGAAAGAGCACAGCAACTAATTGAAACATCTCCAATTGAACCAGGACCATATCAACAGACTGTAACTTACGGAAGTGGTGCAACTAATTCCACAATTTCAACAGCGGCAGTAACGAATTCATTCTCGGCGGCACAAACGGCATTGAGAGCAGGTATGGCGGCTAACAAATCATTTATAACAAATGAAGTAATTGGTTATCTAAACAATACATACCCAACATATTTTTACAATGTAAGTAGATGTAAATTAGATTTAGGTTTAATACAAGACTCGATAGTAACTGACGTATCAAACGGACTGACGGCAAACTTCCATGCCATTCAGGCAGGAAAAAGATATTACAGTTCTAACAGTGGTTTGAAAGCAATCAATCAACAGAGAACAGAAACGTTGGCGGCGATTGCATACGCAAAAACTGTAACAGCAAACGTTTTAAACAAAACAACACCTGCATCAACTTATCAAGGCAAATTTGCAGTATTGTCCGACGGGTTAAGTGCAAACACATTTACAATATTCACAGGAGCAAACGATTACGTCCACACTTACGTCAGTGGTGGTACAGTCACAGTAGGCGCAACCACAATTAATATTTCAACAGCGACTTACAACAACGCATCAGGTATAGTTACCGTTACAACAGTCTCACCACACGGTGCAGTGGTTGGAGATATTGTACAGGTTGCTAATATTACATGGAGTTGTTCGTTAGGAAATAAAGTTTATCCTGAAGTTGTTTCACAAGACACAAGTTTCGCAGGCACAGTTGATCAAGCGGCAAAAGATAGTGCGGCGGCTAAATTTGATGTAATCACAAACTTGATAAACAATTACAATTACAATGTTTCACAAACTGACGGAAGCACATACACAATCACTATCTCAAATGGTGGTAATGGAAACGTTGACCAGAACGCCACAGGTAACAAAGATTTAGTACCAGGAAAAGTTTTACGTGGTAAAACTTCTGGTGCATTAGGATTGCTTATCAAGGTTGACCAAGGTGCAACCAATGACACGTTGGAAATGTTCTTGTTGGAACCCAAAGAATTCGAAGTATCAGAAGAAGTTGAATTCGGAAACAAAGTTAAGACAACACAGATTACTATCCATGTTGAATCAGGTATATATGAAGAACATTTACCTATCAGAGTTCCTGCAAACGTTTCAATCAAGGGTGACGAGTTTAGAAGAACTATTGTAAGACCTAAAACAGGTGTTTCAGAATCTATATGGGCGGGAATACACTTCTTTAGAGATACAACTTTCGACAGTTTAACTCTTGCATCACAGAACTATGGTTATCATTATCTAACAGATGTAACAAATTCTTCTAGTGCTAAGAAAAACAATGCTGATATGGACGTGTTCTTAATGAACGACGCAACCATTATTAGAAACATGACTATTCAAGGACATGGTGGATTTGCACAGGTGCTCGATCCTGAAGGACAGATATTAACTAAATCACCTTACATACAGACAGGTGCTTCATTCAGTAGAGTAGAAAATAAAAAATTATTCAGAGGTGGTATGTTGGTAGATGGTTTCGTTGGAAATCAAGAAGTGACTATCAGCAACAAAGTAGATGCATTCACATTAGACATAACAAGTACAGCAGGGCAAGGATTATACATTAGAAAACCTGAACTGCCTGCTCCATTCTATATTGCAGGAGTAAGATATCAAGTCACAGCCATTAAAAATTACGATCAAGCAAATGGAACGGCACAAATTTTATTAAGCAGTGATTCCAATAGTGGTAATGGGTACACAGGTTCCACACCATACAATATTGTAATACAAACAGGTGGTAATAGATCATTACTAGCAAATGATTATACACAGGTCAACGACTTAGGTTATGGACTTGTTGTTACCAACGGTGCATTGTCAGAACAAGTTTCAACTTTCACTTACTATTGTGAAACTGGTATGTTCGCAAACAACGGTGGTCAGATACGTTCATTAAATTCTTCTTGTGCGAACGGTAACTTTGGATTGAAAGCGGAAGGATCTAATCCAAACGAACTGATAGACAATATCACACTTGCTGACAACATGACACAAACAGGATTAATTTACAATCCTGGCACAACAGATTTTGCACAGAACACAGATGCCACAGCAATTTATGTGTTCGACACAGAATATATTCCATTCAACTTAGGTGAAGTAGAGATTGATCACGGTGGATCAATTGGTATAGTGAGATACGAAATATCTAACATAGAAACTACAAATGCACCTATACAACCAGCGACTAGAAGTGGAACTGTTTACAAAGTAAACTTATCTACAGCAGGTTCCAACACCACTTCAAGTACAGGATTGAAAGCGGCAGTTGCCGATATGCAGGCTGTTACGATAAGAAACAGTAGAGCATTTAGATTTGAAAACGTAAATGACGTTGCACCAACAAGACCAAGCACAGCGATTGTGTTTGATGAATACACAGACGCAATTTACAGATCAATAGCATTTGGAAATACAGATCCAATTGGTACTGCACTAGGTGCCAACGAAGCATTGATCACAATGGATTCACCATACGACACAGTCAAGATGAACGTGAACATGACTGAAGCACAAAACAATACATATGCGGGTGCAGGAACTACAATGGGTGCCACAGTAGGTGACGTTGTAATCGCGATAGACAGAGTGACTCAAGCAAGTGATGTGGCAAGATTGAACAACGGTGATATGATATTTGGTTGGGACGGAAAAGTCCACAGAATCACAAGTTACACAGACAGAACCACTTATGGTACGATAACAATCCAAGATGTAAACAACATTCAACCAACACCAGTTGGCTCGGGTATCCATAGCACCATGTATAGAGCGTCAACAAGTGTAAACCTAAGAGCAAACCTGGCTGACAACGAAACAGGAACATTGACAGTTTCTATTTCAACAATGAGAGCAACAGGTCATGACTTCCTAGACATTGGTACAGGTGGATTCAATACAACAAATTATCCAAATGTAATTTACGGAGACCCACAAGCACCAGTACAAGCAAATGAAGTTGTTGAAATTGGAAAAGGTAGAGTGTTCTATGTGTCCACTGACCAAGATGGATTCTTTAGAGTAGGTAGATTCTTCACAGTTGACCAAGGTACAGGAACGGTTACGTTCTCGGCTTCAATTGCTTTAAGTAATTTAGATGGTATAGGATTCAAACGTGGTGTTGTCGTTGCAGAATTCAGTTCTGACTCAGCGATGACTGACAATGCGTCAGACACGGTGCCAACAGAGTCAGCGGTAAGAGGATACGTAAACAGAAGATTACACTTTGATCATCAAGGGCAGGTTGTAACTAATCCAATCGGAGCAGGTGCGATAGCAAGAGATGGAACAACACCAGCAACAAATTCTTTAAGTTTAGGTGGATTCAATATTAACAACCTAGCAGATCCAGGAGCGGATCAAGATGCCGCAACTAAATCTTATGTTGATGCTGTAAACTACGCAACTGATCAGATAAGCGACAACAGAGACGCAGACTTTATCACACCATTGGCGGCTGGTAACTTATTAATGTTCAATGGCAAATTCATTATGTACACTACTCCTGCAAACGGAGGAGTTTTCAGTTCAGGTCAAACTATCACAGGATCAAACAGTGGAGCAACAGGAACAATTATAGATTTTGTACAAGCAAGTATTCCAGTGTATGGTATTGCAACAAGAATAACTTACACATTGACAAGTGGTACAAATTTCAATACCGTTGACACTATTGACAACGGTGGTGGTGTAACGGCGACAGTGTTTGACGCGGCTATACCGGCAATAGGAAATGCTGTTGTACAGGGATCATCGGATATAACAATCACAGCAGACAGAGATGCGACTGCTACAAAACTAACATTTGATATTGCAACAGGTTCAATCATTAATGCTGATATAAGTCCATCAGCGGCAATACAACAAAGCAAGTTGGCAATGAACGCCGCGACAACAAGAGCGAACTCTACAGGTATCACTCAAGCAGATTTAGGATTGGCAAGTTTCGATTCTGGAGATTTCACAGTAACAGACGGTTGGGTAACATTATCGGCAACAGGTGTTGACTATGCTGACTTACCTGATTTAGATCAATTCCAAGTCATAGGTAGAACAACAGCAGGCACAGGAGATGCCACTGCTGTATCATTCAGTTCCGTTGTAACTGACGGTGGTGGTATTGTTGACGGTGACTTTGGCGTAGAAGTTGCACAGGCGGCTGATCCAGGAGAAGCATTAATTAAAACTGGCGCAGGCACATATGGTTTCTCTAATGTAACAAAATCTAGAGAAGCAAATAGTATTGTAAAAACAGATGCAGATGGCCAGATAGATTTAGCAAAATTGGCATTGAATGGCAATACAGCATTTGACGTAGATTCGAGCAAAGTAAGATTAACAACGCAAGGTGGAGTTGTTGCATACGAAGTTATAGGTTCAACTGCGAACAACACGGTACACACTTTCTCAGGTAATCAATTTGGATTTGGCGGAGCAGATGCTTCTGCAAGTCAAAGTAACGACGCAGGATCTGGTGTTAACACAATTCCGGCAATAGCAAGTGATTACATCTACACAAAAACTATTGAGGACGGTGCAAAAGGAACATCATTCACAGGTATAGTGTTCGGTAACAGTAGTACATATATTGATGATTATGATGACTCAACTGAAGGTAAGATAGGTTTAGTTGCAGGCGGAACAACCACTGTGATTGCAACACCACACGCATTAATTCCAGGTGGAGCAGGTGGTAATGCGGCAACAAATATCAACATGGGTGACTCTAGCAATAGATTCAACACAATGTACGCGACAGTGTTCGATGGAACGGCTACTCAGGCTCAGTATGCTGACTTGGCGGAAAAATTTGTTGCGGACCATAACTATCAACCAGGAACGGTATTGATGTTTGGAGGTCCAGAAGAAGTTACAATATCAATTGGTGAAAACAACAAGGCAGTCGCTGGTGTTGTTTCACAAAAACCTGCTTACTTNATGAACAACAAATTAAATTCTGAGAACAGTGTAGAACTTGCGATGATGGGAAGAGTATTCTGCAGAGTAATTGGTAAAATTAGAAAAGGTGATATGTTGGTCACGTCAAAACAAAATGGTGTAGCAACAGCAAGTGAAGAACCTAAATTAGGAACAGTCATAGGTAAAGCATTACAAAGTTATGACAGAGATGAAATTGGTGAAATAGAAATAGTGGTAGGTAAATTATAATGGCTAAACAGATAATAAACATAGGATCGAGTGCAAACAAAGGTGACGGTGAACCATTAAGAACGGCTTTTGATAAGATAAACGATAATTTTAACGAGTTATATTTAAAAGTTGACAATCTAACAGGTGGTGTTGGGGTAACTGTTGGTGATATAAAAGGTTCTGTATTTGCAGATGATTCCACAGTATTGGTTGACGCTGTAAATGGTAACATACCAGGATACATAAAATTAGATGTTTTAAAAACAGAGGTTGCGGCAAGTGCCGACTTTGCGGCTTTNAAATTAAGAATAGCGGCATTAACATAGGATAGTATATGGCAAACAGGATACCATTAGTAGTAAGTGATAACAAGATAAAAGAATTACCAGTCGGTGATAGTTTAAATCTTTCAGGTAATTCGATTGTTAACGCAACAAGTGTCGCGGCTAATAATGTTAATCTTGGGGGNACAGTCTTCACAGGTTCTTACACAGAACTAACAAATAAACCTACAATACCTACGGACATCAATCAACTTACAGACAGTAGCAATTTATTATCATCAGGTGGTGGAACAACNGTTGTACAAGGTCAAGGTGGTGGTTTAATTGTNGCAGGTGATGACAGCACACAGGTAACAATCTTACCTAGCAACACTTTACAGATAGCGGGTGGCACAGGCATNACAACTGCAATCACAGANGTTGCAGGCACACAAAAACTTACAATTACAAACACGGTGGTAGACACAAATACAACTTACACTTTCAATGCTGTTGATGGCGCAACTACAAGTTCAAAAACTTTACAAGTTGTTGACAGTGCTGGTGCTGTTCAAAATGTAAGTTTGAAGCAAGGAACAAACATTGGTATTACAAGGGTAGCAAACGAATTAACGATATCATCAACAAACACTGACACAACATACGGAATAGAAAGTGCAACTGACAGTAACGGATTCCAAGTTTTAAGATTGAGTGGTTCGAACTCTGTGACAGATGATGTTGCAATCAAACCAGGAACAAACATTTCAATCACTAGAGCGACTTCAGACGAAATAACAATCAACAACACACAGACTTTACCAAACGTGTTCGGAACTATTGCGGTTGCTGGACAATCAAGCATACTGGCAGACAGCACANCGGACACATTAACGATAGCAGGTGGTAATGGCATAACGGTGACAACAGATGCAAACAGTGACACATTAACAATCAGCACTTCTACACAGAATTTATTCGAAACATTCACAGCAGATTCAGGCACGACCACTGCAAACAGCGGAACAGATACATTAACNATATCTGGTGGTACAGGTATTTCAACTTCCATCACTGGAGACACTTTAACAATAGCATACACAGGAGCGGGAAGTGGACAAAGTGATGAATTCAGTAACATCGCTGTAGGTGTTCCTGGAAACAATCAGATGTTGATTGCTGATGATCCAAACGATATATTATACATCAACGGTGGAACAGGTATCAATATCACTGCGTCAGGAACAGGTGCAGGAACAAACGTCGATCAAATTACAATTGAAAACAGTTCACCAAATATTGTACAAAATGTTTTCCAAACAATTCAAGTGGACGGTGCGGCAACAACAACTGCCAACACAGCAACTGACACATTAACGATCCAAGGTGGAACTGACATCACAACTTCACTAAATGGTGACGTGATTACAATTTCATACACAGGCTCAGGTGGTGGCGGTGGTGGATCAGTCAATGATGCATTCAAAACTATTGCTATATCTCCTTCAGGTGGTAGTGTAATTGCAGATGCTTCTGAGGATACATTGACACTAGAGAATGGTAACAACATTTCTATGACTGCAACAGCAGGCACAGACACAATTACTATAAACGCAACAGCATCAGGATCAAACGAACAGGTTCANTTCAACAATGCTGGAAACTTTGGTGGTGATGCAGATTTCACGTACAACTCAACAACAAACACTTTAACAATTAAAAATTTAATTGCAGAAAGCGTAAACCCACCATCAACATTAACAGGCACATACACTATTTCATCTCCAACTACAATTACATTAGATCCTACAAGTGAAATTATAAATGATGCACCAATGAAATTAAAAGGTTACACTGTGGCACAACTAGGTACTTTAACTTCATCAGCGGGTGCAATGGTTTATTGTACAGATGAAACAGGTGGTTCGATTCCTGCTTTCTATGATGGAACAAATTGGAGAAGAGTCAGTGATAGAGCCATTGTCTCTTAATGTTTAATGGATGAAAAAGAATACATCGTAACGGTAAAACAAGGTGTTGATTGGCGTGAAGTCCACGAAGACCTTACAAAAGAAAATCAAAAACAATTTATCCCTAACCACAAAGTGCCAGTTGATGATTTAAGAGAAATCAACAAACGTAACACGCACTATCATCTATCAGACCAAGAAGCCGCAGAACTTAGAAAAGATTCTAGAATAGAGGCAGTTGAAATACCTATGGAGCCTCAAAAAAAGGCTCTACAAGAAGGAAACTTTAATAGGGCAGGAGGCGACACGGGGCAACAAGACAACTGGGGACTGTTAAGACACATAGCGGACAGTAATATTTTCGGAACTTCAACAGCAGATCCGGGTGGAACGTATGACTATGTATTGGACGGCACAGGAGTAGATGTTGTTTTACAGGATTCAGGAATAAATGGAGTCAATTCAGCAGGGGGATTACACCCGGAGTTTACAGATGCAAATGGAACAAGTAGAATAAAAGAAATAAACTGGTTCACTGAATCGGGCATAAGTGGAAGTCAACCAACAGACTTCTACACAGACACAGATGGACACGGAACACACGTTGCATCTACCATGGCTGGCAAAAAGTTTGGTTGGGCCAGAAATGCAGATATCTATTCGCAAACAATATTGGACAATCCCCACAAAATTTCTGTCAGTAATGCAATGGACACATTGTTAGGTTGGCACCAGGCAAAGACGAACGGAAGACCTACTGTGGTCAACATGAGTTATGGTTACGTTTATTATCTTAACACAGCAACCACTCCAAATGGATTCGGTTTTAATAGCGGAGGTCCTTGGTATGATTTAATAAGTGGAACATACAGAGGCACTCCACATACAGATACCACTAGAAGTAATTTGAGAACACGTGGAATAAATGGTCAATTCAGAGGCAACAGCATTTACGGTTTCCCAGCAAGATTGGCAAGTGTCGATGCTGACATAAAACAACTGACTGACGCAGGAATAATTGTGTGCATCGCGGCAGGTAACGACAGCATGAAACATGATATTTCTACAGGCACAGATTACAACAACAGTCTTGTTGTAACTTCCATTGGCACTTGGTTTTATCACACAGGTGGTAGTCCTAATCTAAACGGTGAACCAGGATTCAATGTTGGTGCAATAGGATTTTCAAACAGCAACGCCGCGTTCAACGAAAAAGCAAGTTTCAGTGATTCAGGCCCAGGTGTTAACATATACGCCTGCGGACAAAATATAATTGGTGCGTGGCCACAGGGTCCAGGTTACAATTACTATTACGATAATTCATTTTTTCAAAATAAAATATCAGGCACATCTATGGCAAGTCCACAGATGGCAGGCATGGCGGCTTGCCTATTGCAGGCACACCCAGACTGGACTCCAAGACAGGTGATGACATGGTTTCAAAACAACTCTACAAACACATTATTAGACACAGGACAAGATGACGATTACACAACGACTAATAGTGTGCATGGTGGCCCGGCTAGAGTGGCATACTTGCCATTAAAAGGTCAGAAACCATTTGGAATAAACTAATAAATACAAGTAGGAGATAAAATGGCTAATAGTATTATAAACATAGGAACACTTGCAAACGATGGTACAGGTGACGATCTAAGAGAAGCATTCATAAAAGTAAACAATAACTTTTCTGAACTGTATGCTAGATCACCTGAAAGTACTACTGCGGTCAATTTAGTAGCCGATGATGCCACAACAGCAGGATTATTTGCACAGAAATCTTCAGAAGAATTACAATTCAAAAGTTTAAAAGCAGGTCCGAACATAAGTTTATCCACAAGTAACAATCAAGTCACTATCACTTCATCAGGTATTGTAAGTATATTGTTCACAACTGATGCAGGTTCAGTTGGTCCTATCAATGCTTCAGGTGTTGCTAGATTTTTAGGTACAGGTGGTACAGCAACAACAGGTTCAGGAACTGACGTTACAATAGATTCTAAATTAGAAAGAGAAACTTCACCAAAACTTACAGCAACACTAAATCTAAACAATCACAACGTAACAAATGGTGGCACAATCACGGCAACAAACTTTGATGGTTTGGTTAGAGGTAAAAATGTTGCTGATATCGACAGTGTTGTAGGCTTTGACTTCGGTGGAATCACAGGTGGTATATCTAATATTATTGAATGGTTAGAAGCAGATAATTCAGTTAATTTAGGTACCATACAAAGTCCTTCCAGCAAAGGCGTAGACTTAGGTTCTTTATAATCAATTATACAACACTACTAATCCACGATAAATATCATTATGCATTCGATATGGACAGTACAGACAGGGCATAATTTAGGAACTTTACAAGAAAAAGTAGCCACAACAATTAATTTGCCTGTGTCAGGAGCAGACACAATCACAAAAATAGCAGGTACTATACCACCTGGATTACGATTATCTGGCACAACTATTACAGGTACGCCATTCCAAGTTAGTAGAAACAGCACATATGAATTTTGTTTAAGAGCAAAACACGAGACTAGAATACAGGATAGAACGTTTACGATAAACGTACAAGGGCCTGATGCTCCTACTTGGGTAACACCCGCAGGACTTTTAAAAATAGGTGACAATAATCAATTGTTTATTTTAGACAGTGCTAGAATAGACTATCAATTATCTGCCATAGATGCTGACTTGAGTGCAAATACAACTTTAGAATATTATATTCCTGAAGGCGGTGGACAATTACCACCAGGATTATCATTGTCATCAACAGGAAAAATTTCCGGAGTTGTAGATCCCATACTTGCATTAGATATACAATCAAGCACAGGTTATTATGATTCAAACGATTATGCAAGTGCACCATTTGATTTTGGAATTAGTGGCGCTGTTGCTAATCAAAGTTTTTATTTTGATATACAAAACTATCAAGCATTATACAATTCAAACGTTACAACAAGAGTAACTAGAAAATTAAATAGATATTATTCATTCACAGTAAACGTAACAGATGGTGATTCCACAGCAAGTAGAACTTTTCAAATATTTGTTGTTGGTGATGATTTCCTAAGAGCAGACAACACAATTATACAAGTTGGTTCTGGTGTATTCACTTCTGATGGAACGTTTTTAAGAAATCCGCAATGGTTGACACCTTCGGACTTAGGATTCAAAAGAGCAAACAATTACATAACAATTTATTTAGAACTATATGATCCAAACACAATAGCAGGAACGGTAAGTTATTATTTAGAAAATAAAAATCCAGATGGAACTTTCAGCGAACTACCAGAAGGCACTTCTTTAGATTTGAAAACTGGAGAGATAGCAGGCAGAGTTCCATATCAACCACAGATAACAAAAGAATATAAATTTACTGTGACAGCCGTTAGGGCAGGGACGGGTGTAGACTTTGTTACGGTAAACATTATTCCTTACGAAGATCAACAACAAGGTTCCGATCAACTCAAAATTAACAAATTACCATTAGGACAGCAGGACGGACTTGATGATTTAAACAGCCTATTGAATGAAAAAATTAAAATTAATGATGTTGAATACACAGTCAGCGGAGTAAATGGTGATAATGCAAACTATGATGTACTCACTTTATCGTCAAATCTTACTGCAACAGATTTAAAAGTTTACACAGGAAACGTTTACAATCCTAGCAACTACAAAACGAATCCTACTTTAATTAACAGAGCAAACAACGAAATTTTTGTATTCAATAGAGTCAGCAAAGACAAATACAAAAACAGAATATTAAAACTTGGTGGTGTAGAATACAAGATTGAAGACATACAAACAATTTTAAACGAAGGTGAACCTGCATTACAAGGTATTACCAATATGACTGCAATGGAAAAACTTGTTTTAAATGTTCCTTTACAAACATCATTTGTGAATGAACAGAATATTTCTATAGCGGCTTTTCAAGGAGTCACATACACAAAAGACTTTTTACTATCTAGCACAGATACTGAACCTCAAGCAACAAAAACTTTCACTGTAAAAGTTTTAGGAGAGGTAGACAGCACAATTACTTGGACAAGTGCAACAGATTTAGGCACTATCAAAGCAAACTTAATGAGTCATCTTAGAGTTACTGCTACCAGCACGGTGCCAGATGCAAGAGTAAAATACATTTTAACAAGCGGAACACTTCCGCCAGGACTTGCTTTAACAATTAATGGAGAGATAGTTGGTAAAGTTAGATTAAATCCTGACGGAACTTTACCTGGAGTCACTGCATTTGACAGTAGAGCATTTACATTCGATGGTGGCACGACCACTGTTGATTCGAATTACACTTTCACTGTTAGAGCACAAGATAGATTTGGATTTAGTTCTGTTGAAAGAACATTTACAATTAAAACTACAATAGGTGGTTCAGAAGAATACACAAATTTATATGTGCAACCATTATTAAAAGAATCACAAAGAACATATTTCAAAGATTTCATAAGTGATTCAAATATATTTGATCCTGATAAAATTTATAGACCAACTGACAAAGACTTTGGCTTACAGAAAAATTTAAGAATGTTGTTATACGCAGGCATAGAAAAGAAATCAGTGGCAAATTATGTGGCGGCTACATCAAGTAATCACAAAAGAAGAAGATTTAACTTTGGTGAAATAAAAACAGCGGTGGCAAATTTTGAAGGCACAACAACTCCTGCATACGAAGTTGTATACGCAACAATAATTGATCCTAAAGATTCTACTACTGGACAGACAGCAAGTAAAATAAGCATCTTACCACAAGAAAAATTAAAAGTAAACCAAACCCAATTAGAAGTGACTGATGATGTTACAAAATTAAATGTAGGAGGTTCTACTTACACAATTTTTGTAAGAGAAGGAGCCGCGGTAACAGTTGGTGCGGTTGGAAATGATTTAGAAATACTTGCTAGAACAGGAAGATTATTAATTAACGTTCCTAACGGACAATTATTTGTAGATATGGTGTCTGGACCTGATCTTTTAGTTGGAACACTTGCTGAAAGTCCAGCAGATCCATTTAGATTTAGACCTAAGAACGCTGTGATCAAAGTTGACAGTAATTTAATTAAAGCAAGTGCGTCAGATGATTATACTAGATTCATCAGCAACATCAGTAATATGCGTGACAAAGTGAAAGCATTAGGTTCAACTGAAGGTGCATTATTACCATTATGGATGAGAACAGCACAATCAGGCAGTTTGGCGGCGCTTGGATACACTCCTGCGGTACCATTATGTTTCTGTAAACCAGGACAAGCGGAATCTGTAAGACTAGCAATCAAAAATAGCACATTTGACTTACGTCAGATTAATTTTGAAATAGACAGGTACGTTGTAGAAGGCACAACAGGCAATAAAGAGGATCAGTACGTACTCTTTCCTGACTATGGATATAATATATAGGATAAATAACAGTAGGACATAAAAATATGAGCACAATAGACGATACAAGCATAGACCAAACATTTCCAGTTGCTGGACAAGATAACAACAGCCAAGGTTTTAGAGATAATTTCTCTACAATCAAAAACAATTTCACCATTACAAAAACACATATAGCAGAAGTGACCACAAACTATGCTAGAAAAAATGCGGCAAACAACTTCTCAGGCAATGAGATGACTGGTATGTTGATGAAACAAAACTTCATCAAAACACATTCTATCGGTACTATCACTTCAGCGGCTAACCTTTCTACTACAAATGGCAATTTTCAATATGCTACTGTGGGCGGTGACCTAACAATCACAATGACGGATTGGACACAAAACGATAATTCAATGGAAAAAGTTGTGATACAATTAATTCAATCAGGTGGTGCAAGAAACGTTACATTTGCAACTAACGGTGGAACAGTCAAAACTGATTTCAGTCAGCCAGTATCAATCGACAGTGCGGCTAATCCAAAAGTGTTTGAAGCATACTCCTATGACAAAGGTCAAACGGTTTATGTACACTACGTAGGACAGTTTTCATAATGTTATGTCTTTACACCCTTTCAGTAAGGATCTAAAAGAAGTCCCAACAGCACAGATAGAAAAACAATTACAGGAACTAAGAACCAAATATCTTAGAGCACGTAATCCAGAACTACAAAAACAACTCAATTTCTTTATAATCGATCTACAAGAAGAACTCAAAATGCGTTGGTATGAGGAGCAAAAGAAACTTGCCAAAGACAGTGGTAAGGATCTTGACAATTTAATCAATATCGAGTAGTATAAAGAATGCAAAAAACATCAGTAAAGCAAAAAACTGCCAAATTAAAATCTGACAGAAAGAAATTCAAACGCAAACTGGCATCCAAAGCCAAACTAAAAGCAAGAAGATTATTGACTTATTAGTCAAAATCAGTTACAATTAGATATGCAAATTGATTCTTTAGGATTGCCTAAGTATGGCACAGATGATTTAATGGATCTAATCTACAAAGGTAAATTGGATACTTTATTCAAAGTGTACACAGAAGATAACGAAGACACAAAACAATTCAATCAAGCGGTAAAAGACACAGGCACAGGACAAGCACTGAAGTTCTATGAAAAAATGGATATCAGTTTGGAAGAATTTGATTCTTTGTTACAGAATGAATGGTTCATGCCAAATAGTTACAAGCAGTTTGATATAGAAAAATATTTAGACAAAGTGTGTCCAGACACTGACATCGCAAGACAGAGAGTCAAAGATGAATTACAAGCATTTAGAAAGATGGGTTTTGAAAATTTATTAAAGTTCTTACACTTTTTGGTAACGTTCATGCGTGATAACAAGATTGTATGGGGTGTAGGCAGAGGTAGTTCGGTAGCGAGTTATGTGCTATTCCTTTTAGGAGTACACAAAGTTGATTCAATTCAATATGACTTGGACTGGCAGGAGTTCCTTAGATAAATACATACATAATAGGAGAACACAATGGCAGTAAAACAAACAGGCAGAAAAACATATAAAACCATGCAAGGTAAAGCCGTGGACATGGACCTTTTAAGAAAAAGAAACGAACTAGAAATAGCNGTTGGCAATGCCAAAGTTAATGCTAGAGGAGACGAATTAGGTGCAGGCGGTAAGATAGTTAAGAAAAGAGAAGATGTTCTTGCTGACTATTACAGAGACAATCCAAGCAAGGTACCTGTAGTTGAAAAAGGTGTGGCACCAATTGAAGATGCTGAAGCACCTGTTGAACCAAAAGCAGAAGAGTCCAAAGAAGAATGGGTTGAAGATGCTGAAGGTAATTTTGTAAAAAAAGGCGAATAAAATGTCAATTGATCCAGGTATGCTAGGGCACACCAAGGAGACATACACAGTCTACCAAGCCGATACAATTACACCAATTCACGACAGAGTATTAGTTACCGATATGGAATTCGGTGAACAGAAGACTGCTGGCGGCATAATCATTCCAGGTGATGATGGACAAGCAAGAGGCATACATCCAAGATGGTGCAGAGTACTTGCAAAAGGTCACGAAAACAATGACGACTATGAAGTGGGTGATTGGATATTGGTAGAGCATGGCAGATGGACTAGAGGCTTAAAAGTTGAAATGGCACAAGAAGGCAAAATCACAGTTAGGGCAGTAGAGGCACAATCCGTTTTGGGAGTATCAAAAACAAAACCAGATACCCAACTTACCAGAAAAACAGATTCCGAAAAACCTTACGTGGCTGAGGGCAAGTAACACTTGACAAATTAGCATAGTGCCATTATACTATGCATATGAGAATTCCAGAAATAAGAAGTAAAGGTATTAACACAACAGGACTTACAGGTATTGTGTTAATGACACTCCATATATTAGGACATCTTAATGGTTGGGCATGGCCCATACTATATGTCCCACTAATAATGAGTGGTATAGGACAAGAGTATTATAAAAAGAAGGACATCTAGTGTATAAACCATTACCAGATGGATTGTATGTCTCCAACAGTGACATAGCGGGCCAAGGACTTTTTACAAATAGAAAGTTAGAAGTGGGCACGGAACTAGGTCTATCACATAAGATGATAGACGACAATCTCATAAGAACTCCTTTAGGCGGATTCATAAATCATTCAGAAGAACCTAATGTGCAAAAATATCAAATAGGAAATGATTACTTTATAAAAGTTATTAAAGACATCGATGTAGGTGAAGAAATAACTTTGAAATACAATTGGTATAACCCGGTGACTGACAATGATTAAAGTATATTGGACACGTTCATACATAGGACACGATAAGATTCAACAGATGGGTCTCAATACTAAATCTATGTTGAGTGCATTAAGAATAGAAGAACCACAACCTTTAATGAAACACATGGACTATCAGAAGTTCTTTGGACCTATGGTTAGCAAATGTCCGTCAATAGTTGATGATATCAAGAATGTATTTGTAATTAAGAGTCCAATGGATATGAAAATCAATATAGATGAAGCACAGAGTAGAGTGAATATAGAAAAGCAGACTCCAGACTTTGCACAATTATTTCTTGGAAACCCACAAGGCAAATGGGGACTGCATCAGGTAGGTGCTATGGGATATCTTTTCTTTGCGGAAAAAAGTTTAATGATTAATCAATTACCTGCTTACTATGACAACAACGACTATACTAACAAAACAAACACAATCACAGCAAGTTTTGATATAGGAAATTGGTTTAGACCTGCAGGGAAACCTGTTTTCCAAATTAAAAAGGATGTAACAACTATTGACATCAAAGAGGGTGATGCGTTATTATACATTAAGTTTAACACAACGGAAAAAATTAAACTTATTGAGTTTGATGATTCGGAGTTTCAAAGACTAGCAGAAAGAAGTCCTGAATATATGTGTGGTACACTAAAAGATCATGACGACAATATTATTTCATTGAAGAAGTGTTATGACTACTTTAATAGATTTAAAATGAAAAGAAGAATAATGAAACTAATAAAAAGGAACTTGATATAATGGGTCCATTATTGACAGCGATAGCAATTACAAGTATAATGATTGTAGCAATTATGTATTGGGTACCTATGGTATGAAAAAGTTGTTGCTTTTTATTGAACGTATTCCGCTATTACACGCACCAGGATATTTCCTTGCGTTGGTTGGCGTGATACTAATAATTTTAACGGTGGTATTATGAAAGAACTTTGGGTAGAAAAATATAGACCTAAGACAATAGATGAATATGTCTTTAGAGATGAACAGCAAAAGAAACAAGTCCAGCAATGGATAAAAGAAAAAACTATTCCACATTTATTGTTTAGTGGTAATGCAGGTATAGGTAAGACTACACTTGCAAAAGTATTGTTCAATGAATTAGAAGTAAATGATCTTGATATATTAGAAATAAATGCAAGTAGAACAAATAGTGTCGATGATATAAGAAACACTATCATAAACTTTGTGCAAATGATTCCGTTTGGTGCATACAAGGTTGTGTTGCTTGACGAGGCAGATTATCTATCTCCAAATGCACAGGCGGCCCTGCGTGGCGTAATGGAAGAGTATCATACAACAAGTAGATTCATTTTGACTTGTAACTATCCTAACAGAGTGATTCCAGCACTTCACAGCAGATGTCAAGGCTTCCACATAGAACGTATTGATCAAACAGAATTTACAACAAGGGTGGCAAAGATATTAATGGATGAAGGTATAACTCCAGACTTGGATATATTGGACACTTATGTGAAAGCACACTATCCGGATCTAAGAAAATGCATCAACACAGTTCAACTTAATTCGACTGATACAGAACTGATGGCTCCAAATAAATCAGACAAAGCAGAAGCAGATTACAAATTGGAAATGACTGAACTATTCAAACAAGGCAAAATTACAGAAGCAAGAAAACTGGTGTGTAGTCAAGCACGTCCAGATGAGATAGAAGACATTTACAAATGGCTGTATGACAATATTACTTTATTTGGTGATGAAGCGAGACAAGAAAAAGCAATACTAATAATTAAAAAAGGACTAGTTGATCACACATTGGTTGCTGACCCGGAAATTAATCTCGCGGCAACTATGATTCAGTTACAAAACATTTAAATACGTTATGACATACGTTGTAAATGATAAGTGTATAATGTGTAAACACACAGATTGCGTAGACGTATGTCCAGTGGATTGCTTTTACGAAGGCGAAAATATGCTTGTCATNAATCCTGACGAATGTATAGACTGTGGTGTTTGNGAACCAGAATGTCCAGAAGANGCAATTAAATCTGATCAAGATCCAGAAGGAGAGCATTGGGTTGAATTTAACAAAACATGGTCTCAAAAATGGGAAGTGATAGATGTCAAAAAGGATCCATTACCTGATTTTGAAAAACACTCTGGTGAACAAGATAAACTGAAAAAATACTTTAATGACAAGTAAATTGAAAGTTGAATTAGTAGATAAAATGGGAACGGATCTTTCCGTTGTAAATGCCGCCAGAGTATCTTATGCAAAGTTCAAAGACAGTTTCGAAGACAAAGACGAAAAATTAATAAAATTTCTAGCAGAACATAATCATTGGTCGCCATTTGCACACGCAAGTTTACAATTTAGAATAAAGGCTCCTGTTTTTGTTGCAAGACAACTTGTAAAACATCAAGTGGGACTTGTATGGAATGAAATTAGCAGACGTTATGTTGACTACGAACCAGAACTATACGAACCAAAAGAATGGAGAGGACGACCACAAAACTCTAAACAAGGTTCAGATGGCACAGTTTCCATAGACAGCAATGAACAACATAGGTTAGATATGACCATGCAACAATGCAAAATCATTTATAAAGCATTGATTGAAAAAGGTATTGCACCTGAACAGGCAAGAATGGTATTACCACAAAGTATGATGACTGAATGGATTTGGTCAGGAACTTTGTATGCTTTCGCAAGAGTATGCAATCTAAGATGTGCTAAAGATACTCAAGAAGAAACACGTGAAGTCGCAAATGAAATACATAAAATTTGTACAGAGGAGTTTCCAATAAGTTGGAAATATTTAAAAAATGCTTAGAGCCAGTCATATATTAATTGCACACGAAGACGCAACAAGAAGTCAAAGAAATGTTTCTAGAGAAGAAGCACTATTTTTGATTGCGGACATACAAAAGAAATTACTAGATAAAGAACTATCATTTGAACAAGCCGCGAAGATGTACAGCGATTGTCCTAGCGGAAAAGCAAATGGTGGTGATCTTGGAATTATAAAACGTCAACAGATGGATAAACTTTTTATGGTTTTCCTGGAACAACTATCAGAAGGTGAGGTAAGTGGTATCTGTTGTACTCCGTTTGGTTTCCACATAATACGTAGAAACGTAACTATTCAGATAAATCAATCACCGTAAATATCTAGCACTTCTTGGACTGCTTTGTGTCTCAACACATCCTTCTTGACAAAGTTTACAATGTCAATGTATTTGCTAGACGTCTCGTTCAACTTATGAATAAAGTCGGATAACCCATTATCTCTAGGCCTATCAGTTTGATGTAGGTCGCCAGTAACTGCTAGTTTGCTATGTTTGCCGATCCTAGTCAACAACATTTTCATCTGATTCACTGAGGCGTTTTGCATTTCATCTGCCACTATGTAACTATTATGAAAAGTTCTGCCCCTCATATAAGCCAAAGGTGATATCTCGATAATACCTTCGTAAAGCATATTTCTTATATCATTCGTTGTGAAGTATAACTTGAATACATCAAATATAGGGATGGTCCATGGCGCCATTTTCTCTTCCAAACTACCCGGAAGAAATCCTATATCCTCGTCCACACTAACTACCGGACGAGTTACAACTATCTTATTGACTTGTTTTTCCTTGAACATTTTGACGGCTACCTGAACAGCAAGTAAAGTCTTCCCAGTACCAGCAGGCCCTATACCAAAGACGATGTCTTTAGCAGGATCTAGTAGTTTTAACAGGTATGACTCTTGATTCACGTTCTTAGGAACAATGTTAACCTGTTTTGATACTTGTGGAAGATATTGTTTGAATGGCAATACGTTCGCCCTGTTCTGGTGCNTTTTGGATGATTTTTTACCCATTAGCACTCCTTGTTATTTGAAGCAAAAATAGTATTTGCATAAAATTATTTAATGGTTTAAACTGCTTACAAAACTGCTCATATAAGTCAGGGCCTATTGATAAATACTTAAAAAGGTACCCACATATGCAAGATATTAAAGATATTATAGCAACTATATCAAACGTCTACGATAATGACACTGCTTTCACAGTGCTTAAAGACTTTGAAAGAGTGCTTGATGAATTAGATTTATACGTCTATGACAACTGGGAAATGGGTGAATTAGTTGAAGGCCCTAAGATGGCTAGGCACTTTATTACTTGTTCTTTTATGTGGCCTAGAGAAAAGATGCCAGATCCAACTGGTGGAAAAAGACTTACAGACTTTGGTTGTAAAGTGTTTTACAAAAAAGATGTATATGTGTATCCAAGAAAAGTTTTAAAACAAGATGATTTCAGACCAGGCACTAAAAAAGGAAAACTTGATCAAATGCCTATTTGGGTAGTCACAATAAGGATGCCTAAAGAATTAATTAGAACAATCTACAGTGGTTATGAAGCAGAACAACAATTCAATGTAGATCCAGCAAATAGCGAAGTAGTAGATGGTTCAACTCCAGTTGAGAAAGCAGATACTATTGCTCCAGAAGAAGGTGTATAATGGGACTAAGACAAAGCGATTTAGAATTCACAGTTGATCCAGTATTTGAAATAGATTCATACAAATCCAAAATGGGAGACGATGAAGACATCGTCGTTTTAAGTTTCAGTGTTAATGGTGAACAACCTGCAAAAGATTTGGTAAACTTTGTGGAGACAGGATACAATTTTGTCCTTGATGCTGACAAGACAAGTGGTGAACAAGCAGACAAGAAATACAGAGTGTTTGTAGAATTGGAAAGAAAAAGATCAGTACCAAATCAAATTATTGAAATTTTAGACGGCATCAAGAAATTAACAAATATGCCTGAACTAAGATTTAGATATTACAAAAATTTTAGAAGTATTCCAGCAGATGAATCTAATATTAATGAGCAAGTTCCTTTGGATTCAGGAGCATATGACATTAAGAAAAATGAAACCAAAATGGAAAACTATAAAAATTTCTTCTCCGACAGTTATGTAGACGAAGTTTTTATGGAAGGTGACAATGTGCATATGCACAAAAAATACGGAGACAACCTAGTGTTTAAATTTATAGACATGGGTTGGAAGAAAGAAGTATTAGAGAACATAAAAGAATCAATTCAGATTGAAGCATTTCCAGAAATAATTTTCTTAAGTAAGTATGTTGGTGACTACAACATTACCAAATTTGGAGACAAATTGGTATTTGAAAATAAAGGTCACTGCGTGGTACTTAAGAGACATGAGATTATCTAAAAACTTTACACTGCAAGAATTTACAAAAAGTCAAACTGCCTTGCGTCACGGCATTGATAACACTCCCGGAGAAGAACATCTCACAAGTGCGAAATCATTATTTGAAAATGTGGTGCAACCTGTTAGAGATAATTTCGGAGTCACAGTTATAAATTCAGGATACAGAGGACCTAAACTTAATGAGGCAGTCGGTGGATCATCTAAGTCACAACACTGCAAAGGTGAAGCGGTAGATATAGAATGTCCAGGTACAAGCAATTATGCGGTAGCAAGTTGGATAGAACAAAATTTAGATTTCGATCAANTNATATTAGAATTTTACACTCCAGGCATACCAGATTCAGGTTGGGTTCACGTTTCATACAAGTCAGAAGGTAATAGAAAATCTATACTGACAGCAATGAAAGAAAACGGAAAGACAGTATACAAGCCTGGTTTGATTGAATGAAAACACATCAATTCACGACAGCATTCTATTACGACGATATAGAACCAAGTGCTGAATTAGAAAAATATTGTAAACAAGTAAATCTAAAAGATGTTAAAGAACATAACACATCTTTCTTTGAAGAAAATCAAGAGGAACTAGCAAAACTTTTAGTGCCTGTTGTTAGAGGTTTCTGGACAGAGGCTGGTGTATTACACGGTTACACAGGATTCAGATTGAAGCATATTTGGATTCAGCAATACAACGAAGGACACTCACATAGATTGCACGTACACGGACCATTGGAAAATGACTGGTCGTTTGTGTATTATGTAGAATGCAATGACGATTCAGCGGAGACTGTGTTTTACAATTATGGATATCCATACGTGGACCACCATCACTACAAAATAAAACCTAAGAAGGGTAGGTGTGTGCTGTTCCCAGGAGCAATGCCACACGAAGCAATGCCAAACAAGGAAGATACCCGTTTGGTTATTAGTGGTAATATAGCATTTGAACGTGATAAATAGTAGCATATAAAGATGAGCGAGAAAAAAGAATATTGTTTGAACTGTGGCAATGAAACTCATTGCGGAGAAATACTGAAGAGAACTGAAAAAGGTTATGCTTCAGAGGGTTCAAAGGAATATGAAATTATTGTGTGCTATCACTGTAGATGTGGCACAGCAGAGGATTTGGAATGATATTTGGGCAATTAAGAATGATAATGACAATGGTAGTTGTAGCCGGTCTTGCCGGAGGAGTTATCTATGTGAATAAATTACGTTCGGACAATGCAATACTGAAAGCAAATCAACTTAAATTAGAAGCAAGTGTTGAATCACAAAAGCAAGTGATTGCAAAACAAAAAGAAGACTTTCAAGCCATCATGAAAGCAAACAAAGAATTGAGTGTTTTGATCAACAATCTTAAGAAAGATTTACAAGACTTAGACAAAAGATTTACAAAAAAGAAGAGAGACATTGGCAAATTAGCGATTGAAAGAAGCAAAGCCATAGAAAGAATTATTAACTCAGCAAGTGATAAAGCGGCAAGATGTATAGAAATTGCTTCTGGATCACCATTAACTGAACAAGAGATCAATGCAACTTTGAAGAGCCAGATCAATACAGAGTGCCCTTCAATAGCAAATCCAAACTATGTACCACACAATGAATAAAATATTTGCAATTATTATAATAGGATTATTACTAACAGGTTGTTCAATAGGTGAAAAGAAACTTAAAGTTTTCACTTTGGAAGAGCCAAGAGCAAAACTAGATATTGATATGCCAACTCCATTGACAATGGAAAAAATACGTTGGATAATCATTACGTCTGAAAATGCAGAAGAAGTATTTGCTAAACTAGAAAAAGAAGGTATAGATCCTGTGTTGTTTGGTTTGACTGATAAAGACTATCAGGTCATAGCAAGGAATTTCGCACAAATCAGAGCGAAGTTGGCAGAAACAAATTCAATCCTAGATAAGTACAAAGAGTACTACGAAGAAGAAACTAAAAAAGATAAGGAAGAATAATGGGAAAGTTTAACGATAGATTAATGACAGAATTTTGGCCACCTAGAAAATGGAAACTGGGTAGAGACCTTACATACACTACAAAAGATATTACAGCAGATGAAATCAAGACGCTGAAAGGCGTAGGTGTGAAAGTGCAGAGAGACACAAATAAAACTGAAAGTATAGTGGTACCTAAAGGATTTGAAACAGATCTAGCATCTGTGCCTAGAGCGGCATGGGCCTTGATTGCTCCATGGGACGTGGCTAGAGCGGCAATAATTCATGACCTGTTATACAAAACTATTAGACAGTATAGATGGAAAATGAAAACAAAACAAGATGAAGAATTAGTAGCAAAAGCAAAAGTGATAAGTGATAAAGTATTTCTTTTAGCAATGAATGATGCAGAACCACCAGTAGCACAATGGAAAAAATATTCCGCATGGAAAGCCGTTGATCTATTTGGAAATGGTTCAATTGTTCCTAACAAGGATAATATCTAATGTGGTTCTTTTTAATCAAATCTATTGTAGGTGCAATTTTAGGACAAGCAACAAATTCTTGGTTCAAAAAAACTAAGATGGGTGTTTGGTTCTATGCAAAAGTAGATTGCTGTTACAACTGGGCGGCGAAAAGATATGACCTAGAAGTGTTAAGCAAAGAACAAAAAGCAATGAAACGTTTTCCTGCATTAAGTAAAAAAATGGCAGATTTGGAAAAACGGATTAAGAAATTGGAGAAAAAATAATGGCTGAAGAATTAAAAGAAGATAAGTTGGTTGTACCTGCAGACAAAAAATCTGCATCGAAAAAAGTAAAAGTTGAACTTGAAGTAGATACAAGTGCAAAAGACTTAGGGCCAAATCCTTACGCAAGATTAATACACCTCGCAAGAGCAATAGACAGTTGGAGAATATTTCCAAGAATATTCATTACAACCTACATTATACTTTTATACAAATGCGTAATTTGGTATATGGAACTACCAAATCCGACCTTAGAACAATCAGGATTGATTAGTATTGTTGTTGGTGCCGGCGCGGCATGGTTTGGTTTGTACACTGGTTCTAGCAGAAAAAAATAACATTTCCAAAAATATTAAATACTACAAAGAACTTGACTTTTTGGTAGAAGTCATTATATAATATAGTATGGATTATTACAAAACATTAGGTGTGAATAGAAATGCATCGCAGAGCGATATCAAACGTGCATTTAAGAAACAGGCGATGAAGCATCACCCTGACAAAGGTGGCGATCCAAAACAATTTCAACAATTAAACGAAGCATACGAAGTACTGGGCAACGAGCAAAAGAAAAGCCAATACGATATGTTTGGCACAACAAATCAACAGCCAGGTGGAGCAAGAACTTGGGAATTTAGGACTGATAGTTTTCCTGATGATATAGGTGATGTATTCAATCAATTTTTTGGTGGAGGTAGATCTCCATTCGGACAGCGACAACCATTTAGAAAAAATAGAGATATCATAATTCAGACTGAAATAAATTTAGAAGATGTGCTTAAAGGAAAAGATTTAATTGCAACATATAGATTAACTAATGGAAAAGAACAAAGTGTCAACATAAATCTACCAGCAGGCGTAGATAACAATACTACAATTAAATTTCCTAGTCTAGGTGACGATTATCATTCTAATGCGCCAAGAGGTGATTTGTTGGTAAGAGTAAGGATCAAGAGGCATCCTAAATGGAATAGAGATGGTCCTAACTTGCACACAATAGAAAAAGTTAATGTGTTTGACTTAATGATAGGAACCAAAAAAGAAATTACTACACTAGATGGTAAAAAACTTAATATATCAATTCCTAAGGCTACACAGCCAGGCACGGTGTTAAGTATTACTGAACAAGGATTACCAATGCGTGGCGGAAGAAGAGGAAACATATATCTCACAATACAAGCAGACATACCAAACATAACTGACCAAAATATATTGAATAAAATAAAAGGAATAAGAAATGGAACTGATTAAAGCACCAAACGATTTTTTAGAGAAGAAAGTGCAACCTTTCGACTTTGCTACAATGGACGCAGAGAAAATATCTAAAGAAATGGTAGAAATGATGTTGAAATACAAAGGTGTAGGACTTGCATCTAACCAAGTAGGTATTGATGCACAGATTTTTGTAATGGGAGAAGAAAATCCAATCACAGTAATAAATCCAATGGTAACTGAAGTAGGCACTGAAAAAATAGAAATGGAAGAAGGTTGTTTAAGTTTCCCTGGACTATATATGAAAGTGAAAAGACCAGCAGTTGTGAGTGTCCAATATCTTGACACAAAACAAAAAGAATGTATAATAAAGTTAGAAGGTTTTCATGCAAGAGTATTTTTACATGAATACGACCATCTCCAAGGTATTACCTTTGATCAAAGAGTTTCAAAATTACGTTTGGAAATGGCAAAAAAGAAACAGGAAAAATTATTGAAAGGATTACATGGTTGAACCAAGTGGTGATTTGCAGGCAGTATTCGATAGAGCAGTAGGCAGTGCTAAATCGTGGAGACACGAATACGTTACCCTAGAGCATCTGTTATTCTCTATGCTTGAAGATAAAAAGTTCAACGGCATAGTTAAAAATTATGGTGCTGATCCAGAAGATATGAAAAATCATCTAAAGACATATCTTGATACTAAACTAGACAAAATTAAAATGCCAACTGGCAAATACAAACCAAAAAAGACTGTGAGTGTTGAAAGAGTATTAAACAGAGCATTCACGCAAGTTTTATTCAGTGGTAGAACAAATATTGATTTAACAGATGTATTTTTAAGTTTATTAAGTGAAACAAAAAGTTGGGCATTCTACTACATTATGGAGGCTCAGATTGATAAAGACAAGTTTCAGGACTTCCTACACAGCGAAATGGAAGAACTTTATGAAGACGAAATAGATGTAAGTGAAACAAAACGTGCATTAGGAAAATACACATCTAACTTAAACAACGAAGTTAAAAAGAAAAAAATTGATCCTGTAATCGGCAGAATTGAAGAACTGAATCAAATCGCTTTATCTTTGGGACGTAGAACTAAAAACAATGTGATATTAGTTGGTGATCCAGGAGTTGGTAAAACTGCAATAGCGGAAGGTCTTGCTTTTAATATTGTAAATGGAACGTGTCCTGAATTTTTAAAAGGGTATGAAGTATACAATTTAGATATTGGAGCAATGTTGGCAGGTTCTAAATACAGAGGTGACTTTGAAGAACGTTTTAAAATGGTGTTGAATGGTTTAAAGAAAAAAGGTAAAACAATTTGTTTTATCGATGAAGCACACAATATAAGTGGTGCTGGAGCAGGTGGTGGACAAAACAGCAATGACCTTGCAAATTTATTAAAGCCTGTATTAACTAAAGGCGATTTAAAAGTCGTTGCGTCCACAACTTGGGAAGAATATAGAAAGTACTTTGAAAAAGATAGAGCATTAATGAGACGTTTTGCTAGAATTAGTATCGACGAACCTGATAAAAATACAACACTTGAAATTTTACATGGACTTAAAAAATATTACGAAGAGTTTCATAAAGCAACTATTTTAGATGAAGCAATAGAATCAGCCGTAAAATTAAGTGTAAAATATCAAACCGATAAAAAATTACCAGACAAGGCAATAGACTTGATTGACTTGGCTTGTAGTAGATTTAATTTAAAAGAAGATAATGATAGAGTAATAGGGGCAGATGAAATACAATTTGAATTATCTAAACAAGTTAAAATGCCTGTAGAAAATATTGCTGAAAAAGAATCAAGTAATTTAGCAAACCTATCTAAGAATATGAACGCCACTGTGTTTGGACAAGAAAAAGCAATTAGCACAGTCGTTGACAAGATACTTGTTGCACAGGCAGGATTGAAAAGAGATAACAAACCTATAGGTTCTTTTGTATTCATGGGTCCAACAGGATGTGGTAAAACTGAAACAGCAAAACAACTGGCAGAGCAACTTGGAGTTCAACTTGTAAGATTTGATATGTCAGAATATCAGGAAAAACATTCAGTAAGTAAACTGATTGGTTCACCTCCTGGATATGTAGGTTTTGAGGAAAACACAGGATTACTAATTACAAAATTACAAGAACACCAGAATTGTGTGTTGCTATTAGATGAAGTTGAAAAAGCACACCCAGACGTATCGCAAATATTGTTACAAATTATGGACGAAGGTACTATACAGGGTAACAACGGCAAGTCAGCAAATTGTAAAAATATTGTGTTGATACTTACAACTAACTTAGGTGCCGATCAATTAGAGAAAAATGCAATGGGTTTCAATACAACCAAAGATGCTGAATATGATGACAAGGATATGAAACGTTTCTTTGCTCCAGAATTTAGAAATAGGCTAGATGCAACAGTGGTATTTGCAAAACTATCTAAAGAAGTGTTGATCAAAATTGTAGGTAAATTTATGCTTGAATTAAAGAATATGCTTAAAGAGAAAAGTGTTAAATTAGAACTTACAAATGAAGCAATTGATTATCTAGTAGAAAATGGCTACGATAGCAAGATGGGTGCAAGACCTATGCAACGTCTCATAGATGATAAGATCAAGCAACCTTTAAGTAAAGAACTGTTATTTGGTAAATTAAAGCAGGGTGGTGAGGTCAAAGTAACCGCAAATGATAAAGGTTTAGTGCTTGATATACCCGATAACGTCAAACTTTTAGAAAAACAAGCCTAGCATCACTAGAAGGCATATAGGCTAAATATAAGCATATGCCAGCGACAAGCACAATCATAATGTCAAATCAGACCCATCCAGGTGATAGTACAAGTACGACTGTCACAGGTGAGAAGTTCCAAGGAGACGGTTATTACGGTAGATCAGACGGTTTTCACACCGTGCAGATGAACGTAAATGGTGTTGCTGGTACAATACAAATACAAGGAACATTAGCAACTACACCCGCAGAAGCAGACTATTTCAATATCGCTGGCGCTTTATATGATAGTACAACTGCCGGAAAAGATGGTTCTTTTGTTTTTAACTTTACAGGAAACTTTGTCTGGATTAGAGCAGTGTTAGTATACACAGACGGCACTGTCAATTCAGTATTGTTAAACAATTAATATGCATCATTATATAAACATTATAAAAGAAAAAGACTTTACAGAATCAGAAATAGATGTGTGTCTATGGCATAGTGCAGTTGGTCTTTTAGAAAGCGAAACAAATTACACTACTTTTGAAAACGTGGATGGCAATCAAGTGTTAAGACTTGAATTGCATAGACAATTAGACGAATTTGAATCAGATGAACTTGCTGATGCTATTTCTAAAAATTTACAAGAGATGGGTGTTGAAGGATTAGAAGTTGAAATAAGCAATAACGATCCAGACGAAGAAACATACGACGGAGACAGTTTCTATGAAGCCTACGGAGATATGTGGTACAGCGAAGATGAGTCTTTAGATGAGGCAGAATACAGAGGAAGAAAAGTTTCTTTAGGCAAACCAATGCGTGGTGATGTTAAGAAATTTAAAGTATTTGTAAGAGATCCGAAAACTAAAAATATTAAAAAAGTTAACTTCGGTGATCCTAATATGAGAATTAAAAAATCTAATCCTGCAAGACGTAGAAGTTTTAGAGCAAGACACAACTGTGATAATCCAGGACCTAGAACAAAAGCAAGATATTGGAGTTGCAGAAAATGGTAAGACTATACGAATTCAATAATGAAATCACATTAGATTATGATCTAATGGATGATATGTATCACTACATGATGAATGATGACGACTTTTATAGAAAGCATTATTATCCTGCAATGAACAAAGCAAAGCAAACAGGTAACAATGAAATGATGATGCCTGTTATCGAATATGCAATGACTGAATATGCAAAGAAATTTAATATTCCATCTCAAATGATGGATATGGTTACACCTGAAGATAAGAAAACTTTAATGGCTAGAATGTTTGATGCTGAAAATGAGGAGTAATCATGCGTATTGTAGAAGTTGTAGAGGCTCCAAGTAAAACGGCAGTATTCGCATTTGGCAGAATGAATCCGCCAACAGCAGGTCACAAAAAATTAGTTAACACAATAATGAAACAGGCTGGGGACCATTACCTGTTTTTAGGTCCATCTAAGAGTGCCAGTCCTGCAACAGATCCTTTAACACATGAACAAAAAGTAAAATACGCAACAGCAATGTTTCCTGGAATACAATTAGGTGACAGTTCAGTTCGTACTTGGGTACAAGCAATGCAATATCTACAAAAGAGAGGATACACAGATATAATTTATGTAGCAGGTAGTGACAGAGCGAACACATTTAACACATTATTAAACAGATACAATGGCAAGGACTACAACTTCAATTCTATTAAAACTGTAGACGCAGGTACTAGAGATCCTGATTCGCCCGGAATTGAGGGGATTAGCGCCAGTAAAATGCGTGAATTAGCCATGAGAGGTGACGAAAAGAACTTTATACGTATGACACCATTACCCACAAAACTAGCAAAAACCATGTACGATGAGGTGCGTAAGGGTATGGGTGTACAGAAGGAGCCAGCATAAATATGAACATAGCAGAGTTGAAAAAACTTGCAGGGATTGATAGTAAGCAAAAACACGAGACTCAACAAAATATCAGTCACACTGCAACTGCTTTAAAGCAGAAAGAAAGACAACTAGGCTTGAAGCCAGGTGATAGGGAATGGTTTAAGTTATGGTTTAGAAGACCATATATGCAAGGTTCATATACACCTTTTAGGGGTAGGAAGAAATGAAGATAAGAAACATATTACCAGAGTTTAAAATTGCGGGACAACCGGATCCAAAGGATGCGGCTGACTACAAAGAAAAAATGAAAACTCTGCAACAGATTCAAAATAATCCTAGAATGAGAGATCCTGAAACACAGGCAACTATCGCAAAGAGAAAAGAAGAACTACGTAAATGGGCAGAGAAGAATTTGCCCAAAGAAGAAATTTTAGACATAGACGAAAGCGGTATCATGTATCGTGCAGGAGTTAAGAAGTACGGCAAAGAAGGTATGCGTAAAATTCAAAGTGCCGCAGGCAAAGGTGCTTCACATCAAGAAATAGGAAAAATTAAAGACAAGTATGTGAAAGATGATGCTGACATAGATCAACAAATGAAAGTTGATATACTTCAATTCCTAAACACAAAAGTTGCAGGCATAGAGAGACAGATAGAAATGCAACCTGCATTTACACAAGAAGATATTGACAACAAAGAATTTACTTTAAAATTAATTGACTTTGTGCAGAAGAAGTTAGACGACAAACAAAAGGGTGACTAATGAGATTTCACGAACTTTTAGAAGGCGCATCAATGATGCCTTACTTCAAAGACCCTAAAGACAAATCACAAAAGACTTGGACTTTCCCAGATGCTTGGCAAAACGACGATGCACTCGACACTCCATACATGAGCAATTATAGTATGAGACAATTTCTAGATGCATTAGGTTACAATCCGGATTTTGAAGACAATCAGCCACCTGTGCCTGCAAAAGAATTTATTGCTAGGACTACACAATGGCTCCAAAAGAATATTGACAAGCCGTCACCATACGAGCCAACCCAAGTGGATAAAAATCCAGGCGGACCGACAATGTACACTGGTGGTAGGGAAGAAGGCCACATGAATAAAACAATCAAATACCACAACGAATTGGCAAGAAAAATTATAGCAAAATATCCAGAAGTAACACATTTTGGTTTTAATTAATGCGACTTTCCGAAATAAGCAGAACCATTGACATTTGCAACAAAAGGTTGTATAATGAAAATATGGAATCGATGCCTACAGTTTATTTGGATATGGACGGAGTCCTTGCAGATTTTTTTGGTGGTATAGAAAAATTGTATGGAGTCCAACATTGGAAAGAATTGACTTCTGACAAGACGAAAGATTTAAAGACAGAAGTTATTAAGAAAATTACGGGCACAAATTTCTTTGAAACTTTGCCTAAATTTAATACGGCAGATGCTTTAATTAAATTAGTGCAGGACTTTACCGGTGGCATATATTCTATTAACACATCTCCGTTAAGAGGTGATAACAAAAATTCAGCATACTACAAAAAAGTTTGGATAGGTAAACATCTTCCAAAACCACAAGAAATAATTGTGACAGGACGTAAAGAATCATATGCAATGAATAAAAATAACAAGCCAAATATCCTAGTTGATGATAGACCAATTAATATACAACGTTGGACAGGCAGAGGTGGATACGGTATATTGTATCAAGCAAATAGAGATTCAATAGATAAAGTAAAAGCAGGATTAGAAGCATACAAACAGAAATACATGATTGCTAAAGACGAAGCCGCAGGTGTAGGCATAGTGACAAAACAAAATGCCACAAAAGATGTGCCTGTGGGTGGACAATACATGAATGTTAAAAAATTAAAATTAGGCAAAGGCAAGCCAAAAAAAATGTTTGATAATTTTGCTGACGGTAAAGGACCAGGAAAACCTGGAGACAGTCAACGTCATGGAATACCTAAGGGTGCAACAATGGCTCAACTACAAAAAGCCGCAAAAGCACCTGGCAGAAAAGGGCAGTTGGCACGTTGGCAGATTAATATGCGAAGAGGCAGAAAGAAGAAAAAATGATATCAGAATCCCCTGATAAAAAGTGGCAAGTAAGAGTTGATGAAGAGGGCAAGTTCCATTGGACAGATACCAAGCACATTTATGGTAAATATAGTATAGAAGAAATACTGGAAGCGATGGATACTATCAATGGCGTTCAGAAGAGCGAATAAACCAAAACCCTATAACACATTAGGCAAAAAGCCTAAAAAGTTTAAGAATTATCGTGTGCTCAAAGACGGCACCGTGCAACACTGGGACAAAAACGCAAATGGCAAAAGAGGTGGTTGGCGTCCTAAAAAAGTATAAATAACAATATGAACTACTTAACAGAACTTATTAGACTTAGAGACGAAGGAAATGGTTGGGCAAAAGAGACCGCTACAAGCATTCTTGCATTGAAAGGCAGATTCGAATCTAGCGAAATCACAGCAGACAAGTTCCTTGAAGGTATAGAATCACTACGTTCAGGTGACGAAGAGCAAGGTCCAGGTAGTTTAAATGACCGTGCAGTGATAGACAACGGCATAGAACACCTCAAAAAACTAGCCTAATCCAATCCCAAAATCCGATAAATACACATAGGAGAACAACTATGATTAAATTAAAAATGCCTAAAATGCCTAAGGTCAAAATGCCTGACGTAAAAGGTAAAGTAGGGAAATTAACAAAAGCAGTTGGCGACAAAACCAAAGGTGCTGTAAAAAGCATCAAAGGTTTGAACCCATTTAAGAAGTAAATGCGTTATAAGGACATCAAAGTCGTAGAGGCCCGTATTGATTATCATTATGGGTTGGATCCTGAACTGATGGTGTACCGACATAAAATAGGTGACATTTATGGGAAAAAGAACCTTAAAGTGCCACACGCAAAATACAGCACTTCTAAAAAAGTGAAGAATCTTTTTAAAGGCAGTAAATAGTATTATGAAGATTAGAGAAATCATATCAGAGGTAGCGTCAGCAGGTGCAACAAGTGCCGGCAGTATCGCAACGATACCGTCACCGCACATAGCAGTAGGACCTGATAGATTTAAAAAATCATACACAGGCACGCCTGGAAAATCAGGCACAAAGGCTCCAAGATTACCAAAAGTAGTACAACCTAAAAAGAAAGACGGCACAGCCAAAGGCGCTCATGCACTACCAGGAGTGAGTCTATTTGGTGGACCGCTAAGGAGATAAATATTAATATGGCTTGTAAAAATTGTAAATGTGAATGTGAAAATTGCAACTGTGACTATTGCAGATGTGACGATTGCGGCGAAACTAGAGATTAGTTATGAAATTCAAAGAAATGGCAGGTGATGGAGTACAACCAGCAGACTTGAAAAGAATGGGCAAGGCTGATGCAAAGGTTTATGTACACAAAGATGGNAAAACAATTTTAATACCAGCATCTAAAAAAGATGAGTACATGGCTAAAGGTTACAAATTATCGGCTTTGAGAGCAGAAGATAAAGGCGTGAAGGAAGACCAAACAACGAATGACGTTAAAGCAATATTAGACAAACACGGTATCAAAAGCACAGACGATATTGAATATGGTTCAGATGCGTTTAGTGATTTATTTGATTATTTTTCAAGTGATCCTGATGAAATGCCATATGGTGTGCAAAAAGCAAGAACAGGAATGCCAGATGAATGGATTGCCAATAGACTTATCGACTTAGGTTTACTTGATGAAGACCAAAGCGGTAAAGAAGGTTTTGAATATCCAGAAGGTGGCAAGTATGGATACAAAGCAGAACGTGGATCAGGCACAGGTGCAATGGGCACAATGCAAGTCAACGTAACACTTCACAACAAAGAAACTGATGAAATCATGGACATTAAGGATATGCATTACTTAGAATTAGAAAAAGGTGAAGGACAAGAAACTCTTGCAATGATTTGGGATGAAAACAAAGACCTAATTAAAAAGGAAGATGACACTTCATCTAGAGGCATGAACAAATACGGTTTAGCGGCAGTGAACAAACACGGTAAATTTTATTCATATAGAAACGGAAAATTAACAGGAACATTTGATAACATGAAAGACTTACAAAAACATCAACACGATTTAATAAAAAATGAAGATCTAGGGCAAATGGCACACAAAGTAGAACAGGATCACGAAGTGCAGATGGCAAGATCAGATTTATACAAAGCGGCAAAATATTCAATTAAACTGCATGAAAGATTGAAAAACATTTCCGAAGAGGAAGGTTTGGAAGGTTGGGTAGCGGCAAAGATCACAAAAGCAAGTGACTATTTGAGTTCTGTTTTCCACTACATGGATTACGAAATGATGTCTAGCGAAGAGATGACAGAATCAAGAACAAAAATTGTGCAGGCGATTAAAGCAAAATCAGAACAGCCTCAGCCAACATATAAAGAAACTATCAGTAAAAAATATCAAGCAAAACTAGAAGAAATGACTAAAAAAAAGACTGAACCAGTTCTAGAAGATTTTATTGGTAAACCAATCACAGAAGAAGAATTCGAAAAATTAGCAGAGAAGAAAGATGCCTGCTATCACAAAGTAAAAGCAAGATACAAAGTTTGGCCTTCGGCTTACGCCTCTGGTGCTCTAGTTCAGTGTCGTAAAAAAGGCGCGGCTAATTGGGGCAACAAGAGTAAGAAGTAATGAAGGTAAACGAAGTCTTAGAAGGAACACGTTGTTGGAAGGGTTACGAAAAGAAGGGCATGAAGACCATGTTCGGAAAAAGAGTACCCAACTGCGTTAAGAGAGAACACGTAGACTTCTGTGTCAATTGTTACAGTCTTATACTTGACGAATCCCTAGACGAAAATCTTAAGAAGTGGTTTAAAGACAAATGGGTACGCATGGGACCTGGTGGTAAAATCAGAGGCACGTGTGGTGGTAAGAAAAAGGGTGAAGGCAAACCTAAATGCTTACCTAGATCAAAAGCATACGCACTTGGTAAAAAAGGTAGGGCGAGTGCGGCACGAAGAAAAAGAAGAAAAGATCCTAATCCAAATAGACGTGGCAAAGCGATTAATGTTGCCACAAAAAAGAAATAATGAAAATAGCAGAAGTAGTTTTAGAGAAGTGGTCTAAAAAATACAAGAAGTCAATCAACTGCAACAATCCAAAAGGTTTTTCACAAAAAGCACACTGCGCCGGCAGGAAAAAACGCAAGTCAAAATAAACGCATAAACACTACAAGATAAATTTTTTCCATAAATACACTATATTAACAAGGGGGAGGTTGTGTCTTGAATTTTGTTGCAAATATTCCATATACAAANTGCTGGGTTCGTAAAGAATACTTACACGACCTTGAAAGAGGTCACGGCGAATTTGTAGAGGCAGTAATCATTGCTGTCAAGTCTGTGCAAGGCAGAGCATTAATGTTCGAAGCATATCTTCCAGAGTATGGTGCTTGTTTCGATAAATTTCCACTATCAGCATTTGTTTGGAAAACAGACATCAAAGAAGAAGAGCAATTACCTTTAGGCACATTGGAACTATGGGATAGTTTCAGTTCTAACATCCAAGTATGGACAAAATCCATGCTTAAAAACTGTGATGTAGAAATAATGCTAAAAGGTGGCGGCAGAATGAAAGGCGAATATCTATTCACAATAGATGCTTGTCATGGTGATCCAAACACAGTGAACACAGGCGTTTCAGAAGTGCCAAGCGAACACAAACAGCACAATTTTGGTAGATTGATTAATGGTCAATATTTCGCACAACCAAATAATAGAATGCTTTGGTACGAGCAATCACTTACTCCTTCCGAATTAAAAAGACCAGACTTCCAAGTAAGCACACGTGAATTTTTCTGTGAAAACGAAAGTAGCCATACTTTTGGTGATACCAACGATTACTTCTACGAAGAAAAAGACAGTCCACTCAAAGATTAATCATTGACTTTATCCTAAGAATTAAGTATAATCAGTTATATTAATTTTTAAAAATAGGTTTAGTTTATATGATAGAAGGATTTAAAATTCCAAAAGTAACATTCAGAATAAGAACAGGTGATGAAGTTGAAACTGATGGCGGCTGTGCTATTGGTGGCGAATGGCATAATGCTACAACAGATTCATATTTTAAAGGTAAAAGAGTAGTAATTTTTAGTTTACCAGGAGCATTTACTCCTACGTGTTCAAGCCAACAACTTCCAGGTTTCGAAAAAGAATATGCCAATATCAAAGGCATGGGAATAGATGAAATCTATTGTGTGTCAGTGAATGATTCATTTGTAATGAACGCATGGGCAGATAGAATGCAGATACAAAACGTGAAAATGATTCCAGATGGTTCTGGAAACTTTACAAGATTTATGGGTATGCTAATTGGAAAAAACCATTTAGGCTTCGGAAACAGAAGTTGGAGATACATGGCAGTGGTAAAAGACGGTGTGGTAGAAAAATGGTGGCAAGAGCCAGGCATAAACAATGAAGGCACTGACGATGACCCATATGTTGAGTCAACGCCTGAAAACATGGTAAAATATCTAAAAGGAGAATAATATGTCAGCAAGAACATACGGCCCTGAAGAACAAGCAAAACTAAAAAGAATCATTGATGAAGGTTCAAATGTTTTACAGGAAGTAGAAGACTTAAATGCAGGACTTAAAGACACTGTCAAAGCAGTAGCAGAAGAGTTAGAAGTAAAGCCTGCACTAATCAACAAGGCAATAAAAATTGCACACAAAGGTGAGTGGAGCAAATATTCTGAGGCTTTCGATAGTTTAGAAAATTTAATTATTGCAGTTGGCAAAGACAAGTAATGAAATATATTGTCGACATCGACAACACAATTTGTTATAACGAAAACAGCAATTACGAGCAGAGCAAACCAGATATGGATCGTATCGCTAAACTTAACAAATTGTTTGATGAAGGCAACGAGATACATTACTGGACAGCAAGGGGTGGTAATTCAGGTCTAGATTGGACTGAACTTACACACAAACAACTTTCTGAATGGGGGGTTAAATTTACTTCCATTCAGATGAAGAAGCCAGTGTATGATTACTGGGTAGATGATAGGGCAATAAACACGAAAGACTTTTTTAATGAGAATTGATTATAACATACATTTAGATTATTCAGACGTATTGTTGCAACCTAAGAGATCAGCATTAAGTTCTAGGAGAGATGTTGATATATTAAGGAAGTACAAATTTAGAAACAGCGGAAAAGAATTGAGTTATGTGCCGGTGATGGCATCCAACATGGATGGCGTAGGCACTTTTTCTATGGCAAGGGTGTTGCAAGAATTTAAAATGTTGACTGTGATCAGAAAGCATTACACAATAGACGATTGGAAAGAAGCGGCAGGCACAGGGATGAAATTCAAATACGTATCTGCCTGCGTAGGCACAGGTGCACTTTGGGACGAAAACGCACAAGACTATCAAACACTGAAAAAGGTTATGGAGGCATTTCCAGACATTCCAGTGATAACCATTGATGTTGCAAATGCGTATCATGAACAATTTGTTTCATTTGTACAGAGAATAAGAAATGAATATCCAGACAAAATTATAATTGCTGGTAATGTTGTTACACCAAACATGACAGAAGAATTAATACTAAACGGAGCCGACATAGTTAAAGTTGGTATAGGTCCAGGTAGTGTGTGTACTACACGAACACAGACTGGTGTTGGCGTTCCGCAATTTTCTGCAATAATTGAATGTGCCGATGCGGCTAATGGAGTCGACGGACACATCATTGCAGATGGAGGTTGTACACAACCAGGAGATATTTCAAAGGCATTAGGAGCAGGCGCACACTTTGTCATGCTAGGCGGTATGTTAGCAGGACACGATGAAGGCGAAACAGAATTAAAAGATGGCAAAAGATATTTTTATGGAATGAGTTCACAATCAGCATTCGATACACATGGCGCAAGAAAAGATGGATACAGAGGCACAGAAGGCAAGACAGTTATACTAGATGACAAAGGCCCAGTCAAAGACACTGTTGAACAATTATTAGGTGGTATAAGAAGCACTTGCACTTATATAGGTGCTAGACGTGTTAAGGATATGCCTAAGTGTGCTCACTTCGTGTGTGTAAACAATGTAATTAACAGAGTGTTTGACAAATATGAAAAGTGATCAAATTTTAAAATGGATTGCTACATTTACATTAATTGTAGGAACTTTCGTTAACGCAGGATTTCCACATCTCTATCCGATAGGTCCAATGCTTTTAGCATTAGGTGGAATAATTTGGTTAGTCGTTTCAGTGATTTGGAAAGAGCCGGCACTGATAACTACAAATGCAGTATTGACAATTACCGGAATAGGCGGTATAATGTTATATTATTTGCGTTAGGCCCAATCAGCCACAAGTGATTATTAGGTATGTGTCAGCCACAAATGACATTAGGAGAATAAATGAGTTATATAGATGGTTATTTTGACAGAGGTTCCGATCTCATAAGAATAGTTGAACGTCAAAATGGCGAAAGAGTTTTCAAAGAATATCCAATCAAATACACATTTTATTATGAAGACCCACGTGGAAAATATAAAAGCACGACGGGTAAATCCTTAAACAGAATTATTTCCAAGACCACAAAAGACTTCCATAAAGAACTTGCAATCAATAGGAACAAAAATTTATTTGAATCTGATATAAATCCAATATTCCAATGCTTGAGCGAAAACTATTTAAATCGTGATGCTCCAGAATTAAGAACTGCGTTCTTTGATATTGAGGCAGACTTCGATCCTGAGAAAGGTTTTAGTAATCCAAGTGATCCATTCATGCCGATAACGGCAATCACTGTTGCATTACAATGGCTAGACAGCACAGTGACTTTCGCTATGCCACCCAAAACAATGAGTATAGATGAAGCGAAAGAAGTCACAAAAGGAATAGAAAATTTATATCTTTACAAAGATGAAGGAGAAATGCTGACAGCATTTCTAGATATAATTCAAGACGCTGACGTAATCAGTGGTTGGAATTCAGAAGGTTATGATATACCTTATGTGGTAAACAGAATACAGAAAATTTTAAGCAAAGATGATACAAGAAAACTTTGCTTATGGAAACAACTGCCTAAGAAAAGAGTATTTGAAAGATTTGGTCGTGAGCAAGAAACATACGACCTAGTTGGCAGAGTGCATTTAGATTCATTAGAACTTTATAGAAAATACACTTATGAAGAAAGACATTCTTATAGATTAGATGCTATCGGTGAACATGAACTAGGAGAAAAGAAAACTGTTTATGAAGGCAGTTTGGATCAATTATACAATCAAGATTTCAGAACTTTCGTTGAATATAATAGACAGGACGTTAATCTTATTGACAAACTAGATAGGAAACTAAAATTTATTGCACTTACAAATGAACTTGCACACGCAAACACAGTCTTACTACAAACAACACTAGGTGCAGTTGCAGTGACTGAACAAGCAATTATCAATGAAGCACACAGAAGAGGCGTACAAGTTCCGAATAGACCTAAGAGAGATTCGGATAGTACAACAGCCGCAGGTGCTTATGTGGCATTTCCTAAAAAAGGATTGCATGACTGGATAGGATCAATGGACATCAATTCACTGTATCCTTCGGTGATTAGAGCATTGAACATGGCTCCCGAGTGTGTGATGGGACAATTAAGACCTAGTCACACAGACGAATACATTGAAGAGCAAATGACTCTACAAAAGAAATCATTTGCAGGTGCTTGGGAGAACCATTTTGGTTCTTTAGAATATGATGCAGTGATGGAACAAAGGAAAGATATATCCATACACGTTGATTGGGAAGATGGAAAATCTGAAGTAATGAGTGGTGCTGAAGTGTACAAGATGGTTTTCGACAGCAACAATCCTATGATGTTAAGTGCTAATGGTACAATATTTACAAGTGAATTTGAAGGAGTCATTCCAGGACTACTTGCACGTTGGTATAAAGAAAGAAAAGAAATGCAAAGTATGTTAAAGAAAGCCAAAGAGGCAAACAACAATGCTGAAATAGAATTTTGGGATAAAAGACAACTTGTAAAAAAGATTAATCTAAATTCACTGTATGGTGCAATTTTAAATCCAGGTTGTAGATTCTTTGACAAACGTATAGGTCAATCCACTACGTTATCCGGTAGACAGATTAGTAAACACATGGCGGCAAAAATTAATGAAGTGATCACAGGCGAATACAACCACGTAGGAAAAGCAATAATATATGGTGACACTGACTCCGCTTATTTTAGTGCGTATGAAGTATTGAAAAAAGAAATTAATGATGGCAGTATACCTTGGACTAAAGAAAGTGTAATAAAGTTATATGATCAAGTGTGTGAAGAAGTAAATGGCAGTTTTAAAAAGTTTATGGCTGAGGCTTTCCATTGTTTAAAAAGCAGAGCAGAAGTGATACAAGCAGGTAGAGAATCTGTTGCTGAAACAGGATTGTTTATCACAAAGAAAAGATATGCAATACTGATATATGACTTGGAAGGATACAGACAAGATGTTGAAGACAAGCCAGGCAAAATTAAAGCAATGGGTCTTGACCTTAAGAGATCAGATACTCCTGTTTTTATACAGGACTTCTTAAATGAACTATTGCTCATGGTGTTGACTAAAAAGACAGAAGCAGAAGTTTTAGATAGGATTAGTCAATTTAGAAATGAATTCAAACAAAGACCTGGTTGGGAAAAAGGATCACCACGTAGAGCAAACAACATTCAAGAGTATGCTAAAAAAGAAGCACGTCTCGGTAAGGCAAATATGCCTGGACACGTGAGAGCAAGTTTAAATTGGAATAACTTAAAGAAAATGCATAGCGACAAATACTCAATGGAAATACATGATGGTATGAAAGTTATTGTGTGTAAACTTAAAAAGAATCCATTGGAGTACACTTCAGTTGCGTATCCAACAGATGAAATGCACATACCAATTTGGTTCAAAGAACTTCCGTTTGATAATGATGCTATGGAAAGCACACTTATAGATAACAAACTAGGAAATTTATTAGGCGTACTTGGTTGGGATATCAAGTCGACTGAAAGCAAAAACACATTTAACAACTTATTTGACTTTGGAGGATAGATGGCTACACACGGAATGATAGACTTGGAAACATTAAGCACTAGACCAGACGCTACCGTGTTGACAGTAGGAGCAATAAAATTCGATCCATACACTGATTTAGAGCCACATAGTGGATTATATCTTAGATTAAATGTTGACGAACAAAGCGAACTGGACCGCCATGTTGACCAAGGCACATTAGAGTGGTGGGCAAAACAAGATGAAAAAATTAGAAATGAAGCACTCGGAGATGAGGATAGAGTGCAATTAACTGAATTTGTTAGACAACTTAACAAATGGTGTGTGGGATTAGATGAACTTTGGTGTCAAGGTCCATTGTTTGACTACGCAATCTTACAAAATTTATATGCACAATTGAATACGCCTGTTCCTTGGAACTATTGGCAGATACGTGATAGTAGAACACTATTTGGTATGCTACCTGAAGATCCTAGGAAATCGATACAAATGGATTTGCACAATGCACTTGCTGATTGTTATTTCCAGGCAAAGAGTGTCCAAAAGGCATATAAACGTTTTGGAGTTAGGAAAAGATGATAGGATTCGTGATTGACTTTTCGCCAAAACCTAAATATAATGTAACTATGAGGAGAAAATAATGAAAGACATCTTACAAGACATAGTTGCTCATACACATTCGCTAGGCTTTTTAAGTTTAGTAAAAGTGTCAAATGAGGAACAAACAAAAATAGAAAGTATGGCTGAAGATAGATCAGTGATACTTTCAGCAAACACAAACAACAAAGTAAATGAATTTGATGGTGTGTTTGGAATGCCTAACTTGGATAAGTTGGCACTTCACTTAAAATGTCCTGAATATCAAAAGGACGCAAAGATAGAAGTTAAGTCAGCGGAAAGAAATGGCAAAACTATTCCAACGCACATACACTTTGAAAATGCTGGAAAGGATTTTAAAAATGATTACAGATTTATGAGCACTGAAATCATTAATGAGAAATTAAAATCTGTAAAATTTAAAGGAACAACTTGGGACATAGAGTTTGAACCAAGAGTGGCGGCGATTGCTAGATTGAAACTACAAGCGGCGGCACACGTTGAAGAAACTGTATTCACAGTAAAAACTGAAAACAATAATTTAGTGTTTTACTTTGGTGATGCTAATTCACACGCAGGTTCTTTTATATTTGAAACCAACGTAACAAAAGAATTACAAAATTCTTGGAGTTGGCCTATACAACAAGTTATTAGTATATTGAGTCTCGATGGTAGAATCAAGATGAGTATATCAGATCAAGGAGCAATGAAAATAAGTGTTGATAGTGGTATTGGTCAATATGATTACATACTGCCTGCACAAACAAAGTAGTATATGGATAAGAAGATACCAACTGATAGTTTAACTGACAAACAGAAGGACTACGCAACGTTCCTTCCTGCTATGAGCAGTTTCTTTGCTAGGGACTTAGGTAAAGCAAGACACGAAGAGGATTACATCTTGCCTAAGAGAGTTCCGCAAAACTTTGAACATGGCGTTGAAGGTTTGAACTACATGAAATCAAAGGACACTTATTTCTATTACAAGTGGCATTTATATTCGGCAGGACACGCCGACTTGAATATGAAACACTTTTCTGTTAGAGATGATATCATTAGGAACAGAGATAGAAAAGACAACTGGGTACTAGGTGACTCGGGTGGTTTCCAGATTGGTAAAGGAGTTTGGGAAGGAGATTGGAAAGATCCATCTTGTCCTAAAGCCAAAAAGAAAAGAGAACAAGTGCTGGAGTTCATGGACGGAAATATGGACTATGGTATGATACTTGATATTCCTGCTTGGGTGTCTAGGTCTCCTCAGGGTGCCAAGGCAAGTAATATTAATTCATATCAAGAAGCAGTCGATGGCACAAAGATAAACAACGATTACTTTATGAAAAATAGAAATGGTAATTGTAAGTTCTTAAATGTGCTTCAAGGTGAAAACTTCCAACAAGCAGATGATTGGTATCTTCAAATGAAAGATTATTGTGATCCTAAGAAATATACAGATCACTTCAATGGTTGGGCAATGGGTGGACAAAATATGTGTGATGTACACTTGGCATTGAAACGTTTGGTTGCATTGAGATTTGATGGATTGCTTGAAAAAGGCAAACATGATGTCATGCACTTCTTAGGCACAAGCAAATTGGAATGGGCAGTATTACTGACAGACATTCAGAGAGCAGTAAGGAAATACCACAATGAAAACTTTATGATTACATTTGATTGTGCAAGTCCTTTCCTTGCAAGTGCGAATGGACAGGTGTATACAGATATAGAAATTAAAGACAAAAAGAAATGGGTTTACAGAATGATGCCTAGTGCAGATGACAAAGCATTTGCCAAAGATACTAGACCATTCAGAGAGGCTGTGCTAGACAAAGGCATATTTCCTGCGTTTAGAGATAGTCCAGTAAGTGAAAGATGGATGTTAAAGGATATAACTTGTTACAATCCAGGAGATTTAAACAAAATGAAAAATGACCCTAAAACAAGTTGGGATAGTTTCAGTTACACACTACAAATGGCGCACAATGTTTGGATGCACATTAAAGCAGTTCAAGAAGCCAATGAAGCATATGACAAAGGTATCAATCCTCATATGTTGGTAGAAGAAAAGTTTGATAGGATTGCTTTCAAAGATATTGTTCATGCCATATTCGCTACAAGCAGTAGAGATGAGGCAAACGCAGTGATTGAAGAGTTTAGTAGATTTTGGATGTCAATTATAGGAACAAGAGGAGCAACAGGTAAGAAGACTGTAAATGCTTCTACGCAATTTGGAAACTTATTCGAGGAGGTATAATATGGCAAAAATAAGGAGCAAGAAAATAAAGGCAGTGCAAAAGGAATACGACTGGTATAAGAAAAAAGTTGTAGAAATGGAAAAGGAACGTGACTACGACAGAAGTTGGGACGGTAAACAAATACTAGTAAAATTTAAAAAAATTAAATTGTTTTTGAAAACACAATTAGACAACATGAAGAGATCTGTGAACGGATGAAAAGTTTAATAGTTGGTATGGGATTTGGACAGTTGTACAAAGATGTCTTGACAAAAATGGGACATAATGTAATCACTGTGGACAGAGATCAATCCAAGAATGCCGACTTTGTTGAACTTACCACAGCACTCGCGACTCATAGTCCATTTGATACCGCTCATATCTGTGTGCCCAATCATTTGCATTTTAAGGTAGCACAAAAAGTCGCTCCACATTCAAAGATTGTTTTTGTAGAAAAACCTGGAGTAGAGTCAACTAATCATTGGCGTATATTAAACAACCTAAATAAACCTACAAAGTTTATGATGACAAAGAACAATATGTGGCGTGATAGTATTAAAGAAATGTATGACAAAGCATTAAAAAGTGATGTGGTGCAAATAAACTGGATTAATAAGGATAGGATTCCTAGTCCTGGTACATGGTTTACAGATAAAAAATTTGCAATGGGAGGAGTTGAAAAAGATTTACTTCCGCATCTGATAAGTTTATTTGTGGCAATGGCTGGCCCTACATATAAAGATTATCGTATTAAAAAATTTACTAAAGAACAAAAATACACGTTGAAAGATTGCACTGGAACAGATTATGGTACAATAAACAAAGATGGCGTATACAATGTGCCTGACCAAACTGAAATGGTTTTATCNAATGGAGATAAAACTTTCATATTGATGGCAAGTTGGAAAAGTCCGTTCGGTGATGATATCGCGATGCATTTCTATAAAGACGGAGAAAGCAACGGTGAATCAGTTCAATTAGGATTATGTCCGGAACCTGCATATGAAGAAATGATTCGTAATGCAATTATACATCAAGATGATGAAATGTTTTGGAGCAAACAATTAGAAATAGATTTATGGATACAGGAGTTATTAAGTGAAGACAGTGAAAATACTTTACACTGAAGGTAATGGTTCTTTTGAAGAAAAAGACTTTGAACTGCCTAACATTCAAGACAATGAAATACGTGTGCAGGCAAAAATGACTGGCGTGTGCAGAAGCGATATAGATATGATGAATGGCAAGTTTGGTCCTTTGCCTTTGGAGATGCAAGGACATGAAGGACTGGGCGAGGTTTTAGAATGTGGCAAAGACGTCAAGGACGTACAAGAAGGAGATTTAGTGGCAACAAGAGGTGAACCTGCATACGCAGATGAATACAATGCTCGTGCAGGAACTTATGTGAAAGTGCCAAGACTTGATCCTAAATACATCATTGAGCCAGTTGCTTGTGGTTTGAATGTTGTTATGCAAGAAGAAAGTCAATTTGAAAAACGTAATGCCAAAGGTGCAAGACTTTTAATAATTGGCAGTGGCTTTTTAGCATGGGTAGTATATCAGTATCTTAATGCACATTATTTCTTTGACGTAGATGTTTTGGGTAGTAGCAACAAAGAACTTTGGGGAGACAAATTAAAAAATGAAGTAGATGGTCCCTATGATATTGTTGTTGATCTAAACACAAGAGATGAAGTGTTCAAACAGGATTTAGTTGGTGAGCAAGGTCTGGTAGTGTTGGGTGCAGAAAAAACAAATGGAATAACAACAAAATTTGACAAACTATTATGGAATGCGGCGACACTTATATTTCCAAGTCCAAGACAGAAAGATTTTCAAAGATGTATGAAGATGGCAGTAAAAATGATTGAGACGGGTGCTTTAGACATAAGTGGATTTTGGAGTAAAGGATATGACAGAGATACAGAATGGCGTGATGCTTTCAAAGAAGGCAATCAAAGAATGCCAGGTTATAATAGAGGATATATAGAATGGCTTTAGACACACAAAAAAGAAAACAAGTTGTTTATTTCGTTGGTGATGAAATAGAAAACACAATAGCAAAAGGATTCAGAACACTATTTGTTGTTGGGACTAGAGATCCTAAAGAAATAATGGACTTGGCAGATCATCATAATTGCAAACACATTTACTTTGGTACAAGTCAAAGTTATGATGGTAATGAGCAGTTTACAACTGTGATGAAAGAATTATTAGAAAACAAATACTGGGTCACTTTAGACTTTGGTATAGAATTTATTGAAACTGTGACAGATACAGGACTTATGAAATTTGAAAGATTCATTCCGATGGTGAGTGCAAAAATACCAAACATCTATAAATTGAATAAAAACACTACACTCAAAATTGATGACGTGACGTGGGGACATTCAAACACAGGTGTTTGGAGTAAAAACTTGAAAGCGATCACAGAAAATATGCACTACACAGATTGGTCTGAATATGTTGGCGATACGGTGATTGACGTTGACAATGAAGAGTAAAAATGCTATACTAAAGGAATGTTTAAAAATATGGAAAAACACGTAAACAAACTTATATGGGTAACTTTTAGAAAAGAAGGACTTCACAAATATCCTGCGGCTTTGGATGATCCAAAATTGGCAACAGGTGATGAATATGATGTTTCTTTCTTAGGTTATGTTCATAGACACATATTTCATTTCAAAGTAGGAATAGANGTATTCCACGATGATAGAGATATTGAGTTTATCCAGTTTAAGAGATGGTTAGAAAAATTGTACACAGAAAAAACTTTACAATTAAACTATAAATCTTGTGAAATGATCAGTGATGATTTGTATGCTGTAATAAACAAAAAATATCCTAACAGAGATATTGAAATAGAAGTGAGTGAAGATGGAGAAAATGGAAGTCACGCATATTATCACAAGGGACAAGAAGAAGTTATATCGGGGGCCTAGTATGTGGGTACTCTTTGGTAGCATAGGTCTTGCCTTACTTGTAGGCTTCGCATGGTATATGCCAATGCCTGGTCTATATGGCGGTGATGAATTTATTTCCGATATGTTCATGTTTGGTGCTTTCTTTTTTATAGGATTAGCAGTATTAGGATATTTAGAAGACAAATGACAATATACATAGTTGATTTAGAAGCAGTAGATACAAGATACACAAAAGAATGGAAGGAACATCTTCCTAAACAATTGAAACGTGCGACTAATCAAAACGTGATAACAATNAGCGGTGGTGACACGCCTCAAGCAACAACGCCGGGTGCTTTCTTAAACTTTGGTGGAACTAACGTCTACAAGTCGGCACAGATGGAAAAGATAGGTACAATGTTCTGTGAGGGTAAAGTGAAAGATGGAGATTACTTCCTTTACACAGATGCATGGAATCCTACTGTCTTACAATTAAAATATATGTCAGAATTGTTGAATGTAAAAATTAAAATAGGTGGTATGTGGCACGCCGGTTCGTATGATCCACAAGACTTCTTAGGAAGACTAATTGGTGATGCAGATTGGGTTAGAAATACTGAACGGGCAATGTTTGACGTATTTGATCACAATTTTTTTGCAACAGAGTTCCATATCAATATGTTTACAGAAGTATTTAAAGACACAGGAAAATATTTAGGATTGAATCCTGGACCAAAAGAAAAAATATCCAGAGTAGGTTGGCCTATGGAATATATGGAACCAACATTAAGTTTATACAAGAACATGGACAAGAAAGATGTTATTCTGTTTCCACACAGAATGGCTCCTGAAAAACAACCTGCAATATTCAATGATTTAAAACAAGCAATGCCACAATATGAATTTGTGGCGTGTCAAGAAAAGGCTTTAAGTAAAAATGAATATCACAATCTATTAGGCAGTGCTAAAATGATATTCAGTGCAAACTTACAAGAAACATTGGGCATAAGTTGGTATGAAGGAGCATTATTAGATGTGATCCCTATGGTTCCGGACAGATTAAGTTATAGCGAAATGGCTATCCCAGAATTTGCTTATCCAAGTATATGGACTGAAGATTGGCAAAACTATTTGGCAAACAAGAAAAAACTAATTGCTAAAATTGAAGATTACATGGAAAACTATAAAAAATATATTCCGTTAATCTATAAACAAAAAGACAAATTGAAAGATACATTCTTTTCAGGAAATAAACTATATGGAGTAATATCAAATGGCTAAAAAGCAAAGCAACAATAACACGCCTACAAATAATTTAGCATCCAACGGAATATATGTACTAATGGATGACATTAACACAGATTCATGCAGAGATGTAATCAAGTGGATAATGAATCACAATCTATCTGAAAATAGATTGCCACAATTGACACTAATAATTAATTCGCCAGGCGGAGATGTACACGCCGCATTTGCCTTAATAGACACAATGAAAGCAAGTACTATACCAATTAAGACTGTTGGACTAGGACTTATTGCAAGTTGTGGATTCCTATTATTCATAGCAGGTGCGAAAGGAAAAAGAATTTTGACTCCAAACACTTCAATATTATCACACCAATACAGTTGGGGTAGTGAAGGTAAAGAACATGAACTATTTGCTCGTGTAAAAGAGTTCGAACTCAGCACAAAAAGAATGATCAATCATTATAAAAAGTGCATTGGTATGAGCGAGAAACAAATTAGAGAAATACTACTTCCACCGCAGGACGTTTGGTTAGATGCCAAAGACGCATTGAAACTAAAAATTTGTGATAAGATTGAGGAGTTGTATTAATGGATAAAGACAAAAAGACTCCGGCAGAAGACCCTGACATCACTTACACAGTCAAGGGAGATACCTTTGCAGGGGGCTGGGCAACACCCACTCAGTCATATCAAGTAAGTTATGATGGTGGCGGAACTGTGGACACTGTGGACATTAATGATATGATGAGAGCAGATGCAGGTAAAGGCATGGAGAACATGACGTTCGAAGACTTTAAATTACCTAAGCCGTTTGAAGACAGTGTGCCTACTCTTGAAAAAATTGATGAACTGTGTGCAGAATATCCCAGTTTAAAAATTGCTTATGACAAGTTTAGAAATATATGGCGTATATGTTATAACGATTATGTTTCTAAAAATCCAGATGAGGAAAATTATTAATGACTGTAAACAAGCAATACTTCACAATGATACAAGTGCGTAACGCACTTGAAAAAATTGCTGATAGAATGGCTGAGGATAATTGGGAACCTGATGTAATAATGGGTATTAATAGAGGTGGTTGCATACCTGGAATATATCTTAGCCACAGATTAAACAAACCTCATGAAGCATTGGACGTAAGATTAAGAGATCACAAGGCAAAACCTGATTTAAGAAATTTGGAAAAGGCATACGCATTTCAAAAGAAGATATTAATTATAGATGATATAAATGATACTGGAGAAACATTTAATTACATCAATAAGAATTTTGGTGGTGAGGACAGAGTAAGAACTGCCGCAATCATACATAACGCACCTAGTAAGTTCGAGAAACTAAATTATTATTGTTATGGAATAGACAAAGATGTGTTACCATGTTGGATTGTTTTTCCGTGGGAGGAATGGTAATGATAAAAGTTGATACATTAGAACAAGCAAAGAAAGAAGGCAGAGCACCTTGGAGCGATGTCGTATATGATTTCAAAGATATGGTGTGGTACAATGACGGATTTCCTGTCACAGAAGGACATAGTTTAATTGTGCCTAAAGAAGCAACACAGGAAAGAATTATAAGATGTGTTGAACTTGCAATTAAAATCGGAAACGATAATATTGCAAAAGGCGTAATACAAGGTTACAACATCGGAATAAATGTTGGAGAAGCCGCAGGACAAACAGTGATGTATCCACACGTGCATCTTATTCCTAGAAAAGATGGCGATTGTGAGAATCCTAAAGGCGGTGTAAGAAACGTTATACCAGGCAAAGGGGATTACACAAAAAATGAGTAGAACACTTTTCATAGGTGACAGTCACACAGTAGGTTATCAAACAATAGAAGGAAAGGTTGGTCCGGGCAGTTATTCTTTCTGGAACGACAACAACTATTGTGAAACGTATTCAAAAATACATGATAAGCCTATTGTCATATATGCACAGCCAGGAGCAACAAACAGTCTGTACACAAACTGGTTGAAAACATCCTTCGACAAACACAATGACATAGACGAAGTATTCTTGTGTCTTGCTCCATTGAATAGAATGGTTATAAGTTTTGATGGCAAGTTAAAACAAGAAGCAGAGCCAGTTGATCATTTCACTATAGAACATCCACAATCCAATGACATGATTAAAAAATATTCTGATCAACCTATCGCAGGCGACACAGTTCAAATATTAACAAAACCTACAGCAGAAGATTATCAAAATGCAAAAGGTTTTAAATTTACAAATGAGGAAGGATTGCAAGAGCCTGATTTGAGAAAAGATTCTTATATGCAGGTAAAACTTTTTAATGAGTGTAATACAACATTAGAAAAGAGAGAATTTTTGTTGAACGCATATGCTTGGGACAATATTTGTGCAGAAAACAACGCCAAGTTGTATGTATTCAATTTTAGAAGCAGAGGCATATGGCCCAACAACTTTGAATATTTTGGTAAAATTAAAACACTGAAGAGAGCAGAGAAGAGTGTCGAAGACCATCTAAATACATTAGGACACAAAGCAGAAGATTATTTCTTAGAAGACAATGAACATTTCAATAAACAATATCACGACCTGGTCGCAAAGGAGTATCTGTCATGGCTAAAAGAATAGTATTGGCGGGAGACAGTTTTGGTTGCGAATGGCCCACTGGAGAAGGTTGGCCTTTGATGTTGGCAAAGAACCATGCAGTCAATAACATTGCACAGGCAGGAGTTGGAGAATACAAAATTTTAAAACAACTGTGGAACCTCAGCGCCAGAGACGCATATTGGGTAAACAATTATGACGCAGTGATAGTGTGTCATACAAGTCCAAGCAGAATACACACAACGGAACATCCTGTTCACAAAGAAGGATTACACAAAGACTGTGATCTAATTTACACAGATATAATGGACAAATTTGACTGGTTCAATCCTAGATTGCGTACTGCCAAAAATTGGTTCCATCATCACTACGATGATGAGTATGCTATCGATATCTACAATATGATTAGAGCAGAAATCAAAAAATTTATCAGTATTCCATATTTGGCAGTAGATCATTTTGATGTATCAAATTTTTATGCAAAAGAAGATAATATTTTGGATCTATCCAAAATGTGGCCCAATTACAGAGGCAAAGTAAATCATTATTCGGAAGAAGGAAATCAACTTGTTTACAATCAAATCATTGACAAATTGGACAAAATTTGTTAATATAACAATTAGGAGGAAATGTTATGGCATCAAGACAAAAGATATATGACGCATTGATTGAACACGCAAAAGGTCATATCGCGAAGCACTCGGCTAATGTCGAAGTCTACATGGAAAAGGCTGTCGGCGTTGGTGAACATCCTGATATATTAGAAGCAATCGAAAAGGAACTACAAGTGATTGCACAATATCACGATGAGATAGAAGTGTTAGAAAAATATATTAAGAGGGATTAATGAAAACATCAGAGAAGATTAGGCAAAGGCTTAAAGAAAAAGGCATACGATTTCACAGTAATGATAATATTGCTGATTTTTTGGAAGGCGATGATATTGAAAAATTGCAAAAGGAAGTTGAGGAATCTTTTTCAGGCGTACTAGATGCTCTAGTTATTGATACTGAAAATGATCACAACACAAAAGAAACTGCAAGACGTGTAGCGAAGATGTATATGAAAGAGATCTTTGCAGGTAGATTTATAAGTCCACCTAAGGTCACTTCTTTTCCTAATATGGGATATAGAAGTTTATACACTAGCGGTCCGATAAGTGTCAAGTCAACGTGTGCCCATCACTTTCAGAACATTGTAGGAAAATGTTGGGTAGGTATACTGCCAGAAAAAGAAGTGATTGGACTTTCTAAATTTAATAGGATAGTTCATCATATTGCAGAACGTCCGCAGATACAAGAAGAGATGACAACACAGGTAGCAGAAGCATTACAGAAATATGCTAAAACTCCAAACGTGGCTGTATTGATAAAAGCAGAACATCACTGCATGACACAGAGAGGNGTTAGAGAACATGAATCGGATATGACAACTGCAATATTACTTGGTGCGTTCGATAAACACGCTCCGTTGAAAAAAGAGTTTTATGATATATGTTTGAGTATGAAAGGTCATGAGTAGTAGATTAAGATATAGTGAAGCATTTTACTCCGTGCAAGGAGAAGGAAAATTTGTAGGTGTTCCTTCAGTATTCTTAAGAACGTTCGGCTGTAATTTTAGATGCATGAACTTTGGCATAGACAGATATCCAAACAGAGCAGAAAAATTAAAGCANGGCATCAAATACAATCCTGAAGTAAAAAAATTATTAGATGAAGGTGTTCTTGACAAAGTGAAAACTTTTGAAGAACTTCCGATAGTGCATACTGGTTGTGACACTTATGCAAGTATCTATCCTGAATTCAAGAAGTATATGAAAGATCACACAATTGATGAAGTGGTTGATTATGTGTTAGGACTTACTCCGCAAGGCAAGTGGACTATGGACAATGGACAAGACATACACTTTATACTGACAGGCGGAGAGCCTTTGTTAGGTTGGCAAAGATTTTATGTGGAATTATTTGAGCATCCAAGAATGCAAGACTTAAAAAACGTAACATTCGAAACAAATACAACACAACCGTTGCACAAAGATTTCGAAGAGTATTTGCGTAAACAAACAAGATTCAAAGTGACCTGGAGTTGTTCTCCGAAACTTTCCGTATCAGGCGAACCGTGGGAAACTGCAATCAAGCCAGATATTGCAAGGTCATACTTTGATATTCCAAACAGCGATGGATATTTTAAATTTGTTGTTGCTGATTCAACTGACGTTGATGAAGTGGGTAAGGCAGTTAAAGAATATTCTGAGGTTGGAATCAATGTTCCGGTATATTGTATGCCATTAGGCGGCAGATCGGAAATGTATAATCTAAACACTCAAGGGGTAGCCAAGTTGGCAATGGAAAGAGGATGGCGTTACACTCCAAGACTGCAAGTAGATATATTTGGAAATAAATGGGGAACTTAAAATGGATATAGTAAAAAAAGTAAAAGATGTATTCAAGAAGAAAGATGGCGCTCCAAAAACGGAGAAAGACAAAAGACTTGAAGCACTTATGAGAGAAAAAGAACAGGCAACAAAATCAGGCGAACCTTGGGTGGCTGTATTGGACACAAAGGTAAATGAAGACAATATTAGAAATGGATTCTTTGAACTAGATTGGAACAATGAATTTATTGAAAAATTGTTAGATGCAGGCTATAAAGGCGAAACAAATGAACAAATAGTTGATGGATGGTTCAAAACTATTGCAAGAAACATATTGCAAGAAGAAGGCATGGATCCAGACAGAGGCGCAGGTTATATTAATGTTAAAGATTTGGGCAAAGACAAATCGGAGATTAGTTAAGGAGATAAAATGACGGACTCAGATGAAAAACAAAGAGGACTAGATGCAACAATGGAAAACGAGGCAAGTAGAGATCTTTCTCCAATGGTGCAAATATCGTTGAGAGAATATGACAAATTGAAAGAGCGAAGTAGATATATCACGGATAAAGACTTGATTTCAATGATTGATAAGTTAGAA